>Ga0210377_10002834_pt1 | contig 15003 bp, 12 predicted proteins | sample PLM4_65_b1redo_FD_155480 | JGI IMG/M metagenome (GOLD analysis project Ga0210377, IMG submission 155480) | Groundwater sediment microbial communities from an aquifer in East River, Colorado, USA - PLM4_65_b1 redo | ecosystem: Environmental > Terrestrial > Soil > Riparian zone | place: USA: East...
GACGAGCCGTTCGACCGCCCCGTGGACACATCCACACGGGAGTGACGGCATGCGCTCTTCCCCTCGGAGCTTCGATTTCGAAGCGGATTCCAGCCATGCTGCGGCCCCCCCGACCGCAGCGAACGGTCGGCTGCACGTCCCCGAGCGCTGGGCGGCGCGCCGCCTGCTCGCCGCGCTCGGCGACCCGCCGTTGCGGTTCATTCTCCCGAACGGAGTACCCGTCACGAGCGGCGCCGCGCCGCCGGTCGCGACGCTGCGCATGAAGCAGCCGGGCGTCCTGCTCGGCCTGCTCGTGAACCCGGGGCTCCACTTCGGAGAGGCCTACACGGATGGCCGACTCGAGATCGAGGGGGATCTCCGCCGCGTGCTCGAGATCCTCTTCCATGCACCCGAGGCGCGGCCCGGGCTCGGGAATGATCTCGCGCGCCTCCGGCAGGGCTTCGCCCGCAATTCGCTGCGGCGGGCCCGCCACGACATCGAGAGCCACTACGATCTCGGCAACGACTTCTACGCGCTCTGGCTCGATCCCGAGATGGCCTACAGCTGCGCCTACTTCCCCACGCAGAACGCGAGCCTCGAGGCTGCGCAGCTCGCCAAGTTCGAGCACGTCTGCCGCAAGCTCCGCCTGCGGCGCGGCGAGCGCGTGGTGGAAGCGGGCTGCGGATGGGGCTCGCTCGCACTCCACATGGCTCGACACTACGGAGTGACGGTTACGGCCTTCAACATCTCGAGCGAGCAGATCCAGTGGGCGCGGGACCGGGCCCGCCGGGAAGGGCTCGCTGGCCAGGTCGAGTTCGTGGCCGACGACTACCGCAACCTCCGCGGCAAGTACGACGCCTTCGTCTCGGTGGGCATGCTCGAGCACGTCGGCCGGGCAAACTACGGCTCGCTCGGCGACGTGATCGACGCGTGCCTCACGTGCACGGGTCGGGGCCTGCTCCACTCGATCGGACGCAGCCGCCCGCGGCCGATGAACGCCTGGATCGGCAAGCGGATCTTCCCCGGCGCCTACATCCCTTCCCTGCGCGAGATGCTGCTCGTGATCGAGCCGTGGGGGCTGTGTCCGCTCGACGTCGAGGACCTGCGTTGGCACTACGTGAAGACCCTCGAGCACTGGCTCGAGCGGTTCGAAAAGCACGCGGAGCTCGTCGCGCACCGTTTCGACGCGAGCTTCGTGCGCGCCTGGAGGCTGTATCTGGCGAGCTCGATCGCGGCCTTCGAATGCGGTTCGGTGCAGCTCTTCCAGATCCTGTTCGCTCGCCCGGGATACGCAGGCGCCTGGACGCGCGCCGAGTGGTACACGCCGCCTGCGGACGCACGGCGGGCCTAGCGTGGAGACCTGCGACATCCTGATCGTGGGCGGCGGCCCGGCAGGCTCGTCCTGCGCCTGGGCCTTGCGACGCGCGGGCCTCGACGTCGTGGTGCTCGACCGCAAGCCCTTCCCCCGCGACAAGGTCTGTGCGGGCTGGATCACGCCGGCGGTCCTCGAGGCGCTCCAGATCGTGGAGGAGGACTACCGCAAGCAGCGCGTGCTGCAGCCGATCCACGGCTTCCGCGTGGCCGCCGAAGGGGGCCGCAGCCATTGCATCGACTTCGGGCGCGTGGTGAGCTTCGCGATCCGGCGCTGCGAATTCGATCACTACCTGCTCGCGCGCTGTGATGCCCGCAAACGCCTGGCCGAGCCGCTCGCTTCGCTGCGGCACGAGACCGGGCGCTGGATCGCGAACGACGCGATCACGGCGAAGCTCATGGTCGGAGCGGGAGGTCACTTCTGCCCGGTGGCACGCCAGCTCGGGGGCGCAGCCGCGCGGGCCGAGCCGATCGTCGCGGCGCAGGAGATCGAGTTCGAGCTCACGGAGCCCGAGCGAGCCGCCTGCACCGTCGCGCCCGAGCTGCCCGAGCTCTTCTTCTCGGAGGACTGCAAGGGCTACGCCTGGGTCGTCCGCAAGGGAGCCTTCGTGAACGTCGGGCTGGGCCGCCAGGATTCGCACGACCTCGCGAGCCACGTAGACCGCTTCGTCGGGTTTCTCGAAGCGGAGGGCAAGCTCCCGCGCGGACCGCGCCCGCGCTTTCGGGGCCACGCCTATACGCTCTACGGGCAGACGCCGCGCCCGCTCGTCGCCGACGGCGCGCTGCTGATCGGCGACGCGGCGGGCCTGGCGCACCCGAGGAGCGGCGAGGGCATCCGGCCGGCGGTCGAGTCCGGGATCCTCGCCGCGCGCGCGATCGTCGCCGCGGACGGAGACTACACAGTGAAGGGTCTTTCCAGCTATGCCGAGGCGCTCACGGCCCGCTTCGGAGCGCGCGGGACTGCGCCCCGCCCCGGCCTCTCCGACCTCGTCCCCGCGCAGCTGCGCCCGCGCTTCGCGCGGCTCGTGCTCGGGAACCGCTGGTTCGCGCGACACGTGGTGCTCGACCGCTGGTTCCTGCACCGCTTCGACGCGCCGCTCGCTCAGACCTGGTCGTGAAGCTGCGGCGCCATCTCGCGCTCGCGGATCTCGGGGCCTCAGCGAGCGCGCGGCTCCACGCGGAAGAAGAGCACGCCCGAATCGCCCGGCGGGGCGTTGCCGTACTTGCGTGTCACCTCTGCCCGCGCGAAGTCTGACAGTGTCGGATCTTCGTCCTGCGCGAGCGTGACGGCGTAGCGCTTGCCCCCGATGCGCAGCACCGCGCGACCGTCCGATGCGACGTGCTGGTACCAGGTCTTCCCGGGCGGGAAGCCCAGGCTGCACGGAATCCAGGCCTGGGCGTCGCGCACGAGAATCCAGGTGGTGCGCGAGGTCGCCTGGCTCTCGAGCTGGAGCTCGATCTCGGCGACGTCCTTCGCGAACGACCAGTCGGCGCTGGCAGCGTCGACCCAGTCTCCTGAAGCGAGCGCGCCGCCCGGGATCGGCCCGAGCGGTCCATCGTGCAGCCGCGCGCCCAGGAAGAGCGAACCGATGAGCACCGCGAGCACGACGACCAGGCCGAGCAGCCAGCGAAGGATCTTCATGCATTCTCCGTGCGGCGCTCGGAGGCGCCGCGGTTCGTGAAGCGAGAGCCGCCCGAAGGCGGTGCGGCTGCTCGCAGGCCGGGACTCGCCCACGAGCCGGGACCGTAGCGCGTTGCTGCGCGAGAGCCGCGCGCCAGCAGCATCGCCGCCGGGGCCGTGGCTTGGACCGGGCGGGACCCAGCGGGTGAATGGTAAGCTGAGGCATCCGCACAGCGTCGCTGTCGTCGAACGATTGGAGCAGGAAGCATGCCTCGTCAGCGCGCCGGGATCGTCCCGTGGGCCACGTCCGTCTTGCTGCTGCTCGCGCCCGGCCTGGCGTCCGCGGTGATTCCCACCGGCATTTTCGAGCTCGATCTCGGCGGGAACCACTCGATCTGGCTCGACGCAGCCGACGACGAGGATGAATTCTGCGAGGGTTTCGCGGAGGGATTCGGCGGCACGCTCCAAGCCTGCAGCCTCTCGATGTCCATCGATGCGAAGGGAAAGATCACCGGCGCGGTCGAAATCAGCGCCGAGAATGCAGACCTCTCGATCAGCCTCGACGGCCCCATCAAGGGGAAGCTCAAGGGCAACGGCCAGACGGGGCTCACGGATTTCAGCTTCTCGATGAAGCTCGCCGGCGAAGCCAGCGACGGACTCATGCTGGCCGACGTGAACGCCAGCGCGAGCTTCGCGGGTCGAATCACGGGCGCCGGCGTGCTGACCGGCGACTGGAGCCTCAAGCTGTGCACGAAGGGAGGCGGCTGTCTCAGCGAGATGGACACCCAGACACCCGAGACGCTCGACGGCGGCGGCTGGACGCTCGTGCTCGAGATCGCCGATCTCGGCGGCGGCAAGCTCGGCGGAAGCGCCGCAGCCGAACTGGGTGACGGTACGCTGTGCCCCTACTCGATCAGCGGCAAGTACAGAGCCAAAAACGATCTTGCCAGCCTGAAGCTGAGTCCAACGAACGCGGCCTGCGCGGGAACGTCGATCTCGCTCAAGGACGTTCAGCTCGCGGGTCTTCTCACGGCGCAGATGAACTACAAGCTCTTCGGACAGCAGGGCAATACGCCCGTCGAGTCCGTGGACCCCTAGCGAAGGGTTTCCGCGTCATGCCCACCCGGCGCAGCACCCGCTTCACGCTCCTTCTGTGCTTGCTGCTCGCCGCCGCCGGATCGGCGCGCGCGCAGGGCGCCCGCGGCGTGCTCGATGTCTCGTTCGCCGCCACCTCGACGTTGCACGATTTCGAGGGAACGGCAGGCCCGCTGAGCGTGTCTCTCTCGCAGGATGCGACCGGAAACTGGTCGGCGGACGTGACGATCCCGGTGGCGCAGATGAAGACCGGCAATCACCGGCGCGACGAGAGCATGCGGTCGATGTTCGACGCCGAGCAGCATCCCCAGATCCGCGGCCGCTTTCGCGGCGTGGATGCCGAGCGCGTGCGAAGCAGCGGCAAGCTCCCGTTCGTGCTCCAGATCAAGCACGTCGAGCGCCCCGTGGAGGCCCGCGTCACGCACTGGCAGCAGGGCGAGCGCAAAGCGGAATTTGACGCGGAGTTCGACGTCTCGCTCGAGGCGTTCCAGCTCGAGGCGCCGCGCGTGCTCTTCGTCAGCGTCGGCGACGCCGTCCACGTCAGCGTCCATCTGAAGCTCGAGCGCACGTAGGTCCGCCGCGACATGACGTGGCTGCTGACGCGCGGGCGGGTGCCGTTTCTATCCGCGCTGCTGGCGCTGACGGCGTTCTTCGCGGTCCACGCCGCTCGCATCGGCGTCGAGACGAACAACGAATCGCTCAACACGCAGGAGGCCGAGCAGACCGCGAGATACGACCGCTTCAAGGCAACTTTTGGGAGCGACGAGGACCTGCTGCTCGCCGTGGCCCACCCGAAGCTGCTCGGGCGCGAGGGCCTCGAGCTGGTGGACGCGCTGACGGGTCGGATCGCCCGCATCGACGGCGTCCGCCGCGTCTTCAGCCTCAGCAACGCGCAGCAGATCGTCTCCGGCGAATCCGGTGCCGAGATGGCTCCGGTCGTCGCACCGCCGCTCGACGATCCCGCGCTCGCCATTCGGATCCGGGCGGTGCTCGACCGCAATCCGGACTTCACGGGGCTCTTCGTCTCGCGCGATCGCCGCGTCGCGGGCCTGCTGATCGAGATCGAGGACCGACCCGGCGACGAGCGCTATCGCGCCGCGATCATCGACGCGCTGCGCGGCATCATCGCCGAGCCCCATGCGGAGGGCGTCTCGCTCCACCTGACCGGCATCGCCGTCCAGAAACATGACGTGAGCGCCTTCATCGAGCAGGACCAGCGCTTGCTGATGCCGTTGGCGGTGGCCGTTCTCGCGCTCGTGCTGGCTGTCTTCTTTCGCAACTGGCTCGGCGTCCTGCTCCCACTCGGTGTCACGGGTGTGACGAGCGCCTGGACGCTCGGCGCGTACCAGCTCGCCGGCTTCCAACTGAACGCCATCACCAGCCTGCTGCCGCCGATCCTGATGGTGCTCTCGCTCCCCGTGAGCGTGCACCTGATCCAGGGCTGGCTCGATGCCCCCGCCGCATCGATCAATCGGGTCGATCGCATCCTCGGCGTCATGCGCTGGGTCGTCTTCCCGTGCTTCTTCTGTTCGCTCACGACGGCGCTCGGATTCTCCTCGCTCGTGACGAGCAGCATGCCGGCCGTGCGACAGTTCGGCGTCTTCGCCGCGCTCGGGGTCGTGCTCTCATTCGGCGTCGGGATGACGCTGGTGCCCGTCGGGCTCAGCTTCCTCGCACCGCCCGCAGCGGCGCTGCGCTCGCCGCAGCACCGCCTGCTCCGGCGCCTGCTCGCAGCGTCGGCGGCCGCGGCCACAGAGCATCCCTGGCGCGTGCTCGCGGTCTTCAGCGCGCTCACGGCCGTGAGCTTCGCTGGGCTCCCGCTCTTGCACAACAACACCGACCTCGTGCGGTTCCTGAAGCGCGCTGCGCCACTCTACCGCGACACGCTCTTCATCGACGCGAATCTCACCGGCTCGATCACGCTCGAGTTCGTGTCGGCGCGCCGCGATGGCACGCCGCTCACCTCGCTCGATGCCGTGCGCCGCATGGCCGCCTTCGAGCAGGCCGTCCTCGCGCACGAGCACGTCACGGGCGTGGGCAGCATCGTGCCCGTGCTGCGCCAGATCCAACGCGCCGAGTCGCGAGGCGAGCAGCTCGTGCTGCCCGACAATGAGCGCGACGCCGCCTACGCGTTCGACCTGCTCGAAGCGGCGCCCGAGCAGGACCTGATCCGCAAGCTGATCGCCCCCGACTTCACGAGCGCGCGCTTCAATGTCCGAGTCCGCGCGGTCGGAACCGCGATCGCCGCGCCGCTCGCGGACGCGATCCTCGCCGATGGACGCCGGCTCTTCGGCGACGACTACATCGTCACGGCAACCGGCGCCCTCTATAACGTGGCGCAGGACTCGAACCGCCTGGTCGCGTCGCAGGTGAACAGCTTCTCGCTCGCACTGCTGCTCGTGGTCATCGCCATCGGCGCGCTGCTCCGCTCGGTGCGTCTGACCTTCATTGCGTTGATCCCGAACCTGATGCCGATCGCCTGGACCGGCGGGCTGATGGGGGCGTTCGGGATCGATCTCTCGACGGGCACGGCGATGATCGCGTCAGCCGTGATCGGGGTGATCGTGGACGATACGATCCACTACATGACGGACTACAGGCGCGTGTACCGGGGCGATCCGGGCGACGCCATCCGCCGCACGACCACCGGGATCGGCCCCGCGCTTCTTCTCAACAACCTGGTGCTGGTGCTCGGCTTCTGGGTGGGCTGCTTCGGGAGCTTCAAGCCGACCATCTATTTCTCGCTGCTCTCGGGCGCCACGATGATCACCGCGATGCTGTGCGATCTGTTCGTCACGCCCGCGTGCCTGATGTTGTTCGACCGTCGTCAGGCGGTGGCGGCGTGAGGACCGGGCACCTGCTGCTGCTCGTGTTCGTGATGTTCCTGGCATGGCCGAGCGCCGCGCGGGCACAAGAGGTCGTCCCGGCGCGACTCGCGCCCTGGCTCGACGCCACAACCGAACGCGTCGTGGAGCGCGCGTACGTGCCGTCCGCCGAAAGCAAGGTGGGCGAGGTGCGCATCCTACGACGCAGCCAAGCGACGGTGGTGGAGACGCTGCTCTACACGAAGGTGCTCTCCCGCGTCGTCGGCGAGATCTGCAAGAAAGAACTTGCCAACTGGCCCGGCAATTCCGATGCTGCGCGCTACATCGAGATGCTCGAGCGCGTGCAGAAGCAGATCTGGAGCCGGTTGCCGACGAACCAGCGGGTGAGCGACCGCCGCCAGAAGCTGTGGATCGACTTCGTCGTTGCGCCGGGCGTGGCGTTCATCGGCGTCGGCGCCTTCGAGATGGAAGAGCCGCACGGCGAGGTCCGGGTGAAGCGCCGCGAGCTGCTGGCGCTGCTCGAACCCTCGCCCGAGTACGTCCGGCGCAACCTGCGGCTGATCACGGCCGATGCATTCCACATCGAAGACGCGGCGGTCGGCCCGCTGCTCGGCCCGCTCCCGTGAGCGTACGCGGCATGTCTCCGAATGCGCCGGCCGATCCACCTCGCGTTCACGTCGACGCTGTGGACCGACGACGAGCTGAGGCGTTTTGGGGCGGCGGCGATCCCGGCAGTGAGCTCGCGATTGCAGTCCGGCTTCGATAGGCTGGCGCTGCTCGGCTCACACCGAAAAGGAGAGGTTCGATGCAGGTACGTCTCGGCGCGCTGGTCTTCGTTCTGGTTGCGTTCGCCGGCAGCGCCGGCGCCGCCACGCTCTACGTCGGGAATCAAGGCATCGACAGCGGAAGCTGCGGATCCAGCAGCGATCCGTGCCGCTCGATCTCACGAGCGATCACGAACGCCGGCTCGGGAGACACGATCGTCGTCGGCCCGGGCCGCTACGGCGACCTCGACGAGGACGGCACCTACGGCGAGACCGGGGAGGAGGCCGCCGAGGTCAACACCGGCTGCGACTGCATGGTGAACATCGACAAGAGACTCAGCCTGCGCTCGGTCAATGGCGCGGCCGCCACCATCATCGACGTGAACGGCGGGAACATCTCGGGGGTCGGCATCGAGGCCTCGGGAGTCGTGTTCGGCAGCGCCAAGGCGCTCGGCTTCAGCATCGTGCGCGCCGACGAGAACGGCGTCGAGGTCTCGAGCAGCGTCAACGGCGTGACGATCGCGGGCAACCTCTCCTACGACAACGACGGGGACGGCTTCGCGATCGACGGCTTGCGGCACACCGTTTCGAGCAATCGCGCTTTCAGGAACGAGACCGGCTTCGCGATCAACGGCGCCAACAGCACCGTCTCCGACAACGTCGCTGCGGAGAACGGCGACGATGGCTTCGATGTCGCGGGCGATGATCACAGCTTCCTGCGCGACGTCTCGACCGCGAACGACCGGGGTTTCCGACTGGCGGGCGGCAGGCATCAGCTGACCTCGTGCGCCGCGCTCGGCAATCGCGACGACGGCATCCTGCTGCTCAGCGCCGCGACCGCGAGAATCGAAAAGTCGAACATTTTCGGCAACGATGCCGAGGGCTCCGAGAACTGCGGCCTCTCGAATGCGAGCGGCAATGTGATCACCGCGACCGGCAACTACTGGGGCTCGAGCATCGGCCCCGGCCCGGATCCCGCGGACGCGGTCTGCAACAGCGGCGGCGGCTCCATCAGCGACCTGACGCCGATCTCCAGCAAGGAGATCAAGCTCAAGCTGAAGCCGGTGCTCTGAGCGGCTCGCGCGATCCATCCGGGCGGATCCCGAAGCCTAGGAGGCCGGCTCGCGACGCGAGACGTGCCGCTGCCGCAGGGCGATCACCCGGCGCCGCTCGCCCTGCGTGATGCGCGGCGTGTCGGCGGGTAGCGCCTGCGCGAGCTCCGCGAAGGCCACGCACAGCAGTGTCGGCGCGGGGTTCGTGCGCGTCCACACCCAGCGGTACTGGAGCAGGCCCTCGGCGAGCCCCCCGTGTCGAGCCAGTTCTGGACGCCGGGATCGCGCTGGGCGATCACCAGGCGCACGCGTCCGTCGCTCGACGCGTGCGCCTGGAGGTGGTTCAGGCTGGTCTGGCGTGTCGCATAATCCAGGCTCCGGAACCACGCATCGCCGAGCCCGATCTGCCAGTAGCGCGCGTCGGGCGCGTCGCTCTCGAAGATCAACGCCTCGTCGGGGCCGAGCCGGTACGCGTCGTTTCCGTATTAGATGTCCGGCGCGCCGCCTGCGTAGCGCCGCGCGGGGGCGATCTGCCCGGGACGCCAGGCCTCGCGCAGCTGCTCGACCCACTGTGTCCAGAAGCTTGCCGTCGCGAGCGTCCACTCGCCGGCGCGATCGATCCGGTCGGCGATCGCCGTCGCCGTCAGCGGAGCCGGCGGCAAGCCTTCTCCCCCCACGCGCGCGATCTCGAAGCGCGCCGGTGCCTCGCGCTCCCAATCGAGCAGGTACTGGCGAATCGCGACGTAGCGAGCGTCTTCGTGAATCGCCAGGAAATCGCCTCGCCAGTCGCTCGGGCGCTGGGCGGCGAGCAGGATCTCGAAGCGGCCGTCCGCGTCGAAAGTGAGATCAAAGGACGTGCAGGTCGCGTAGACGCCCGCGTCGCCGAGCTGGAGGTAGCCCTGCTTCACCTCGATCAGGAAGTCGAATAGATCGCGGCGCTCGCCGCGGATCCCGCAGGCCGCATGGGGCCCGATGCGCGCCCACAGATACTGGTTGTCCGGATTCTCGGCGCCCCACTTCGCCTGGCTGTCGGGATTGCGCACCCAGCGCGGCTGGTCCGGATCCGAGAGTTCGAGCGCCTGCGCCACGCCCGAGCGCACGAGCCCGAGCAGGTAGCGGAAGCCCTCGGCGCGCAGGGGAATGCCGAAGTGATCGTAGACCGCGGCGAGCGTCTCGAAGGGCCGCGCCATCAGGTCGGCGTAGCGCACGTCGCAAACCTGACGCGCCGGCAGCGTGCCCGCAGCCCGCAGCTCGCTCATCGAATCGAGCAGGCGGCTGCACGTCTCCGGCGTGAACCAGCCGAGGACGGCCTGCGCATCGACGGCGTCCGAGCGCACCCAGGCCGTCGAATACAGGATGCTCGCGACGGACGGCAGCAGCTTGAAGGGATCTCGGTACGTGACCACGACGCGGGCGTCTGGGTACTCGGCCAACAGCTGCGACAGCGCGCCAAGATGCGAGGGCGCCTTCAGCACCCAGCGCTCGCGCCGGCAGCGCGATTGCAGGTGTTGCAGGAAGCGGCGGTGGAACGCGAAGGCCGGGGCGAGATCCGCTCGCGCGAGCCACGCGGCGTAGCTCGGCACAACGTGGCGGCCCATCAGCTCGTCGCTGCGGAACTCGTGCGCGGTGATCTGGATGCACTCGACGGGAAGCTGCGCGCCGAGCTCGTGCATTGCGACGTACTCGGGCACGACGTGGTTCCACAGCTGCACCTCGGCCTCGGCGGCGGCGGCGGCGGCGATGCGTGGATCCGACTCGAAGCTCGCGGCCTCGGGCGCCGGGCATGGCCGGCGCACCTCCCAGTGCAGCGGCGCGCGGTGCGCGGGATCCTGCGCCAGCAGCTCGTGCAGGATCGAGGTGCCGGTTCGCGGCAGGCCGGTGATGAAGAGGGGCGCGTACACCGCCTCGCGCGCGATCTCGGGCGAGCAACGACGCGCTTCGGTCAGGAGCAGGCGGTTCTCGAGCCAGCTGCGCACGTCGCCGCGCGCGAGGATGCGGCCGATCGGGTGGAGCTTCGCCTCCTCGTCGAGCGCCTTCACGAAGATGCGATACGGCTCGAGGAAAGCCGTGCCCACGAAGTTAGCGAGCCGCGTGCGGCGCGTCGCCTCGTCGAGCAGCTCATCCGCCTCGAGGCGGATCCAGCGGGGATCCGTCGCAGCGTGCAACGAGCGCACCCACTCCGGCCGCGGCCCCGGCCGCCAGATCTCGTCGCTCACGCGTGCTACTCCTTTGCCGGAGGCGCGAGGCCCCATGGGGAAGTGGCGCGCCGAAGCCCCCAGGGCGCTGGCGATTCCTCGCTGTCGTGCAACCTCGGCGGCCACGGCGTGTTGGAAGGGTTGCGGGAGCGTGTCTCCAATGCGAGCCCCAATTCGAAACCCCATTGCGAAGCGCTCTCCCGAAATCCTTCTGAACCCACCCGAGATCCCTGAAGTCGGAGAGCCCCTGAAGCAATGGGGGGGCGTCTGCGTCCAACCCGTCGAGGTGACCATGCGTCCAGCGAGCTTCCGCCCCGTGACCCGCACCACGCAATGCTGGCGGCGCGCCGCGCTCTCCGCGGTGATCGTGGGCCTGCTGGCCGCAGGCCAGGCCCCCGCCGGGCCGCCGCCGCCTCCGCCGAGCCAGGGCGCACCTCCGCCGCCCGTGCACCGGGCGCCCCCGCCGCCGGTCTATACGCCGAATCCGCCGCCGCCCGTCTACCAACCCGGGCCGCCGCCGGACCCGGCCGCCCCGCCTCCCCTGCCGATCGCCATGCGCGTGATCTATGCGCCGTTCTACGCCGCCGGCCTGATTCTCCGGTACGGCGTCTACTATGTGCTGGTCGCTCCGCTCGAGGTGCTCGGTCGCACCCTGGACTACGGCGTCGAGGGCGGTGTGGAGCCCGATCCGAACAGCGCTTCACGATGAAGGAGACTTCGATGTCGAAGACATCCACGCGCTCGATGGCCGTGGCCCTGTGCGCAGGGCTGCTCGCCGCCGTCTCGCCCGCGCGCGCGCAGAATGACGACGCGCTCGGCTTCGAGCGCACGCCGCCGCGGCTGAGCTTCACCGATGGCGAGGTCTCGTTCCTGCGGCCCGGCGCCGACGATTGGACTCCTGCGCGCGTGAACACGGCGCTCGCCGCGGGCGATGAGCTCTACACGGCGCAGAGCGCGAATCTCGAGCTCCAGGTCGGCGCGCGCGCCTTCGTGCGCGCGGGCGAGAACACGCAGCTCGGCCTCACGAGCCTCGAGCCGGATTTCCTGCAGCTCCGCATGACGGCCGGCCACGCCTCGCTCGATCTGCGCAGCCTGAAGGCGGGCCAGACCATCGAGCTCGACACCCCGAACGCGGCCTTCAGCGTCGAGCGCAGCGGCTACTACCGCATCGAGGTCGACGGGGACACCACCACCTTCACCAGCCGCCGCGGTGGCCGCGCCACCGTGACACCCGCTTCCGGTGACTCGGCGACGATCGCCGCCAGCGAGCAGGTCGTGGTGAGCGGCACGGATGCGCCGCAAGTCGAGTCCTACGCCGCGCCCGAGCTCGACGCCTGGGACCGCTGGAACTATTCCCGCACCGACGATCAGCTCGACGCGGTGAGCGCGCGCTACGTGCCGTCCGGTGTGTATGGCGCGAACGATCTCGACCACTACGGCGACTGGCGTGTGGTTCCGAGCTACGGCGCGGTATGGGTGCCGCGCCACGTCGCGGTGGGCTGGGCGCCCTACAGCACCGGCCGCTGGGTCTACGATCCCTACTACGCCTGGACGTGGGTCGACGACGCGCCGTGGGGCTGGGCCCCGTATCACTATGGGCGCTGGGCCCGCATCTCCGGCTACTGGGGTTGGTGCCCGGGGCCGATCGTCGCGCGCCCGTACTACGCGCCGGCGCTCGTCGCCTTCTACGGCGGCGGCGGCTTCTCGGTGGGCGTCACGATCGGTACGCCGCACGTCGGCTGGGTCGCCCTCGGTTGGGGCGAGCCGATCCTCCCCTGGTGGGGATCGGCGCATCACCGTGGCAACCCGCATTGGGCAGGCTGGGGCGGCCCGCGCGTCGTCAACAAGATCGTGGTGAAGAACAAGACCGTGATCAAGGCGAATGAGATCAACTTCTACCAGAATGCGAACGAGCGCGACGCGATCGTGGGCGTCGATCGCGATCATTTCGGACGCCGCTCAGCCAAGGACGAGCGCTTCACTCGCTTGCGGCCCGACAAGCTCAAGCCCATGCACGGCGACTTCGACGTGAAGCCCAATCGCTCGAGCCTGGTGGCGGAGGACAAGTCGGCGCAGCGCCCGCCGCGCGAGGCGTGGAAGCGCTCCGTCGTGGCGACGCGCGAGCCGCGCGAGGACGCCACACCCGCGCTCGAGAAGCGCCGCGCGCCGAAGACGAAGTCGCAGGGCAACGCCGCGGCTGGCGCCGAGTCCGGCGCGCCGGACGCCACGCCGCCGCCGCGTGTGGTGCAGCCGCCGCGCGAGGGCAACCGCATCGAGACCTCGAAGCGTCCGCGATTCGGTACCCAGAGCGAGGGGGAGCGCCGCATGCCGCCGCCCGCGCCGCGCTTCGAGAAGCCAGCTCGCGACGAGGCAACCACGCCGCGTGCAGAGCGAACGCGCGCAGAGCCGCCGGAGCGGTCGCGCGCGGCCGAGCCGGGCACGCCCGCGCCGTCCCAAGCAGACCGGCAGAAGCAGACCCGCTCCCAGCGAGAGGCCTCGCCGCCGCCGCGTCCCGAGCTGCGTAGCGAGCGCGTCGAGACGGGCAAGCCCGATCGCCCGGAGCGCGTCGAGGCGCCGAAGCCCGATCGCACCGGCGGCTCGAGCCGACGCGAGCAGGCGTCGCCCCCGCCGCGCGATCTACCGGGTGAGCCCGCGAACCGCGTCTACCGACAGCGCGATGGGCGCCAGGGCTCGATCATCCACGAGAACGAGCGAACGGCGCGTGCGCAACCGAGCGAGAAGAGCCGCGATGCGGGTGCGAAGCCGAGCGAGAAGAGCCGCGATGCGCGCGCGCAGTCGGACGGCCGCGGGGATTCCGGCTCGAAGGAGAGAGGAGGGTCCCATCAGAAGTGAGTTCATCCCACACGCTCGCCCGAAGGCCAACATGCCGCGCAGCCAGGCACTCGCCCTCTCGCTCGCCGCGCTCTTCGCGCTCGGCGCGGCAGCGTCCCTCGACACGACCGACGCCTCCGGCCTGAAGGAGGCGCTGCGCCTCGCGACCGAGCGCGCGGTGCAATCGACCTCGCGCCCCAACGGCTTTCTCGACAACGCGAAGATCCGCATCGGCCTGCCCGGAGCCCTCGGCAAAATGGCGAGCGGGCTGCGCACGATCGGCATGGGCGCGCAGGTGGACGAGCTCGAGGTCACGATGAACCGCGCCGCCGAGAAGGCCGCCGGCGAGGCGACCCCGGTCTTCGTCGACGCCATTCATGCGATGAGCTTCCAGGACGCGAGCGAAATCGTGACCGGCGGCGACACCGCCGCGACCGATTACTTCGAGAAGACGACGAGCGAGACACTGCGCACGCGCTTCCGGCCGATCGTCGACCAGGCGATCAGGAACGTCGGCCTGGCGCAGCAATACGATCAGCTCGTCGGCCGCTACACGTCGATCCCGTTCTCTTCGACGCCGAAGCTCGACTTGACCGGCTACGTCACGGACCAGGCCCTCGCGGGCCTCTTCACCGTCGTCGGCGAGCAGGAAAAGCAGATCCGCACCAACCCCGCCGCCCGCGCGACCGACCTGCTGAAGCAGGTGTTTGGCCGCTAGCGGCGCGCTCGCGCGTCGATCGAGTAAGCTCGCGCGCCGTGCCCACCCGGGTTGCGCTGGTCGCGCTCTGCCTCGTCGCCTGCCTCGCCTGCCACGGCGATGAGCCCGATCCCGGACGCATCCAGGGCGCGCGGCGACCCGACGCTCGACGTCACGCGCTGGCCGGGGCCGAAGCCGAGGCCGGCCGCGCCCTCGCCTCTCGCGCGGCCTCGTCCGTGGGCAAGCGCATCCTGTTCGGCGACCTCCACGTGCATACCACGTACTCGATCGATGCCTTCATCTACGCGCTCCCGATCTTCGCCGGCGAAGGCGCGCATCCACCGGCCGACGCCTGCGACTTCGCCCGCTACTGCTCGCAGCTCGACTTCTTCTCGCTCAACGACCACGCCGAGGGGATCACGCCCGCGATGTGGAGAACGACGAAGCAGAGTCTGCGCGAGTGCAACGAGCGCGCGGGCGATCCGACGGACCCGGATCTCGTGGCCTTCGTCGGCTGGGAGTGGACGCAGGTCGGCGCCACACCCGAGACCCACTACGGACACAACAATGTG
>Ga0210377_10002835_pt1 | contig 15000 bp, 14 predicted proteins | sample PLM4_65_b1redo_FD_155480 | JGI IMG/M metagenome (GOLD analysis project Ga0210377, IMG submission 155480) | Groundwater sediment microbial communities from an aquifer in East River, Colorado, USA - PLM4_65_b1 redo | ecosystem: Environmental > Terrestrial > Soil > Riparian zone | place: USA: East...
GTCACTCATCCAGTAGCTGCCGAATGCGCCCGGCGTGCGTCCGATGCTCGTCAGGACGAGGCGCTGTGCGAGGGACGCGCGCACGACGCCCCACTCCTGAACGACATCGCCGCCGCCCGGGGCCGGCGCCGATGTCGGCGGCCCTGGTGAAATGATGATGCCTGGACCGGCCCACTGCGTGCCGGAATCGAACACGAAAAGCTCGCCGCGTTCCGCGGCATCGACGTCGAGGTGCACGAACGCTTTCGACGGTTGTTCGTTCATGAACAGCTCGTCGTATGCACGCGGAGCCGGCTCGCCGGCATGCCAGATCGCGAGCGCCGGGTCCTTGAACATTCGCTGATCGATCTGCGGCCGCGGCCGGTGCACCTGAATCATCAGCGAACCGGATGCTCCCGCATGCAGCGCCTCCACTTCGGGCGCGGTGATGTCTTCCCACTGTTTCTGCAGGGGGGCGGCGCCGGGTGCATGACGGTACAGGACGGTCGGCGTCGCGGGGCCTCGCGTGATGATCCACGCGCCGGCGAAATCGAATGTCGGAATCGCGAACATGCCGCCGAGGAGGTCGCCGCGGTTGGGGCTCGTGACGATGGGAACCTTCGCTCCGTCATGGAACAGCCAGAGCGTCGTCCCCTCATACGTTCGTTCATCGACGTACGCGTCGCCTCCCGGCGTGATCCAGCCGTCGACGCTGGAGTTCATCTGGAGAGTGCCGAGCGATTTGAGATTCGCGTTGAGGTCGATCGTGTTCAGCGTGTCACCGATCCTGACGAGGAATGACGAGCCGCGCGCGTCCGATCCGGCGAGAAGGACGTTGACCTGGGTCGTTGGCGGCGGGACGAGAACCTTCACGTCGCCTGTCGTTGCGACCGCGTAGACGCCGGCCGAGTAGGTCAGCGAGACCACGAACGGATACGCATCGTTGCCGATCCGGATCGGAGAGTTGCGGCCGCGGACCCACGGTCCGCCGACATCGATCTGAGAGTTCTGGATCTGATAGATCCATGCCTGGGGGAGCGGGACGTTCTTCCACGTCGCGCCGGCGTCGGTGCTCAGCAACCATACGGGCGTGTTGAGCGGATTCGCGGCTGGGCTGTAATCCGTTTGAATGAGGATGATCGGCACCCCGGCGGTCTCCCGGACAGCGATGGCGTTGATTCCCGCGGTGCTCACGCCGTCGGTCGGAAAGATAACGCGCGGCTCCGATTCGCCTTTCGTGTCGTACAGCACGAGCTGACCCGGCTGATAGCAGCAGCCGCCGGGAGGAGGCGGCATCATCGCCCCGCCGAAGCCGGGCGGTGTGGCGGCGCCCGACTCCAGCAGCACGAAGTAGCGGTTCATTCGATGCTGCTGCGCCGGTGTGCCGATCCGATCGGTGTACGGCGCGTACGAGATGACCCGCGCCGACGCCGAGGCGGCCGCGAGAACGAACAGGACGCATAGACTGCGCTGCAGACGATTCATCGAATCCTCCCGGGCGGAAAAACACAAAGGGCGGGCCGCACTCCGGCCCGCCCTTCAGGGCTACTTCGATCTCATTGACGAGAACATAACGCCGATTGCGGCGGATGGCAATGTTCTACTGCGATCGCGCGATGTCTCCCCAGAGATCGCCGATCAGCTCCCATGAGCCATCGCGCGACCACCAGTGGTTGTCGGGGAGCTCGTGGACCGCGTGCCGAAGCAATCTGGAGCTCGCGAGCGAGGGGGCAGACTACGCCGTTACTCGGCGACGATCTCGGCCCACGGGAGCCTGCGAACCGCGAGCACCTTCTCGTCGATGTCGCCCTGCGTCGCCTTCTCGCCGAGAACACGGCGTAGATAGTCGACCTCGGGCGAAACCAGTTTGTTGTGCTTCGGCAGCAGGCGAATCGCTGCGTTCTGCAGATTTCGCTCGGAGACGGCGATCATCTTTGTGGTCTTCTTGATCGTGATCTTGTCGTCCATGCTTTAACCAACCATCCGGTGAGTCGAAACAATCCTACAGCGGAGTACTCACCTTTTTCGTGTGTTTCGCGTCACACGACGCGGTAGAGATGAGCGGAACGTGAACGATTCCTGCACGATCGTCCGCGGCCGCGAGATGCAATCGCAGAGCGCGCAGCGCACGCCGTCGATGTGCGCCGGTCGCGAGTGGCCGCAGTATTCGCATGGCTGGTTCATCGTGTTCAGTACCTGCAAGAACAGTGACTAGTGTGGCGCAGGCCGGGCTTTAGCCCGGCCAGCCGGGCTGAAGCCCGACCTACCTCAAACAGTAAGGCCGCCTCCGGCGAAGCGAACGAAACTCTGACAGACGTAGAATCGGCGCCATGCCCGCGGTTCTGATCAACCCTCCGGCCGCCCGCCTGGGCTCGGCGTGCGCGATCGTGCATGGCAACACACGACGGTACGAGATGCGCGGCGTGCGCGCGCCGCTCTCTCTGAAAACCGTGGTTCGCGGGTCGGCGGAGTGGGTGACGGAGGCGGGACGGTTCGAGCTGACACCGGGGACGCTGCTCGTCGTGAATGATGGGGAGGAGTATTCGATCGGCGTCGATGCTCTGCAGCCGGTAGAGACGTTCTGCGTCTTCTTTGCGAGGGGCTTCGTGGAGGATGCGTGGCACGCGGCAACGCGATCCAGCGCGGCGCTGCTCGAGGACGACTCGCGACCGCCGGTCGTGATCCGCGAGCGGCTGCAGTTTGCCGGTGCTCTGCTGCAAGGCATGACGGCCGCGCACGCCCGTGCAGGCCGCGACGCTGCACTGGACGCGTCGATGTACGAGCTGGCGTCGCTCGTCGTGCGGGCGTCGTGTGACGTCGATGCGCGCGCCGCGAGCCTGCCCGTCCTCCGCTCCTCCACGCGCCACGAGCTGACCCGCCGCCTCGGCATGGCGACGGAGCTGATGCACACCGCACTCGATCGTCCGCTGACGATTCCGGAGATCGCGCGCGAAGCATGCTTGTCGCCGTTTCATTTTCATCGGCTGTTCACGGCGTTCACGGGTGAGACGCCGCACCGGTATCTCCGTCGCCTGCGGCTGGAGCGTGCGCGGGCGATGCTGCGCGGCGGTGGCCGGTCGGTGGTCGAGGTCGCACAGTCATGCGGCTTCGAGAGCCCGACTTCGTTCTCCGCCGCATTCGCCCGCCATTTCGGGGCGCCGCCGCGGTCATTCGTGAATTCGCAAGAATGAAGAGGCACGCACGGCGTTCGTGCGTTACGTTCGTGGTGAGGAATGGCTCTTAGCTGTTAGCTCTCAGCTCTCAGCTCTTGGCTCTTGGGGGGCCGAGGAGCCCGGGAACCAGGAGCCAGGAGCCAGGAGCCACGTATGACGCAAGACGCTTTCAACGACGCCATTCGCAACGGGGAGAAAGAGCGCGTGGGCGATCTGATCGATCGGGATCCATCTCTGCTCGCGCGCGGCGATGGGCCGTCCCCGATTCTGCTCGCGCTGTACAACGGCCGGCAGGAGGTCGCGGCGCTCATCGCCGCCCGCACTCCCGATCGCACGCTTCACGAGGCGTCCGCCCTCGGCGAAACCGATCGCGTGCGGCATATGCTCACGGCCGACCCTTCGCTCGTGCACGCGTACAGTCCCGACGGTTACGCGCTCCTCGGTTTCGGCACGTTCTTCGGACATTCCGAAGTGGATCGCGTCGTCCTCGAGTTCGGGCCGGATGTGAATGCGCAGGCCCGCAACGCGCAGCGCGTGGGCGCGATTCACGCGGCGGCCGCGGTGCGCGATCGCGAAATGGTGCGCACACTTCTGGAGCGCGGCGCGAACCCGAATGCGCGGCAGCAGAGCGAGTACACGCCTCTGCACACGGCCGGCAGCCGCGGCGACATCGAGATGGCGACGCTGCTGCTCGCGCACGGCGCCGATCCCGACGCCCGTGGCTCTGATGGGAAGAGTGTCGCGGAAGTTGCGCGGGAGCATGCGCACCCGGAGTTCGCGGAGTGGCTCGAGTCGCGCCGCTAACCGCGGTTCGCGCCGGCGAGGGCTCGTGGGCTTCGCTCAGGGCAGGGGGCGCCCCACCTGACGCGCGCGTCGGGAAACGAACTGCGCGAGAAGAACACATGCGAGGCCAGCGCGCGGAGAGGCGGCGTTCGCAGGAGAGCGCATCCGATCTCCGCGAGGAGCGGATGGTCGATTGCCTGAATCGCCCGCCGCATGAATCGTCTGGCGGCGAAACGCGGCCGGAAGCGATGGCCCGAGTACTCGCGGAGCACCGCCGGATCACCCCTCTCGAGGTACTGCGCGATCACGTCGGCGGCAAACGCGGAGAGGCGCATCGCCGCGTCGAGGCCGCCCGCGGTCAGCGGGGAGACCGCGCCGGCTGCGTCACCCACCAGCAGTCCGCGCTCGTTGGCGATGCGGCGAAGAACGCCGTTGACCGGAATGAGTCCGCCGCGCCGCTCGACCGGTTTCCTCATCATCGACGGAAAACTCGCGGCAATCGAGCGTTTGAACGCCTCGAGGGCTGCCGCAGGGTGATAGCGATTGCCGGAGCCGGCGACGCCGACGTGCGCCTCCTCGCCGTCATCGACGATCCAGGCGATATAGCCGGGCGCGAGCCGCGGATCCAGAAAGCAGTGCAGCGCCGGCGCATCGGGCAACGACGACGGCACGACGTCTTCGACACCGGCGAGGAACTCGGAATTCTGATCGAGCCCGAGCTCACGCGCGATCGCAGAGCGTGCGCCGTCCGCTCCGACGATGAATCGCGCGCGCACTGTCTCCCGATGGCCGCTGCGCTCCAGCACCACGCCGTCCGGCCCGCTCCCAACGACGCGCGTCGATGGCCTCCACGCGACACCGTGCCGTCCGCACTGATCGAGCAGCCGAAGATAGATCCAGTTCATGCGGCCGACGCGGAACTCCGGCCTGGCTGCCGCAAGCTGCAGCGGCCGTCGGGCGGGCGAGTAGAGCGTCACGTGCCGGATGGCCGGTCCGAGCTGTTCGTCGAGAATGGGGAAGTCTTCCCACGTCTTCCGCACGAAGATGCCGGTGGTGCGGATGCGCTCGCAGACGGAGATGCGGCGGTCGGCGAGGAGCACGCGCGCCCCGCGAGCGGCGAGGAGGCGAGCGGTCTGGAGACCCGCCAGACCGGCGCCTGCAATGACGACATCATACATGCAGAGTACTTTACCACACAAAGTTAATGCGACTCCCTAAGAGCCAAGAGCCAAGAGCTAAGAGCTAAGAGCTACTACGCGTTGTGCGCCGAGAAGATCAGCGTCGCGTTCGTGCCGCCGAACCCGAAGGAGTTCGACATGACGTGCTCGACCTTCTGATGCCGCGCCTTGTTCGGCACGTAGTCGAGGTCGCACTCCGGGTCCGGCGTCTCGTAGTTGATGGTCGGCGGAATGATCCCGTACCTGACCGTCATCGCCGCGATCGCCGATTCCAGCCCGCCGGCGGCGCCGAGGAGGTGGCCGGTCATGGACTTGGTGGAGGAGACGGCGACCTTGTACGACCCGTCTCCGAACACGCGTTTGATCGCGATCGTCTCGATCTTGTCGCCGATCGGCGTCGACGTCCCGTGCGCGTTGATGTACTGGATGTCGGCCGGCTGCAATCCCGCGTCCTTCAGCGCGCGCTGCATCACGCGCATCATCCCGCCCCCATCCTCGGATGGCGACGTGATGTGATACGCGTCGCTCGACATGCCGTAGCCGGTGAGCTCGCAGTAGATCTCGGCGCCGCGCGCCCGGGCGCGCTCGCGCTCTTCGAGAATCAGCACGCCGGCGCCTTCGCCCATGACGAAGCCGTCGCGGTTCAGGTCCCAGGGACGCGACGCGCGCTCCGGCTCGTCGTTGCGCGTCGACAGCGCGCGCATCGCCGCGAAGCCGCCCACCGCGAGCGGCGTGATCACGGCCTCGGTGCCGCCGGCGAACATGATGTCCGCATCATCGCGCTGCACGATCTTGAACGCGTCGCCGATCGCATGCGCGCCGGTCGCGCACGCCGTCGCCGGCGCCGAGCTCGGCCCGCGTGCATTGAAGCGGATCGAGACCTGTCCCGCCGCGAGATTCACGATCAGGCCCGGAATGAAGAACGGCGAGATGCGCGACGGACCGCGCTCCATCAGCTTCTGGTGCATCTCCGCGATCAGCGGCAGGCCGCCGATGCCCGAGCCGATGATGACGCCGACCCGGTCGCCGTCTTCCTTCGAGAGATCCAGCTTCGCGTCGTCGACCGCCATCTGCGACGCCGCCACCGCGTAGTGGATGAACGTGTCGGACTTCTTGACCTCTTTCTTATCGATCCAGTCTTCCGGAACGAAGCCTTTGACCTCGCCGGCGATCTGACAGGCATAGGCGCTCGCGTCGAACTTCGTGATCTTCCCGACGCCCGAGCGTCCGTCGACCAGTCCCTGCCACGTCGGCTCGTTCCCGATGCCGAGGGGCGAGATCATGCCGATGCCGGTGATGACTACCCGTCGCTTGTCCATGTTCTCGAACAAAAAAGTGCTGAGTCCTGAGTTCTGAGGCCTGAGCTTTTCACTCAGCACTCAGGACCCGGCACTCAGCACTCAAAGGCGCTGTCGCGCCCGGTTTATTGCGCTTTAGCCCGCTTCTCGATGTAGTCGACCGCGTCGCGCACCTTGCGGATCTTCTCGGCCTCGTCGTCGGAGATCTCCACTCCGAACTCTTCCTCGAACGCCATGATCAACTCGACCGTATCGAGCGAATCGGCTCCGAGATCCTCCACGAAGGAAGCATCGGGGTTCACTTCCTCTGCGTCGACTCCGAGCTGCTCGACGATGATTGACTTGACCCTTTCCTCAACCGACATCGATACCTCCTCCGTTTTCCAGGGGATGGAATGCAGCCCGCCTTTTAACACAACTGCGGCGTGAGAGAACAGCGCGCACGCGGCTGTTGGCTCTCAGCTCAGCTCTCAGCTCTCAGCTCTTGGGAGGATCGACCTTCGCGCCCTAAGAGCTGAGAGCTGAGAGCTAACAGCTAATCCAAGCGAGCGTGCGGAAACCACGCCACCCGGATCTGAAGTCCCTGCGGCGTGAACCCGACGAGCGTCAGGCCGGTCACGGGCCAGAGCGGTTGCTGCGCTCTCTTCCCGATCTCCCCTTCGATGATGAGGCCCATTCCCTTCACGCGTTCTTCCGGATGTTCGAGCGACCAGCGCTCGAGCAGCGCGCGCGAGAACACGGTGAGCTCGTACGCGACATGCGAAAGACGGTGCGGCGGTGCGACCGCGCAGCGAAACATCGCGAAACGATTGCGCAGAAAGCGGAGCTCTTCCATGGAGACGGTCGAGACGCCGGCGACCTCATCGCCACGGTGTGCGATCGCGCACAGCTCTTTCGCTCGCGCCTCCGGCTCGACACCACGGGGAAGAATGTTCAGCGTTCGCCAGAACTGGATTGCCTGCCGTTCGATGTTCTGGTCATTCAGACGCCATGCGGGGCTGATCGCATATTCCGCCATGGCGTTCAGTTTATAGTGCTGAGTGCTGAGTGCTGAGTGCTGAGTGCCGCTGGATGTCCTGACTCAGCACTCAGCACTGAGCACTCAGCACTGAACGATGCGCAAACTCGCAGCTCTCGTTTTCCTGGCCGGCGTCGCCGTCGCAGTGTGGGCGGGCGCGCAGTGGTTCGTCCATCGCCACGACATCAAAGCGACGGTCGTTTTCGCGAAGGCGCCGAAACTCCGCGCCGGTGACGCGGTCAAAGAGAACGGCCGCACGATCGGGAAGATCGTCAGCGTCGATCCGATGGACGAACGCCACGCGGTCACGATCCGCCTCAACCGCAGCGATCGTCGCGCGATCGTCACCGACTCGCTCTTCGACGTGAAGGATCACGCACTCGTGGTCGACAACACCTTCGCGATCGGACGCCCGATCGATGACGGTGCGATCCTCGAGGCGCGCGATGACCGTTTCGCGCGATGGCTCGCCCGTCATGGGGCGGCGGCCAAGCCGTATATCGACGCGTTCCGTGCGCGCATCGACGCCCTCGCCAATCGCGACTTCGACGAATGGACGAGGCGCGTCCCGGAGTGGAAGAAGGAAGGAAGCGAAGCGTTCGAGCGTCACGTCGAAGACGTGAAGAAGCGCGTCGCGGCCGCGGAAGAGGAGCTGCGCAAATCCGATCGTGCCGCGGAGGCGCGAAAGTTGAAGGAGCGCTTCGACAAGTGGCTGAACGAAGTCGGCCGGTGACCCGGATCTTCACCTACGAGCAAGCCGTGGCGCTGCTCCCTGAGGTGCAGCGGTTGACCACGGTGGCTGTGGAGAAGCTCGACCAGGTGAGCGCCGACGCGCCGCCGGCCGAGTACCAGACCATCGTCAGCGAGTGGGCCGACGCCGTCATGAGCCTCGGCATCGAGGTGAAGGGACTCTGGCTGATCGACTTCGACAACGGCAGCGGCTACTACTGCTGGCAGTATCCCGAGACTTCGCTTCAATACTTTCATGGATACGAGGAAGGGTTTCAGGGACGGGTGAAATTGAATTAGTGCTGAGTGCTGAGTCCTGAGTCCTGAGTGATTCATGGGACTCAGGACTCAGCACTCAGGACTATGTTGAAAGCCGTCGCCTTCGACCTCTGGGAAACTCTGATCACCGACACGCCCGAGGTGTCGCGGCAGCAGGAGCGGCTGCGCATCGACCGGATGGAGGAGATCCTTCGCGCGCGAGGGTTCGCCGCGGCGGCGGAGCAGATCGAGCGCGCGTATCGCTCGCTCTGGTATCGCTGCCACGAACTGTACTGGTCGTCCGATCTCGACATTCCATGCCGGCGTCAGATCGAGCATTTCCTCGAGGAGATGGGGCTCGACGCGCATGCGTTCGATGAGCAGACACTCAGCCGGCTGGAGCACGGCTACGCGAACGCCGCGCTCGAGATCCTGCCGCTCCCGATCCGCGGAGCTTCGGACATGCTCCAGCAGTTGAAACACCGCGGACTGGCGATCGGACTGATCAGCAACACCGGGCGCACGCCCGGCTACGTCCTCCGCCAGATCCTCGACCGCCTCGGCCTCGCGTCGTCGATCGACAAGATGGTGTTCTCGAACGAGCATGGAGAGTGCAAGCCGCGGACGTCGATTTTCGAGAATCTCCGCGGTGCGCTCGGCGTCGCGTACGATGAGATGGTCTTCGTCGGCGACAACCTCTACGTCGATGTGTTCGGAGCGCAGCGCTGTGGCATGCGCGCCGTGCACTTCTTTCCGGGCGTGCGCGGCACGGCGGTCGCACCGCCGGTGGAGCATGGGGAGGAGATTGTGCCGGATGCGGTGATCACAAGCCTGGATGAGGTCGTACGGGTCGTCGATTCGCTCGCCGCCCCGGTGACTGGATCCGGCACGATGTCATCCCGAGCGTAGCGAGGGATCTGGGGTGCGGGTGGCGCGAGGTGTGGTCTTCGAGCCACCCGCTCCCCCAGGTCCCTCGCTACGCTCGGGATGACAATGAGTGCGAACCAGTGACCATGGACAACGAGCTCTTCACTCTCAAAACGCCGCACTTCACGATCGAAGGCCGCTCGCGCGCCGGTCACGAGACGTGGTTCCGCGTGCGCGAGCTCGGCGTCGGGCTCGACATCGGGCGCTGCCCGGATGCGCTCATCAGCATGCGCCACATCTTCGTGACGCACGCGCATCTCGATCACTCTGTCGGCATTCCTTTCTACGCGGGCCAGCGTCACCTGCAAGGGCTCGAAGACGGCGTGGTCTACGTCCCTCAGGAGACCGCGGAAGACTTCGGCGCGCTGATGCAGCTCCACACGCGCCTGGAGAAGACCGATTACGACGTGACGATCGTGGGGGTGCGGGCGGGCGAAGAGGTCCGCGTGGGGCGCAATCACCTCGTGCGCGCGCACCGCGCGACGCACCGCGTTCCCGCGAACGCGTGGGAGATCCTCGAGGTGCGCCATCACCTGAAGAAGGAGTTCGAGCATCTCGACGGCGCGGCACTGGCCGCCCTCCGCCAGGAGGGAACCGAGGTCGCGGACATTGTTTTGTATCCGCTGTTGTTCTACACCGGTGACACGGACCGCGGCATCCTCGAGCAGAACGATGCGCTCTATCGAGCCGAGGTCCTGATGATCGAGTGTTCGTTCATCGCCGATGGGCACGTGGAGCGCGCGGCGATGTACCGGCACATCCATTTCAGCGACATCATCGAGTTTGCGGAGCGTTTCGAGAATGCGTGCATCGTGCTGACCCACTTCAGCCGGCGATACTCGCTTGACGAGATCGTCCGGGAGCTTCGCCGGAGATGTCCGGCTATCCTGCGCGAACGCCTGCGCCTGGCGTTACCCGATCCATGGCAGAGAATCTGACGCCACGACGCCATCCCGAGCCGCGGAGGCGGCGAAGGATCTCGAAATACGATGGACCGCATTTTGAGATCCTTCGGCTTCGCCTCAGGATGACGTGATGTCGCGGTGCGCATACGACTTGCACCGCGGCGGATCGAGAAAGGTATCTTCGGTCTGATGAAGTGTCCCCGTCCCCAATCGATCGCCGCGGCGATCGCCGTCTTCCTCATCAGCATCTTTCTCTCACCACCGGCTGACGCCCAGAAGAAGAAGAGGGCGCCGGCGAAAAGACGCACCAACTCGCGGCGCCGCCCGCCCGCCCCTCCGCTCGAGACGGCCACCGGGTCGACGCTCGAGGAGCGCCTCGGCTCGCTCGTCAATGGCAACACCGCGCGCAGCTCCGACGCCAGCATTCAGATCGTGGAGGTCGACAGCGGCGAGATCGTCGCGCAGCGCAATCCGAACGTCCCCCTCGCGCCGGCGTCGAACATGAAGCTCTTCACGACCGCCGCCGCCATCGATCTGCTCAAACCCGGCTTCGAGGTCACGACGACCGTCTACGCCCGCGGCAATACCGATGCGGGCGGCACGCTCGACGGCGACATCAAGATCGTCGGGCGCGGCGACCCGACGATCGGCGGCCGCTTTCACGACGGACACGCCACCGCCGTCATCGAGGAGTGGGCGACCGACCTGAAGCGAAGCGGCATCAAGAACATTCACGGGAACCTCGTCTTCGAGTACGGCTACATGGACACCGAGTACATCCATCCGACATGGCCGGCCGATCAGCTCATCAACTGGTACGAGGCGCCGATCTCCGCCTTCTCCATGCAGGAGGGATGCGTGCAGGTGCGCGTGCTTCCCAGCCGGAAAGGTAAGCCATGCGTGGTGCAGCTCGAGCCGCCCACGAACTACGTCGGAGTGCAGAGCAGTTGTGTGACCGGCCGCGGACTGCCGTTCATCACGCGCCTTCGCAACTCGAACACGGTGATCGTGCGGGGCGGCGTGCCGGTGCGCTCCGGTGCGACCGAGGTGTGGATATCGGTCGAGAATCCGATTCATTACTTCGCGGCCGTCACGAACGAGGCGCTGCAGCGGAGCGGCATCGGCATCGACGGGCAGATCATCCTCACGCCGCGCGACAACCGGCCCGACTGGCGTCCCGTCGCGCAGCACACCACCCCGATGAACATCCTCGTCTACGTGGTGAACAAGAAGAGCCAGAACCACTACGCCGAGCAGGTCGTGAAGATCATCGGCGCCGAGACGAAGAAGGAAGGCTCATGGAAGGCCGGCACCTCCGCCGTCGCCGAATGGCTCACCACGAAGGTCGGCGTTCCCGCGGACGAATACAACCAGGCCGACGGTTCCGGCATGTCGCGCGACAACCGCGCATCGGCGAACGCGTTCATCCATCTGCTGCGCTACATGTGGAAGAGCCCGTACCGCGAGGATTTCGTCAGCTCGATGCCGTATTCGGGCGATCCCGACTCGAAGTTCGGCCATCGCCTCAAGACCGCACCGTACGCGCGGCAGGTGTACGCGAAGACCGGCTACATCGTCGGTGTGGTCGGCCTCACCGGCTACGTCCACTCCGCATCCGGCAAGGTCTACGCGTTCTCATTCGTCTTCAACCGTTACCATGTCGGCGTTTACGCCGTGTATCGGCTGCAGGACGAAATGTTGAAGGAACTGATTACCAGAGGTTGACGGTTGAGGGGTGGACGGTTGACGAGGCCGTGCCTCGCGAGCGCCAACTGTCCGGTTCGACGCGCACAGCAAGATGGCGCAGCTCGAGAAAATGCGGCCGGGCGATCCCGACGTGCAGCGCCTCGATCAGGCGCTGGCGCAGGCGCGCTGACGGGTCCAGAATAGCGGAATGCGGCGCGCACTGGTGCTCTTCGCCGCCTTCACTTCCGTGTTCGCGACGAGCGCGAGCGCACAGCGGCAGCGGGCCATCCGTCCACCGGTCGGGGTTCCAGGCGCATACCGCCCGCTTTACCTCTATCTCGACAACACGCTGACGTACTTTCGGAACCGGATCGATCAACTCCCGCCGGTGCAGCCCAAGGACGTCGTGTTCGCGGCGGAGCTGATCACTGCGAACGGCAATCGCGGACCTGATCTCCTGACGGCGCAGGCGCTCGCAGGGGTGCGTGTGAATCTCGACGCGCTGCAGCGCATGGGTGTGGAGGGCGTGGCGGTGACCATCGTCTATCCCGAGATCGACTCCACATTTCCGCGGTACAGGGAGTACGTGGCGTTTTTCAAAGCGGTGGCGAGCGAGGTGCGAAGCCGGCGCATGAAGCTGATCGTGAAGCTGAGCGTCGTCTTCACCGGCACCACGTTCGCGAATTTCAACGTCGACTTCTCCAGCCTCACCGTCGCCAAGTATGCCGCCGGCAAACGCGCGATGGCGGATCTCATCCTTCGCGAGATCGAGCCCGATTACCTGAACCTCATCGGCGAGCCGGACACCGAAGCGCAGCTCACCGGCCTGCGCGAGCTGAACGATGCGGCGACGTATGTTGGCGTCATCAACACGATCGTGACCGGCCTCGACCGGAAGCAGACGAAGATCGGCGCCGGAATCGGAACGTGGCTGCCGCCGTCGTTTGCCGACGCATTCGCCGGTACGGCTATCGATTACGTGGATATGCATCTGTATCCGGTCTGGCCGTTCACGCTCGACAACGCGTTCGCGATCGCCGACGCCTCCCATCGCAAAGGGAAGCAGGTGGCGATGAGCGAGACGTGGTTGTACAAGGCTGGTCCGTCGGAGAACGGCGGTGTCGCCGCGACCGAAGACATTTTCCGCCGCGATCCGTTCAGCTTCTGGTCGCCTCTCGACGCGAAGTTCTTCCGCGCGGTCGTGGGCTTCGCCGAAGCGGAGCGGCTCGAGTTCGTCTCTCCGTTCTGGTCAGCCTACTTCTTCGGCAACGTAACGTTCGACGCTTCGACGGCCACTCTTTCGTATCGCGAGATCTCGCAGCTCGCCAATCGCGCCGCCGCCGACGCCATGGTCGCCGGCCGCGTCACGCCGCTCGGTGCCGAATATTCGCGATTGATCGCCGGGCGATGAGCTCGTGGTGGCGGTGCACCGCGCAGTGCGGCATCTGTCTTCACGGTCTCGTAGGGCTCTGGCTGGTCGGCGAGGCCTGAAGCGTGTACACGCCGCCGATCTTCCGCACGGTCGCCATGGCCTCTAAGCCGGGAAACTGCCGCACGTCACCGAGGAGCTCGCCGCCGTCGTCGCGGATGAAGAGGCGCACGGCCGCGTCCGCATCGTCGGCCTCAAACGTGTGAAACGTGGCTGTGTGCGGCGTGACGATCGGCCTGCCGGCATCGTCCGTGAGGTGGCGCTGTTCGATCGTGAAGCGCATCTGCTGCACAAGACTTGCGTGCAATTTCGATGCAGAGCTGCCTGTTCTATACTCACTTCAGCGCGAGGCGGACCAATGAGCGACGAACGTATTCTGCGAGAGGACATCCCGGTCATCGGCAGGGTCGAGCTGCGCGAACTCGAACGTTCGGAGCCACTTCCGTCCGAGCGCTTCAGCGAGGCGATTCCTCTCGGGCTGACATTCGATGACGTCCTGCTGCGCCCCGCGAAGTCGGAGCTGCACCCGAACTTCGTCGACACCGCGACGCGTCTGACCCGCGACATCCACCTAAACATCCCCGTCCTGTCGGCGGCCATGGACACGGTGACCGAAGCGCGCCTCGCCATCGCCATGGCCCAGCAGGGCGGCCTGGGCGTCATCCACAAGAACATGACGATCGAGCAGCAGGCCGAAGAGGTCGACAAGGTGAAGCGCTCCGAGGCGGGGATGATCGTCGATCCGGTGACGATGCGCCCGTGGCAGTCGATCGCCGAAGCGATGCAGGTGATGGAGAAGTACAAGATCTCCGGCGTGCCGGTGACGGATGCGAACGGCAGGCTCGTCGGCATCCTCACGAACCGCGACCTGCGCTTCGAGACGCGCTTCGATCTGCCGATCGCCGAGCGGATGACGAAGGAGAATCTCGTCACCACTCCGGTCGGTACGACACTCGAGCAGGCGCGCGAAGTCCTTCACCATCACCGCATCGAGAAGCTCCTCGTGGTCGATCAGAACGGCGACCTGAAGGGACTGATCACGGTCAAGGACATTCAGAAGGCGCGGCGCTATCCGCAGGCCGCGAAAGATCCCCTCGGCCGTCTCCGCTGCGGCGCGGCGATCGGCGTCGGCAAGGAAGGCCTCGATCGCGCACGCGCGCTGATCGACGCGAAGGCTGACGTCGTCGTGATCGACTCCGCGCACGCCCACTCCGCGGGCGTGATGGATGTGATCCGCCAGTTCAAGAAGCTCTTCCCCGACACGCCGCTCATCGCCGGCAACGTCGCGACGTACGAGGGTGCGCGCGATCTCATCGAGCTCGGCGTCGACGCGGTGAAGGTCGGCATCGGGCCGGGCTCGATCTGCACGACGCGCGTCATCGCCGGCGCCGGCGTTCCGCAGATCACCGCGATCATGGAGTGCGCGCGCGCCGCCGAGAAGGACGACATCCCGATCATCAGCGACGGCGGCATCAAGTTCTCCGGCGACATCACGAAGGCGATCGCCGCGGGCGCGCACGCCGTGATGATCGGCTCGTTGTTTGCCGGAACGGATGAAGCGCCGGGCGAGACGATCCTGTATCAGGGCCGCACGTTCAAGACGTATCGCGGCATGGGCTCGATCGCAGCGATGCAGG
>Ga0210377_10002836_pt1 | contig 14999 bp, 16 predicted proteins | sample PLM4_65_b1redo_FD_155480 | JGI IMG/M metagenome (GOLD analysis project Ga0210377, IMG submission 155480) | Groundwater sediment microbial communities from an aquifer in East River, Colorado, USA - PLM4_65_b1 redo | ecosystem: Environmental > Terrestrial > Soil > Riparian zone | place: USA: East...
AGGCGGAACAAATCGTTGAGCAGATCATCCGTCCGACGGGACTCGTTGACCCCGAAGTGGAAGTGCGTTCCACCAAAGGGCAGGTGGACGATCTGGTTGGAGAGATCAGGCAACGGGTCGAAAGAGGCGAACGTGTCCTGGTCACGACTCTCACCAAGAGGATGTCTGAAGACCTTGCCGAGTACCTGCAAGAGTTGGGAATGAAAGTCCATTATCTGCACTCGGAAGTGGAGACGTTGGAGCGCATCGGCATTTTGCGCGATCTGCGTTTGGGCGTGTTCGATGTGCTGGTGGGCATCAACCTGTTGCGCGAAGGTTTGGATTTACCGGAAGTTTCGTTGGTCGGGATTTTGGATGCGGACAAGGAAGGTTTCCTGCGTTCGGGCACTTCCCTCATTCAAACGATCGGACGCGCAGCGCGTCATGTGAACGGACGCGTGATCATGTACGCCGACCGAATGACCGACTCGATGAAGTTTGCGATCGATGAAACGAATCGCCGCCGCGCCAAGCAGGTGAAATACAACCAGGAGAACGGCATTATTCCGATCAGCATCCACAAGGCGATCCGTGATCTGACGGCGGAGTTTTCAGAGAAAGCTGTCGGCGAAATGCGTGGGGAGTATAAAACGAAATCGGCAGGTGACCTGCCGCGCAACGAATTGAAGCAGATCATCCACGAGATGGAAAAGCAGATGAAGGAAGCCGCAAAGAACCTGGAGTTCGAGCGGGCTGCGGCTCTGCGTGACGAGTTGTTTAATCTGAAGAGTCTGCTGGCGGAGGATGAAAAACTAAAACCGTGGGAACGGATCAAGTTAATGAGCGGGGATGAAGATTAAGTCCAATAAATAAGATGCAGAGAGCCAACTTCCGAAGCCTATTAGCTTCGGAAGTTTATTTTCTGCTTATCGATTACAGTTTAAATGTGAACATCGTTGGGTTTGGGACTTCCTCGATGCCGCCAACGGATTTATACAATGCCATTGCTGCGCTATTTCCGCGTTCTGTTAAAACCCATACCTCTTTACATCCAACTTTTTGTGCTTCCTCCAGTGTGCGTCGAAGAAGCATTTTGCCAATTCCCTGTCCTTGGTGTGTCAGCGCCACCCCGACTTCATTGATCCACAACTCGGGCGCAACTTTATCTGGATGTAAATAGATCACCGCGCTTACAAACCCTACAACAATATCATTGTCTATCGCGACCACAAGCCGATGTCGGGTATCGTTGATGAATTCCTGTGCGGACGACACGACAATCGGATCATCGAAAACATCCGGGGCAACATTCGATAGGGTGTCCACATCAACCGGGCCGAGAAGTCTGATTTCGATCATATATCTTTAGTGAATGGTTCTTGTTTTGTAGATTGCCTGTTTCTGCCTGCACAACTCTGTAGCGAATTATAGCCTGTCGGCTTTGCAAAGCGCCTCCTTTTTCTTTCCCCAATCTTGAAGTTTTCTTTATAGAACCTTTACATTGCGGTTGTATCCTTTGGTCTGTAAGTCAGGCAAAACCTGAAAAATTCACTCAAAGGAGTATAAAGAATGAAGAAAACAATTTTGATCGTAAGTTTGGTAGTACTGGCGCTCGGTGCGCTGGGAGTTGGTGTGGCGTTTGCGCAAGGACCTGTCCCACCTTATACCGGTGGCATGATGGGTAGTGGAAACGGTTACGGCTGGATGCACGACTATGTTGAGCAGGCGCTCGCCGCGAAACTCAGCCTTACCGAGGAACAGGTGGAAGAGCAACTTGCCGCGGGCAAGCCGATGTACCAGATCGCTCTCGATAACGGCGTCAAGCAGGAGGACCTGGCGACTTTTATGAACGAAGTCCACAAGGTTGCGTTCGACAAAGCCGTCAAAGATGGTGTGGTGACCCAGGAGCAAGCCGATTGGATGCTTCAGCGCATGCAGAACATGTACCAGAATGGCAACGGGACTGGAACCGGATGCCCGATGCACAATGGTCAGGGCGGACAGTTTAGCCGTGGTGGCGGTATGATGCGTGGTGGCTTCGGCTGGCAGAACCAACAGACCAATCCATAACAGAAAAACTTGCAAAGACCACGCTTTTCGCAGGTTTTATGATTTGAAAAGTTCGCCAATGCTTTCGAGCATTGGCGTTCTTTGTGTCAATGACTGCCGGAAAGTCCACAAGACATAAGCAACTGCGCCAACAAAAATCAATTCGGTTGTTTCCTCCCAAAATTCGAACCATATCAAATTATGTACGAAGATGGCATTCAAAGTCACGCGGAAGAACGAAAATCCCAGCGCACCAATGCCCGCGCAAACAAGAACCTTCGTGATAAACGGGATGGGTGGCTCGCCTTTTCTCCAAAGTGGAAGATACGCAACGATCCATGCGGTCAATGCCAGAACAGGCAAAATGCGTCGCTCATACATTTCATAGAATTCGAGGCGGGTGTACGAATATGGGAAACCAAAAATGGTAACCGCGTAAGCATCGGATTGGAGCGGCGATAGGATGGGAATAAAGCTTAGGATCGCAAAAATGGGGATGACGAAACGGGCGACTGCTCTCGCCTTGCATCCCTCTGGCTCGTGGCGGGTGCACCGTCCGCAAACTTTCAGCGCCTCACACGCGGACTTTGAACTGGTCAGCTTCAAGAGGCGCGTGTCCAGCCCTTCGAGCAGGGCAAATGCTGTAAAGCCGAAGGCGAGCACCATCCCATAACTGTGCATATACTCCGAAAGGATCGATTCGTGTCGGTATATATAAAAATTGATCGCACAGAAGATTTCCCCGGCGAGAAAAGTGAGCTGTCCCCATTGCAACGTGGTGATGTCCGTGGCTTTTTGTCCGAGCAGGGCAATGATGATGACGAGGCTCAACATCATATAGACGGGCTTGACGAAGAGTCCCGCGAAGGCTTGTGCCTGCTGTTCGAGCAGAGACATATTCCGGCTTGGGAGCGAAGCGGTGTTCACTTCCAGAGAATTATTTTCAAGAAAAAAGATCGAGATGGGGATGAGTCCAGCAAGGAGGATCAGGATGAAGACCAGGAATGATTTCTTCATGCCTGCATTATATGTGAATTTGCTTGTTTACTTTTGATTAATTCCGACGTAGAATATTGAAAACGTCCGAATTGCCAAAGGAGGTTAGCATGTCTCCGGTCCCAGTTTTGTTTTACATCGGTGAAGTGCCAGTCTATTCACATGGATTTTTCCTGCTGTTCGGATTGCTGGCTGGATTGGGGTGGCTTGTGATCGAAGCGCGGCGCAGAAGATGGTCAAAGGAAGAGGTCATACCGATCACGCTGGCGGCGTTTGTTGGGGGAATGGTTGGTGCGAAGGTCTCGATCTTATTCTTCAATGGTTTCGAATATGCCCCGCTCGTGTTGAACATGTACGCCATGTTCGATCCGCGCATTGGACCGGGCTCGATCATCGGGGGCGTGGTGGGTGGATATATTGGTGGCTATATCGCCAGCAAAGCCATCGGCAAGGATAAATGTTCGTGTGACGCGTTCGCACCCGCGATGGCACTCGCGACCGCCATTGGACGCGTGGGCTGTTTTCTTTCATTTGAAGATGGGCTGGGCAAACCAACGATTTTACCGTGGGGTGTGCCCATTCCCGGCGGGGATTATCTTGTTCACCCCGCGCCGTTGTATGACATGGCATTCAATTTGATCTGGTTCGGAATTCTGCTTGCCCTGCGCGATCACAAGTGGATGCAAAATGGCAATTTGCTCAAAGTCGGAATCGCAGGCTATGCTTTTTTCCGTTTTTTTGTGGAGTTCCTGCGCAACAATCGTGAGTTGGCGTTCGGGCTGACAGGTCAGCAATTCGCGAGTGTGGCGTTGTTTGCAGTGGTCGTGATGTATTTTGTGATGAACCGTCAAAAGTTGTTTGCATCAACACAACCAGCATAGGAAGACGATCATGGATCAAGATGGAAAGGAATTGATGCCGTCTCCGAATGATTCTCCTGATAACCGCCCAGACGGTGATTGGAGAGATTTCCCGGCCCGATATCGCCAGCAGATCCTTGGTTTTATTGGATGGTTTGTGGTGGCAAGCGTCCTGGCTCCCATCTCATTTGGATTGATCACATTTCCAGGGACCTTGATAATCCTTCTCCTGCTTGCGAAATCAAAAGGATCAAAAGGATTTGCGGGCGGTGTTTTGATTGCCGTTGCGTTAAACTTTGTTGCAGCGCTGATTCGTGGAGTGAGCCTGAATGCTTTTTGTTTTATCCCTTTTTATTATTATTGATCGTCCTTTGACATGGAGGAACCGTGGATACCGGAAATAAATCCCCATTTGATTCAAACAGCAATAGGCAAGGTTCTAATTTGTTCAAACAAAAAACCTATGAGACCAGCGCCGAAAAGAAAAAGGATTTCTGGCGGGGATTTGGTCTATGGTGGGGATTGAACATCCTGCTGGCGCTCTGCAGTTGGGGATTGACTGCATTGGTATATAGTTTTGCCATTACCCCCGATGGTCCAGTTACACCCTATTATGATATTTATTCCAACTTGAGCTGCATTCTCGGGACAATACCCCTGGTGATCAATATTGGGTTGATGATTTACCTTGCTTTCACGCGCAGTCAGATGGCGTTGGGGATGCTGGCTGCATTTGGGGTGGCTCTTTTCATTACCATTTGTTTGGGCGTGATCTTTACGGTTTGGTGCTTTTACGCGCTTGGCAACAGCGGCTTGTAGTATTTATCCCTCGTTTCAACGGAGAGAACATGGAGCAACCCATCGTCAAGGAAGACCGCAAGGAAATATTCTGGGAGTTGACCAAGTCCATTTGCCCGGAGTGCCGCAAAGTCATCGACGCGCGCATCCTTTTGCGGGATGGCAAAGTTTTCATCAGCAAGAAATGCGCAGAGCATGGTCAATTTGAAGCTTTGTTCTTTGGTGACGCAGACTTGTATGTGAAGATCGCACCCTATAACAAGCCCGGGACCATCCCTTTGCAATTTGCGACCGAAATCCATGAAGGTTGTCCGCTGGATTGTGGGTTGTGTCCCGACCATCAACAGCACGCCTGTCTGGGATTGATCGAAGTCAACCAGGTTTGTAATTTGGATTGCCCATTGTGCTTTGCAAATGCCGGTACACATCTGGCAAAAGACGGGTTCGAATTGACGTATGAGCAGGTGGAGTTCATGATCGATAATTTCATTGCTGCAGAGGGAAACCCCGAGGTCCTGCAGTTCTCTGGCGGCGAACCGAGCCTGCACCCGCAAATTATTGAATTCATTGAGTTGGCGAATCGCAAGGGTATCAAGTATGTCATGCTGAATACGAACGGCATCCGTATCGCGCGCGACGATAAATTTCTGGATGCACTGGCGAAGACGAAGGCACATGTCTATTTGCAGTTCGATGGTTTTGAAGCGCGCACGAATGAGTTGATCCGCGGCAAGGCGGATTTGATCGATATCAAATTGAAGGCGCTGGATCGGCTGGCGGAAAAAGATATGCGTGTGGTCCTGGTCGCGGCGGTGGAGCGGGGAATCAACGAACATGAAATTGGAAGGATCGTAGAGTTTGGATTGGGTCACCCGGCGGTGTTCGGGGTTAATTTTCAACCAGCCTTTCGCGCGCAGAGACACATCCCTGCTGACCCGCTGGAGCGTATGACCATCCCCGATGTGTTGAAGCATCTCGAAGAACAAACGAAGGGACTGATCCGCCTCGATGACTTTGTCCCAGTCCCTTGCTGTATGCCGACCTGTAATTTTGTCACGTATGCGATGATCGACGGCGACTCGGTCACCCCGATCACGCGCATTCTCGATATTTCATATTATCTCAATTACATCAAGAACCGCACACTCCCTGCACTGAATGACGACCTGCTAAAAACCCTGGAGCGCTTATGGAGTAGTTCCGCGAAAGTCGGTTCGGACGAAGCCGCGCGGGATATCACGAATATGGTAGAGGGAAAGATTTCAGGCGGGAACGGGCATAAGTCACTGGAAGCTACGCGTGCGGAACAACGATGCACCTCCTGTCATTCGCATCTGCCGTTGAGCGAGCATGCACCGCGCGATTTGGGACGTCACGTCTTTATGATCAACACACGCGACTTTATGGACCCGTGGACATTCAATGTGAAGAACGCCATGAAATGTTGTGTGGAATTTTTGGTCCCGGACGGGAGAATGATCCCTTTTTGCACGTATAACACGGTGGGATACCGTGAGCAGGTAGCTGCTAGTTTGAAGGGGAACAGGCTGGACGTATTGCAAGCGGCGGATTAAGTAGTTGATGCGTGCGCATCAACGGATCTATTTGATCGGCTGTGAAAACAATTTTTCAAATGTGGGTTTGATGATCTGAAGAACCTGTCCTGCATCTCTGGACTCGATCAGCACGAATTTGGTGTATCCGTACTGGAATCCTAATTCCCGGTTCAATGTCTGCACATCAGACGGCATATGATCCGGATGGTAGTTAAGAATGGGGCTATCCCACTCGATCAGTTTCCTCAAACCAGACCTGACCTCCTCCTGCACCGTTGGAGGAACGGATGCGAACCAGCGCGATCCGATCACATGGAACAAAGGCAGAGAGGCTTTGTTTGATTCCTTCATTTCCAGCAGGTCAAGATAGCCATCCTGATATTCAAGGACAAAACCGGCTTCTAGAAATGCGTTCTCAAAACCGGCAAAGTCTGCCTTATCCTTTTTGGTGCAAAGGAACTTTACGCGGACGCCATAACTCCGAACATTCCCGTTCAAGAGGATATCCCGCGGATGCAAAACGAGCTGATCAGGACTTTTCTCCTTTTGCGGAAAAGACAATTCCATTTCGCGAATATTTTGGATGGGTCCATCACCCGGAAGACACAGGTTGATCCGTCCGAAGATGATGGCGGGCACGCTTTCCCTCTCCGCCAGGTCGATCATATAAAAATGGTTGGACGCGATGAACGATCTGTAGGAAGTCTGTGTCAATTGTTTTTCGTAGGATTGATATGCCAGCTTCACTTCGCCCGGCGAGATCGTTTCCAGCCTGCGAATGCCGCGTGCATCGTATTTCCCCGGCTTGGGATCGTTGTCATTCTTTCCACCCGGATTCTTCTTCCCCGGAATATCCTGTACTTTGCGCTTGCCAACAATATGCGCCTTCTCCACGGGACGCGGCTCGTCATCGCCATATTGGATAAAACTCGGCGAAAGCAGGGAACGCTTGAAGACAAGTTCAAAGGTCATGGATAAAGCTTTGGAATAAGCATACAACCAAAATCCTTTCACGGCAAGAGACTTTTGGTCTATCTGCAGAGTTTTCCAGGATTCTAGCCCTTGGAACGCGAACACCGCGAAAAGGGCGAAGAACGCGAAATTCTTTTGATATTCGCGTTTTTCGCTTCATTGGCGTAATTCGCGTTAAAACTGCTCCCCGGCTGAAGAGACTATTAAACGAGTTTGAGATCATGGTTAGTTTGTGCAACGTTTTGGGCAATTCGCCGTATATTCAATCAAGAAAGGTGTAAAAAATGAACACGACAAAATCACATCCCCTACGACGCTCCCGCAATAACCGCATCATCGCGGGCGTATGCGGCGGGCTGGCTGAATTCTTCGGTATCAGCGCGTTCTGGTTCCGCCTGCTGTTCTTCATCTTCTTCGTCCCCGGCGGTGTCCCAGGTTTATTGATCTATTTGATCGCGATGATCGTTATCCCGGCTGAGTAACGCGTCCATGCTCAGGAGTAAATTTTATTCCTGAGTTCCTCTTTGGATAGAATCGCCTCCAACACACCACCACCAATGGCGAGCGCTTTGTCTGACACGAGTCGGCAGGCGCTCGCATCGTTTCTTGCATCCACGTCGCCGATCTTCATGCCTTCGGTCACATGCAAACCATCGTGGATGAGACCACGCAATAAGCCGCCAAACGGACTGACCACCTTTATGTCACTCTCCCGAAGGACATCGGGACGATGTGAGCCGGAGCGAAGAGTCTCGTCATCGTTGTCAGAGATTCTTAGGTCGCTACGCTCCCTCAGAATGACAGGTTGTTGTATCACTGCAAGCACTTGCCCATCTTCCACATGCTCACCAATTTTTACTTTTGAAACCAAAAGACCATCCACTGGCGCGCGTAACACGCGGCGCGGGTCACCTTCGGGTTCCCCTGAGTCGGGTTGGGTTGTTCCGTTCCAGTAGACGCGCCCGAGGGTGTGACTGCGGCGGGTTTCGATCACAGCGTGACAATTCTCTCCGGCGTGGAATCCAGGTCCCAGTCCGATATGAAGCGGGACTGGGATCAGAAGTGGAGAAGGTACCTGTTTCATGAGTCTCGCGTCCACAACAATGGGAAAGTGGAAAGTAGTAAGGATACCCGCATCCGGATCGATGAGTACAGGGATCTCGCCCGCATCCAGCGAAGCCTGAAGTTGATCCCGGTTCACAAGCCGCGCCGCAACCCCTTCCACCGCGTGATGTCCAGCATAGACCGCCTCCGCAAACGAGACGGTGCGACGGACCGCCAGCGGTTGTGCGAGTTCAGTAATAACCACCCGGATACCTGCGCGATACAGGCGAAGTGCGACACCCGTTGCGAGGTCGCCTCCGCCACGCAACAGGACGTGTGCGATTTTATTTTTGGACATTCGTTTGCTGGGTGTCCGCCAATTGTTCCGGGGCTGACTGCGCATTGACCGCCTGTTCGCGCAGAAGATGACTGAATGAATATAGCAGGAGATAGACGAAGAGGAAAAAGAACGTATAGAGCAATGTGAACGCCGCGAGCCTGCGGCTGGGATCGATGATCACACCAAGAATATCCACCGCGGCCTCGGTTGGATTCTGTAGAATATCCCATGAGTTGAGCCGCACGAAGCGACCGATGTAAATGCCAAAACTGCTCAAGCCAGAGATGATGAAAACGAACGCCCAGCCTGTGAAGCGACTGAATGCCCGCTGGATAATATCCTGCATAAGGTAGAGGGAGATCACACCGAGCAGCATGCCGGTCCACGAACACCAGACCACGATGATCACGTCATACCAAAGTGGCGCTTCTCCTGCCCGTCTTGCCAGGTCTTGCAAGTCGGTGAGCATGTAGGGCGCATTGGGAAAGAAGATCAGCCACACGAACGCGATGAATGGCAGGACAAGATACAGCCAAATTCGCCGCCACGAAATGGCGTGCGCGATGTACGCAAGAATGAACGGGATCCAGGCAAGGAACAGGTTCCAGATTAACCCAACATGGCGGTCTGTATCGCTGTAGGCGACGCGCGCCGCGACCAGCCCGATGCACATGGCGCAAGCCGCATTAAGTAGAACGAATACGGCAATGTTATGTCGATTGCGGACGGAAAAGTTGCGAAGTTTTTTGAACATTTATCTTTCCAGCGAGTGTGTTGCACCATCTCGTTTGAGAGAGCCGTTTATTCGAGAGAACCTCATCGAGTGGGGTGATCTCGTTTAACATGGTGCGATGCACTGAGTTATTCATTCTCGATCAAATATCCGATCATATCAATATCGCCCGGCGAATGGCCGAGATCGGTCAACAGTGCCGCGGCTTCGGTCTTGTGTTGCATGCCGTGGTTGACGAGATGCGCCATCATCTGCCATAAAACCCTTTCATGTGGTTCGCCCTTGGTGGTTTTATACGAGACCTTGCTGTTAAGTTTCTCGTCTGTGAGACCCTCCACGAACGCCATCAACCTGCTTTCCTCTTCCATCCAGCGCATACGGAGCGACTCAAAGGTAGGGAAATCTTCGGGTTTCAACCGGGTCGTGGGTGATGTCCCCTGCCAACGATTGCGCCAGATCCATTCCGCGAACAAGGCGTGGACAAGAGTTCCACGCAAGCCGCCATGTGGAAACGTTGCAGGCGCAAGGAACTGTTCCTGAGTCACTTTTGCCGCGGTGTTCAGGATGATGGCGGTTGTCCATTGATTGTACTTGTAGAGAATGAGAATATCCAGTTTGTTCATGGTTTCCTCAAAAGATGACGGTCACCTTGCTATTTCATTCTTCTGCCTTTCCAGCAACAGATGACCAAAAGTATACAGCGTTATATACAGGAACAAAAAGAATGCACCAAATAGACCGATGAACCCGATGGATTGCAGACTCGGGTCTTGTAGACTTTGAATGGTGTATTGTGCCATGCCGCCGGGATTTCTGAATATATCCCAGGAATTCCAACGCAGGAAGCGTCCCACATATACGCCCGCACTGCTCAACGCTGTGACCAAAGCAACGAATCCCCAACCCGTCCAGCGACCGAATTCACGCCTCACAATTTCCTGCATCAGGAATAATGAGACCATGCCCAGCAACACGCCGGTGAACGAGAACCAGATCAACATCATCACATCGTACCAGACGGGTAATTCCCGGGTTGTGCTGGCGAGATGTTGAAAATCGGTCAGTATGTAGGGCGCGTTCGGGAAGAAGATCAGCCAAACGAACGCGGCGACCGGGATGAAGATATAGACCCATTTTCGATTCAACGTAAGCGTATACGTGAAATATGAGATTAGAAAGGGGATCCATGCCAGGAATAAATTCCAGATCAGGAAGTTATATCGCTCCGTCCCACTGAATTCGGAGCGGACGCGCCAGATCGCCACTGAAAGGATCGTCGCGCCAGCCAGCAGGATGAACATCATCAAACGGTATTTGTTGTGTGAAAAATAAGCAAGCAGTCGTTGATACATTATTGATTCAAAAACTCCAATAGGATCGGATTCACTTCTTCGGGCTTTTCGTAATGTGGGATGTGTCCGCAGTTTTCTATTACATGAAAGTTCACATTCGGCATCGCGGCACGCAGGTCGTTGCTGTGCTCGAAGGGGACCGTCTGGTCGTCGCGCCCCCAGAATAATAAAACAGGTTTGTCCATTTTGCCAACCCGCCTGTACACATCCAAAAACGACTCAAGCATCCCGTTTCGTATGGTGGAAAGTATGGCACGCAGGAATCCCTTATATTGCATCTGGACTTTAAACTGTGATCGGAAGTGCTCCATCAGGCCAGGGTCGAAGAAATCCTTCGCAATACTTTGGGCAAACGGACCGCCTCCCATCAGGCTGACGATCGCATCTGATATGACGGGTATTTTCATTAATTTGACGAGTGGTGTCAACGCAATGGACCTGGCTCCAGCCGGGTCGATCAACGTCAGCGATCGGACTCTCTCCGGGTGGCGCGCGGTAAATGTCGCAGTGATGGGTCCGCCCATCGAAAGCCCGATCAGGTTTACGGGTAGAGAGAAACGCAGGGCGTCCAACAGGTCCGTGAGTTGCTTGACGAAGAGGTCGATGTTGTAGCGTGTTTCGGGCCTGTCAGAGAATCCGCGCCCGAATAAGTCATATCGAAGGACGTGGAAGCCAGATTTGGCGAGGTAATCGAACGTGGGATCGAAAATAAAATACGGGACCGAGAACCCATGCACTAGAACGACCGTTTTGCCGGATTCGTTCCCGCCCAATTCGTAATGCGTGACTCCGTCGGATAATGGAATGAACGACCCGCCCGTTGACCGGCGAGTCGCGTCGTTTAGTTCTTTGGTTTCACCGTGATAATAGGAGAACATTTGAACCGCCAAGGACGCGAAGCACGCTAAGAAACCCTTTTAAAGACCTTCGCGTTCTTAGCGGTCTTCGCGGTTAGATTTTACCCAACGCCTTCAACACGCGTTCAGGCGTGAACGGGAACTCGTTGATCCATACGCCGGTCGCATCATGGATCGCGGCGGCAATGAGCGGAGCGACGGTAAGGAACGGTAATTCACCCAAGCCGCGCGCGCCCCATGGACCGTTCGGGTCGGGGACTTCCACGACAACGGTCTCCACTTTTTCGGGAATATCCCAGATGGTGGGGATGAGATAGGTGCTGAGCTGGTCGGTGAGCACGTACCCATCTTTTGTCTTGTAATCTTCGAGCACCGCATAGCCCTGTGCCTGCACCACCGCGCCTTCGACCTGTCCCTCCACGAGGGCAGGGTTGATCGGTTGACCGACATCATCCGCGGAAACGACGCGTATCACGCGTACGTGACCGGTCTCGGTATCCACTTCCACTTCGGCGGCTTGTGCCACGAAAGCATAGGCGAAGTTCGGCTTGGAATAGCCGGTTTCTTTATCGAATTGATTCGTACGCGGCGCGAGATATTTGAACTCGCCAATAGCGGGACGTTCCTCTGCTTCCCATTTCTTCAGCGCGACATCCGCCGCGCCGCGAATGGCATTGCCAGACATGAAGGTCATGCGCGAAGCTGAGACCGACCCTGAGTTTTGCATCGTCGCTGAATCGGAGGTGATCAATCTTACCTTTTCAAATGTAACGCCCAGCGCCTCCGCCGCCATCTGTACCATCACGGTGTGCGTACCCTGTCCCACTTCGGCACTGGCGTGATGAAGTACCACGCGCTCGATCTCACTCGTGCCGTGGAGTTCCAGCTTTGCCCAACAGTTCTCCTGATAACCAAAGGAGAAACCGACATTTTTGAATCCAGCCGCGAAGCCACGACCGCGTTTTATATGGCTCGGGAGTTTTTCATCCTTCTTCCTTCTGCTTTCATCCTTCCAGGCGAAGCGCTCCGCCGCGGCTTCGATACATTTCACCACGCTGACCGGGCTGGGTGACGGAGTCCCGACGCCCAGCGTATCACCATCGCGCAGTGCATTCTTCAAACGGAGTTCCACCGGGTCCATACCGAGTTTTTCGGCGAGTTTGCCCATTTGCAATTCAGCCATGAACAAAGCCTGCGGCGCGCCGAATCCACGGAACGCTGCGCCGGGGACGTTATTGGTATACACACCGTAGACATCTATTTTCACGTTCGGGATGAAATAAGGTCCTGTGGAAGTAATGGTGGAATTGCCCAACACCTTGTTCGACGTGTACATGTACGCGCCACCATCGCCGATGAGTTCGCTCTCTGCGGCGACGAGCTTGCCATCTTTTGTTGCACCCCATTTGGCGCGGATGACCGATGCATGACGTTTGCCGTGCCCGATGATCGATTCCTGCCGTGACCAGATGATCTTCACCGGTCGTTGCAGTTTCCACGTCGCCAGCGCCAGCACGATCTGCACGGACATATCCTCGCGTCCACCGAACGCGCCGCCGATGGCAGGATAAATAATGCGCACACTTTCATTGGGCATGTTCATTGCGTGCGCCACCTGGTGCTGATCTTCGTGTGTCCACTGACCGCCGCACTCCAGCGTGATGCGACCTTCGTCGTCGATGTAGGCGAGTCCCGCTTCGGGTTGTAGGTACGCGTGTTCCTGCACCGGCGTACGATATTCGCCTTCCACGATCACGTCTGCTTCGGCAAAGGCATCCTCTACATTCCCTTTGCGGATCTTGTAATGGACGCAGATATTCGAATCACCGATAAATTCATGGACGCGCGTCGCACCGGGTTTCATCGCTTCGATGGGGTCGGTGACCACAGGCAGATCTTCGTAACCAATCTCGATCAACTTGACCGCCGTGGCGGCTTCCGCTTCGGTGCGCGCCACTACAGCCGCAACCTGATCGCCGACAAACCGGACGATATCCGTTCCGGGTTTGTTATTATTCTCATCGATTGGTCCGCACAGCACGGGCTGGTCCTGCCATTGCAAGCCATACTCGTTGACGGGCACATCCCTGGCGGTGTAAACAGCCATCACGCCGGGGGCGGCTTCTGCTTTGCCGGTCTTGATCCATTTGATGCGCGCATGTGGGCGACCCGCAAAGAGCATCTTCATATGCAACATGCCCTTCATCGAGAGATCGCCGGAATAGGGTGTTTCGCCAGTGACTTTGCCGCGTGCATCCACGCGGGGGAGGGATTTACCGATGGTATTGTAAGTGGTCATTGCTCTGTTTTCACTTCAATTCGATGTTTGCAGCTTTAGCGTGTGTATTTTTTGACTTTCTTCCTGATCGGCGGTTCGTCGGTGGGACCGTATTGCGAAGGACCGAACGCCTTGTAAATGAACCCATATACGATGGACATGATCGCGAAGAGAAGGATACTAATGACCAAAGCAAATATGATGTAGGAGACCAGTAGAGGCTGGCCCTCAATGTAATTGAATAGCGGAACCAGCCCATCCAGTGTAAACATCCAGGCGGGCACATCGATGGCGCGTGTCATTCCCGGGAGAAGTGGGATGGGGAAATTATTCACGATGATCGTCGCAGCCGCGAATGAGATGATCGGAACGATCACCATCATGATGCAGCCAATACCTCGCATAACGGGATGCACCTCGCGATTGACCTTGGGCATCGGTGGTTTATTAGAACTGTACTTACCCATGTTTCACCTCTATTGATTGATTCTGCCAGCGTCTTCGATGGCTTGCACGATCTTGTAATAACCGGTACAGCGGCAGAGATTTCCAGTGATCGCCTGTTCGATCTCGCCGCGGGTGGGATTCTCTATTTCTTCCAGCAGTTTCGCCGCGGACATGATGAAGCCCGGCGTGCAGTATCCACATTGGACGGCGCCGTGTTCGACAAATGCTTCCTGCACGGGATGCAGTTGACCGTCTGCCGCGAGTCCTTCGATGGTCACGATCTCGGCGCCATGCGCACGCGGCGCCGGGACGAGACACGCCATCACAGCTTTGCCATCCAGGAACACGGTGCACGCGCCACATTCGCCCTCGGCACAGCCTTCCTTGGTGCCGATCAAATTCCCTTCTTCGCGTAAAAGACGCAGGAGGGTTTTGTCGTGTCCGTTCTTGAACGTATATTTTTTTCCGTTGATCGTTGTTTCGATGGGATTGGATGGAAATTTCACCATCGTCAATGGATCATGGTCCACGGTCTGTTTGCCCCACAACAAAACCGCCTCAGATGGCATCCCGACCTGCTCCTGACCATCACGAATGGACCTCAGCCCGCGCAGGGTACAGACACGCACCATTTCGCTTCGATAGGCGGCACTCCCGCGAATATCATCGATGGGTTTGCAGTCGTTCATGGTGAGACGCGCGGCTTTGGCGATGACATCATCGGTCAATTTTTTGCCG
>Ga0210377_10002837_pt1 | contig 14995 bp, 14 predicted proteins | sample PLM4_65_b1redo_FD_155480 | JGI IMG/M metagenome (GOLD analysis project Ga0210377, IMG submission 155480) | Groundwater sediment microbial communities from an aquifer in East River, Colorado, USA - PLM4_65_b1 redo | ecosystem: Environmental > Terrestrial > Soil > Riparian zone | place: USA: East...
CAGCCCGCGCGCCGACCGCGCCGCCAGGCCCGGACCAGCTGAATCGGCCAGCCGAGTCCGCCTTCGCGCCAGGTGCGGAGCGCGGCGCCGATCATCAGCAGCGCATTGCCGCGTCCTGCAACCGCTCCATGGCTGAACCAGAGCAACGCCGTCTCGCCGAGCGGATCCGCGCCGTAGCCGGTGAGCACGTGCCAGAGATCGTGGCCGAGCTCGCTGCGATCGGCGAACCAGCGCACGCCTTCATCTTCCGCGCGGATCTCGCCCTGATAGCTGCGGCCGAGCGCGACGAGCTTGCCGGGATCGAGGCCGTAGCGCTCGATGTGCGCGAGATACGCGCGCCCGAGGCTGCCCTCCGGCAGGCGCGCGAGCGCGTCGCGATCTTCTAGCCGATCGAGCAGACACGGGCGCTCGACGAAGAGCCGGCGGCCTTCCGGATGCGACAGCATCACGGCGAGCCCCCGCTCCATCAGATCCGGATCGAGCGCGGCGATCACCTCGAATGCGTTCTCGGTGCGCTCCGGCTCGCGCAGCAGGCGCCGCAGCGCGCGGAGCGCACGACGCCACTGGGGACGCGGGCGCCTGCGGGCCCGCTCGAAGCTCGGCAACAGGTGGGGATTCGCCGAGGCCATGGCTCCTCCTTTCCGGTCAACGCGTTCTCGGGCGCCGCTCCGCGACGCCGCCGAGCAGAAGCTCCGCCGCGCGCAACATCCGTTCGTGCAGCGGCTCGCCGTGATCCTGGTAGAGCCAGTGCGTGATCGTGCCGAAGACGAGGCTGTCGAAGGCCGAGGCCAGGCTCTCCGACGGCTGCTTGCGGGTCAGCTCTCCGCGCGCCTGCCCGCGGGTGTGGAGCTGCAGCAGACGCTCGAGCGCCGTTGCCCGCATCTCCTCGGCCTCTCCTCCCTCGTCGAGTCCCTGCGAGATCTTGGCGATCTCGCGAAAGATCGCCCGGTAGAAGCGCTCGTTCTCCTCGATGCCGCGACCCATCGCCTCGAAGAGCGAGCGAATGAGCGCCGGGGTCGAGCTCTTCCGGTCCGCGAGCGCGCCGTCGAGGAGGTGCACGTAGCCGGCCAGCACCTGCGCGGTCATGGCGTCCACGAGCGCGTGCTTCGAGCCGAAGTGGTTGAACACCGTCGCGCGCGCGAAGCCCGCGGCTTCCGCCACCTCGGCCATCGTCACGTCGTGGAGGCCGCGCGCCGCGAAGAGCCGCTCCGCAGCCTCGAGCATGACAGCCCGAGCATCGCCTCGGGCGGGTGCTAGGGCCCTCGCCATTTGGACGGCAATCTATCAGGAGTTGGACTCGAGTCCAACTCCGATTTTCGGCTGTCCGGCGCCTACCCGCCCGCCTGCGCCTTCGCCCAGCGGTAGTCCGCCTTGCCCGACGGCGAGCGCACGATCTCGTCGCGGAAGAGGAAGGCCTTCGGCAGCTTGTAGCGCGCGATGTGCTTCGCGCACTCCTCGAGGAGCTGTGACTCGGTCGCCGACTGACCCGCGCGCAGGCGGACGATCGCAACGACCTCGTTGCCCCAGCGCTCGCTCGGCCGCCCGCAGACCACTGCGTCGAAGACTGCGGGGTGAGACTTCAGCGCGTGCTCGACCTCCTCGGCGAAGATCTTCTCGCCGCCGGAGTTGATCGTCACCGAGTCGCGGCCGAGCAGCTCGAGGACTCCGTCGGCGCGCAGCCGCGCGCGGTCGCCTGGCACCGAGTACCGGACGCCTCCGATCGTCGGGAACGTGCGCTCCGTCTTCTCGCGATCGCCGAGATACCCGAGCGGCACGCGGCCCGTCTGCGCGAACCAGCCCAGGCCCTCGTGCCCCGCCTCGAGGATCCGGGTCAGATCCTCGGAGAGCACGCACGCGCCGTGCCCGAGGTTGAACGTGCCGGTCGTCGCGCCGGAGGCCTGCGTGCTGATGTTCTGCGCCTGCGAGCCGGTCTCGGACGAGCCGACCGCGTCGATGATCATCACCTTGGGCAGGAGCTCGAGCAGCTCCTTCTTCAAGGTCGCGTTCAGCGCCGCGCCGCCCGAGACCAGCGCGAACATGCTCGAGACGTCGCGGGGCGAGCTGCGCAGCTCGTCGAGCAGCGGGCGCGCGAACGCGTCGCCGACGATCAGGGTCACGTTGATCTTCTCGCGCTCGATCGTCGCGAGCACGTCCTTCGGGTCGAAGCGGTCGTTCACGCTCTGGAACACCACCGTGTTGCCGGAGTGGAAGCCGTTGAACGAAGCCCAGTGCGCGGCGCCGTGCATCAGCGGCGGCGTCGGAAGTGTCTTCGCGCCTCCCGCCTTCACGCGTTCGGTGATCTCCGCGTACGACTGCGGCTCGACGCCGCCGGGCCCGCGCCCGCCGAGCGCGGCGACGAAGATGTCGGCCTGGCGCCAGAGCACGCCCTTCGGCATCCCCGTCGTTCCGCCGGTGTAGAGGATGTAGAGATCGTCGGGCGAATACTCGGCGGCCGGGCGCGTCGGCGATGCGCTGGCGAGCGCCGCCTCGTACTCGACCGCGCCGGGCAGGAGCGCGAGGCCCGACTCGTCCGTCACCTGCAGCAGCACCTCGAGCTCGGGGAGCTGCGGGAGGATCTTCGCCAGGGTCGGCGCGAACGCCGCGTGATACACGATCGCGCGCGCCTTCGCGTCGCGCAGCAGGTAGACGAGCTCCTCTTCCACGTAGCGGTAGTTCACGTTGAAGGGGGCCGCGCTCGCCTTGTACGCGCCGAGCATGCCCTCGATGTACTCGGGGCAGTTGTACAGGTAGAGCGCGACCTGGTCCTGACCGGACTCCCAGCCGGCCAGCTCGGAGCGCCCCCGCTTCGAGGTGATTCCGCGGCCGCGCAGGTAGTTGCCGAGGCGCCGGGTGCGCTCTGCGACCTTCGCATAGGTGAGGCGGCGATCGCGCCACACCATCATCTCGCGGTCGGGGATCGCCGCTGCGATCACCTCGTTGATCTCTGCCAGATTGAACTCCACGCCGGCCTCCCTCGTCGCGAACGGGGCATCCTGCACCAAACCCCGATGCGGTGTCACGCGTGCGGCGTCACGGAACGCGGGGTAGAGTGGGCGGCGATGGCCGAGTCCGAGCTCGTTCCGGGCCGCGCCACGCCGGAAGGTACGAGGCGATTCGCCCAGCGGTTTCCGGCGCTGCCGGGGCATTGGCGTCGACCCGATCGACTCACGCTCTCGTCGATCGGGCTGGGCACCAAGGCCGGCGCGCCCGGAGGCGTGGACGATCTGCTCTACCGCTCCGCCGTGCCGCGACTCCTCGAAGGCGGCGTGAACGTCTTCGACACCTCCATCTCGTACCGCCAGCAGAGCAGCGAGCGCGCCCTCGGCCGCGCGCTGCGCCGCGGTTTCGTCGAGAAGCTCGCCACGCGCGAGGAGGTCTTCGTGATCTCCAAGTGCGGCTACCTGTCGGTGGACGCGGAGAGCGTGATCGAGGGCCGGCGCTACCTGATCGTGACCTATCTCGACAGCGGCCTGATCGACGTCGACGAGGTCGTGAACGGCGTGCACGTGCTGAATCCGGCGTTCGTCACGGATCAGATCGAGCGCAGCCGGCGGAACCTGGGGCTCGAGACGATCGACCTGTACCTGCTCGAGGACCCGGAGCTCCAGCTGGCCGCGCGCGGGCCAACGCGCTTCAAGGACCTGCTCGCGCGGATGTTCGAGACGCTCGAGGGCGCGGTCGCGCGCGGCGCGATCGCCGCGTACGGGCTCTCGACCTGGCACGGGCTCCTGCTCCCGTACTGGGAGCGCGGGCACCTGTCGATCGTGGAGGTCTTCCAGACCGCGGTCGACGTCGGCGGGCCCGATCACCACCTGCGCGGGATCTCGCTCCCGTACAACGTCGCGCTCGGCGAAGCCAAGGGGCTCGAGTCGCAGTTCGGTCCCGACTCCACGGCGGCGTCGCTCTTCGACTCGCTGCGAGACACGGGTACGGCCGTGTTCACCGCGCAGCCGCTCGTGCAGGGGCGCGCCACGCGCGGGCTGCCCCTGTTCTTCCGCCAGGCGTTCCCCGCGCTCGCGACCGACGCACAACGGTGTCTCCAGTTCGCGCGCAGCACCCAGGGCGTGACGACCGCGCTCTGCGGCATGCGCGGACCCGAGCACGTCGCGGAGAACCTCGCGCTCCTGGCGCACGAGCCGGCCGCGCCCGCGGCGATCGACGCGCTGTTCGCGCGGGTGAGGAAGCGCGCCGCGGGAGCGTGATACGCTCTCGCGCATGGACCTCCAATACACCCCGGAAGAAGAGGCGTTCCGAACCCGCGTCCGAACCTGGCTCGAGAAGAACGCGCCCGCGCAGAAGGGCCCGCTCTCGCTCGAGGACGGCAAGGCCTGGCAGCGCAAGCTGCACCAGGGCGGGTTCCTCGGCGCCGCGTGGCCCAAGGAGTACGGCGGCGCGGGGCTCTCCGACATGGAGCAGGCGATCCTCTCCGAGGAGATCACGCGCGTGAAGGCGCCCGGGGTGCCCGGTCAGATGGGCATCTGGTGGGTCGGACCCGCGATCATGAAGTTCGGCACCGAGGCGCAGAAGCAGAAGTTCGTCGCGCGCATCCTCTCCGGCGAGGACATCTGGGCGACGGGCTACTCCGAGCCGGGCGCCGGCTCCGACATGTTCAACACGCAGACTCGCGCGGTGCGCGACGGCGATCACTACGTGGTGAACGGCCAGAAGATCTGGACCACGATCGCGCACCTCTCGAACTGGTACTTCTGCCTCGTGCGCGTGCCCGGAATGGGCACGTCGAAGTACGACGGTCTGACGGTTCTCCTGATGGAGATGAACGCTCCCGGCATGGAGATCAAGCCGATCGTCCAGATCACCGGCGAGTCGGAGTTCAACGAGGTGTTCATGACCGACGCGCGGGTGCCGGTGGAGAACCGGCTGGGCGCGGAAGGCGAGGGCTGGAAGATCATCTCGAACGCGCTCGTGAACGAGCGCAACGGCATCGCCGGCGGGATGCGTCAGGACGAGGCGCTGCAGCGCCTGATCTCCGCCGCGAAGAAGCACGGCAAGGCGAAGGATCCCCTCACCCGCCAGCAGATCGCCGAGCTCGCGATCTCGTGCGCGATCTCGAAGTACTCGGGCTATCGCGGCATGACCGACGGGCTGCAGGGGCGCTTGAACCCGCATCTGTCGGCCGCAATGAAGCTCGCCGGGACGTCCCTCGCGCAGCGGATGTCGACCGCGCATCTGTCGCTGCTCGGTGCGTACGGGCAGCTCTACGAGAGTCACGACAAGGCGACGGATGCGCGCGCGGCCGCGATGCGCTGGCTCGGCGATCGCTCGCAGACGATCGCCGGCGGCACGAGCGAGATCCAGAAGAACATCGTGGCGGAGCGGATCCTGGGGCTGCCCCGGTCTTAGTGACTTCGCTCGCCTTCGGCTCGCTGCGCGCGGCCGCGCCGCTTGCGGGCCGGACGCGAAGGCGGCTTCGCGTCCGGCCGTTGCGTTTGCGTTGCGCCGTTTTGGACGGTCTCCGCTAAGCTCGGCCGGCCGATGAGCCGATCGCCTTCGCACGACATCTCACCGCGCGAGTTCGTGGAGCGGATGACGCTTCCCGTGCGGCAGGCGATGGCGGCCGTGCGTTGGCTCGAGGGCCGCGTGCGGAACCGCCCGAAGGTGGAGGAGCTCACGCCCGAGAAGGCGGCCCTCACCGATGGCGATTGCGTCTCGCAGGAGATCCTCCTGGTCGCGTTGCGCGAGCACTTTCCCGGGGTCTCCGTCAGCGTCGAGGAAGACACGCCGACCGCCGAAGCGTTCGCGGCCAATCGCTCGAGCGAGACGGTCGTGATCGATCCGATCGACGGCACCGCGCGGTATCTGCGGGGCGATGGTCCCTACGCGATCCTCGTCGGGCTCGAGCGCGAAGGGCGCGTCGAGTCCGCGCTGGTCGCGGTGCCGCAGCTCGGCGCGCTGATGCGCGCGGTGCGCGGGGGCGGGGCCGAGATCTCCGTCGCAGACGGCCCGTTCGTCGCCGCGCGCGTGAAGCGACGGGGGCCGCAGCTCCTGGTCTCGCACGGCCTGCCTCAGGACGTGCGCGCGCGCGTGAACGCGGCGCTGCTGAAGCCGATCGTCGCGGCCGGCGGCGCGATCGGCGTGGCGCCGCTGCTCGACGGATGCTGCGGTGGCTTGCGCATCGCGGGCGAGCCGACGGGTCTCTCGAGGCGCGCGTGGATCTCGGGACTGCCGACGCTCGAGGCCGGCGGCTGTGTCGAGACGCTCGTGGGCCGATTTCCCGAGCGCTTCGAGCCGGGCGTCACGGGCGTCCTGATCGCGCCGAACGCCGCGGAAGTCGGTGCGCTGCGCGAGCTCCTGGGCTAGCGCGACGCGCCGGATTCGATCCGGTACACCGTGGTGTGCGCGTACTCCGCGCCCGCATCGAGCCGCGCCGACGGAAACTGCGGGTGGTTCGGCGAGTCGGGGAACGCCTGCGTCTCGAGGCAAAGCCCGTGGAAGCGCCGGTAGACCGCGCCGCCGTGGCCAGCGAGCGAGCCGTCGAGGAAGTTCCCCGTGTAGAGCTGGAGGCCGGGCTGCGTCGTCTCGACCTCGAGCGCGCGGCCGCTGCTCGGATCGAAGAGGCGCGCGACGCGTCGTAGACCCGAGCCGCGCAGCGCGAAGCAATGATCGTAGCCGCCTCGGCGCTCGAGCCGATCCGCATCGGCGATGCGCGCGCCGATTCGCGCGGCACGCGTGAAGTCGAACGGCGTCCCGCGCACGGCGCGGAGCTCGCCCGTCGGGATGCCTTCTGGATCGACGGGCAGATAGGCGTCGGCAGCGAGCCAGAGCTCGTGCTCGAGCACCGGGCTCGCGCCTCCGTCGGCGAGGTTCCAGTAAGCGTGACTCGCGAGGTTCACGATCGTCGCGCGATCGCTTCGCGCGCGCAGCTCGATCGCGAGCGCGTCGTCGTCCGAGAGCGTGTAGGTCACCTCCGCCGCGAGCGCGCCGGGGTAGCCCTGGTCGCCGTCCGGGCTCGCGACGTGGAAGCGAAGCGCGTCGCCGATCCGCTCGGCGCGCCAGGGACGGGTCGAGAGGCCCTCGTCTCCACCGTGCAGGTGATGCCTGCCGTCATTGCACGCAAGCGTGTAGCTCCGGCCGTCGAGCGCGAAGCGCCCTCGCGCGATGCGATTCGCGTAGCGCCCGGCGATCACGCCGAGGTAGGGGTGGGGCGCGTCGTAGCGCGCGGGATCGGGGAAGCCGAGCACGAGGTCGGCGCCCGACACGCGCAGCCGCGCGAGCGCCGCGCCGCGCGAGGTGAACGTCGCTTCGCTGCCACGCGCGTTCCGGAGCTGGAAGAGCTCGGCCATCGCGCGTTCTCAGCCCGGCTCGATCGCGCGCGCCACCTGGTCTTCCAGCAAGCGCACCGTCGTCTCGCGTTCGAGCGCGAGATCCCGCAGCTCGCCCGCCGCGATGGCGTCGCAGACGCGCTCGAGGGTGAAGAGCAGGACCGCGTCCTCCTCCTCGGCGCGCGGCCGGGCGCGCCGCCGCGCGCGCAAGTCGGCCATCATGGCGAGCTGCCGGCGGCGCTGCACGCGATGAAATCGGCGCGCGTGCGCATCGCTCGCGACGACCGCCGCGAGCGCCGCCCGCAAGCCGCGCCAGCGCACGTGCAAGCGCAGGACGAACGCGACGATGCGCTCCGCGACCTCGCGCGGCGGCCCGCCCGAGAGCATCTCGCGCTCCACGGTTCGCCACTCGGCGTCGACCCAGCGCTCGTACGCGGCGAGCAGGATCTCCTGCTTGTCGGCGAAGTGCTTGTAGAACGTTCCGACCGCGTAGCCCGCTGCGCGCGCGATCCGGCCCGCGTCGGTCGCCGCCCAGCCGTCGCGGTTGAAGACCTCGGCGGCGGCGGCGACGAGGCGATCGCGCGTCTCCTCGGGGGTTCCGCGCCGTCGTCGCTCCGCACGCAGCTTTCCGGAAGCGGGGGTGGGCACGCTCTGCTCAGTACCACGGTTGACGACCCGCCGCTACTGGTGAGATATTCCTCACTAACGGAGAACGCAAGGAGAGCGGGCATGCGCGAGCACGAGCGAACGGCGGTCGGGGCGGGACGACGCGGCGAGGGCGCGGGGCGCGAGGTGGTCGTGGACGGCGTGCGCCTCGCCTACGACGACGAGGGCTCGGGCCCCGTGCTCGTCTGCCTGCACGCGGTCGGTCACGGCGCGCGCGACTTCGAGCGGCTGCGCGCGCGCCTGTCTCCGCGCTACCGCGTGATCGCGCTCGATTGGCCCGGGCAGGGCCGTTCCGGCGACGATCGCGTCCCGGCCAGCGCCGCGCGCTACGCGGACCTGCTCGCGGGATTCGTCCACGCGCTGCGGCTCGACGAGCTGGTCGTGCTCGGGAACTCGATCGGCGGCGCCGCGGCGATCCAGTTCGCGGCGAAGCACGTCCGCGAGACGCGGGCGCTCGTGCTCGTCGACTCGGGCGGCCTCGACGAGGTCGGGACTCTCGTCCGCTTCGCCACGCGTCGGATGGCCGCGTTCTTCGCCGCGGGTGCGCGCGGCGCGCGCTGGTTCCCCTGGGCGTTCCGCCGCTACTACGGACTGGTGCTTCCGCGACCCGCCGCGCGCGCCCAGCGCGAGCGCATCATCGCGGCGGCTCCGGAGATCGCGCCGATCCTCGTCGAGGCCTGGCGCAGCTTCGGCGAGCCGAGCGCGGACGTTCGCGCGCTGGCCGCGAGTCTCTCGTGTCCCGTGCTCGTGGCGTGGGCGAAGCAGGACCGCGTCGTCCAGCTCTCGCGCAATCGCCCGGCGATCGAGCGCATTCCGCATGCGCGGCTCGAGGTGTTTCCGGGCGGACACTCGCCCTTCCTCGAATGCCCCGACGAATTCGAGTCGTCGCTCGAGACGTTCCTCGCGGAGGTGTGGAGGCGGGAGATTCGCTCTAGCCTCTGAGCATGAGCGAATCCGAGCTCGCGCGGGAGATCTTCGCGCAGCCAGAACGCCTCGAGCGGTTTCGCGCCATGGAGGGCGCGCGCGCGTGCGAGCTCGGCACGCGCCTGGGTGCGCGCCGACCCGCGGGCGTCATGATCGCCGCGCGCGGCAGCTCGGATCACGCAGCGGTGTACGCGAAGTACCTGCTCGGCGTTCGCGCCGGAGTCCCGGTCGCGCTGGCGGCTCCCTCTTTGTTCACGATCTACGAGCGCACGCCCCGGCTCGCGCACTGGATCGTGATCGCGATCTCGCAGTCCGGCGCTTCGCCCGACGTCGTGCGGGTCGTCGAGGCCGCGCGCGAGCAGGGCTGCGCGACGTTGGCACTCACCGATCGCGCGGACTCCCCGTTGGCGACCGCCGCCGAGCACGTGATCCCGTTGTTGCTGGGCGGGGAGCGCGCGGTCGCGGCCACCGGCTCGTTCACGACGACGCTCTACGCGCTCGCCCATCTCGTGGCGGGATGGCGCGGCGAGGACGAGCCCGCGCTCGCATTCGTACCCGAGCTCGCCGAGCGCGCGCTCGAGGTGCAGCCCGCGGCGCGCGCGCTCGCGAGCGCGCTCGCCGCGCACACGCACTGCGCGGTGATCGGGCGCGGCTTCGGCTTTCCGGTCGCGCTCGAGTGGGCGCTCAAGCTGAAGGAGCTCGCGGGCGTCTTTGCCGAGTCGTTCTCGGCGGCCGACTACCGCCATGGGCCGATCGCGTTGGCCTCTGCCGGCGCGCCGGTCTTCACGATCGAGCTTGCGGGACCCGCGCGCGCGGACGTGCGGCGGCTCGGCGAGGACCTGCGCGAGCGCGGCGCGCGTCTGGTGCGCGCGTCCGACGAGACCTCCGCCGATCTGTGTATTCCCGTCGCCGACGAGTGGCTCGCGCCGATCCCCGCCTCCATCACCGGTCAGCTGCTCGCCTTCTGGCTCGCGCGCGCGCGCAATCGCGATCCCGATCGGCCGATCGGGATCAGCAAGGTGACGCGAACGCTCTGACGACGAGCCCGGACTAGAACGCCAGCCGGAGCCCCGCCGTCTTCCATGGAATCGAGACCAGCTTCCCGGTGCCCGACAGGGTCACGAACGCGGTGCGCAGGCCCGGTCCGCCGAAGCAGATGTTCGTCGTGAGCGGATCGGGCAGCGGCACGTGCTCGGTGCGCGCGCCGTCCGGCGAGATGATCGTGATGCCGCCGTTCGCGAGCGTCGCGACGCAGACGTTTCCGTCGGCGTCGACCGCGAGCGAATCGAAGAGCTGCATCCCCGGCAGACCGACCAGGAGGTGCCCCCGGTTCGGCGAAGAGTGCGGCCGGATCTCGCCGGGTCCGGCGAGGTCCCACCAGAACACCCGGCCGGTGTGGGTCTCGGCCACGTACACGCGCGAGCCGTCGGGCGAGAGACCGACGCCGTTCGGAGAGTCGAGCGGGTACACCATCTCGCGTATCGCGCTTCCGTCGGGGCGCGCGTAGTAGAGCCCGCCGCGATCGCGGTCGCGCTCGCGCGTCTTGCCGTGGTCGGTGAACCAGAAGCCGCCGCTCGCGTCGAAGACCAGGTCGTTGGGCCCGCGCAGCGCGTGCGGACCGCAGCGCGTGTAGATCGTCTCGACCGCGCCGCTCGCCACGTCGACGCGCTGGATGCTCCCGCCCGTGTAGTCCGCCGGCTGGTTTCCGGGCAGCAGGAAGGGTCCCGCTTCGTGCCACTCGAAGCCGCCGTTGTTGCAGACGTAGACCTTCCCGTCGGGGCCGAACGCGGCGCCGTTCGGGCCGCCGCCGGTCTTCGCGACGATGGTCTGCTTCCCGTCGGGTCCGACGCGGGTCAAGGTCCCGCGCTTGATCTCGACGAGCAGGACGCTGCCGTCGGGAAGGGCGATCGGGCCTTCGGGAAACTGCAGTCCGGACGCAATCTCGCGCATCTCGCTCATCGGATCCTCCTGGGCGAGGCGCCATTCTGCCTCAAGAGAGGGTCAGGAGTCGGTGCGCGCCGGTGGTGCGTTCCTGGATCGGCACGCCGTGGGGGCAGGTGCCGAGGCAGGGAGCCGCGCAGCCGATGCACACGTCGGCCTGCTTCTCGAGCTTCGCGTAGAGCGACATCGCGTACTTCTGCTGACCGTAGTCCTCGAAGTACATGCGGTGCCGCAGCACGTCGTTGATCGCGAGGTTCTCCGGACACGAATCCAGACACGCGCCGCAGTGCGCGAAGCAGTGCGTGCCGGCGATCAGCTCGTCGTAGCGCTGCAGCAGCGCGAGATCCGCGGCCGTCGGCGCGCGCCCCGAGGCGAACAGGTACTCGTCGAGCTGGCGCGGCTCCCAGAACGAGATCACCAGGCACGAGACGCTCGGGTTCGCGAGCACCCACTTGAACGCGGCCTGGGCGTACGAGTCGGCCGACTCGCGCAGGACGTCGAAGCTGCGCTGCTTCGCGCCCTTCAAGGTCTTCATCGCGACCACGCCGAGGTCGGCCTTCGCGGCGCGGTCGATGATCTCGGCCAGACGCGGATACGCGCCGTGGTGATACGCGAGCATCAGCACGTCGAAGCGCCCGTCGCTGATCGCGTGGTCTGCGACCCGCTCGAGGTTCGGCGTGTGGCTCGAGACGCCGAGGAAGCGCGCCTTTCCTTCCTCGCGGAGCCGCGCGAAGGCCTCGTGGAGGTTCGGGTCGCTGAGCCGCTCGACGTCGTCGCAGGCGTGGACGTGGACGAGGTCGACGTAGCTCGTCTGCAGGCGCGAGAGGCTGGCCTCCACGACGTCGATGTACGCCTGCACGGAGGATCCCGCGGGCAGGTGGCCGTCGGGCGTGCACCACTTCGTGGCCAGGAAGATCTTCTCGCGCTGCCCGGCCATCGCTCGACCCAGCGCTACCTCGGAGCTCGCGCCCGAGTAGTCGGGGGACGTGTCGAAGTAGTTGATGCCGCGCTCGATCGCCTGGCGCGCGAGCGCCTCGCCGCCGCCGTCCTCGGTGATCACGCCCGAGCCGAGGGAGATGTCGGAGACGCGCGCCTCCGTGCGGCCGAGCCGGCGATAGGACTCGATCCGCGCGCCCTTCCAGACCGGGCGCGGATTCGGGTCGATCTCCTCGATCCTCGCGAAGAAGATGTTCGAGCCGGTGACGAAGAGCCAACCCTGTACGCGCGCGAACACGGCGCCTCCGGTCGCGGCAAGCCCGGCGGCAATCGCACCGGCGCTGGTCAGGAATCCGCGCCGCGCGACGCCGAGCCGGCCCAGCGAGCCGTCCCCCGGCTGCGCGGTTCGCCGCGCGCGCTGGAACGCCCAGATCAGCGTACTCAGGCTGGCCGCGCCCACGGCGAGCATCTGCAGTCCCAGCGGCCAGTACGAGAGGCGACCCCGGTCCAGACCCTCGGCGGCCTGGCCGACGCGACCGGCGAGCACGAAGTAGCCGACCGCAATCGAGACGAGCCAGAGCGCGATGGCAAGTCGTCCGAGCACGGTTCAAGGCTGGCACACGGCAAAACCCGGAGCAACGGCGGAGCCCTGCGTGGAGTGCGACCGCACTCCAGCCGGCAACTCCACGGGCCGAAGAAAGGGCGAGACAGCGCCGCGCGGATGGGGCATGCTACGCGGCGTGGGGGAGCACGGCTCAGGCCGCCCCGCTCTCCGGAGCCCGCACCTGCAACGGCGGTCTCCGAACTGGTCGTGAATCCAGCGGGCCGCTGAGCGGCCGGATCCGATCGGAACCTCCGAGGAGCCCGGCTCCAGGCAGGGACCGCCCATGAGGAGCGCAACGCTTGAGTGACCGCGACAAGATCCCAACGAGCGATCTCGATCGCCGCCAGCGGGAACGCAAGAGCGGCGGGAACGGGAACGGCAACGGACAGAACGGAAACGGCGCGAATGCCAAGCAGCAGCGCGCACGCCACACGGCAGCGCGCTACCGTCGCAAGGTCGAGGAGCGGCTGTTCGGCAAGAAGGCCGACCGCGGCCGACTACGCCTCGAAGAGCGGCTGCGCGAAGCCGAAGGTGCCGAGAATCTGCTGCGCAGCTTCCGCGAGTACGTGAAGTCCTACGGAATGCCCGCTGACGTAGGGCTGCTGGTGCGGCTGCTCGACCTCGAGCCCGCGCGCGACGTCCTGCAGGTTACCGACGAGATCGACCGGGTGGCCGAATCGCTCTCCAGCGAGCAGAAGTCGCTGCTGCGCAGCCGGCTGCGCAATCTCGAGATGGCGACCTCGCACGACGCGGTCGCCGATGCCGTGGCGAGCTTGCTCGAACGGCTCTGAGCTCCGAAGGTCCCGATGAATCCCGCTCTCATGTGTGCCTCCTAGATCGCCCCATGAAAGGCGAACACAAGACGAAAGTCAAGCGAAGCGCGGCGCCGCCCAAGGCGGTCCGTCTGCGCAGCCACCGGATCGAGATCTCGGCGCTCGACTACGGCGACCCGGGATCCGGCGCCCGGCCGATGCTCCTGGTGCACGGCATGCGCGACCTGGCCTGGAGCCTCGACTCCGTCGCGGAGTTCTTCCGCGAGCGCTTCCGCGTGGTCGCGATCGACCTGCGTGGCCACGGCGACAGCGACCACGTCGGCTACTACGCGCTGCCGCACTTCATCCTCGACGTGCGCGCAGCCGTGCGCGGGCTCGGCCTCGAGCGACCGGTGCTGGTCGGGCACAGCTTCGGTGGCGAGGTCGCGGCGCAGTACGCGGGCCTGTTTCCTGAGGTGCTCGGCGCGCTGGTGCTGATCGAGGGTCTGGGTCCGCCGCCCTGGGAGGGCGAGGGCAGCCGCGAGGCCGGCACGTTCTGGGCGCGGACGATGGTCGAGCGGCTCGACGGGATCGATCCCGAAGGCCGGCGGCTCGCCGATCTCGACGAGGCCGCGGCGCGGATCCTCGCGAGCCACCCGCGGCTCGAGCCGGGCCGCGCGCGCTTCCTGGCCGAGCAGGGCGTTCGCCCGCATCCGGCCGGCGGGCTGCGCTGGAAGTGGGATCCGTTCCTGGTCACGACCTGGGGCAGCTTCAACTTCGGGCAGATGGAGCAGATGTGGTCGCGCATCCGCGTGCCCACGCTCGCGGTGAACGGCGCGCGCTCGGGCGAGTTCTGGCGCCGCGACCTCGGCCGCGCCAAGCGCGGCGGCGAGGTCGAAGCCTACCTCGCGCCGGACGAGCTGCAGCGCCGGCTCGCGTGCTTTCCCGACGTCGAGTGCGTGGAGATCCCCGGCGCGGGCCACATGGTGCACTTCGACGAGCCCGATCGCCTGAACGTCGCGATCGACGCATTTCTGCGTCGACGGCTGGAGGTCTAGAGGTGGAGCTAGGGAAGCGCCCGTGGTGGATGAACGGGCTCTTCGGCTTCTGCCTCTTCATGACTTTCGTCTACATGCCCTTCGACTTCCTGTGGAAGCCGGTCGCCGACGACCAGGAGGTCTGGTTCGGGTTCCTGGTGAAGGGCTGGGCGGCCAAGGCGACGGAGCCGCTGCACTGGGCGATCTACGGCGCGGGCGCGTACGGGTTCTGGAAGATGCGCGCCTGGATGCATCCGTGGGCGGCGCTGTACACGGCCCAGATCGCGATCGGCATGCTGGTCTGGGCGTTCACCGATCCGCGCGCCGACGGCCGTCAGGCGGTCTTCGGCTTGCCGCCGTTCCTCGCCTTCGGGGCGCTCGCATGGCAACTGTGGCGCTCGCACGCGCACTTCAACACGCGGGCCGGTTAGAATGGCGCGCTCTTCGAGGAGATAGCGATGGCCATCGATTTCAGCCTGCCGCCCGACATCGTCGAGCTGCGCGACAAGATCCGGACCTTCATCGAGAAGGAGGTCGAGCCCGTCGCGACCGAGCTCGAGAAGATCGACGACCGCCGCCGCTGGCGCGACGACATCATCCGCCTGCGCAAGCGCGCGCACGAGCTCGGCCTGTGGCTGCCGCACATGCCCAAGGACCTCGGCGGCATGGAGCTGGGCGCGTTGGGAATCGCGACGATATCGGCCGAGTGCGGCCGCGTGCCGCTGGCGGCGTTCATCATCAACTGCCAGGCGCCGGACGAAGGCAACATGCACACGTTGCTGCACTTCGCGACGCCGATGCAGCGCCAGAAGTACCTGGTGCCGTTGTGCAACGGGGTGGTGCGCTCCTGCTTCG
>Ga0210377_10002838_pt1 | contig 14994 bp, 11 predicted proteins | sample PLM4_65_b1redo_FD_155480 | JGI IMG/M metagenome (GOLD analysis project Ga0210377, IMG submission 155480) | Groundwater sediment microbial communities from an aquifer in East River, Colorado, USA - PLM4_65_b1 redo | ecosystem: Environmental > Terrestrial > Soil > Riparian zone | place: USA: East...
GCCGCGCGCGCGGACGCGCACCTGATGGCCCGGGAGGGCCGCGTCTTCGGCATGGTGATCGAGCACGAGCTCATGCATCAGGAGACAGTGCTGTACATGCTGCAGCGCCTGCCGCTCGAGCGCAAGCTGCGACCGGCCTGGCTGCCGCCCTACGTGCTCGGGCCCGGCCGCCCCGCCGGCCCGGTCGAGGTCCCGGCGGGGCCGGCGACTCTCGGCGCCCGCTTCGACGAGCTGCCCTTCGGCTGGGACAACGAGTTCTCCGCCCTCGAGGTGCACGTGCCCGCCTTCCGCGTGGACGCCACCGCGGTGACCAACGGCCAGTTCCAGGCCTTCGTCGAGGCCGGCGGCTACCGGCGCTCCGACCTGTGGACCGACGAGGACTGGGTGTGGCGCGGTCACGACGGCATCGAGCACCCGGCGGTGTGGGAGCTGGTGGACGGGGCCTGGATCTATCGCACGCTCTTCGACCGGCTGCCGCTCGATCAGGTGGCGGACTGGCCGGTCTACGTGAGCCTGGCCGAGGCGCGCGCCTTCGCGCGCTGGCGCGGCGGGCGCCTGCCCAGCGAGGCCGAGTTCCATCGCGCGGCCTCCGGGCCGACGAAGGGCGGCCGGCCGGAGGACGGCAATGTCGGATTCCGCCACTGGGCGCCCACCCCGGTGGGCTCGCATCCCGAGAGCGCGAGCGCCTGGGGCGTGCAGGATCTCGTCGGCGACGGCTGGGAGTGGACGAGCACCGTGTTCGCGGGCCTGCCCGGCTTCACCACGTACATCCCGGGCTACGAGGGCTACTCCGCCGACTTCTTCGACGGCAAGCACTACGTGCTGAAGGGCGGCTCGTGGGCCACCGGCGTTCCCCTGGTGCGGCCGAGCTTCCGCAACTGGTTCCAGGCGCACTACCCGTACGTGTTCGCCAAGTTCCGCTGTGTCCGCGATGGCCGACGCTGATCCCGGCTCGCTAGCCGGCGGGCTCGACGTCCACGAAGCAGGAGTTGAACGGCGTCGCCCCCGCGGGTGACGAGCGGTCGTCGGTCAGGAGGTTCGAGCAGCCGCGCGTGTCCTGCCCCTGGGCGTCGAGCGCGAACCACGCGCCTTCCTTGATCGCGACCACGCCCGGGGCCACCCGATCGGTGACGCGCGCCGGGATCAGGGTGCGCCCGCGGCGGTTGAACACGCGGACGCGCTGGCCGTCCACGATGCCGCGCGCGGCCGCGTCGGCCGGGTGGATCCACACGTCGTCGCGGTCGGCGCGCGCGAGCACCGCCTGGTTGTCGTGGATCGAGTGCGTGCGCGCGCGCGACTTGGGCGTCACGAGCCGCAGCGGGTGGCGCGGGTCGATCGCCTCCGGGATCCACGTGGGGATCGGCGGGATGGGCCCCAGGCCGTAGGGATCGGGCTTGGCGGCCAGGCTCATCGAATAGATCTCGATCTTGCCCGACGGCGTCGTGAACGGATGCCGGTCCGGATCGCGGATCTCCTTCGCGAAGGCCACCGCGTCGTCGGGGGCGGGCAGTCGCGCGAGGCCCTTCGCCCGGAACGTCTCGTAGTCGTCGATGGTGTGCTTCGTCAGCTCGCGCAGCCACTCGTCCTCGGTCTTGTCGTTGTAGCCCTTGACGCCCAGGCGCTCGGCCAGGGCCGCGCAGATGTCGAGATCGTTCCGGCACTCGCCGACCGGCGGGATGGCCTGCTGCATGAAGATCGCGTAGTGGCCGGCGCCCGCCCACGGGGTGTGGACGTCGTTGCGCTCCCAGAAGGTGGTGGCGGGCAGCAGGATGTCCGCGTAGCGCGCGGTGGGCGTGACGAAGTGATCCTGGACCACCACGAAGTCGAGCCGCTCCACGCCCTTGATGATCCGGCTCACGTTGGGGAGCTGGTTGAAGAGATCGCCCGCGCAGGAGTAGATCATCTTCACGTCGGCCGGGTAGCCGCCCGCCTTCCCGCGCTCCAGCAGATCGGCCAGGAGCGGCGAGGACACCCGCGCGCCCACCGGATTCTCGCCGGTGGGGAGCGCCTGGATCCCGCAGCGCCCGGTGGCCCCATTGCTGGTGCCCGCGTTGCCGCCCGGGATGCCCACGTTACCGGTCATCGCGCAGAGCGCGTAGGCCGCGCGGTGGAACTGCTCGCCGTAGAGCGTACGCCCGGGCGCGTAACCGGTCTGGAGCGCGGCGGGCTTGGTGGTGGCGTACTCGATCGCGAGAGCCCGCAGGGTCTCGGCGGGCACGCCGGTGATCGCGGCCGCCCACTCGGGCGTCTTGGGCACGCGGTCGGTCTCGCCGAGGAGATAGGCGCGGTACGAGGCGCCCGCGGGCGCGCCGGGCGGCAGGTGCGCCTCGTCGAAGCCCAGCACGTGGCGGTCGAGATAGGCCTGATCGTGCAGCCCCTCGGTGAGGATCACGTACGCCATCGCGATCAGCGCGGCGGTGTCGGTCGCGGGCCGGATGAACACGTGCTCGTCCGCGAGCTCCCAGCTCGTGCGGGTGCGCCGCGGGTCCACGCAGATCATCTTCACGCCGCGCTGCTTGGCGAGCTTCAGGTACTGCAGCGTGCCGGTGCCGAAGGTCCCGTCGGCCGGGCTCCAGCCCCACATGAGGATCAATCGCGAGTTCACGTAGTCGGTCGGCTCGCGGCCCGCGCTCTTGTAGTCGGCCTTGGCCCCGTAGGTCTGCCGCACCGCGAAGACCTCGGCCTCCGCCGAGATGTTCGTCCACAGCTCGGTGCAGCCGCCGAACATGTAGAGCAGCCGCTTGACGGTGGACCGGCTGTGCAGCATCGAGAGGCTGCCGGTGCGCGAGCAGTCGAGGATGGCCGCCGGCCCGTGCGCCTCGCGGATGCGGAGCATCTGCCGCGCGACCTCGTCGAGCGCCTCGTCCCAGCCGATGCGCTCGAACTGCCCGGCGCCGCGCGGGCCGACGCGCCGCAGCGGGTGGGTGATGCGGTCCGGATGATTCAATCGCTCGAGCTGGCCGAAGCCGCGCACGCAGGCGTGGAGCGGGGCTTCTTCCGGGGTCCACTTGCGCGGGTCGGTGCTGATCTTGACGATGTGGCCGTCGCGCACGTGGGCGTTGACCACGCAGCGGCCGCCGCAGTTGTGGCCGCAGGTGCTGGTGACCACGGTTTCGCCCGGCGCGGCGGCCGGCCGGGGCGCTTCGTAGCGGATGGTTTTGAACATGGGGGTTCCGGAAAGACTACCGCCAGGCGGCCCGAAAGGCCAGTCTGCTAGACTCGGGCGCCATGGCGACCCGGGTCGTGATCGTGGGAGGCGGCCTCATGGGGCTCTCGACCGCCTTCCACCTGCGCCGCGCCGATCCCGGCACGCGCGTCACCGTGCTGGAGCGCGTCCGCGTGGGGGCCGCCGCCTCCGGGGCCAGCGCGGCCGGCGTGCGGGCGATGGGCCGCGATCCGGCGGAGCGGGCGCTCGCGCTCGCGAGCCTTGCGCGCTGGCCCGGCCTCGATCGCGAGCTGGAGGCGCCGACCTGCTATCGGCGCACCGGGGGGCTGCGGCTGGCGCTCGACGAGGCGACCCGGCGCGCGGCGGGGCCCTGGGTGGCGGAGCAGCGCGCCGACGGGGTGCCGGTGGAGATCGTGGACGCGGAAGGCGCGCGGGCGCTCGCGCCCGGGATCGCGCCGGGCTGCCTCGGCGGCGTGCATGCGCCGATCGACGGCCAGGCCGAGGCCTTGCCCACGACGGAGGCATTCGCCCAGGCGGCGCGACGGCTCGGCGTGCGCGTCGAGGAGGGCGTCGGCGTTCGCGCGCTCGTGGTCGAGGGCGGCCGGATGGTGGCGGTCGAGCGCGGCGACGGCGCGCGCGAGGCCTGCGATGTGGCGATCGTCGCGGCGGGCGCGTGGAGCGCGACGCTCCTCGCGGGAATCGGCCTCACGCTGCCGGTCGAGACGCGCCCGCTCCAGATGCTGCTCACCGCGCCGGGCGCGCCCGCGCTCCGCCCCGTGCTGGGCGCCTTCGACCGCAGGCTGAGCCTGAAGCAGCTCGACGACGGCGCCTACCTGATCGGCGGTGGCTGGCCCGCGCGCGTCACGGACCACGCGGGGAATCGCTACGAGATGCTGGACGAGAGCGTGAGGGCGAGCCTCGAGACCGCGCGCGTGGTGTTTCCGCCCGTCGGCCGGTGCGCGCTGACGCGGAGCTGGGCGGGCCTCGAAGCCTTCACGCCGGATGACCTGCCCATCCTGGGCCCGGTGCCCGGCATCAGCGGATTGCTGGTGGCCGCCGGCTTCTCGGGCCACGGTTTCGCGCTAGGCCCGATGATCGGCGACATCCTCGCGCGCCTCGCCCTGGGCCAGGCCGCACTCGAGTCACTCTGGAAGGGTCTGCGCTTCGACCGCTTTGGGGTCAGGTCTTGAATTACGACAGGGTCGTATTTCAAGACCTGACCCCGCTACGGCTTAACGGCCGCGGGTGACCTGGGCGGGGCGGGCGCCGTGCGCGGCGCGCCGCTCGGCATTGGCGCGGGCGCGCTGGCGGTCTTCGGCCTTGCGGGCGCGGATTTGCGCGATGCGCTCGGCGAGCGGGATCTCCAGCTTATCGGCCGGCCGCTTGGTGTAGTCGAAGCTGGGCAGCTGCGCGCGCGCGAAGCGCGAGCCCACCGCCCGCTCGATGCCGCGCAGCTCGGGCTCCTCGTTCGGCGAGACCAGGGTGAGCGCGTCGCCCACCGCCTCGGCCCGGGCGGTGCGGCCCACCCGGTGGATGTATTCGTCGGGCATGCCCGGCACGTCGAAGTTCACCACGTGGCTGAGCGCGTCGATGTCGATGCCGCGGGCCGCGATGTCGGTGGCCACCAGCACCTGGAAGCGCCCATCCTTGAACCCGGCGAGCGCCTGCGTCCGCTGCGCCTGACTGCGGTTGCCGTGGATGCGGTCGGCCTTGACCCCGTGCCGGGTCAGGTAGTCGGCCAGCCGGTTGGCCCGGTGCTTGGTGCGCGTGAAGGCGAGCACGCTGCGCGTGCCGGGCTGCTTGAGCAGCTCGACCAGCAGCGCCGACTTCAGCTCCTGCGGCACCGGGTAGACGGTGTGGGTGATGCCGACCGCGGGCGCGGACGGCCGCTCGATCTGGATGGCCACCGGATCGCGGAGGATCTGCTTCGCGAGCACCGCGATGGGGCCGGGTATGGTCGCGGAGAGCAGCAGGGTCTGCCGCCGAGCCGGGAGCTGCTTCAGGATGCGCTGGATATCCGGCAGGAAGCCCATGTCCAGCATGCGGTCGGCCTCGTCCAGCACCAGTACCTGGAGGCCGTCGAGCCGAGCATAGGGCATGCGCATGTGATCGAGCAGCCGGCCGGGCGTGGCCACGAGGATATCCACACCCCGGCGGAGCGCCGACTCCTGCGGGCCCATGGCCACGCCGCCGAAGATGGCCGCGCCGGTCAGCCGCGTGTGGCGGGCGAGCTGGCCGCGGTGCTCGTCGATCTGGGCCGCGAGCTCGCGCGTAGGCGCGATGATCAACGCACGAACAGTCCCGCGGGGCAGCCCGATGAGCTTTTGCAAGATCGGCAGCAGGAACGCCGCGGTCTTGCCGCTGCCGGTCATGGCGCAGGCGAGCACGTCGCGCCCGGCCATGGCCGGGGGAATGGCGTCACGCTGGATGGGGGTCGGGGCCTGGAAGCCCAGGGCCTCGACGCCACGGAGCAGATCGGGGTGAAGCTGGAATTCGGAGAAGGACATGGAGCGAGTAACCTCTTGCGGGCACAACCGGGCCCGTACAGTCTTCCGCGGATGTTTTGACGCGCCCCACGATGCGGAAGAGGACGGGAAACGCGGTCTGCGATGTTGCAGTGGTTACAGCATACACGCGGCCGGTGGCCGACGCCTAGAAATAACGCCGGGCGTTACTCCGTCCGCTGGGCCATCCGCTCCGCGATCTCCGCCTCGAAGAGCTGGAGGGTGAGCGGGCAGGGCGGCGCGTTGGTGTCGATGTACTGGCACTCGGTCTCGCTGCAACGGACGAAGAGCTTGCCGTGGCCGCCGAGCGACTGGCGCCGGCGCAACGAGATGGAAACGGTTTCCGAGACGACACTGCAGTTGAACGACTTCGTGGGAGTCCGGGGCACGGTGATCCTTTCCTCGCGGGTCTTGCGACCGAGGGCCCCAGTATACACGGTCTCGACGGAGTACTAGGCCCCGAGATAGGCGCGCTGCACGCGCGGGTCGGCGAGCAGGGTGGTGTGGGTGCCCTCCACGGCGACCCGACCCGTCTCCAGCACGTAGCCGCGGTCGCAGAGCTCGAGCGCCTCGACCACCCGCTGCTCGACGAGAAGAATTGTAAGGTTGCTCTGGCGGCGGATGCGGTCGATGGTCTCGAAGATCTGCTCGACGATGCGCGGGGCCAGGCCTTGCGAGGGCTCGTCGAGCAGCAGCAGCTCGGGCACGGCCATGAGCCCGCGCCCGAGGGCCAGCATCTGCTGCTCGCCGCCCGACAGCGAGCCGGCGGCCTGCTGGCGCCGCTCGCGGAGCACCGGGAAAAGGGCCATCACCGACTCGAGCCCCTCCGCGCGGCGGCCGCGCGCGGCCCGGCGGTAGGAGCCGAGCTCCAGGTTCTCCAGCACGGTGAGCGACGGGAAGATGCGCCGGCCCTCCGGCACGTGCGCGATGCCGAGGGCGGCGCGCTGGTGCGGGGGGAGCGGCGTCATGTCCCGCCCGCGGTACTCGAGGCGGCCGCCGCCCACGCGCACCGAGCCCGAGATGGCCTTGAGCAGGGTGGTCTTGCCCGCGCCGTTCGGGCCCACGATGGCCACGAACTCGCCCTCGTTGACCTCGAGCGAGACGTCCTCGAGGGCGCGGAGGCCGCCGTAGGAGACGCTAAGGCCGGAGAGTCGCAGCATGGTCGGGTCCGTGGCGGGCGAGCCAGCGCTTGCCCAGATAGGCCTCGATCACCGCCGGGTTGCGGGTGACCTCGCCGGGCGCGCCCTCGGCGAGCCGCCGGCCGTGGTCCAGCACCACCAGCCGGTCGGCGAGCTTCACGAGGGCCTGGATGGTGTGCTCGATGATCACCACCGTCACCCCGGCGGCCCGGGTACGCCGGATCATGACCGCCATCAGCTCGACGCCTTCGGCCGACAGGCCGGCGAGCGGCTCGTCGAGCAGCACGAGCCGGGGTGACGTGGCCAGGCAGCGCGCCAGCTCCATGAGCCGCAGCTCGAGGGTGGTGAGCCCGGCGGGCAGGGCGTCCGCCTGCTCGACGAGGCCCACCCGGCCGAGCGCAGCCTGCGCGCGCGCCCGCGCGGCGCCCGGCGCGTCGCGGTGGGCGAAGGCGCCCACCATGACGTTTTCCAGCACGGTGAGGCGCGGGAAGACGCGCACCACCTGGAAGGTGCGGCCGATGCCGCGCCGGCAGACCAGGTGGGGGCGCAGGCCGGTCATCGGCGCCCCCAGCCAGCGCACCAGCCCGCGGTCGGGCAGCAGGAAGCCGTTGAGCACGTTGAAGAGCGTGGTCTTGCCCGCGCCGTTCGGGCCGATGATCCCGAGGATCTCGCCCTCGCGCACGTCGAAGCTCACCTCGGAGAGCGCCTGGAGGCCGATGAAGGCCTTGTCGATCCCGCGGACTTCGAGCAGGACGGGCCCGGGCGCGGCCGCGGGCGCCTCCGCCGGCCCGGGCGCGGCGGCGGTGGGGGTCGCGCGCGCGACGGCCGCGGGCCGCCGGCGCAGCCGCCAGAAGAGGCCTTCGGGCGCCCACATCATGATGGCCATGAGGGCGGCGCCGTAGACCACGCCCTGGATGCCGGGCAGGCGGTCGCCCACGGTGGTGTCGAGGATCTCGCTCACCGGGATCATGATGGCGGCGCCGATCACCGGGCCCCAGAGCGTGCCGGCGCCGCCCACCAGGCACACCACCAGGGTCTGCACGATCACGATCACCCCGAAGACCGCGTCCGGCGTCACGACGAAGAGGATCGCGTGCGCGTAGATCGCGCCGGCCAGGGCCGCGGGCGCCGCGCTCAGCGCGTACGCCAGCATCTTGGAGCGGAAGGCGTCCACCCCCATCGCCTCGGCGGCCTGCTCGTTCTCCTTGATCGCGCGAAGCGAGTATCCGAGCCGCGATCCCTCGATCAGCCGCGACAGCACGAGCGTGGCCGCGAGCAATGCCAAGGCCAGCAGGTCGAAGGAGCGCGGCTCCGCGAACTGCATGAAGAGCGCGGGCCGATCGCGCACCATCGGGATGGCCACTTCCTGGTAGCCCAGGTAGTCCATGACGATCCGGAAGATGAGCGGATACGCCAGCGTGGCCAGGCCGAAATAGATGCCGGCCAGCCGGAAGGTCGGGGTGCCGATGAGCAGGGCGGCCAGCACCGCGACGCCCACCCCGGCCCACATGCCGAGCCACGGGGTGAGCTGGAGCTTGGCCGCGAGCAGCACCGTGACGTAGGCGCCGATGCCGAAGAAGGCCTGGTGGCCGAACGAGATCTGGCCCGCGTAGCCGCTGATGATGTTCCAGGCGAGCCCCATGGCCGCCCACAGGAACACCAGGGTCAGGATGCGGTGGTGGTAGCGCTCGGTGAGGGCGAGCGACAGCCCGAGCCCGATCGCGATGACGGCGGCGATGCCGACCCAGCCGCGCGCGCGCGCCGTCATGGCGAGGACACCCTAGACCGCCCGCGCCCGCCGGCCGAAGAGGCCCTGCGGTCTCACGTACAGCACGACCAGGAATGTCACGAACACGCCCACGTTCTGGAGCTGCAGCGGCAGGAGCAGCAGGGTGAGCGACTGCACGAGCCCGATCACGATGCCGCCCACGAAGGCGCCCGGGACACTGCCGAGGCCGCCCAGCACCACCGCCACGAACATCAGCACGATGAAGTTGACGGCCACGTTCGGCTCGATCGGGTGGTAGGTCGCGAGCAGGCCACCCGCCGCCGCCACCAGCGCGATGCCGATGCCGAAGGCCATGCCGTGCATGGTCCGCACGTCGATGCCCTGGTAGCCGGCCGCCTCCGGGTCGTCGGCGGCCGCGCGCAGGGCCTTCCCGAGATCGGTCCGGGTCAGCAGCACGTACACCGCCGCGGCCAGCAGCAGCGCCATCAGGAACGCGTACGAGCGCGCCTGGTTGAGGAGCAGCGGGCCCGCCGCGAAAGCCTTCGTGGCGTAGGGCGCGTTGATGCCGCGCGGCATGGGCGAGAGGATCATGGTGGTGGCGTTGGTGATGACGAGCGACAGGCCGAGGGTCAGGATGAGCTGGGCGTCCATCTCGCGGTTGGGATCGCCGCCGCCGGTGACGCGCGCGAGGAAGAGGCGGTGCACCAGGAGCCCGAGCACGAAGAAGGGCGGGATGGTCAGCAGCGCGCCCAGGAGCGGATCGACGTTTCCCGCGAGGGCGTAGTAGTACGTGAGGTACATCCCGAGCATCATGAAGTCGCCCTGGGCGAAGTTGACCACTCTCATGACGCCAAAAATGAGCGCCAGGCCGATGCTCATGAGGGCATAGACGCCCCCCACGAGCAGGCCCGTCGCCACGTACTGGGCGAGCTCGCTCGCGACCACGGCGAGCCGGGGGCCGCGCTACTTCTGCCAGACCACGGGGCGCGTCGCGAGGCCGGCCGGCACCACCGTGAAGGGCTCACCGTTCTGCCACTGGACGATGAGGGGGACCGCGCCGATGCGCCGGCCCCGCTCGTCGAACCGGATGCGGCCGGGAGCGAGCGAGGTCGCCGCCGGCCCCGTGGTCAGATCGATCTTGGCCAGCGCGTCGCGGATGGCCTTGGGATCGGCCGACTTCGCCTGCTCGATGGCTTCCTTGATCAGCCAGACGTGGGCGTAGGTGCAGAGCGGATCCTGGGTCATGAAGGGCTCCCCGGTCCGCTGCACGAACTTCTTCACCAGCTCTTCCTGGCCCTTCACGGGATGGGCGGCGACGACGGTCTGGATGTTGTCGAGCAGCTCCTTCCCGACCGTCTTCACGTACTCAGGGGTGACCAGCCACGCGCCCACGCCCTGGATGTGTATCTTCAACCCGAACTCCTTCACCTTCTGCAGGACCTGGATCGAGTCGGGGAAGTTGGTGGCGCCGTAGAAGACGAGGTCCGGCTGGGTGGCGCGGATCTTCTGCACGATGGACGTGGCGTCGGCCAGGGGCGGCGTCCACACCTCGTCGACCACCAGCTCGATGCCCTTGGCCGCGAGCAGCTTCTCGCGCAGCGGCTTGAAGAAGAAGACGGTGGCCGCGGTGTTGTCGCCCACCACCGCCGCCTTCCGGATCTGCCGGTTGTTCCGCTTGGCGAGCTCGACGACGAGATCGAGGGCCTGCTCGGCCTGGGCCGAGGAGACCGGCGAGCTCTGGAACGTGTACTTGAACCCACGCTCCGTGATGCTGTCGGCGTAGGAGAGCGTGAGCCACGGCACCTGCAGCCGCTCCGCCACCTCGGTGACGCCGAGCGTGAACGAGCTGAGCCAGGAGCCGATGCCCGCGCTGATCTTCTCGCGCGTGAGCACGCGCTGGGCCGCGCTCACCGCCTTCTCCACGCTGTCGCCCGCGTCGGCCTCGCGCAGGACGATCTTGGCCCCGCCCAGGGCTTTGATGCCGCCCTGGCTGTTGATCTCCTCGATGGCCATCTCCGCGCCCATCTTCTTGAGCTGGCCCTGCCGGGCCCAGCGGCCGGAGAGGGGCGCCACCAGCGCGATCTTCACGTCCTCCGCGGCGACCGCGACGGGCACCGCGATCATCGGAGCGAGGAGGACGAGGACGAGAGTGAGGGCGAGGGAACGGGTGAGACGGCTCATCGGCTGATCCTCCGGCGTTGGAGTAGCGTGCGAGTCGCGGAACGAGCGGCGCCTACTATAGCACGCGGAGACAGGGGGCTTCGTCGGCATGCTGGACGCGGAGCTCCGGCTGATCGAAGTCACCTCTCCGCCCGGTCCGCGGCACGGTGATCTGATACATTGCCTCACGGAGGCCACCGGGCTACGCTCGGCGCGACTTCCACCGGCGAGAACGGAGCGCGCACGATGCCGCAGTCCGCTGACGAGTTTCGTCCCGAGACCCTCGTAGCCGTGGACGCGGTGAAGCGAGCGCTCACGATCGCGCGGCGTAGCGTCGAATTGGAAGACATCACCGTGAAAAACGGGCGCGATCTGGTGACGGTGAGCGATGTCGCGGTTGAGGACGCGATTCGCGGCAGGGTGGTCGATGCGCTGGGCTTCTCGGTCGTAGGCGAGGAGCGTGGTGGCGAGGCGGCGGCCGATGGGTCGCCGTACTGGCTAGTCGATCCCATCTGCGGGACTCGAAACTTTGCGTCGGGAATCCCACTCTACTGCGTGAACCTGGCCCTCGTGGAGGGCGACGCGGTCACCGTCGCCGTCGTCGGCGATCCATCGACGGGCGAGATGCATGTCGCGGAGCGGGGCCGCGGCGCCTGGGCGTTGAAGGACGGCACCCGCCACCGGCTGACTACCCGCGACGGGAGTCTGACCATCGTCGTCGAAGACGGCAAGTCGAAGGGCCGGCGTCGTGAGCAGGCCGCGCAGTTCACCGCCGCCGCCATCCGGGCAGATCGATGGGACTTCCGGTCGCTCGGGACCACGTTGGCCTCGCCTTACTTGGCCGCCGGCCGCATCTCGGCATACGTGGTCTTCTGGGTCTCGGCCATCCACGCGGGGCCAGGCAGTCTCCTCGTTACCGAAGCGGGCGGCACCGTGTCGGATATCGACGGCCGTCCTTGGACCATCCGCTCGGACTCGCTCCTTGCCAGCGCCACGCCCGGTCTCCACAAAGAGCTGCTCGACCTTGCGCGCGCCGCGCGCACGCGGCAATCTGCCTGAGGCTCCGGATGGACCTGGTACCATCGAGGCCTAGCCCCCACTGCAGACGATCCTCAGCCCGGGCTAGCGGACCCCGGTAACGGCGTAACCACGCGACCCCATGCACTGGGCGAACTGATCGATGCCGCTGCCGCCCCACTTCATCCCGACCCGCGACGTCTCGTCGTTGCACGCCTTGAGGTCGCTGGCCACCGTCTCCGCGGGTTGTCGCGACTCGACTTTTGATCGGACCTTCACCGAGCCGAGCGTCGTGTCGTAGACCTGCTCGTAGCCGCGGCTGATCAGGCAGGCGTCCTTCATGCGGCCGGAGTGCTCGAACGGGCGCGCGTAGGCTTTGCACTCGGCCCGATCAGCGGCCTCCTTGGAGCTGGTCGCGCATCCGCCTGCGACGAGCGCGACGAGCAACGCGGTCAGAGGCAAGCGTCCGATCCGGGGATCCGGCATGGTGTGTCCTCCTGCCCACGAGGTTGACGAGAGTGGGATGGGTTCGGGGGATCCTCTCGCGGCACATTCCTCTAACCCGCTGAGTTATACTCCAGCGCGATGCGCGCCCTGATCTGTCGTGCGTGGGGATCGATCGACGATCTGACCGTGGAGGAGATCGCTCCGCCCGCGCCCGGCGCCGCCGAGGTCCTCATCGACGTGCGCGCCACCTCGGTGAACTACGCGGACTCCATCATGGTGGCGGGCAAGTACCAGACGCGCCCGCCGTTCCCGTTCAGTCCGGGGCTCGAGACCGCGGGGGTGGTGGCGCGCTGCGGCGCCGGCGTCACGCGCTTTCAGCCGGGCGACCGCGTGATGGCCATGCTCGCGTGGGGCGGGCTCGCCGAGCAGGCGGTGGCGAAGGAGTCCGAGACCTTCGCGATTCCGGGCGGCATGTCCTTCGAGGAGGCGGGCGCCTTCCCGATCGCCTACATCTCGAGCGACGTGGCGATCCGCTGGCAGGGCCGGCTCGAGGCGGGCGAGACCCTGCTGGTGCTGGGCGCGGCGGGCGGGGTCGGGCTCACCGCGGTCGAGGTCGGCAAGGCGATGGGCGCCCGCGTGATCGCGGGCGCGAGCACCGCGGAGAAGCTCGCGCTCGCGCGCGAGCACGGCGCGGACGACGGGATCAACTACGCCACCGAGAGCCTCACCGAGCGCGTGATGGCGATCACCGGGGACCGGGGCGCCGACGTCTGCTTCGACCCGATCGGCGGCGAGCTGGCCGACGCCGCGCTGTCCTCCCTCGGCTGGGGCGGGCGCATGCTCCTGGTCGGCTTCGTGGGCGGCGTGCAGCAGATCCCGGCGAACCGGCTGCTGGTCAAGAACCGCTCCGCGCTCGGCTGCTCGCTGCGTTACTACCGCGGCTACGCGCCGGACAAGCTGCGTCGCTCCGTGGAGGCCCTCATGGGCTGGTACGCGGCGGGCAAGCTCAAGCCCCACGTGAGCCACCGGCTGCCGCTCGAGCGGAGCGTGGAGGCGATCCGCCTGCTGACCGATCGCCGAGCGCTCGGCAAGGTCGTCGTCACGCTCGGAGCCTGAGCCGGTGGAGATCCGCGTCGCGGCGCACGGCCCGCACGTGATGGTCGTCACCATCGACAACCAGCCGCGGCTCAACGCGATGTCGCGGGCGATGATGGCGGACCTGGGACGGATCTGGGACGAGCTCGAGCGCGGGAGCTGCCGCGCGATCGTGCTCACCGGCGCGGGCCCGCGGGCCTTCTGCGCGGGGGCCGACATCAGCGGCGATCTCAGCGCGTCCCCGGACACCGCGCGGGTGGTGGGGCACGCGCTCCTCAAGCAGGATGCGTACACGAAGCCGATCGTGGCCGCGGTCAACGGCGACTGCGTCGGCGGCGGCGTGGAGCTGCTGCTCTCCACCGACATCCGCGCGGCAGCCCCGCACGCCCGCTTCGGCCTGCCCGAGGTGAAGTGGTCCATCTATCCGTTCGGCGGCGCCACCCTCAAGCTCCCCCAGCAGATCGGCCACGTGCACGCGATGGATCTGCTCCTCACCGGGCGGCTGATCGACGCGGCGGAGGCTGCCCGGCTCGGGCTGATCAACCGCGTCGTCCCCGCCGACGGCCTGATGGGGTGGGCGCTCGAGACCGCCGAGGTGATCGCGGCCAATAGCCCGTCCGCGGTGCAGGCGGTGAAGCGCCAGATCAGCTCGACCATCGCCGATCACGCGCGCGGCCGCGAGGCGCTCGAGCAGGAGCTGGGTGACCAGGTGCGGCGGAGCGTGCATTTCGCCGAAGGAGTGGCCGCATTCCGCGAGAAGCGGCGGCCGCGCTACGAATGATCGAGCCCCCGAGTGAGGCGTCCTCCCGAGTGAGGAGGCCCCCAGTGGAGGAGTCCCCCCAAAGTGAGGAGTCCCATATGACCACGCCGGTTCGCGTCCATATCCGGGTGCCGGGCACCGCGCCCATGCCCGAGCTGATGCGCCTGATCCAGTCGATCGAATCGGCGGGCTTCGACGGCGCGGGCATCCTCGACAGCCAGATGATCTCCCGCGACACCTTCGTCACGCTCGGCCAGGCCGCGACCCACACCAGGCGGATGCAGCTCTTCCCCGCGGTCACCAACCCGTTCACCCGCCACGCGTCTGTCCTGGCCGGCGCGATCCAGACGGTGGAGGAGCTGGCGCCGGGACGGGTGAAGTTCGTGATGGGCACCGGCTATACCTCGGCCACCACCATCGGGCGGAAGGCGGCCACCCTCGCCGAGATGCGGGAGTCCATCGCCACCATCAAGACCCTGCTGGCCGGCGAGAGCGCGCGGTTCGGCGAGACCGCCGGCCGCTTGGGCTTCGCGGGCGGCCGGCGCATCCCGGTGCTGATGGCCGCCTCCGGGCCCAAGGCCATCGAGGTCGCGGGCGAGGTCGCCGACGGTGTCCTGCTGCTGGTGGGGGCGAACCGCGGCATCGTGCAGCGCGCGCTCGAGCTCCTCGAGCGCGGCGCCCGGCGCGCGGGGCGGAAGGTCGAGGACCTCGAGGTCATCTGGGCGGTGCGCACCGCGGCCCTGCCGACCACCGCGGAGGCCCTGCGCCAGGCGCGGCCGACCTCGGTGCACTGGGGCATCCTGCGCTGGGGCGGCTACTGGCTCGAGCCCGCGGGCCTGAAGCTCCCGCCGCTCACGATCCCGGACGCGGTGTGGAAGATCTACCCCGACCTCTCCCACGCCCACGACTGGGAGGCGGCCATCGCCGCGACCGCCTTCGTCCCCGACGAGGTGGTGGCCCAGCTCTGCGAGGCGATG
>Ga0210377_10002839_pt1 | contig 14992 bp, 5 predicted proteins | sample PLM4_65_b1redo_FD_155480 | JGI IMG/M metagenome (GOLD analysis project Ga0210377, IMG submission 155480) | Groundwater sediment microbial communities from an aquifer in East River, Colorado, USA - PLM4_65_b1 redo | ecosystem: Environmental > Terrestrial > Soil > Riparian zone | place: USA: East...
TGTTGCTGCACCACGGGCGGGTCGCGGCCGACGGACCGCCGGCCGAGGTGCTGACGCCCGCCAACCTGTGCCCGGTCTACGAGACCGACGTCGAGGTTCTGCGCGATCCCGCCAGCGGCGCGCCGATCGTCATTCCGCGCGCCCCCGGCGGTGCGGTGCGCTGAAGGTCGCCAGCTCCAAGGTGCGCGCCGCCCCCGGCCCGACGGCCCTGGCCGTGGCCAGCGCGGCCGCCACAAGGGCGGCGAGCCGCCCGGGCGCGACCTGGGCGGCGAGTCGCAGCCAGTGCCGCTCGGTGCGCGCATCGGCCGCCTGGACCAGAAGCCGCGCCTGCTTCCATGTGATCCGCCCGCGCCGCCAAGCTTCCGCGGTCGCCGGCAGTGTCACGAGCGCGCGATCGATGGCGAGCAGCTCGCTGACACGCTCCGGCGCGAGGCCCGGCACCGCGGCCGCCCACTCCTCGAGCGATCGCGATCCCAGGTCGAGATGAAGGGCGTACCGCCGGAGGGCGGTGAGAAGCCGCCCCAGCCGCCACTCGATCGACTGGCGCAGATTGACAAGGTGCCTGAGCCGCGCCTCTCCCCGGATGGCGGGGCCGACCGCGCCCACAGCATCGAAGAGTGTTGCCGCCGCGTCGCGCCCGGCGGGTGGCTCACCGATGCGCCCGGCGGCGAGGGCGGCCGGATCGGCGTCGGGCCCCAGGGGACGCAGTGCCTCGCGGACCGTGGCGGTGGCGTTCATCCAGATGGGGAACTCGTCGCCGTCGGGCGGCGCCGGACGCGGGCCGGACGCCGCCGCGACCCCGGGCACCGCAGCGCTCCCGGCCGCCGCGGCGTTTCCGGTCCCCGCGCCGATCGCCCCGAGGTCCGGCGCGCTGTAGCGCGCGGAGCGCGCCAGCCAGATCTCTTCCGTTTCAACGGTCGCCAGCGGCAACAGGGCAAGGAGCTTCGCGCGCGGCAGTTCGCCGGCGTCGTAGGCGGCCGCGATCCGTGGCAGTGCCGCGAGCGCCCTGTCGAAGCGGATGAGATCGCGCACAGTACCGCTCTCGAGACCGAGCGCGCGCGCGAAATCCTCGGCGCGCGGCCACGCCGCGCGCGTGACGCCGCGCACCGTGGCCTCGCGCAGGCCGGCCGCCAGCAGTCGCTCGAGCCGGGCGTCGGCGCGGCTCATCCGCTCGACCTGCTCGGCGAGCAGGCGGGCGGCGAGGAGCCGCAGCCCTCCACGGTTCGGGGCCGCCCCGGGCGTCTGGAGCACGGGGCGGGATGGTGCGGGTGGGTGTGGGTGCGACGTCCGGGGCGGCCCGAGGGGTGCGGCATGCGACATGGGTGACTCCTGGATGGCGGCCCTCTCCATCGGCCGGGATGGCAGGAGTATGGTGTAAGTTAAGCACCTCGTCAAGAGTCTTTTTCGTGAACTTACATGGTGGTGCGCAGGTTGTGGAATCCCGGGGCGGGTTCTCGATGGGAGAGGGGGGCTGAGGTAGGCCGGACCGCAGCCTGCCACGTGAACATTAGAATAAATGACTGTATATCAATAACTTATAGCGGTCGATCCACAAGCTGCGCGCCACCATGTAACGAAGCACCGCCCGGGCCGACTCACCTCCTGATTGCCGGCCCCGCACAGGGCCCCAACCCAAGGAGATCGCCATGTGGAAGTTGCTGCGTCGCCCGTCCCCGGGCATCCCGACCGGGTTAGCCCTCGCCATGATCTTCGGATGGATGACAGCGTTCCCTCAGGCGGATGACCCCGTGCATCTGTCGCTGTCGCCCAACCCCAACGGCGGTGTCACGCTGTCCTGGCAGGGCGGCTCTCCGATGTTCCGGGTGTTCCGTTCGACGAGCCCTGCCGGCATCGAGGTCCCGGGCAACGCGCTCCTCGAGACGGCTGAGTTCGGCACCGACGACCTCCCGCCGATCGGCGGGAGCTTCTTCTACAAGGTGCAGGAGGGCGGCACCTGTTACACGCCGGTGGCCGACGCATATGTGGTCGACGGCGCTCCTACGACCAACTTCGGCTCCGACCCGACCCTGCGGGCGGCGGCCGGGCCGGCGCAGTCCCAACCGCTGCTCCGCTTCCAGCTCGACGGCATCCCGGCCGGCGCGACCATCGATGCCGCGACCCTGACGCTCTGGCAGGAGACGCCCGGCGGCTATTCCCTGGCTCTCCGTTCGGCGGGCGGCCCCTGGCTCGAGTCGCAGGTCACCTGGAAGACGGAGCCGCCGGCAGGAGCGACATGGGACACGCAGATCGTGCAGGGAGGCGCCGGACGCCGGTCGTTCGATGCCAGGACCCTCGTCCAGAGCTGGATCGGCGGCGCCGACAACGACGGCCTGCTGCTGGCGCCGGCGAGTGCGAACTCCTTCTTCGACGTCACCTTCGCGTCGCGCGAGACCGACCCGGCGCGGTCGCCGCGCCTGTGCATCAGCTGGACCGAACGGGCGGCCGAGGCACTGACGCAGCTCGGCGCCGCGTCGCAGACACCGCCCGTGGTCCGCTTCGAGGGCGGACATCTCGCGAGTCTCGACGTTCGCGTCACCCGCGGCTCCGCCGACCCGGTCGCGGCGGCACTGCTGTTCCTGCACGAGTTCCGCGGTCTGTATGGGCTCGACGATCCCCGCGGGCAGCTGTTCCTGCGGCGGCGCGCGACGCGCGACGGGATGACGTCGATCACATTCGGGGCGCGGCACGACAACCTCAGGATCGATCGCGGGGCGATCGTCGTCCTCCTCGATCCCGATCTCGTGCGCGGCAGCCTGTCGGCGTTGTCGGTGCCCGTGGAGTTCTCGGGTGTCAACTCCCTGACCGCCGCCCAGGCGACCGGCAAGGCGCTGCTGGCGCTGCTGTCGCTGTCCCCGGACACCAGGCGGCCGTTCGGCGCGGCGACTCTCGAGTGGTATCGCCACGGTCCGCACGACGTCTCGCCCGCGCGGCTGGCATGGCGCGTCGGGGTCGCCGGTTTCGATTCGATCGACATGCAGTCGCGCATGTACCACGTCTTCGTCGACGCCGAGAACGGCGCCGCCCTCCGGACGCGCGACCTCGACGAGGCGGCCGAGCGCCCCGACGAGGATTTCCTCGTGCAGGGGGTGAACAACACCACCTCCAGCACATGCTGGGAGCTGCCGTGGGAGTCGGACGACGACAACTGGTTCGACGAGGACGGCGTCGTCGAATACCCGGGCAGCGATCTCTTCTCGGAGGGCCCCATCGCCGAGGCCGGGATGCACTCGATATACGCCTACTACTACGACCGGTTCGGCTGGCGTTCGTGGAACGGCCTCGGCCTCTATTACGAGGGCAACGTCCATGTCGGCAGCGGATACAACAACGCCGCCTACAGGTCCGGCTGCGGACAGATGGTCTTCGGCGACGGCTGGGTCACATCCGACATCGTGGGGCACGAGTTCACCCATGGTCTCGTCGACCACACCTCCGATCTCGACTACGAGAACCAGTCCGGAGCGCTGAACGAGAGTCTCGCCGACTTCTTCGGGTCGCGCATGGACGGCAACTGGCTCATCGGCGAGGGTCGCGGCGGCAGGGCCGGGGCTCCGCTGCGCGACATGTCGAACCCGCCGCTTCGGGGACAGCCCGATCACATGGACCCGGCGCGCGACGGGTTGGGGGTCGGGCTCGCGACGCTCGCGCCCGGTGTCGAGCCCGATCGGGATGCCAATGACAACGGCTGGGTGCACTTCAACAGCGGCATCCCCAACAAGGCCGCGTGGCTCCTGGCCGAAGGCGGGAACCACAACGGCTTCACGATCACCGGCCTCGGGGTGGAGATGGTCGCCCGTATCTACTTCACGACCATGGTCGCGGCTCTGAGCGAGGAATCGAACTTCGCCGCCGCCCGCGACGCGGTCGTCGCGGTCGCGCACGCCCTGCAGGAGCGTGGCGTCCTGACATCGACCCAGACCTGCAACGTGATCAACGCCTGGGCCTCCGTCGGTGTCGGCGACCCCGACACCGACTGCGACGGCGAGCCCGATCCGCCCACGAGTGACGGCGACGGCGACGGCGTCCGGGACGGCGTGGACAACTGTCCGATGGACCGGAACCCCGAGCAGCGCGACATCGACGGCGACCGCGTCGGCAACCACTGCGATCCCGACATGGATGGCGATCTGGTCCCGAACGTCACCGACAACTGCCCCGAGATCATCAACACCGACCAGGCGGACGCCGACGGCGACGACCGCGGCGACCTGTGCGACGACGATCACGACAGGATCCTCGACATCGTCGACAACTGCCTCTCCGTCTACAACACCACCCAGTTCGACACCGACGGAGACGGCCAGGGGAACCTCTGCGATGGGGACATGGACAATGACGGCTTCCCGAACCTCGTCGATCACTGCGTGCTGGTCGCGAGCCTGCTGAACACCGACACCGATCTCGATGGCCGCGGCGATCAATGCGACAACTGCGTCAGCGTGTCCAACGTCGACCAGGCCGACCTCGATCTCGACGGCGCGGGCGACGCCTGCGACGGCGACATCGACGGCGACGATGTCCCGAATGCCTCCGACAATTGCGTCCAGGAAGCGAACATCGATCAGTTCGACAACGACGGCGACGGCGTCGGCCTGGCCTGCGACCTCGACGAGCAGGAGGGCTACGACGGCATGCGCCACTCGGGGAGCCGCTCGCTCTGGATGATCCACCAGGACATCGGCAGCGCCATGCGCCTGCCGATCTTCCCCTGCGGGATGGACAGCTGCCCCGAGGCCCTCCCCGAGGATTTCGCCGTCGACGTGACGCTGGCGACCAGCCCGAAGTACCTGGCGCGCATCGTCGACGACCTCGGTCGCGTCGTCGCGCGACGCGACCCGGGGCCAGGCGCCGCCGCGGCGCTGCACTTCTCCGTCGGGCAGGACTATCTCTACAAGGGCGGCCTCAACAGCCCGTGGTTCCAGGGCCGGCGCTACTTTCTCGAGCTGATGGCCCCGGCCGGCTCGCAGTCGGGCCAGACGATGAGCGGCACCATCCAGGTCGACACCGGCATCGGCCAGTAGGCGGCGTCGGCGGAGGCCGGGTATCATCGGCGCCGCACGCGGCCGGCGCAGGTCCGGCGCCGGCCGCGCCGGAGACGTCGATGAAGATCGCCACCTGGAACGTCAACTCGGTGCGCGCCCGCGCCGATCGGCTGCTGCGCTGGCTCGCGACCCACTCGCCGGACGTTCTCTGTCTTCAAGAACTGAAGGTCCAGGACGCCGACTTCCCGTTCGACATGCTGCGCGCCGCCGGCTACGAGGCGGCGGCGCACGGCCAGAAGACCTACAACGGCGTCGCCATCCTGGCGCGCACCGCGCCCGCCGACGTCGAGCGCGGCTTCGGCGACGGCGGCGACGACACGCAGTCGCGTCTCATCGCCGCGCGCGTCGCCGGCATCCGGGTCGTGTCGGTCTATATCCCGAACGGCCAGGAGGTCGGCTCGGAGAAATGGGTCTACAAGCTCGAGTGGCTGCGCCGCCTGCGTGCCTGGCTCGATCGTATGTGTCGCCCCGACGAGCCGATCGTCCTGTGCGGCGATTTCAACGTCGCCCCCGAGGCGAAGGATGTCCACGACCCGGCGGCGTGGGAGCCGACCGTGCTGTTCCATCCCGAGGCGCGCGCCGCTCTCGAGTCGGTGCGCGCCTGGGGATTCACCGATACCCTGCGGCTGCACCGCCGGGAGGACGGCCTCTACTCGTGGTGGGACTATCGCATGCTCGCGTTTCCGAAGAACAACGGCCTGCGCATCGACTTCGTCCTCGCCAGCGCCCCGCTCGCGCAGCGCTGCAGCGCCGCGTCGATCGACCGTGACGAGCGCAAGGGGACACTCCCCTCCGATCATGCGCCGGTGATCGCCGAGTTCAGGGACGGCTAGAACGGCCCCCGCCGCGAGCTGGCGCACGGACCAGGCGAAACCTGCGCCGACACGGCGACGCACGCTGCCCCGGTTGGGTCAGGGATTCCGGCGGCGGATCGTCCGTATGACCTCGTCGAGACGATGCAGAAACTTCGACCGATCCCCGGCGCTGAACGGCGGCGGCCCTCCGGTGATGGTCCCAAGGTCACGCAGATGCGACAGGAGCTCCCGGTTCGCGAGGGCCGCGCCGATGTTCTCCTCGGTGAACGAGCCGCCGCGCTGATCGATGACGACGGCGCCCGTCTTCAGGCAACGGGAGGCGAGCGGGATGTCCGCCGTGATCACGATGTCATCCGGGACGGCATGCTCGACGATCCAGTCGTCGGCGGCGTCGAAGCGATCTCCGACGACGACCAGCGTGAAGCGGGCGTCCACCGGGATGCGCATGCGCGAGTTCGACACCACGGTCACGGTGAGGCCGTGCCGCCGCGCCACCCGGTAGACCTCCTCCTTCACCGGACAGCCGTCGGCGTCAATGTAGATGCTGGGCACGGGGGTCATTCTGTCCCACTTCCCCCCGAACCGCATCGCCTTGCCGTGGCGTCCTCCGACGCGAGGGTATACTCCGCCGGGTATGCCACCTCGGGTTCTCCTCGGTTGCGAAGACATCGCCAAGTCGTTCGGCGCGGCGCCGCTGTTCGAGGACCTCACCTTTTCCCTGCACGAGGGGGACCATGTCGCGCTGGTCGGCCCGAACGGCGCCGGCAAGTCAACGGTCCTCAAGATCCTCGCCGGGCTCGAGACGCCGGACAGCGGATCATGCGCCCGCCGCAAGGGCCTGCGTGTCGGCTACGTCCCGCAGACACCGGAGTTCGCCCCGGGATCCACGGCCGAGGAGATCGTCGCCGCGGCGGTCGCCACCGACCACCGGCTCGATGACCACGAGCGCCACCGCGGCGCCGTGCTGGCGCTGCGGCGTGTCGGCTTCACCGATCCCGACGTCGCGACCGACACCCTGTCGGGCGGCTGGCGCGCGCGGCTGGCGATCGCCCGGGCCCTGGCTTCGTCGCCCGACATCCTGCTGCTCGACGAGCCGACGAACCATCTCGACATCGAGGCGATCCTCTGGCTGGAAACGCTGCTGCGCGGCGAGCCGGAGGCGTTCGTCGTGGTCAGCCACGACCGCTACTTTCTCGACAACGTCGCCGGCCGGGTCCTGGAGATCAACCGCCTGCATGCCGAGGGGCTGTTTTTCGTCGACGGCACCTACACCGACTTCCTCGAGGCGCGCGACGAAGCGCTGCGCAACCAGGCGGCCTACCAGGACACCCTCGCCGGTCTCGTGCGCCGCGAGGTCGCCTGGCTGCGCCGCGGCGCGAAGGCGCGCACGACCAAGTCGAAGGCGCGCATCCAGTCGGCGGAGCGCAGCATCGACGAGCTCGCGGAGTCCCGCGCCCGCAGCGCCGTCGCGACGGCGGGGATCGAGTTCACGGCCTCAGGGCGGAAGACGAAGCGCCTGTGGGCGGGCGAAGGACTGCGGGCGGCGTTCGGGGAGACGACGATCGTCGCCGGTCTCGACCTGGTGCTGACACCGGGGATGCGTCTCGGTGTCATCGGCCCGAACGGTTCCGGCAAGACGACCCTGCTGCGGCTGATCGTCGGCGAGATCGAACCGGCGGCGGGACGGATCGAGCGGGCCGAGGGTCTGCGCGTCGTCTATTTCGACCAGGCCCGCGAGAGCCTCGACCCCGGCCTGTCGCTCAAGCGGGCGCTGGCGCCGGCGGGCGACAGCGTGATCTACCGCGACCAGTCGCTGCACGTCGCCTCGTGGGCGAAGCGCTTCCTGTTCCGCTTCGAGCAGCTCGAGACGCCGGTGTCGCGCCTGTCCGGGGGCGAGCGGGCGCGGATCGTCCTGGCGCGGATGATGCTGCACCCGGCCGACCTGCTGGTGCTCGACGAGCCGACGAACGACCTCGACATCCCCGCGCTCGAGGTGCTCGAGGAGTCGCTGCTCGAGTTCCCCGGGGCCGTGGTGCTCGTGACCCACGACCGGCACCTGCTCGACCGCGTGTCGACGCAGGTGCTCGCCCTCGACGGCCGCGGCGGCGCGCAGCACTATGCCGACTACACCCAGTGGGAGGCGAACCGCACACGGACGCCCCCGCCGCGCCGGGACGCGCCGCGATCGGCATCCGGGAAGGGCACCCCGAGCGGGGCGCGCCGCCTCTCCTACCTCGAACAGCGCGAATGGGACGGCATGGAGGCCGCGGTGCTCGCCGCCGAGACGCGGGTCGACGAGGCGCGCCGACTGGCGGAGGATCCCGCGATCGCGAGCGATGCCGGCACGTTGCAGCAGCGGCTCGCGGCGCTTGCCGAGTGCGAGAGCGACGTCGCGCGGCTGTACGCCCGCTGGGCCGAGCTCGAGGCGAAGCGAACGTAGCGCTCCGATCGCCCCGCGGTTCACGCTGGAGTCAAGAACGAAGGGGGGCGCCCCCCGGAAACCGGGAGGCGCCCCGTAGTTCTGCCCTGCTGCAGTGAAGCCCTACTCGGCGGCCTGGCCGGCGGCGTTGCCGGCCACCACCTTGTAGTAGACGATGAACGCGCCCGCGGTGCCGGCGTGCGGATCGCGGGCGGTCTCGGCGGTCACGATGCCGATCTCGGCCCACGGACCCTGGGGCGAGAGCGCGCGCAGGACGCGGTACTGGCCCACCGGGCCGTGCGTCGGGTCCGTGGCTGGACGCTTCCAGGCCAGGATCACGTCGCCCGGATCGGACGAGACCTCGAGCGTGTCGCCGATGCCGTGCGGCGGCTGCAGCGGACCGGCGATGGTGAAGTCGGCGTCGCTGGTGTCGTACCCCATGACGCCGTGGTTGTCGAGCGCGAAGACGCGGACGCGCGCCTGGTCGCTGAGCGCGCCGCTCACCGTCCAGGTGTACGAGGTCCCGCTGAGTCCGGTCGCCAGCGACTCCCACGAACCGCCGCCGTTGCGGCTCAGCCAGACTTCGTAACTGACGCCGGACACCGGCACCCCGCTCCAGGAGATGGTGACCGGCTGGTCCTGGCTCAGGTATTCGCCTCCGTTCGGCTGGGTGACGTGCGGCCGGATGGCGCGGACGGTCGTCGTGCCGCGGAACCACATCTCGTCCGGGATTTCACCCTGGACGGTGATCGGCACCGCGTCGCCCTCGGCCAGCACCGCCTCGACCGCGGCGCGGTTGAAGCGGATGACGATCTCCTCGATGCCGTTGTCGTTCTCGTCGGTGAAGTCGACCGGGAACAGCCGCGCCGGCACCGTGTCGTTGAGCCGGATCGTGCTGACGTCGATGTCGCGCGGGTTCCACTCCTCCGGCACCTCGATGACCAGCTTCACCATCTGACCCATGGAGCCGAGGTTGAGGGTGTCCGGATCGAAGTCGAGGTAGGTGGTCGGGACGAGCCCGACCATGAGCGACACCGGCACCTGGAGGAGCGGCCGGTACGGGTCGTTGCCGGTGATGTCGATGCGGCCCTCGTGCAGGCCGTCCTCGAGACCGGCGGCGTCGAGCGTCACCGTCACGTCCTGGTGGCCGCCCGCCGGGATGGTGCCGCTGGTCGTGCCGAGCCGCAGCCAGTCGGGGATTGGCCGGAACTCAACGGCCAAACTGTCATGCAGGTACGCCGCGTTGTAGACGACGTTCAGCCCGATGTCGCGGGTCGCGTTCTGGATGCCGACCGTGGCCGAGTTGAGCACGCCGGTGAGCGTCAGGTACTGATACACGATGCGGCCGCTCGGATAGAGGATGACCTGGAAGGTCAGGCTCGATCCCGTGGTGAAGCGGTCGACGCCGGTGTACTGGACGATGAAACGCGTCCCGTCGTTGCGGTAGACGGCGTGCGGCGTGCCGCGGAAGTGCAGGTCGTCCCAGAAAACGGCCAGCAGGTTCTCGGGCACCGCCGACGCGGCGTTCGGCAGCGGCTGGTTGGTGAACGCCGTCAGCGTCGAGGTGAACGACAGCCAGCCGTTGGTGACGGCCCGCACCTCGGTGAAGGTGTTGCCGTAGAAGGTGAACGGGAAGCCGATGGCCACCGGCCCGGAGTTCTGGTCGTCGCCGTTGAGGGTGGCGAACGGCGTGCCGACGCCGCTGATGTCGACCCAGTCGAATGTCGGTCCGCCGGGTTCGTCGGAGTCGATCCACTTGTAGCCGAAGGCATCCGGCCCACCGGCGCCGAGGATGCCGAGGCGCGGATCCTCCTCGAGCTTGCCGAGCTCGAGGTAGGTCCCGGGCTCGATCGCGGCGCTCAGCCGGACGCTGCCGGCGTCCCAGTGCAGGTCGCTGCCGCCGGTGTTGTGGATGGCCAGCGTCTTGGTGCGGGTCCCGCCCGGAGGCAGGGCCGTGCTGATCGACGCCGGATCGGTGCCGATCGCCGGCGGGAACAGTCCCTCGCCCGACAGGGCGACGACGAACGGCGACTCGTTCGGGTCGTCGCTCGTCAACGTCAGCGAGCCCGGCCGCGGCCCGGCCGCGGTCGGCGCGAAGACGACCGTGAGCGGGACGCTGGCGCCGATCATCAGGTCGACCGGGACCGTGAGGCCGGTGACGGCGTAGTCGCCATCGACCATCAGGCCGGTGATATGCAGCGTGTCGGTGCCGTTGTTCAGGATGGTGAGCGGCAGCGAGCGGCTGAAGCCGACGAAGGTGGTCGCGAACGCCAGGGACGCCGGCGACGCGTCGATGTCCGGGAAGCCGTTGACGTGGAGCGCGACCGGCACCGTGACCAGGCTGTTGCCCGGGTCGTTGGTCGCCAGATCGATCCCCGCGAGATAGTCGCCGTCGATCAGTTCGGTCGCGTCGATGCGCACCTCGAGATCGGCGGCGCCGCCCGGCGGGATGGCGCCGGACGCGGGGCTCAACGAGATGTAATCGGCCGGCGGGTCGAACACGACCGCCAGGCCGTCATGCATGTAGGCCGCGTTGTAGACGACGGTGAGACCGTCGTCCTTGGCGGCGTTCTGCATGCCGAGAGTGGCGCTGGTCAGGAAGCCGTGCATCGTCAGGTATTGCATGACGATGCGGCCGTTCGGGTAGAGGATCGCCTGGAACGTCAGGTGGGCCGGCGTCGGCAGGTCGGTCGTCGAGTGCCGGTCGACGTCGGTCCACTGCACGATGAAGCGGGTGCCGTCGTTGAAGTAGTGCGCCTTCACCGCGGAGCGGAAATCGAGATCGTCCCAGAAGACGGCGATCATGCTCTCCGGCGCGCCGGTGTTCGGCAGCGGGTCGTTGGAGAAGTCGGTCGTGGTGTTGGTGAACGACAGCCAGCCGTTGGTCGTCACGCGGACGCTCGCGAAGCTGCCGGTGTAGAACGGGAACGAGAAGCCGATCGGGATCGGCCCGGCGTTCTGGTCGTCCCCGGTCAGCGCCGCGATCGGCGTCCCGACGCCGCTGATGTCGGTCCATGCGAAGACCGGGCCGCCGGCCTGGTCGGAGTCCTTCCAGCGGTAGCCGAAGAGGTCCGGCCCGCCGATGCCGAGAACGCCCTCGCGCGGATCGCTCTCGTCCTTCTTGATGTCGAGCTCGGGGTACTGCGGCACCGGCGTCCCGCCCAGCGGCCGCGCCGAGGCGTTGAAAGAAAGGTCGCTGCCGCCGTGGTTCTCGACGTGCAGCGTGCGCAGCAGGATGTCGCCGGCGTTCACCGTCTCGGTGTACGAGGACGGCGACCAGGCCGCGACCGGCGCCGGGATGGCGTTACCGGTGACCGCCATGGTGACGATCGGATTGGCCGGGTCGTCGCTGTGCACCTGGACCTGGGCGTTGAGCGGGCCCGGGCCCGCCGGGACCCAGCGCAGGTTGAAGACCCGGGCGCCGCCCGGGGGCAGCGGGAACGCGGCGGTGATGCCGATGTCGCCGGTGCCGCCCGGCCCCGGCTGCTCCTCGACGAAGAGAGCCGGATCGGTGGTCGTGATGTCGGAGACGTTGAGGACGTCGGTGCCGTTGTTGAGCACCTGGAACGTCGTCAGTTGTGAATAGCCAAGGAACACGGTCCCGAAGTTGAACGACGTCGGCGAGACGGCCGCCTGAGGCGCACCGATGACGTGCAGCGTCGCCGGCACCCGCACCTGCGCCTGGCTCGGGATGTTGGTGTTGAGCACGACGGCGCCCGTGAGCGTGCCTCCCGGCCGCGAGGCGGCGTCGAACCGGACGTTGAAGGAACGGCTCTCGCCGGGCGGGACGGTGGCGTTCGCCGGTGTCACCTGGAGCCAGTCGGGCACCCGGCTGTACTGCAGCGCCAGGTTGTCGTGCATGTAGGCCGCGTTGAATACAACTTGAAGCCCCGTGTTGCGATCGTAGTTCTGGATGCCCACGGTCGCCTGGTTGAGCACGGGCGAGGTCATCGTCCTGTACATGACGAGGACCCGCCCGTCCGGGTAGAGCTGCACCTGGAACGTCAGGTGGGAGTTGCCGATCGGGGTCGTGTGCCGGTCGACGTCGGTGTACTGGACGATGAAGCGCGTCCCGTCGTTGAGATAGCGCGCCTTCTGCACGCCGCGGAAATCGAGGTCGTCCCAGAACAGGGCGACCGAGGCCCGCGGCAGCGACGTCGACGGCAGCGTGCCGTTGGTGAACGGACAGGCCGTGTTGGCCGTGTCGAAGGTGATGAACCCGTTGGCGCAGACCTTCAACTGCGCGTAGTTCTGGCCGTAGAACGGGAAGGTCATCCCCATCGCGATCGCCGCGCTCAGCGAGTCGTCGCCGCTGATGGCGATCGGCGTGCCGGTCGACGAGATGTCGATGAAGTTGAACGCCGGCCCGCCCGCCGCGTCGGAGTCGCGCCAGCGGTAGCCGAAGGCGTCGGGGCCGCCCGAGCCGGCGGCGCCCTCGTCGGGCGTCACGACCAGCCCGCCGCCCATGTCGGCGGCGGCGGTGAGGATGAGATCGCTGCCGCCGGCGTTGGTGACGTTCAGCGTCCGGGTGACGTTGTTGCCGCTGAACAGGGTTTCGTCGAACGCCGTCGGGTCGAGGACGATGACCGGCGCCGGGATGGCGGTGCCGGTGACCGGCACGACGATCCCGGGGTCGCCCGCGTCGTTGCTCATGACGGTCAGAGAACCGGAGAACGGCCCGAGGGCCGAGGGTGTCCAGATGACCGCGACGTTCTGCGAGCCGTGCGGCGGCACGTTGAACGACGACGGCGAGGCCGCCAGCTCCGGCACGCTGCCGAGGATATCGCTCACGATCAGCGTGTCAGTGCCGATGTTCGCCACGGTCAGCGTCAGCTGGCGCGGCAGACCGAGGAACGAATCGCCGTAGGCCAGGGACGCCGGCTGCACCGTGCCGTCCGGCGCGCCGGTGATGTGCAGCGACACGTTGAGCGTGACGACCGGTGCGTTCGGGTCGTTCGTGTTGATGCGCACCTCGCCGGGATACGTCCCGCCCTCGAGGCCGGCGGCGTCGATGTGCACGTTGAGCGGGACCGACTGGCCGGCGCCGAGGCGGCCGGCGGTCGGGCTGGCCGTCAGCCACTGCGGCAGGGCCACGATCCGGATCGCCAGACCGTCATGCAGGTAGGTCTGGTTGAAGGCCACTGTCAGGCCGGTGGTCTTCGCGGCGTTCTGCATCCCGACCGTGGCGCTGTTCGTCGCCCCGGAGAGCGACAGGTACTGGTAGGTGATCGCGCCGCCCGTGTCGAGGATCGCCTGGAACGTCATGGCGCTGCCCGCCACGTCGTACAGCGGCACCGCCTGCCACTGCACGATCGCCCGGTTGCCGAACGACTGGAAGTAGATCCTCTGCACGCCGCCGGGATCGAGGTCGTCCCAGAACGGCGCCACCAGGTTCTCGGGGGCGCCGGAGGTCGGCAGCGGCTGGTTCCCGTACGCCGTGCTGCCGCTGGTGAACGACAGCCAGCCGTTGCTGCAGACGCGGATCGAGTCGAAGAAGGTGCCGTAGAACGGGAACTGGAAGCCGAGCGGAACGGCGGCGCTGGTCGCGTCGTCGCCCGTCACCACGAGCGCCGTGCCGGTGGCGCTGATGTCGGTCCACGCGAACATCGGGCCGCCCGGCTCGTCGCTGTCGGTCCAGCGGTAGCCGAAGCCGTCGGGGCCGCCGCTGCCGTCGATCACCGGGCTGCCGGCGCGCGGGTCGGGCTCGCCCTTGCCGAGGATGAGCGGCTCGGCTGGCGCGGCCATCGGCTCGCCGATGAACGGCGTCGGGATCTCGAAGTCGAGCGTCCCGGGACCGGCGTTGGTCAGGGTCGCCATCCGGTCGACCACCTGGCCGGTCAGGAGCTCCTCGCTGAACGACGTCGGCGCGAGGTGGGCCACCGGCGGCGGCAGGGTCATGGCCGAGGCGAGGTTCGACATCGGTCCGGCGTTGCCCCACTCGTCGATCGCCTTGACGGCGAAGTAGTACATCGTGTCCGGCTCGAGACCACGCACCTCCATGGTCTCGGACGTTCCGGCCGCGGCCGGCGCGGGCGCGTTGCCGGTGCGGGTCGCGGCGGCGAACGACATCTCGTCGATCGGCGTGGTCGCGTAGCGGACGTCGTAGGAGTTCGCCGTGCCGGTGTTGCCGTCATCCCCGGTCGCGGTCCAGTTCAGGACCATGTGGTTCGAGCCGGCGCCGCTCGCCGCGAGATCCGCGATCATGCCGGGCGGGACATCGTCGGGCTCGGCGATCGCGAAGAAGGCGTTCAGGCGGCCGCCGGTCACCGTGCGGCCGGCCATCGACGCGACATCGTCGGCGGCGTTGAACAGGATGTTCTTCAACTGCGCCACGTCGATGCCCGGCGCCACCGATTTGATCAGGGCGCAGACCCCCGACACGTGCGGCGTCGCCATCGACGTCCCCGAGGCCAGGCCGTAGGAGTTGCCGGGCAGGGTGCTCAGGATGTTGACCCCCGGCGCGCCGAGGTCGACCGACACCAGGCCGTAGTTCGAGAACGACGCCCTGGCGTCGTTGTGGTCGGTGGCCGCGACCGAGATGACGTTCGCGAGGTCGTAGTTCGACGGGTAGTGCGGCGTCACGTCATTGTCGAGGTTGTCGTTGCCGGCCGCCGCCACGAAGGCGATGTTGGCCGCCCCCGCCGCCGCGACGGCGTCGTACAGCGCCTGCGAGAAGCCGCCGCCGCCCCACGAGTTGCTCGTCAGGTCGACGCCCA
>Ga0210377_10002840_pt1 | contig 14992 bp, 13 predicted proteins | sample PLM4_65_b1redo_FD_155480 | JGI IMG/M metagenome (GOLD analysis project Ga0210377, IMG submission 155480) | Groundwater sediment microbial communities from an aquifer in East River, Colorado, USA - PLM4_65_b1 redo | ecosystem: Environmental > Terrestrial > Soil > Riparian zone | place: USA: East...
GCGCTGTCGCCCGGAGCCAGCGGGGTTCCCCGGAGCACCAGGCTCACCGCGTAGCCGTCCCACGGTGCGCAACTGGGCGCCGCATATGCGAAGTCGAGTCCTGCCGGTGGTGCCCCGGGCTCAGGCGGCGCGGAGCAGCCAAGGAGGCCGAGAACGACAAGGACGTTGTGTTTCGTCGCCACGATACGCCTCCGCCCGTCCATGATGGCTGAACCCTAGCGCCGTGAAACGCCCGGCGTCCAGCCCCCGAAGCTCCATTGACAAACCGGGCGGGATCTCTGGGAGCTCACAGGGAAGGGCAGACCGCACGAAGCACATTCGCGATCGTGCCGTGTCCGCGACGGATGGCCCACGCGAGCGGGGTAGCCCACGCAGTGTCACCCCGGCGGCACCAGTCCCAACATGCGCAAGTACGTGATGATGTTGCCGTAGTGCAGGTTGGTGTGGCCGAGGTTATCGACCATCGGGGCGGTCTGGCCGGTGCCGCTGTACGGCGCGGCGCAGGTTTCGAGCGATTGTCGCAGCTTCTGCGCCAGCGTCGCCTTGTCGGTGCTCCCTTTTTCGATGGGGTCGGACCACTGGACCGCGCTCCCGGCCGCCCGGGCGCAGTAGTAGTTGTACGAATCCGCGATGTGTGCGATCAGCTGGCCAAAGGTTCGCACTGTGGCCACCGGCCGATAGCTGTATTTGTCGGCGGGCACGAGTTCGAGGGCCTTGGTGACATTGCCACTCACCTCGGCAAAGCTCCGTCGCAGCTCCGCAATGGCCGCCGGGTCCGGAGTACCCCTCGTGATCCGGAAGCTTCCGGTCTGCTTTCCGTCGTTCACCTGGCCCGTGGCAGTGCCATTGACGGCCACGCCTTCGAAAACGAAGCGGGTGGGTGCGGCATCGTCTCTGACGTCTACCTCGAGCCGGAGGGCGCCGGTCGTCGGATCAAACGTTCCGCTCTTGAACTCAGCGGAACCCGGGCCCGTGACGGTGCCTGAAATGGCCTTGCCGTCGTACTTGAGCTCGAACTTGATCGAATTGCGGTTGGTCAGGTCCAGGCCGATATCTCCCGTCCAGGTGCCGGAAATCGGATCTGACGCGGCTGCGCCTGATTGGGCGAATGTCGGTTGCGTGGAAAACAGCGTGGCACACGCAATCAGCAGGGCTCTCGATGTCATGTTCTCCTCCGTTGGTGCGGGTCCGGTCCTCCACCAGCTAGCGCCCTTCAGTCTGCAGCCAGCGGGCGATTTGGTCAAAGTAGCCCGGGACGAACCGGGAGAGCGCCGGGTATTCGTCTCTGGCGCCGGTTCGGGCCTCGAGGAATAAATGGTTCGCCTTGGGAAGCAGAACCCGGGTGACCGCGCGATTCCCGCCGTGGCGAAGGGCCCGTTCGATTGGGGGCCAGGACTCCTCTGGTGGGACATTGGCATCCAGCTCGCCGAAGAAGAGCAGAACCGGGCACCTGACTCGCGCCCAGCTTGGAGTCGGGTCGAAGTCCATGAGCGTTCGAAAGTATCGCCGGAACCAATCGTCGGCTGGGCGCGGCGGCCAGAGCCAGGTCTCCCCGGTGCGATGCGTCTCGTAGAACTGCTGCAGTTTCTCCCAGCCACTGCCGGCTCGGGTGACGGAATCGTCGAGCATCTGGTAGCGAGTGCCGATGGCTATCGAGGACTCGGGGAGTCCGGCAAAGCGAAGCTCGTGCTGGATGTAAAGGACGCCTTCCTCGCGCACCGTCGTACCCGAGCCGGCGTGGACGATGAGGAATGCGATTTCACCCGGAGCTTCGGCGGCCACCAGCGGCATGATCCAGCCGGCCTGGCTGGCGCCCCACAAACCGATGCGATCGGCGCGAATGTCGCCGCGCGCGGCGAGGAAGCGCACGCCGGCGAGTACGTCGGCGGCGAGGATCGGAAAGTCAGCTTCCTTCCAATCGCCGGTCGAGTGACCGGTGCCGCGCTTGTCGTAGCCCAGGACGGCGAAGCCGAGCCCGGCAAAGTAGCGGGACCACGGACCGAAGACGTCGCGGGTCAAGGCATTGGAGCCGTGCACCAGGACCATCGCCGGGTATGGCGGAGGTCCGGGCGGTAGGGTGAGAGTGCCGCGGAGGACGACGGGGCCGTTCCGGAATTCAACTTCTGCGTCCTTGCTGTCGACTCGCTGCGCGACTACCGGCTGGTGCTCGCGCTCGATGAATCTGAGCCTGCGCACCTCCATCGACGGCCGGTAAATCAGCGTGAGGGTGTCCGCCGGAAAGACCGGGGTGATGAGTGAGTGGCCCACCAGGAAACGATCCCGGGCGATCGGGAAGAGGGGCCCAATCCGGCCGGTCGAGTAGTCCACGATCAGGGGCCGCTCCCCGAATTCGGAGAAGGGGGCGATGCCAAGGAGACGGCCATCCTCGGTACGATAGGTGCCGATGATGGCTTGCCATTCCCGTTCGCCGAGCGGATGGAGTCGCCGAAGCTCGAACGGGACCGATTCCGTACCGCGCCTGGCCTCACCGATCCAGGTGTCGTCGCGGGTGATCCACTTGTCCAACTGCCAGCCGGCGAGGTTGATCTTTGCCGTGCGGCCGCTCGAGTCGACCTCAACCTCCAATCGCTCAGTCCCCGCCGGGCGCCGGAGGTCGCCGATCCAGAGCCCGGCACCTGCTCGTGATGAGCTCGCGCATCCGCTCGTGATCAGCCCGATCGCCAGCACCCACAGGTTCAACCCGCCGCAGCTACTTCGAATCTGCATCCCAATGAAACCTGTGGAGCAAGCGATGGATGAAGGGGGCAAGGATGAGGCCGGCGACGACCAGGAATACGATCCCCGCGTAGAGGGCGTACACTCCGGCAAAGATCTTCCCGCCGTCAGTGCGTGGCGAGTCCACCGGTCCCATCCCGCCCAGGAGCATGGCGGCGTTCAGGAATGCGTCCTGCCATACCAGGCCCTCGAAGTAGGCATAACCCGCCATCCCCAGCAGGAGCGAGCCGAGCATCAACGCCCCCGCCGTGGACGCGTGGAGCACCAGGCGTCGCACGAACCGGCGGCCCGCAATGGGGCGGTCTATCCGTTTCTCGTACATGGTCGGAGGCCTGCCCCCTTCAAGGGGAAGAGCAGGTTGACAATACCGGGAGCGGTGGTCGGTCGCAAACCACCCTGTAACGCCTGGGGGACGACAGCGGACGCGGGCTCGCGCGCGTGGTATTATCAGGTATGATCCCACTCCATTCCATCCTGGCTCGCGCCTGCACCGTCACCCTCGCCCTGCTCGGCCTCGCCTGCCGTCCCGGAATTCCCCGGGGAGCCGACCAGGGCGACGCCATCGCGGACCAGCGCGGCCTCCTCCCCACCGGGGTCCGTCTGGACCCCGAGGGGTCGCTCCATGACATCGGGCAGTTCCCCCTGAACCTGGCCGCCGCCCCCGGCGGCAACCGGATGGTACTGCTCATGAGCGGCTGGCGCGATCAGGGGATTCAGGTGATCGACCGTGCGACCGGCGCGGTGCTCCAGACCCTCCTGCAGCCCGCCGGGTTCATCGGGCTGGCTTTCGCGCCCGATGGGCGGACGCTTTTTGCCTCGGGCGGGAACCAGGACGTGATCTACCGCTACGACTGGACCTCGGGCAGCGCTCGGCTCCGGGATTCGATGGTCCTCGCGGTCAAGCCCGACCCCACCAAGTCCGGCACCCGATACCCCGCCGGTCTCGCCCTCTCACCCGATGGACGAACCCTCTACGCCGCCGAGAACCTCGCCGACTCGCTCGCGGTCATCGAGGTCGCCACCGGGGAGGTGACTCAGCGCCTCCCCGCCGGCAGGTACCCCTATGGGGTCGTCGTCGCGCCCGATGGTACGGTGTACGTCTCGGCGTGGGGCGGGAACGAGGTCATGAGCTTCCGGCCGGACCAGCCGGGATGGCTCAAGCCCGCCCGGGCGATCCCGGTCGCGCGCCACCCTTCGGCGCTCACCCTCAACTCCTCGGGCACCCGGCTCTTCGCGGCGTCGGGCAGCACCGACCGGGTGAGCGTCGTCGACACGCGGAGCGGACGCGTCATCACCGAGCTCCACGATCCCGCTCCCGCGGGCCCCGCCGAGGGCAGCACGCCGAATGCGCTGGCGCTGTCTGCGGACGGAGGCCGGCTTTTCGTGGCCGAAGCCGACAACAACGCCGTCGCGGTGTTCGAGCTGGGGCCGGTCACCGCGGGGGTCACGACCGCGACGGGGGAGGACCACCTGATCGGACGGATCCCGACCGGGTGGTACCCCACCGCGCTGGCGGTGTCGGGCGATACGCTGTTCGTGGTGAACGCCAAGGGGCGGGGTACCGGGCCTAACCCGCTGACCGGCCCGGGTCCCGGGCGGGAGCGGAAGCCGGGCGGCTACACCCTGGACCAGATCGGCTCCACCCTGATGATCTCCACCGCCGCGCGGGCCGCGCCGGCGGTGCTGGCCGCCCTGAGCGCGCGGGTTGCGCGCGCGGAAAACTGGGACCGCGAGCGCGCCGCATTCCGGTATCCACCGTTTCAGCACGTCATCTACATCATCAAGGAGAACCGGACTTACGATCAGGTGTTCGGCGACCTGCGCCAGGGTGATGGAGACAGCTCGCTGGTCTTCTTTCCCGCGAGCGTCAGCCCGAACCACCACGCGCTGGCGGAGCGGTTCGGGCTCTTCGACCGTTTCTTCGTGAACGCGGAGGTGAGCCCGGACGGGCACAACTGGAGCATGGCCGCATATACCACCGATTACCTCCAGAAGTCGGTGCCGTCCAATTATGGCGACCGGGGGCGGAGCTACGACTTCGAAGGGACCAATCGCGGCGTCCGTCCGGTGGACGACGCCGCCGAGCCGGCGAGCGGATACCTCTGGAATCTCGCCCAGGCAAAGGGAGTGACCTTTCGAAACTTCGGCGAGTTCGTGGTGCCGGAGGACGCCGATGAGGACGGGCCGATGCCTCCGGGATACCGCGGTCTCAAGCCCTTTCTCGAGGCTCACACCGACTCGACCTATCCGGGATACGACCTCCGGATTCCCGACCAGCGGAGGGCCGACGTCTGGCTCCAGGCGCTTCAGGGGTACGTCGCGAAGGGCGAGATGCCTCGGCTCCAGATCCTCCGGCTCCCCAATGACCACACGATGGGCGGCCGGGCGGGCGCGCTGTCACCCTCCGCGTACATGGCCGACAACGATCTCGCGCTGGGCCGGGTCGTTGAGGCGCTTTCCAAGAGCCCCTTCTGGCGCAGCACCGTCGTCTTTGTGCTGGAGGACGATGCCCAGAACGGGCCGGACCACGTGGACTCGCACCGATCGGTGCTGCTTACGATCTCGGCGTGGAACCGGCCCGGCGCGGTGCATCGCTGGGTCAACACCACGGATGTGCTCGCGACCATGGAGGAGATCCTCGGGCTGGGCCAGCTTTCGCAGTTCGACTTCTACGGGCGGCCGCTGCGGGAAATCTGGAGCGGCCAACCCGATTTCACGCCTTATGTGGCGCTGGTTCCGTCGCAGTCGCTGCAGGAGCGAAACCCCGCTGCCGGTGGGTCGGGAGCGCGGGAAGCGGCGGGGCTCGACTTCACCTTCGAAGACATCGCGGAGGAGGACGGATTCAACCGGTCGCTCTGGCTCGCGATCAAGGGGCCGGCGATTCCCTATCCAGGCATCAGGCGGTTGACGGGCCTCGAGCTTCGTCGCGTCGCGGCCGGAAGGCGTCAGCCGCGATCCTGATCGGCGAGAATGCCTGACCAGCGGTCCTTTCTCTCTTGTTCGCTGGTCGCCTCGATACGTGACGCGATGGTCCACACGTGTCCGGACGGATCCATGATCCACGCGGTACGGTCGCCCCAAAACTGGTTCTGGACTGGAATCAGGAGCTCTGCCCCGGCAGCGATCGCGCGGTCCACCGTTCGATCCACATCCGGGACATAGACGTACATCACCACCGGTGAGCTTCCATCCGGCTTGGGCGCGCGGCTCGTCAGGGTCGGCCACTCGGCTTCGATCATGAGCATCGCGGGGCCGATCGTCATCATGGCATGAGCCACCGTTCCATCAGCAGCCGGCCTGCGGAGGCGCTCGACCGCATCGAAAGTGCTGACGTAGAAGTCGATCGCGGCGGCGGGGTCCCGGCATACCAATCTCGGGATGATGACCGGCGCGTAGGCGAGAACCGGACCCAGCTCTGCCCGAACCTGGGCCGCGGCGTCACTCGCCCCGAGGTGGGTAAGCACCAGGAGAGCCGCGGAGCCCGCCAGCAGCGCGGTGTTGGCCGAGAGCGTCATCAACCAAAGCCAGCGGGCGCCGGTTGCCGGTGCACTGGGAATTCGCCGACGCCGGAGCCAGCTTCGAGGTGAAGATCGAACGGGTGGAGTATGCCCGGACGGTCGCCTGGCGCGGGGAAGGGAGCGACGGCTGGTCTGGCCTACTGGCTCTTGATGATCCCGAAAGTCAACTGATCAGGCTCTCCACCAAAGTGCTTGAGCAAGGCAGCCCGAAAGATGGCGGGGTCCGGCGCTGATCGCTCGAACAGCGTCATACAGGAGCGGAATTTGAGATTGTCGGGATAAGCGAATATTTGCTCGGCGGTGCGGTCCTCCACATTCACGACCAGCTGCGTGCACTCGCTCAAACGCGATCCCAAGACAGGATGCTCCCAGTAGGCCCTGGCCTCGTCCCGAGATGAAATCGCATACTTGTGCGATGTTGCAGTTCCGCCAAGACCTTCGATCTGAGGGACGATGTACCACATCCAGTGGCCACGTTTATGGCCGCTTCTCAATTCCTGGAAGACTGTTCCATAGCCTCCATCTTGAGCGACCACGAATCGCTGTAAATCGAAAGCATCGGTCATCCTGCGAGCTACTCTTGGGGTGGTCCCAACCGCTGGCCCTCGCGCTGGTTGGCGAAGAGGCGTTCCGCAAAATCAACGCGCTCTTCCAGCTCGCCAATCCGCTGTTTCAACTGGTCGAGCTCGCCGAGGCGGACCTGAACATCTTCCAGGGTCTGGCCGAGCTCGGTCGAGTCCGCTGCACCGGACTTCAGGGCGTGCCGCGCGATTCCCGGCTGGAACCACCGGATTATCAGAATTCCGGCAACCGTAAACAGGATGACCACTCCGCAGCCGATTGCATATTCCAGAATCTTGAGCATCCTCAGGCTGCCTCACTTTCGACGGTTGTGCGGAGGTTCCCACGAAACATACGGTGGCGGCTTTCCACCCGCCGGTGGACGGACTCCGCACCCCGCCGCCTGGAGGGTACGGTTAATATTCCTGGGCCGTGGCGCCGGCTCCATTCGCTGGGGCGTGGCCGCCTCCGCGAAATCACCGGGTGACCCGGGAATCAAGGGATGATGAAGCCCCACGATCAGCTCACCATCGTCCGGAACCTCCATCGAGCGCGGGAGCTGCGGCGGTTCCGCGATCTGGTGGAGACCTACTTCGAGCGGTCCGAGCGGGACGTCAACGACGTGCCGATGGACTGGGAGGGCGCCCAGGCCGCCCGTTCCCGAATCAACCAGATGCTGCCGCGGGTGATCCAGATCGTCCGCGCGGCCGGCCTGGGCGGATCGGTCGGAACCGCCGCAACCACCGACCCGGGCCCGGCACTGGGTCGGGTCGAGGTGCTCCAGCGGATCTTCAGCGCCCGTTGCGGAGACGGCCTGGACCAGGAGATCATCGACGTCCTGGACATGGCGCTTGGCGTCTACGAAGGCGGCCGTTTCACGGCCCTGGCGCGCACGATCAATCCGTTGCACTACGCAGCGACTGCCCTGGCTTTCCTTGCCCGGGCGCCGCGACGGATCCTGGCCGCCCTTGGCCTGTGGCGCCACCCGCGCGCATCCCGCCTGGGGGCCGCTGATCTTGCCCGTCTCGAGTCCGTGGCCGCGCGGCTGGCGGAGGCCGAAGAACTGATCGACACCCGGCTGGCTGTGGTCCTGGACCGCCAGGCCCTGCGCCACGCTGACTACTCCCGCGACCTGGCGGAGCTCGCTGAACGTCTCGATTTCGCCGAACGGATGCTGGCCCGGCAGGAGCCCCTCAAGCGCCTCGATGCACCGGAAGTGAGCGACATCTCCACGCCGGTGTAGGCGCACCGGGGGCGTTGTGCTGGTGGTGCGAGTTAGGAACGCATGGTGTCGCGGCTATCGTGGTTTGACCGCCTTGAGTATCGCCGGTCGATCGACCAGGCGGCCGTAGTGCATCACCTGCCAGATCCGGCGCGTGTTGCGAATATCGGCGAGGGGATCGGCGTCGAGGAGGACGAGATCGGCCCACTTTCCCACCTCGATGGTGCCGAGCTCCTTATCCGCACCGAGTATGCGGGCGGCGCCGCCGGTGCCGGCATGGATCGCCTGCGCCGGAGTGAGCCCCGCCGCGACCAGCTGCTCCAGCTCCATGTGCACACCGATTGGAATTTGCCAGACGTCGGTCCCGGTCCCGATGGTCACGCCGGCACGCGATAACTTGGCCGTCGCTTCACGCGAGCGCTGAGCGTCCTGGGCCCACTGCCGCCGGTTCGCGGCACTCAGTTTGAGCATCCAGTCGAAGGCTTCCCGCACCGGCAGGAACGGGGCGAGTTCCGCATCCTCCTCGAGGAGCGCCGGCCGTTCGTTGAGTCGGGCCGCAAAATCAAGATAGACGATCGTGGGTACCACCCCGACAGCGGCGGCCCGGAACAGCTGGATCAGGTCATCGTAGATGTAGGTGTCGCCCCGAGATCCGCAGAAACCGAGGTGCTCCTTCGCGTCCATGCCGGCGGCGACCAGCGGCAATGGGTGCGCGCAGTGCCCGGTCGTTCGCATACCCCGACGATGGGCTTCAGTGACGATGCGGGCGTTGATGTCCCAACGACGGAACGTCCGGGTCTTGATGTGCTGCGCACCGAAGGCCTCCGCCAGGGCCACGGCGCGCCCGATGTGGCCCGTATCCGCCTCCGGCTCGATCCCGCGCCCCTGCTCCTCATCGAAGGGCCAGTCACTGTAGAACTGAAAGCCGCCGTAGCCGACCCGGGGACCTGGAATCAGACCGGCTGCTATGGCGTCCGCATACGCGACCAGGGAAGCCATGGAGGACCCTTGATCGCGCACGGTGGTGACCCCGAAATAGAGGAAACCGGGGAGCAGGTCCGGCCGATACGTGTGGGTGTGGAGATCCGCGAGGCCGGGGATTACGACGCGCCCTGCCGCGTCAAGCACATGCGCCCCAGCGGAGGAAAGGCTGCCCGCGGGAGCGATCCGGGCGATCCGTCCTCGCTCGATCAGCATGTCGCGGGGAGCCGTCATCGGTCCGCCGGTTCCATCCACGATCCGAACGTTCCGGATCAGCATCGGTTCCGCCATCGGTGGCGTGTAGGAGATCGGCCAGCCAATCCTCTGTTCCCGGCCATCGGGCCTGCGCAACCGCAGTCCTCCGTCGGAGACGAAGAGCAGAGTGCCATCGCGCGACGACGAGGCATACAGCGCCGCGTCCGTTCCGATCGGCTCCGGGTCGGACAGCATCCCGGTGCGATCGAAAGGCGCCCGCCACAGGCGGTCGTGGCGGACGAACACGATCGTGTGCTGCGGTGTCCACTGCAGAAAAATCGGCGCGTCGGGGAAGCGCGTCACCGTTTGCCGCTGGCCCGATAGCGGCACAAAGGTCGCGCGCCCGGGCTGGTTCAGACTAGCCCCACCGGACACCAGCAGCCCGTCCGCTTCCGGACTCCAATGCGGCGGGCTGGTCCAGTTCAAACCGATGGAACCCAGGTTCCGGGTCTGTGCGGTATCCGCCACGTTGCTGGCGCGGGCGTCCACCACCCGCAGCACACCGTCAGCTTGCGCGTGCAGGAATGCGAGATGGCGGCCATCGGGAGAATACCCGGGATAGGTCTCGCGGCCGGGCAACGCAGTGACTCGCCGGGTGGCGCCAGTCGCCAGATCGGTCGCGAACAGATCCTCCTGGTCAGCCACCCCCGCGGACCAGGCGACCTCGGCCCCATCCGACGACCACGCGAGCGAAGTCGCGTCAAGCGGAACGTCCGCAACCGCGCGCGGACTCCCGCCCACCGGTATGATCCACAGCTTGCCGAGCGCGAGCACCCCAATTCGGCGCCCGTCCGGCGAGAGGGCCAGGCCCATGAAGCCCCTCGCAAGCTCCCGCTGACCGGGGTCGGGAAACCGGGCCGGTGGGAGCGCGCGCCGCGGGCGAGTGAGTGACAGCTCGGCGGTGAATCGGATTTCTCTGGGTTGGCCGCCGAACGCGGCGACCTTCCACAAGCGGCCGTCGGCCGAATACAACAGATCGCTGCCGTCCGGAACCCAGCGGAGCCTGGTCGGTGTGACGTCGGCATGGCTCGTCACCCGGATCGATGGGCCGGCGGCCGTGTCCGCGCCGGCGATCTCCTGCACCCACACCTGCATCCGGCCGGCCGAGTCAGGGGCGAAATACGCCAGGCGCCGGCCGTCCGCGGTAAATGCGGGAGCGAGCGCCTGCACGGAATCTTTCGTGACCGGAGTCGCCTGGCCACCGGCGGCAGCGACGATCCAGACCCGGCCACCCCCTTTGCTTCGCGCGTTGCCCGCCACGAACGCGATCCCTTTTCCACCTCGCAGCCAGACCGGGTGGCGCGCCGCTGGATTCGGGATACCCGAGATGGCAAGCTGGCGCATCGTCCCGGAGGCAACATCGAGCAACAGCAGATCGCTGCGCCAGCGTTGGTTGGCGAAATCCGGCAAGGCGCGCGCGAACGCGATGAGTCGACCGTCCGGGGACCATGCGGGGTCCCCGTCATACCCCGTCGGATCCGGCAACTGGGTGAGCTGGCGCGGGACTGCCGAATCCAGATCCAGGAGCCAGAGCCCGATGCGGCCGTTTCGCTCCCCGCGAAACACCACGCGGCGGCCATCCGGCGAGAAGGAAGGGTCCAGATCTTCGGCGGTATCGCGGATGGCGTCGGTGATGGGGCGCGCCGTTCCACCCGGCGCCGGAAGCAGCCAGAGCTGGCCCAGCAGGTCGAACACGATCGACCGCCCGTCCGGGGAGAGGTCGAAGCCGAGGGTCGTTCCCTCCCTCACCCGGATGGCAATGGTCTCCCGTGGGCCGGGCGCAGGCGTTTGGGCCGTCGACGGCGAGGCACATATCGAGGCCAGCAGGGAAAACGGGAGAGTAAACCTGAAGCGAGGGAACATGGACGTTGCTCCTTCCCAGCCGGCCGATCTTCGGACGCTAGCGCTGCGGGTCCACCCGGCGAGGGTCTGGTCCCTGCGCCAGCATCGGTTCGGCGAAGTCCAGCCGCTCCTGCGTCTCGCTCAGCTCCTGCCGCAGCTTGCTCATGTCGGCGTCGAGCGCTTCGAGGGCGTCGAGGGCTTCTACCGCTTCGAGCCCAACCTGGCGCTCGATTTTGCCGAACGGATGCTGGCCCGGCAGGAGCCCCTCAAGCGCCTCAATGCACCGGAAGTGAGCGACATCTCGACGCCGGTCTAATCACTGCCCGACGCGAGGTCGGCCGCGAGACGCGCCGCGACCGCACGCAGCTCCCCGGCCCGCGGTGAGCGCCGGTTGATCTTCCCCCTCTCCAGTCGCAGGACCATGTTCTGACACATCTCGGCGGTCCGGAACAGCCAGAACTCCTGCACCCAGGTCGGGTCGTCGCTCTTGGCGGCTTCCATCGTCGCCCAGAGCCACATGCGCGTTTCGTCGACGGCTCTCTTGAGATCGACCATGCTCTCGACCGGAAGATCACCCCGGACGATCGACGCCTTGATCTCGTCGCAGAGCGAATGCATCGCGCGCACGTTTGCATCGGGAGCGCTGGACATCGAATTCCTTCCTGGTGGACCGCCAAGGCGGGCGGGTGAAGTCCTGTGGCTGCGACATAGGCGTCTCCTTTCTCCACGGCATCGGGCACCTCCTCAGGTACCCAATGACATCCCCCAGAGTGTTACCTATGTCCTCGGCCTAGTTGTTACCTATGTCCCCGGCGGCTCAGACCTGGGTGGACTCGGCTGCTAACAGCTCTTGGGCCTCGGCCGCGGTGGGTCAGCACGCAGCCGATCTGTTGGGTAGTGTATGACCTTGATGGGGAAGGCGGCCACCTGCGGAGTGGCCACGGCGCGCGAGTATTCCATAACCTGACGAACGGGGTAATGGGCCTTCCGGGCTGGGGCGTACTTCAGGTGTGCTAGGGTCGCACGCACTGCTGCCTCGAGCTCCGGGTGGTCGCTGGCCATTGTCCGGACTGAGGCCAATTCCACACTGCCGCGCGGGTCAACTACAAATACCAGCGTGACGCGCTTACAGGAGGAGTCGGATCCCAATCGGACGGGGTCAAGGTCAAGACGTGGCTCGCTCCCGCGCAGTTTGGCCGGCTTGTCTACTTCGCAGTCTTGATAGGCGGGTCCAATGCTCAGCCACACGCTGTCCGGAGCGACACCTGCGCACTTGCGCGTCTCCTGAGCTGCCCCAGCTCCGGTGCTAGCGAGGATTAGAGCGAGAACCCACAGAAAGGCGCGCATTGCATTCCTCCGGATCGTGCCGTCCAACGGATCGCGCTTCTGCTGCGGGGGCCTGCTGAGGCCGCCGCCATCCAACCCAAAGAAACATAGCCGGCGGCGGCCGAAGCGCTTATGACCCCGGCAGCAGCCAGCGCTGGTCAGGTGGCACCGCACTGGTCACTGCCCTGGGGCAAACGTGTCAGTGGACAATAACGGTGTCTTCTATTGTCCCGTCCTGGACTGTGTGTTGAAAGCGAATCACGACCAGACCTCGTCCTTGCGCTTTGAATCGGAAGCGTTGGGTTTGGCCGGCAGGAACAGTGTAGCCGGCTGGGAAGACACCGAGAAAGACGAGCTGCGTCGCAGACACCGCAGGTGGACTGGCGTACTCGCCGGGGCCGATCGTCTGCAGTGTAAGAGCGAGTTCTTGTCCAACCGCTACCGAGAAGGTTCGATTTGGGATTCCGTTGGCCGACACGACGCTCTCCGCGCACCCGGCAATCAGTAGGGCCATACGCAGAAGCACACGGCGCGAAACACGGATTGAGCGGGCACTCAGGGAAGCAGAATCAGGGCATTCATTCGGAGTCATATAGCGGCCACGCTCTCGTTCGGACACGGCAGCATTGCAATGGTTACTGGAACAATCAATACGTTTGTCAGGGGGGGCAAGGGGAGTGCTGGAACTGGAGGGGCGCGCGCCTGAGGTCGGTGAGAGCAATGTCCTGAGGCGGTCAGGCCCCGTCAGTAGGAAGCGCGTTAGGCGGCAGCGCCTGCACGGCTCGGCGGCCCAGTCAAGCCGGTGACCGGGCGCTGGAACCGTTGTACTGTGGAGTCGGTACCGGCGCGTTCACCTGGCGAAGCCCTTTGACCTGAGCCAGGCCACTTGCCTGCGTTCGTTCTCCTGCTCGTCAGCGGTGGCGTGTCGGTCAATGACGGCGTTCCCGGGGTCGTTCCTTGTGAAATCGCCGTAACGAGGTATCTGCCGATAGTCGAAGCCGTCGAGGATCTTGAGTGCGAGGTCTGTAATCGTGTTGGTGACCGAAGTCAGGGCAGCCGCCCCGATGTCGGGGCGGGCGTGGCGTGGCGATCCAAGATAGCCCGGCCAGCCGGCTTGCTCCGCCGCGGGAATGAGCTCGCTGATGTTATTTCCGGTGATCGGACGCGCCTGGGCGTAGCCTGGTGCGACCAAGTGGGGCCCGAGGAAGAGGTTGATGCTGGTCTCGAGGAGGTCAGCGTGAACACCGAAGCCGTTCTCCGCGCGCTCGGCTTCGGTGGCATTCTGTGCAGCGCCCACATAGCTGCCGATCACTGGCATCAGGCCGACCAGGTGGACCATCTGTCCTCCGTACGTGTCATTGAAATAGTCAGCCGCCTGGTCCAGTGCGCGGCTCTGGTTCGGCCCCAAGTGGAAGTGGACGACAAAGATCTTGCGAAAGCCTCCCTCGCCGAGTTCAGTGGCCAGATCCATGTAGACCGCGCGCAGGGTGGTGGATCGCACGGTGTAGCTGCCATCGAACGTGTACTTGCTACCGATTTCATTCGCGGGGGCCACGCCGAGTGGAATGAGCGGGAAGAGAAGGACTGTCCATCCCGGTCTGGTCGCGATCGCCCTCGCGAGCGCGTCGGTGACGTGCTCGCTCACGTAGCCATCGGCAAAGGACGGCAAGTATGGGCCATGCTCCTCCAGTATTCCTCCGGGCAATACCACGACCGTCTTCTCCCGGTCGAGGGCACGGATTTGCTCAGTGTTCATCTCCGCCACGCGGTGGATCCCAGTGGGGCTGCCGGCCTCGCCCGCCGGGGGAGTGCTCCTTTCCACGCAGCCAAGGACTGACGAAGCGAGGGCAAACGCGGGCGCGAGGGCGTGGCGCATGGACGGCTCCAGAGTGCGGTACTTTAGAAGTAGGGCCAATGCGAAGTCCGGTCAACTGTGGGGCCCGCCGATGCCGCGACGACATCGGTCGGGCGTGGTCCTCGTGCGGCGGCCCAACGGATTGCGCTTCTGCTGCGGCGGCTGAGGCGGTTAGGACCCCGCCAGCAGCAAGCGCGTTAGGCGCTTCGCCGCTGGGACGGTGACTTTCGCTGGCGGCGCAAGACGGGGGCGAGGGCTCGGAGGGCTTCCTTAACGGAATTGGAATCGGGGAAGACATCCCTGACGGCAGGATCGACGACAACGATATTTGTGCCCTCACGGTAGCGGGTCGCGATAGCTCCGCGAGCAGCCGTCGAGAAATCGTACTCTGGGCGCATTGTGTCCCGATCGGGATCAAGACGGGGCCGACTTCCAGCTCTTGGCTTCTTCATATTGGCGCTGCTCGCGACGAGTAGCGAGTCCGGCGCTACTGAGACGGGTTCGCGGAGGACGCTCAGCGAAAGATACAACAACGAGGCCGGTCCAAGGTCGGACCGGCCGAGAGCTAGCTACCGCTCCTCCTCGACCGAATGGGAGGGATCCAGGAGTAGGAGCGCAAATGGGTCCGCAAATGCTGTGACTGCCTCTTCAAAGGAGACCCCATGCTTGCGATCATTAGCATCGGCCTTCGCCGGA
>Ga0210377_10002841_pt1 | contig 14991 bp, 10 predicted proteins | sample PLM4_65_b1redo_FD_155480 | JGI IMG/M metagenome (GOLD analysis project Ga0210377, IMG submission 155480) | Groundwater sediment microbial communities from an aquifer in East River, Colorado, USA - PLM4_65_b1 redo | ecosystem: Environmental > Terrestrial > Soil > Riparian zone | place: USA: East...
AACGTCTTTTGACCTCATCCCAAAGCATCCAGACGACAAAACCATCTTCTCGAACATTGATATCGTGCAATAAGACAACGCCACGGGAACTCAACTTCGGAAGCCACGATTCAAAATCATGTCTCACAGCGTCGTAAGAGTGATACCCGTCGATGTGCAGAAGGTCAATCGTTGCCGGAGAGAAGTGCCTCAAAGCATCCTCGAAAGTACTCTTGATCAGGCTCGAGAAACTCCCGTAAAGAGGGTCGTGATAAGCACGCAGGTCTGCCAAGACCTCTGGGCCGTAAAGGCCCGCATGGGGATCCCCCTCCCAGGTGTCGATGGCATAACAGCGCGTGTGTAGATTGAGCTCCTGAACGGCTTGACAAAACGCGCAGTAGGAATCACCGTAATGGGTCCCCAACTCTACGATCAGGTTTGGCCTCAAGAGATCCATGAGGAGCATTGCAAAAGGAATATGTTCGTGCCATGCGGAATATGGCGTGAGGCGTCTAGGGCTTGAAAAGAGAATGGGGTGATTCAAAGGATTGATACATGGAACCATATCAACATATCCCACTCATCTATCTTCTGCCAGAAGATCATAAATCTCGGGGTCAAACCGTCCCAGGTCAATTCACAAAATGCGTTTGACCCTCTTCACGTCCACTAAATCGATCCCGCACCTTCCAGGCGGGTCTCCGGAATCTGCCGGGTTGGCGATGAACCCCGTAGTTTTCGAGATCTTCCGACCCATACAATCATCACCCGGATCGGGCGGAGGGGGTGGCCCTGCGTGGCCGCAACCCCGGCTATCGCCGGCACCGGGGCGGTGGCGAGCCTGTTGAATTCTGATACCAGCCCGCTGGTGGTCCCGGCGGAACTTCCCAAGCTCCGAGGCGTCCACGACCGGTTCCGCACCAAGAATGTTGCACACGACACTAGCCGCCGGTTCATATTCGAGGTCGACTCGACGATGATCGCCGCCTACGGGCTCCATGAGCAGGCTCGGGCACAGGCCGGAACCGACCCAACGCTGCCACAAGCGGGAGACCGATGTCAAGCCCAAGGGAATGCGGGGAGCTTGCATGCCTGGGCCGAACCGACCTAGAGGGTGGAAGGAGCGCCCGAGGAGGAGCTGAACATCCGCCACCCTCCGGCGGAGATGCCCCAGCGACGCTATGCCATCCATTCAGGCGCACGAGATCGACAGGCGAGGTTTCGAAGGCGGCCGCCTCCTTCTCTTGCGAAAGATGCTTTGGCCAAGAACCGCTGACCCGCTGCCATTGTCTAGGGAATCTCGGCGCGAAGCCAAGGGACGCGAGTCTACCCTCGCCTGCCTCACTTGTGGCCCCGCAGAGAGGCGCGGCGAGCCCAGGAGCGCCAACGCGCGCGATCGCCGGCTCCCGCGCGACGACCAGCGGGTGGCGATTCTTGTCCTGACCACGAACTTCCCGCAGTTCTGGCGTAACCTCCAGCCATGATACAGCGCCAGTTGCTTCCGGGGGAACAGGTTCTCGGCCGCCGGCGCCGTCCGCGACCGCAGAATCGCCCCTATGAGGTCGGGGCGTCCCCCCCGAGCGTCAGGGCGATCCGATACAGATGGGGGCAAGCCTCAATCATCCGCGAGGATAAGAGGGCCCCCATCCCAGACAGGAGCCGTGGACGTCAGCAACACGATGTTTGGCGAAGGGAGTTCACCGGTGGAGGAGCAGGTCGGACGGGCTCTTTGCGGACGACAGGGGGTTGGTCGGGGACTCCTCAGGCTGGCCTCCCTCTGCGCGGAAGGACCTGATGAGATCTCACTGGCCATGGGTGCAGGTGACGTGGTGGAGAGTGACCCTATCGGAAGCGTTACGCCCACTGGCACTCCTCCCCCGCCGATTCCGTTGCTCCTTGCAGGTCCCGTGCGTGGTTGGTAACGGAATGCGTAACGGTGGAACCATGATCATTGACTGGGAAACCGCCCGATGCTAGTTTTGCGAAGGCCTGTTTCCGAGACCACCGTGACCGGGAGTCGAACCCAACAGCACGATGAAATGCTCCCTGAAGAATCCTCTGGCGCTTCAGCCCCCAGAGCCGGACGCCAGACAGGGTCGGACAGTGCGCAGCGGTTGAACTCCCTGGTGGCTCAGCCCGAAGTTCTGGAGACACCCAACTGAGGAAACCCGGGCCGACTCAACTTCCACGATGCGCCTCGCAATTCGACACGATTGGGAATATCTTCGAGACCTGCTCCTCATCCTCACCGCGAAGGAAATGAGGCTTCGCTACAAGAATAGCTGGCTCGGCTACGCCTGGTCGATTGCCCATCCGCTGGCATTCGCACTCCTGTACTTCGTTGCCTTCCAGTCCATCATGCTGGTCAACATCCCTCACTATCCCTTGTTTCTGATTGCTGGGCTCTTTCCGTGGCAATGGCTTTCCAATTCCGTTGGAGCGGCCCCAGGAATTTTTCTGGGCAACGCGACGCTGCTCAAGAAGGTCCGATTTTCTCGAAATGCCCTCGTGGCATCGACCGTCCTGAACGACGGTGTTCACTTCATAGTTTCCATCCCCGTCATCCTGGCCTTCATGCTTGGGGACGGATTTGCTCCTTCCTGGTCGTGGCTGATCGGCATTCCCCTCCTCGCGGTGGCGCACGCTCTGATGGCGTACGGCCTGGCATTGGCCATCGCTTCTCTGAATCTATTCTTCCGAGATCTTGAGAGACTGACATCGCTGTTGCTCACCTTTCTCTTTTTCCTCACGCCGATCGTCTATTCGGAATCCATGATGCCCACCAGCTACCGCCCCCTCCTCTACCTCAATCCGGTGGCTCCACTCATCCTGAGCTGGCGGCGGCTCTTTCTCTCGGGCAGTCTCGACTGGTCAAATCTCGCTTTGGCCTACTTCTATGCGGTGGTTGCAGCCGCGGTCGGCTCTCTGATTTATCTGAAGCTCTCCTGGAAGTTTGCCGAGGTGGTATGATTCCCATCCGCTTCGAACACGTTTCCAAGTCGTATCCAAGGTACAGCCAGATCCTCACGGGGCTGAAGGACACTCTGCTGCATCTTCCTAAGACTCTCCGTTCGTTCAAGCGGGACCGCTTCATGGCGTTGAACGATGTCTCGTTCGAGGTCATGCAAGGGCAATCCCTCGGCTTGATTGGCCTGAACGGCTCCGGGAAGAGCACGACGCTGGCCTTGATCGCGAACGTGTTGAAGCCCCAGGTCGGAAAGGTCGAGGTGCACGGACGTGTGTCTCCGCTTCTCGAACTCGGCGCAGGGTTTCACCCCGAGATGACGGGGCGTGAGAATATTCTTCTCAACGGCGTCCTCCTTGGGCTGACACGGCGAGAAATCAGAGCGAGAATGAACGACATCATCGCGTTCAGCGAGCTCGAGCGGTTCCTCGACCAGCCGATTCGCACATACTCCAGCGGCATGGTGGCGCGATTGGGATTCTCGGTTGCGGCCCACATCGACCCTGAGATCTTGCTGATCGATGAGGTGCTGGCCGTCGGTGATCTTGGGTTTCAAGCAAAATGCCTGGGGAGGTTGCTGGAGTTCAAGAAAAGAAAAGTCACCATTGTGCTCGTGTCGCATTCGCTGGATACCGTAGGCAGGTTCTGCGATCGCGCCATCTGGCTGAATGAGGGAAGGATCGCCGGCGACGGCGAACCGGCATCAGTGATACGTCGCTACCGGGAAGCCGTAGGCTAGAGAGCCTTGCGAACCCTGCGACAAGCTGGATGCGGATTGCCGTACTCCAGAGACGATCGAACGGGCGGAGGGGCACCGGTGCGCCGCGGACTAAGGCCTTGCGCGACTGTCCGCAACATGCTCGAGCTCTCCGAGTATTTGGCGCGCACACCGTTCCCACGTGTATTGCGAGGCCTGGGCTATCCCCCGAACCTTCAATGCCTCTCTGAGGGCAGGATCAGCCATCACCCGCCGAATCTGGCTCGCGATATGGCGGGGATCATGTGGGTCGCAGTAGAGAGCCCCATCTCCGCAGACCTCTGGGAGCGATGCGCTGCTCGAGACAATCGTCGGACAGCCGAGCCTCATCGCCTCGACCGCAGGCAGCCCAAATCCCTCATAAAAGGACGGAAACACGAAACAATCGGCGCTCTGGTAGAGAGCGTAAAGCTCTGCGTCGGTCACATACCCGAGGTATTTCACGTGACCGGCAATCGGCAGTCGCCCTCCGGCGAAGACCCTCGGAATTGCGCCGCCGACGATCACGCAGGTGTATTCGGCGCCGTCCAGCGTCCGAAAGGCTTCCAGCAAGCCTCGATAGTTCTTCTTTGGCTCAACGTTACCCACCGACAACACAAAGGGTTTTTCTCCAAGCTCTGACCGATCGAGAATCCGATAATCCGGTTGCAGGGACAGCACATGTTCCACCCCCGGCGGAACGACGGTGATCTTGTCCGCGCGGATCCCACAACGCTGGATGAGCTCGCTCTTGGAAAAGTGTGAAACCGTGAGGACGCGGTCGGCGGTTCGGCCGAGGCTCTTCAGGAGTAGCCGATACCACGTTCTAAACGCGAAGCCGTACGCCTCAGGATAGGCGAACGTCGCCGCATCGAAAATGGTGACGATCTGGTGGCGCGCAAGCAGTGGACCCGTATTGCCTAGATTGAGGAGAATTGCTCCCCTTGCCACCCGTGGCAACTCCAACTGCTCCCACGCCTGCCCCCGGAAGCATCCAAGCGTGTGTATCGGGATACCCCACATGTCCCGCTCTCGATACCGACCGCGCGGTGCGATCACGGTCAACCCGAGGCCGCCTCGGGATCCAGCGCTTTCCTGGACGAGAGCCCCCAGGGCACGCACGACATTCCGAGCAAACCGCTGGACACCGCTCTGTCGCTGCGTCAAGAACCGCCCGTTGATGACGATCCGTGTGGGCTTCATGGGTTGATCAGGCTCGACCGGGCATCGACCGTGAGGGGGGAGAAGGGAACTGACCAGATGAGGGTCAGGCGGCGATCGTCAATTCTCCTGAACCACAGGAGGGAGGGGCCTCCGTCCCTGATGTATCCAGGCGCCAGCGGTGAGGTGCCAGTTTCCAATTCGTCCGATGCGCTCTTGCTGATAAACGGAACCAATGGGGGCCCAACAACACCGACCCCCTCTCTGGGTCCTCGCGAGAGGGCGTCTGTGGTCTCGCGGGTTCCGAGAAGAGTCGGCGTCGTTCCCCCTCCCTCCGGTAACGAGCTCCTGAATTGACGCCTCAACCTTCCGGCGCGATTCTTACTGTGCGGCGTCTTGATATGTCAACAAAATCCCTCTCAGCCCTCCTACAGATATGGAGATATGGACGATCTTCCGATTGATGTCGGCTGGAGCCGGAGGGAGGATGTGCGAAATTCCATCGGCAGGCCGACATGGGAGACACGGAGTGTCAGGTCTTGTGTGCCCCGATTCGTAATGGTCCTGAGTGAACTGGGGCGGCCAAGATCTGGGTGCACCATGTCTCCCCCTACAAGCTCCTGAGTGCTGGAGTCCTTGCACTGTGGTACACTTCTCAAGAGTACCGGACAGCATGACAGGCCCGTCTCACAATCGCCCAAGGGAACGCCGGGAGGGACGATACAAGGTGAGGACCGCTCTGGTCCACGACTGGCTGACTGGGATGCGGGGCGGGGAGAAGTGCTTGGAGGTCTTCTGCGAGCTTTTCCCGGAGGCCACGCTTTTCACGCTGGTGCACCTCGATGGAACCGTGTCCCGCCGAATTGAAACCATGCGGATCCAGACCACAGGGTTGAGCCGGCTCCCTGGTGTCTCGCGGTATTATCGCTCCCTGCTACCGGTCTTCCCCTGGTTGGTTGAAAGCCTCGACCTCTCTGCGTATAACCTAGTCCTGTCGAGCAGCCACTGTGTGGCAAAGGGTGTCCGGGTCCCCCCGGGAGCGCTGCACATCTCGTACATCTACACCCCCATGCGGTACGTCTGGGATTTGTACGAAGACTACTTCGGCCGGGCGAGTGCCGGTCTTGTCCGCGGAGGCCTCATGAGGATTCTCCGCAGGCGGTTGCAGCGCTGGGATGCCGCAACGGCCTCACGGGTCGATCACTTCGTGGCAATTTCACACCACGTCGCCGATCGAGTCCGACGTCACTACGGGCGGGGTTCCACCGTCATCTATCCGCCGGTCGAGACGGACCGGTTCCGGATACGGCAGGGTGCGGGCGAGTTTTACCTCGTCGTGTCCGCGTTCGCGCCGTACAAGCGGGTCGACCTGGCGATTCAGGCCTGCAACCTGCTCCAGCGGCCGCTCAAGATTGTCGGCACGGGACAAGAGGCGCGGCGATTGAAAACCATGGCCGGCCCGACCGTCGAGTTTCTCGACTGGCGACCGGACGAGGAGGTGGCGGAACTGTACAGCCGATGCAGGGCGCTTCTGTTTCCCGGGGTCGAGGACTTCGGGATTACTCCGCTGGAGGCCATGGCCTCGGGACGGCCGGTTATTGCCTACGCACGAGGCGGCGCCCTCGAGACCGTGGTCCCGCTCACCCCCGACTCCGGGCGGCCGGTCGGCTTGGGCCGAAGTCCCGTGAGGATGACCGATGGCGCAGAGGGGCCCACAGGGATCTTCTTTTCCGACCAAAGCACAGCAGGCCTCATCAGAGCCATCGAGCTCTTCGAAGCCAATGCTTCTCACTTCGACCCGAACACCTTGCGACAGTGGGCGCAGACCTTCGACCGTCAGGTCTTCAAGGAAAGAATGGCCGCCTTGGTGGCCGAACGCTGGGCCGAGCATCTTAGGCGGCTGCGCCAGTCGGCATGCTGAAGAAACATAGTAAGTTCTTCGAGCAGTTGCTCCTCTTGGCCGACTTGGCGGTCGTCGCCGCTTGCTGGTTGGCGGCGTACGTGTTCCGGTTCTTCGCTGATCCCATTCCCGCGCCCCGTGGGATCCCTCCGCTCCAACCCTACCTGGTTCTCCTGCTGACGATGTTCCTGATCTGGCCCATGGTCTTCCGGCGGTTCGGCCTGTACCGGCCACGCCGCATCGGCTCCCGCCTGGGAGAGGTCAAGGATATTGCCAAGGCCTGCAGCACCGCCATTCTGGTCGTTACCGCACTGACCTTCTTCATCAGACAGTTCGAGTTCTCCCGCTTGGTGCTCCTATACTTCTGGTTGCTGAGCATCCTGGGCCTGAGCCTCATGCGTGGCCTGTTCCGCGAGGGTCTCCGCTTCCTCAGGCGACAGGGACGTAACCTCCGGTTCGGCGTAGTAATTGGCTGGGGAGAAGCCGCTCGGACCGTCGTCCGTCGGCTGGAGGAGCATCCGGAGTTGGGAATTCGCCTACGGGGCTACTTTTTGGATTCAGCGGCTGGGGCTACGGCGGCTCTCGACCTTCCAATTCTGGGACAACTTGGAGACCTCCCTCGGTTCCTGCGGGATGAGCCAGTCGACTATGTCTTCATCGCCCTTCCTCTGGAGGCCTTCCATCGCTTGGCTGACGTCCTGAAGGGTTTGGATGACGCCCCGGTGGATGTCTGGGTGGTGCCGGACTTCTCCCAATACGTCAGCCTCAAGGGAGGCGTCGAGGAAATGGAAGGGCTGGCTTTTATTCGGCTCCAAGGCGCTCCGGTCTACGGGTGGGACTTCGTGCTGAAGCGGGCGTTCGATGTGGTCGTGGCAGGAGTGCTCTTCCTGCTGTTGAGCCCGCTTCTGGTGGTCATCGCTTTGTTGGTAAGATTCACCTCGCGGGGACCGGTCCTCTACCGACAGGAGCGGATGGGGCTGGACGGGCGAGTCTTTCGGATGTTGAAGTTCCGCAGCATGCGGGAGGATGCCGAACAGGAAACCGGCGCAGTCTGGGCGGAGGCGGGAGATCCTCGGCGGACGAAGCTTGGCGCGTTGCTGCGAGCCACCAGCCTTGATGAACTGCCCCAGCTCTGGAATGTTCTCACCGGGGAGATGAGCCTCGTCGGGCCACGCCCGGAGCGGCCCGTCTTCATTCAGGAATTCCGCCGCCGGGTTCCCAGGTACATGCTCCGGCACAAGGTGAAGGCCGGAATCACCGGATGGGCCCAGGTGAATGGATGGCGCGGCAGTACTTCCCTGGAGAAACGGATCGAGTACGACTTGTTTTATATCGAACACTGGTCGCTGTGGTTCGACCTGAAAATCCTCTCGCTCACCCTCTGGAATGGGGTGTTCAACCGCAATGCATACTAGCCGCGCGTCGAGAGTGGGGACGCGGCGGGGGGCACGAACCGCGAGGAGGGACTCGATATGACTCCGGGCGAAGGAACCGGAGCCCGCCGGATTCAAAGCGAGGCGTACGGGCAGCTCCGGCCGGCGTGGAGGTCGCGCCGCTGGATGCTCGGGATTCTCCTCATCGCGCTGGGGCTTCGAGGCTTCGCATGGATCCGCTTCGATCCGGTGGCGTTCGACAGCGCGGTCTACTTCGAGATGGCGGATCTGTTGCGCGCAGGCCAGTGGTCGCAGGCGCTGGGCTACGCATACCCCCCTCTCTACCCGATCCTCATCGCAGGCACCCAGGTGCTCGGTGCCAGTGCGGAGACCGGTGGTTTTCTGATCGCACTCGCGGCGAGCCTCTTGATCCTCTACCTCCTGCCGGCGATCACTCGCATCACCGTGGGGGAGCCGGCCGCTTGGGCTGCGGCTTTTCTGTGGGCTGTCCATCCGCAAGCCGTCCTTCTTGGCGCTCAGGCACTCAGCGATACTCCGACCGTTCTGTGTTGTGCCCTCGCACTCTGGATGGGGATGAGAGCCTTAATGGAACGCCGCATGGCCTGGGCTCTGGGGGCTGGTGTCGCAAGCGGCCTGGCCTACCTCTTCCGACCTGAAGGGATCGAGCCCGCATTGGCATTGGCGGCCCTCTACTTTCTTGCCACCCCTTCGACCCTCGCCCCGGAACAGGGGTCGTCAGCCCCAGGTCCGGACACAAGACCCCTCCCCAGAGGAACGTGTCCGAGGGTCCTGCGGCGGACCACGTGGGTGATTGTCCCGCTTGTCGGCTGGGCAATCGCATCCACCCCCTATATCATTCATCTCAGCATCGAGGCAGGATCGCTCACGTTTTCGAAGAAGAAAAGCACGGCAAGTATCCTGCGCTCCCTGATGCCGCCGCAGGGGAAGGAGAAATGGCCGCAGCAGTTTTCGACCGACTCCCGGCTGGCGCTTCCTGCGTCCGGGCAGCCGTCTGCCTCCAGTCAGGGATCGCCCCGGTCGCGGCTGGCCCGTCTGGCTCGAAACGCTTACATCTTCCAGAAGCCCCTCGTGAATGGGGTCAATCCACTCATTCTTGCATGCGGACTCATCGGCGTGTGGGGCATGAGATCCCGATGGGAGACCGACGGCCGAGCCCGGGCGCTTCTCGCCGGGTTGCTCGGCATGCACCTCGCCGTGCTGCTGGGCGTGGCGGCGAATCAGGGAGCCGCCTACCTCGGGCGCCATCACTTTTTTCTCATGGTGCTTTACGCTCTCCCCTTCGCCGCAGCCGGACTGGACCGGACGCTCACCTGGTTCAGGAATCGTCTCGGCAACCCGGAGCGGATTTCCGCGAGTGCACTGACCGGCATTGTTGTCTGCACTGGCCTCTGGCTGCTCGCGCGCCATTCCGACCAGGGAGTCGCAGTCCGACCGGCTGCGGCCTGGATTCAAACCCAGGTCGCAAGCACACCGGTGATCATCACCAATCTCGCCAAGCTCACCTACCATGCCGGTGCAGAGCGCGTGGAGTTGCGCGGCACCTATGAGGACATCCTGCAACGTGGCCGCGCGCGCTCCGCCCATTTCCTGGCCTTTTACCCGAGTTTGCTACCGGACGTCGCGGCGGATTTCCTGATGCGACTGGACCCCACGGACCTCGAACTGGTCCGGGTCTTTCCCGAGCCTTCCCGCCCGGGACACGAGCAGCGACTCGAGATCTACCGTCTTCGATCCCGCACAACGGGTCGCGCAACCGATTCTCCCGCATCCGTGGAAGCCGGCGGTAGAGGGGCTTCTCCCGGGAAGGATCGCCCCCAGGACAAACCTCGGCGATAATTCCTGAAGTCGCAGGAACCTGAGGATGCGATTGAGTTTGTGTAAGGCTTAGGGTATGGTAGTGGCCGCTCGTGGATCTGGCCTCCATGCCTCGGCGGAGTCGCCCGATTGGCTCGTGATGCGGCACGGGGAGTCCGAGCGAGGAGCCTGGATCATTCGGGTCTTCGGAAAGCACATGGAGGAAGCCGCATCGCTCGCAGCGCCCTCGAGACGTGATGCCGCATAGGCCGATGCCGTTTTCGGGATCGGCCTGTGGGCCAACCCACACGACATGGCCACGCCCGTGCAGCAGTTCACCCGCTTCCTTCGCTACGCACTCCCCTATCGCATCCGGATCATACTCGCCATCGCGTGCCTCATTCTCGTCGCCGCACTCAACGCCGTTTCCATCGGCTCGCTGCAGCCCGTATTCGACGCCCTCTTTGTCTCCGAGGCTCGTAGTTACGCGGTCAGCCTTCCGGATCCGCTGCGAACCCTGTTGGGCAATCGGCTGGATCAGTTCCAGCATGTCCTCCGAGAGCACCGCATCCATGTCGTGGTTTTCATGGGGGGAGCGCTCTTGCTAGTGTTTCTGGCAAAGGGCGCGCTGACCTACTTCCAAGAGGTTCAGATGCGGCATGTCTCCGAGGCCATCCAACGGGACATTCGAAACGATCTGTATGGGCATTTGCAGGCTCTTCCGGTCGGCTTCTTCATGCGCCGCCAGACCGGAGAAATCATGTCGCGGTTCAGCGCCGACATCGAGAGGCTGGGGGATGCGGCCACTACGCTCTTCCGGAACGCCTTGCGGGAGCCTCTGAACCTCCTCGGACTGATCCTCGTCATGTTTATGATCAAATGGCAACTGGCGGTGCTGTCCCTCATCGTCCTCCCCGTCGCCATCTTGCCCATCGTGAAATTTGGCGAAAAAATCCGCCGTCGGGGAACCCGCGTGCAGGAGTGGAGGGCCGAGGTCAACACCGTCCTTCAGGAGACCATCTCCGGTGTCAGAGTTGTCAAAGCCTTCGGCATGGAGGACTACGAAAAACGACGCTACGAGGAAGCCAGCAATCAAGTGTTCCGGTCGTTCATGTGGATCTGGCGCGTAGAGGCCTTGACCTCGCCCGTGTTGGAGATCTTGGGTGGAATCGGGCTCATGATCGCCTTTGGTGTGGGCGGGTACCTGGTTCTCACCAAGAGCCTGACTCCCGGAGCCTTCATGGCTTTCCTGGGTGCCCTAGGCTCCACCTACCACCCGGTGAGGCGAATCGGGCAGATCAACAACCTTGTCCAACTTGGCATGGCCGGAATCGTGAGGGTCTTCGAATTGATGGACGTGCGGCCGGAGGTCCTGGAGAAAAACGGGGCCGTGACGCTGCACCGGGTGAAGGAAGGGCTCGCATTCAGGAACGTCTCCTTCGCCTACGAGCCCGGCAATGCCGTTCTCTGTGGGGTGAGCTTCAGCGCCAGGCTGGGCGAAGTTGTGGCGATCGTGGGGAGTAGCGGGAGCGGCAAGAGCACCCTGGTCAATCTGATCCCCCGTTTCTATGATCCCACGGCTGGGGTCATCACGCTGGATGGGATCGACATCTCTCGAATCAGACTCCGGTCGTTGCGGCACCAGATGGGGATCGTCACCCAGGACACGATCCTCTTCGACGACACGGTCTTCAACAACATCGCCTATGGTCAACGAGAGATTTCCGCCGAGCGTGTGAGACAAGCTGCCAAGATCGCCAATGCGGAGGAGTTCATTGAAGCCCTTCCTGAGGGTTATCAGACCCGGATTGGAGAGCGGGGAGTTCGGCTCTCGGGGGGTCAGAAACAACGGATCGCCATTGCGAGGGCCATCCTGAAGAACCCACCGATCCTGATTCTGGACGAGGCAACGTCGGCCCTGGACGTGGAGTCTGAACGGCTCGTCCAGGAGGCGCTGGAGCGACTCATGGCGAACCGCACCACCTTCGTCGTCGCCCATCGCCTCTCCACCGTCATCCAGGCTGACAAGATCCTGGTCCTCAATGGACAACGGGTTGCCGAACAGGGAAAGCATCTGGAATTGCTGGCGGCGGGCGGCGTATACAGTCGGTTGTTTCAGAGTCAGTTGCTGAGCTGACGTTCGTCAGCGGGTCGGCTGCGTTGGTCATCCCGCCGCACCGGTAAAGTGGCTTATCGCGCACCTGTCCGGGCCCTCGGTCTATGCCCTGGGGGCGCCCAATTGGGGTGCGGTCCCGATCACCCATGTCCAGAAAGATCCAGCAGACGCTTCGCCCGGAACCGGCGAATGCCCCCGAGGGCGGAGCGGGATGGCTCGATGAGTGCTGTCGATTTGAGCATCGTGGTCGCGGTCAGGAATCAGCGACCCCATAATGAGCTGTTCTTGGAGACCCTCAGAGCCTGCTCCAGGGTTCCCTCGAAGCTCATTGTAGTGGATAATAGCTCGTCCGATGGGTCGGGAGAGCTGTTCAAACGGGCCGGCGCCTGTGTGATTGCTACGGGGGGAAATCTGTGCTATCCGGAAAGCATGAATCGTGGTCTTGCGGAGGCCACGGGAGAGTATATTGGCTTTCTCAACAACGATATAGTGGTGAGTCCGGGCTGGGACATGGCTCTCATCGACGCCTTAGAGCGGCACAGACTGCCGGTGGTCTCCCCCGTAGGGATCGAACGCATGCCGACCCCGCATCTTACCCGTGTCCTCCAAGAGCGCTGGCGTGCGGTAAAACGATGGTTCCAGCCCGTTCGCGAAAGAGACGACCTGCGCGCGGCGGTTCAGATGATGTATGGAACCTGGGAGGTTTTCTGTGAGCGAATCAGAACACAGTTCGCCGATCGCCTCGTTCCGGGTATCGTAGGAAGCTGCGTGGTCATGCGCCGATCCCTCATGCTCGCCCTTGGCGGGTGGGACCTCAGAGTGCAAGCTGCCGATTGGGACCTGTACCTGCGCCTGAACAGACACGTGAGAACCCCCGGGGAACTCGCCCCGCCGATGATCGCCGCCTGGGTATACGCACACCATTACGTCCAAGCAACCCGACTGGCGGAGCGGGCAACGTTTACGTGCACCCACCCAACGCTAGGGGTGGAGGAGAAGTGGGGCGGAGCAGCCATCGCCCACTCCTTCTTCGATCCGTCGCTGCTGTCCCCTCGACCTCGACTCCATCGCGCGCCACTCGCGTACCTCCGGAATCGAGCCAGACGGCTGGTCATCGAGGGCTCGCGAGCAGTCGCCCTCGCACGGATCGCAGTGTTTGGCCTCCCGTCACCGCAAGCGCTCCTGGCCGAAGTCGCCAGCGAAGCGGCATTGTCCTGAAGACATCCTCGCACGCGCGGGGAGAACAACCCTATGCGGCCAATTCGAGTCCTGTACATGCACGGATTCGATCGGATTGGAGGCGCCGAACGCGCGCTCCTCGGGTCGGTCGATGCCATCAAATGTATGCCAGTGGAGCCGTTGGTCGTCTGGCCGCGACGGGACGACGCGTACGCATGGCTGCAATCTCGCAACATTCGAGTCGCTCTCCTCGATCTTCCTGCATGGAGACACGGCCTCTCCCTCGTGCTCCGACCGCACCTGTTGTTTCGGCTCCGTCGCCTCGTCGCCCGCGCAAGCGTGGACCTGGTTCACGTGAACAACTACCGGTCATCGCCCTTTGGGCGACTGGTCTCCCGGCAGACCGGTGCCCCTTGCGTGTGCCATGTTCGGGAGCTGATCAGCTCGAAAAGAATTCGCGAGTTTCGCCTTCACTCCCTGCATGCCCTGATCGCAGTATCCGATGCCGTGGCGCAGACCCTCCTCGAGGGCGGTGTACCGCCCACCCGAGTGACGACGGTACGCTCCGGTGTTGCGATGAACCATGGACCCTGCCAAGATGATCCTCAGCGCATTCGGAGGAACCTGGGCATTCCTGCGGATGCTCCCTTGCTGGGCATCGTGGCGCATATCCTGCCTCACAAAGGGTATGACGACCTGCTACACGCCCTCGTCCATGTGAAGCAGAGGTATCCACGTGTCACCTGTCTGATCGTGGGGGCAGCACCGCGGAAAGAGTATCTGCAGCGTTTACTGGATCTGGCAGAGCGCTTGGCCGTGCGGGAGCAGCTTGTCTGGGTCGGCTACCAGGGTGATGTGACTCCATTCCTCAGTGCCATGGACGCCTTCGTCCTTCCGTCTCGCACCGAGGGATTCCCCCTGACGGTGCTGGAGGCAATGGCGGCGAGTCGGCCCGTGATTGCCACGGCAGTAGGCGGGATCCCAGAGGTGGTTCAGAATGGGGTGACCGGACTCCTGGTTCCTTCCGAGCAGCCTCTCCAACTCGCAGATGCCATCCTCCGAATTCTCGGAGCCCCAGCGCTTGCCAAATCGATGGGCCAAATGGGCCGAAGACGGATCGAAACGAGTTTCACCCTAGAGAACGAGACGAGACAGATTTTCGAGCTCTACCAGAGGGTTTTGAATCGCCCGTCGCCGCACTCGCCACGGGCCTCGACAGCGGAATGCCGCTGATCCAATCCGACAATCCGGTTACAGTAGAGTCCGCTTTCCCCTCGACGACTTGATCCTCCGTTGCCAAGCCAGGCGCTGCTCTGAGCCAAGGGGTTCGCCACTGCGCGAGCGGGGCCACGCCCCTGGTAGGGTCGAGGACTGGCGCGGGACCCTGTAGGTTCCCCTTGGCCGGGTCCACCGTTTCTAGCTGCGTGCCCGGTTAGGCAAACGAGATAGGAGTCGATCGGACGCTGGCATTCGAAGCAGAACCGAAAAGGCTGATCGGAGTGAAAGACCATCCTGCATGATTGGAGTGTCGGAAGAGCGGACCCATGAGTGGGCAAACCGAGATTGCCTTCAACGGGAGATGCTGGAAGATTCTGGTGAAACCTCCTGGGTAGATACCCACGGGCTGACGCCCGTGGCACTTGCAGAAGATCAATTTGTTCTGGTTGAGGGTTTTCGCACCCTCAAACTCCCGCGCAAGGAGCGCTTCCACCCCCGGGCTAACGCCCGGGGTCCTCAGCGGGGACA
>Ga0210377_10002842_pt1 | contig 14986 bp, 12 predicted proteins | sample PLM4_65_b1redo_FD_155480 | JGI IMG/M metagenome (GOLD analysis project Ga0210377, IMG submission 155480) | Groundwater sediment microbial communities from an aquifer in East River, Colorado, USA - PLM4_65_b1 redo | ecosystem: Environmental > Terrestrial > Soil > Riparian zone | place: USA: East...
CGGCCGGTACGGGGACCTCTCGGGCAAGGCCGTGGCCGTGGAGCCCGCGACGGGGTTCACGTTCGACACGCCGCTTCTCCCGCGGCCGAGGTAGGAGGCGCCATGAGGAACGGGCTGATGGTGTTGGGGATCGTCGCGAGCGCGCTGGGGTGGGGCGTGGCGGGCTGGGCTCAGGAGGCCGCGCCGGACGTGCCCGGGCTGATCGTCTCCCTCACGACCGGCGACGCCGCCGTCCGCGCCGCCTCCGCCCGCATCCTGGGGGAGATCGGACCCAAGGCCAAGGAGGCCGTGCCCGCCCTCACCGAAGCGCTGAAGGACGAGAGCAAGGACGTGCGCCGGAACGCCGTCAAGTCCCTGGGCCAGATGGGCCCCGCCGCCGCCGACGCCGTGCCGGCCATCGCCCAGACGTTGGGCGAAGCCAGCTGGGAGACGCGGCGGACCGCGGCCACGGCGCTCGGAGCCATCGGCGACCGACGGGCCGAGGCGCCCCTGAAGCGGGCCCGCAACGACCCGAACGACAAGGTGCGCGCCGCCGCCAAGCGGGCCCTCAAGCAGCTCAAGAAATAGCCGCGCGCCGGACGGCCTAGGGCCGGAGCCGATAGGCTTCCGAGCCGAGCTCCAGGACGAACTGGTTCTGGGCGTCGGTCTTGTACTCGTCCCGGAGCGGGGAGTAGGTCTTGACGTAGACGCGGCGGCCGTCCCGCTGGAACTCCAGGAGCCGCAGGAAGCCGTCGCCCCCGTTTGGGCCGTTCTGGTAGTTGGCCAGGAGCTGGTGAACGACGTTGCCGGCGAGGCCGCGGCTGGCGAGCCGGCCGACGCCGTCGTTGAGGACGTGCCCGCTCAGGACGAACGCCACGCTGGGCTGGCTTGAGACCAGGTCCCGCCAGAGGCCCTCGCCGTCGTACATCCTTCCCGGGACGTTCTGCAGCCAGTTGTAGTGTCGGGGATTGAAGTGCTGGTACGTTCGGCCCTCGAGGTCGTAGCGGGTGTCGTCGGAGTAGAGGTACGCGTGGGTCACCAGGATGGCCCGCCGCTCGGGGTATCGGGCGAGGATCTCCCGGGCCCAGGCGACCACGGGCCGCCGGGGCCCGAACTCCAGGGCCAGGACCAGCCATTCCTGCCCTGCGGCCTCGAAGGTCCAGTAGCTGTTCCAGGTGCGGTCGGGCTCTCCGGGATAGACGCCGCGGAATGCCGCGGTCCTCCGGAAGCGGGACGTCGGGAAGAAGGTGTCCAGCAGCGTCGCCCGCTCCCGTCCGTCTTCCGGCCGCCGGGGTGCGAAGTCGTGGTTGCCCGGTGCGATGGCATACGGCACGATGCCGTCGAGGAGCGCGAGGCTCCGGTCCGCCACGGCCCACTCCTCTGGAACGTCGTGCTCCACCACGTCGCCGACGTGGGCCACGAAGGCGATCCGTCGTGGGCCGCGATTGCGAGCGATCCAGCGGGTCTCCGCCTCGAAGGTCTCCGGATGGTGCTCCGAGTAACCCTGGGTGTCGGGCAACACCGCGAGGGTCCAGGCGCCTCTCTCGAAGGGCAGCGGAGGCCTCGGCCGGTATGGGGGCGTCGGCCGCACTCGCGGCGCGCGGCCCGCGCGCACGAGGCGGACATAGGGCTCGAGGGCCTGGCTGAAGGCCCGCGCCGCCTCCAGGAACGGCTGGGCGACGGTCCCGCCGATGCGGGAGGCGCGATCCGCGCCCAGCGAGATGAGGACGATCCGGCCCTTCCCGCAGGATGCTTCCATCGCGATCGGCAAGCGCCCGTCCAGGTCGGAGGCCAGCAGGGCGCGGAATCCGAGCGCGGGCTCGAACTGCCACGCCCGGCCGAGGCGGCGCAGGGCCTCGGTGGGTATGCCGGCCACCAGGGGGTGAGGGGGCTCGACGACGTGGATCTCGCCGGCGCCCAGGACGGTCCTCCGGGTTTGCAGCTCGGCGGGGAGGAAGGGGATCGGGGCGCTCCGCCGCTGCTCCAGCTCGACGAGCACGCCTCCGGCACGGACGAAGGACAGCAGCGCGGCGGCGTTGGCCTCGAGGAACGGCTGGCCCTCGGGATGTTCCGTCAGGAGGCTCCCGATGAGGACCACGTCCACGTTCAGCTCTTCCGGCGTCAGCGGAGGGGATGGGACCTCCGTCTCCAGAACGCGCGTGCGGAGGGCGAAGCCGGCCGTGGCCAGCGGGTCGCCCTGGGGGATCTCGCCCCGAAAGCCGGTCACGAGCAAGGCCCTGAGCGGCACGCCGGTTCCAGGCACGGCGGCGTGGAGCGGTGTGAGGAGCGTCGCGACGAGAGCGAGGACGATTAGAGGCCGCAAGGGGGCGAGGCGCCGGGGCTATGGCGCCAGCACGTTGTCGCGCACCACCCAGCCCCGCCGGGTCAGTTCCTGGCGCGCTCGGGCGGAGCAGCGCCCGAAGAGCCAGATCTCGCGGGTAGAGCCCTTCAGCTCCGGGCTCGCGCTCACCGCGTCTACCTCCGCGGTCCAGGTGATCTCGTCGTACGGGACCGGCACCACCAGGGCCCCGGACTTGGCCTGGCCCACGAACAGGGTGGGGCGCGCCACGAGGCGCTCGATCGGCCCGACCTTCCCGTGGTAATGAGCCAGGATCTCGGCGGCCCGGCGGTAGAACCGCGCATCGCCCTCCGACCTGGCTTTCCGCGTGGCCAGCGTGAGGGCCTCGTTCCGGCCCGCGGCGCCCGCCAGCGCATCGAGGGCCTTCACGAGGCCCGTCGCCTGTGTCGGCGTGTAGGCGGCGTTCTTGAAGAAGGCCTTGCGGGCCTCCGCCGTCACGCCCATCGCCGCCAGCTTCTGGTCGTTGAGCTTCTCGAGGTCCGGTGCCGGCAGGTCCCAGGCCAGGCCGTTCACGCTGCTGACCAGCCCGGTCAGCGGGATCGGGTTCACGATCTTCATGGTGAGGCCGCCCGCGGTCGACGCCGTGGCCAGCTCGTCGAGCTTCTTCTGGAGCGGGGCATTGCTGGAGTAGGGATCCACCTGGGCCTGCTTCGCCCAGGCCCGCTTCGCCTTGTTCGCCCCGGCCACGGATTTGGCGGCGTCTTCAGCCTGCTGGCCCGTGCTCTTCTGGGGGCCGCCGCTCTCGTCCTGATCGTCGCCCGTGACGGCGTCCCCGGCCGCTTGCCCGGCCTTCTTGGCCGAGCCCCCGACGCCCTTGAAGAAGCGTCCGACGCCCTGGGGGACGGCCTTCGCGGTCTCGACCGGGTTCGTGGCCACGTTCACGACGGCCTTCCCCGTGTTCTTGGCGGACTGGCCCATGGCCTTCGCGAAGGCCTCGCCCTGGCTGATCTCGTCGAGCTGGGCGAGCGCCTGGACCTCATGCACACGCACCTCGAGCATCTCCCGGCCTTCCACGTCGTAGCTATTCGAGCCGGCGGTGATCTTGAAGCGGAGCACGTAGCCGTCGCTCTGGACGTTCTCTTCCACCTTGAAACTCGGCCCCGAGACGAGCTGCTTCGGCAGGATCTCGGACGCCTTGAAGACCGGGTTGGGCTCGTAGCCCGCAGCGCCCGCGATGCCCAGGAGGGCGCCGGCAGCCAGGCTCACGAGGCCGATGTTTCGCATGTGCGCCTCCAGGAAACGACAGACGAGTCGGTCAAGAGGTCGATCGTAGTGACCTCCTTCGGCACTTGTCAACGTGATCTCTCACGCGCGAGGCTGGCCGACATCGAGGCAACCGAGGGGGCCTCGGACCCGGCTTGACCCTCGTCAACGGCAGACTTAGGCTGTGTGGAGGAGCAGTCGGCGATGGCACAAGTGCGAGAGACTGGGCGTTTGCGCTGGTCCGCGACCGTGGAGGATCTGTATCATGTCCCCGATCACGGCAAGGCGGAGCTTCTCGACGGGGAGCTCGTCCTGATGTCGCCGACGGGCTTCCTGCCAGGCCGTGCCTCAGCGAAGATCTGCCGCAGCCTCGAAGACCACGAGCGTCGAACACGGTCCGGCTACGCGATCCCCGACAACGTCGGTTTCGTGGTCGACCTGCCCCGCCGCCGGTCGTTCAGCCCGGATGCGGCCTTCTACGTCGGACCGCCGACGGGCGGCAAGTTCCTGAACGGAGCGCCGGTGCTCGCGGTCGAGGTGCGCAGCGAGGAGGACTACGGCCCGGCCGCCGAGGGGAAGATGGCGCGGAAGAGGGCGGACTACTTCGCCGCCGGCACCCGGGTGGTGTGGGACGTGGACGTTCTGCGCGAGGAGCTCGTCCGCGTCCACGTCGCGGAGGACCCGGACCAACCCCGGATCTACCGGCGCGGCGACATCGCAGAGGCCGAGCCCGCCGTACCCGGTTGGTCCATGGCTGTCGACAACCTCTTCGAATGAAGCGACGGCGACCCGGCGGAGGGGCGGCCGCGCCACGGTGGACGGCGGGGCGCAGACCGACGTGCGGGGCAACTCGCGCCTGGGTCTGACCCTCGCCCTGCCGGTGGGGCGGCACCACTCGCCGAAGCTGGCCTGGGCCACGGGGTTCACGACACGGATCGGCGGCGACTTCGACACGCTGTCCATCGCGTGGCAGGTGCTCTGGTTTGGCCGCCCCTGAGGGGAGCCGTCCGTCTTGTGGTCGTGATAGCCTGGAAACCGGGGCCATGGCGTCGAGTAGCCCGAGAGTGGCGGGCACAAGCACACGTACGGAGGAGATATGAAGATGAGGATGCAAGCATTCGTTGCCGCTGCCGCGTTCACGCTCATGGGCCCGATGGCCTTCGCCCAGGACGTCAAGGTGGACTTCGACAAGGACGCCAACTTCGGGGCGCTGAAGACCTTCGCCCTGAAGATCGGCACCTCCTGGGGCAACCCGATCAGCGAAAAGCGGGTCAGCGCCGAGATCGAGCAAGCGCTCACCGAGAAGGGCTGGGCGAAGGCCGACGAGGCCAAGGCCGATGCCCTCGTGGTCCTGCACGGCGCGACCCAGGTGAAGAGGGACCTGAACACCTTCTACAGCGGCATGGGCGGCTACCGTTACCGGGGCTTTGGCACGGGCACCGCGCAGACGACGGTCTCGGAGTACACCGTGGGCACCCTGGTCGTGGACATCTTCGACGCCAAGTCGAAGGCGCTCGTCTTCCGGGGCACGGCCAGCGACGAGATCTCGGACAAAGCGGAGAAGAACGCGAAGAAGCTCGCGAAGGTCTCGGACAAGATGTTCAAGGACTTCCCCCCGGGCGCGGCGAAGAACTAGGCGGCGAGGGGTTGGAATGGCGCGCCCGGAGGGAATCGAACCCCCTACCTACTGGTTCGAAGCCAGTCGCTCTATCCGAGTGAGCTACGGGCGCGTCGAAGGAATGATAACAAAGGGGGCCGGCCGCCGCTAGCGTCCGGCCCCCACGTCGCTTCGTTTCACGGCTCCGTCGACAGTGTCCCTTCTCGAGGCACCTCCTCGGGCATCGCCCGAAAAACCAAAAGGCCCTTCGAGGTTCTCTCGAAGGGCCTTCGGGATCGTCCGGGTTTCGGGCTGTCTCTAGCTCCAGTCCCTCCCGGACACACCGGCGGCCCCGCTTCGACAACAACAGGGGCAGAGGGGCCAGCCGAGGCTCATACCCAGGAAGATAGGCCCCCGAGCGGGGCCTGTCAACACGGGGCAGCGCTCAGGGCAGGTTCGGGGGTGATAAGATCCCCCCTCCGTGCCCCCTCGAGTCGCGATCCTCGCCGGCTGCCGCACACCGTTCGCGAAGGCGGGAACCGCGTACCGCGATCTCACCGCCGTGGACCTGGCCAAGGCCTGCATGCGCGAGCTCGTGGAGCGGACGGAGATCGACCCGGGCTGGGTGGAGACGGTCGTGATGGGGCAGGTGATCCCATCGGTGAAGGCGCCCAACCTGGCGCGCGAGGCGGCCCTGGGCGCGGGCCTCCCGGCCGCGTGCCCGGCCCACACCGTCAACCGCGCCTGCGCCTCGGCGACCCAGGCCATCGCCGACGTGGCGTGCTCGATCCAGTCCGGCCACGCCGAGGTGGGGATCGCGGGCGGGGCCGAGAGCCTCTCCGACGTGCCGATCCTCCACAGTCGCAGGATGGCCCAGGCCCTCGTGGAGGCGTCCCGCGCGAGGAGCCTCGGGGGCCGCCTGAGACCCTTTCTCGGGCTTCGCCCCCGGGACCTGGTCCCCGACACCCCGGCCATCGCCGAGCCCTCCACGGGGCTCTCGATGGGGCAGTCCGCCGAGAAGATGGCCCAGGAGAACGGCATCTCCCGCGAAACGCAGGACCGGATCGCCTGGCTCAGCCACACGCGAGCCGCGGCCGCCCTCGACGATGGCCGCCTGAAGCCGGAGCTGTGCCGCATCCACCTGCCTTCCGCGTACGAGGTGGCCGTGGAGGCCGACAACCTGGTCCGTCGCGACACCACGCCGGAGGCCCTGGCGGCCCTGCCGCCGGTCTTCGACCGCAAGCACGGCAGCGTCACCGCGGGAAACTCTTCGCCCCTCACCGACGGCGCCGCGGCGGTGCTCTTGATGTCCGAGGAGCGCGCCTCGCGGGAAGGATACGAGCCGCTGGCCTTCATCCGCGCCTGGGCCGTGGCGGCCGTGGACCCCGGGGGACAGCTCCTGATGGGGCCGGGCCTGGCGATCCCGAAAGCCCTCGATCGCGCGGGCCTGGTCCTCGCCGACATGGACCTGATCGAGATGCACGAGGCCTTCGCCGCCCAGGTCGCCTCGAATATCCAGGCCCTCGAGTCGGAGGCGTGGGCCCGTGAGAAGCTCGCCCGCTCGGAGCCCGTGGGGCGCGTGGATCCGGAGAAGCTAAACGTGTGCGGCGGCTCCATCGCCCTGGGCCACCCTTTCGGGGCTACTGGCGCGCGGATCGCGAGCACGCTGGCCCGGGAGCTGAAGCGGCGGGCGGGACGCTACGGTCTGCTCTCGGTCTGCGCCCAGGGAGGCATGGGCTTCGCGATGGTCCTGGAGCGATGAGGCCAGCAGACCGATGAGCGGCGCCTTGGACGGCATCCGCGTCCTGGACCTGACCCGCTACATCCCCGGCCCCTACTGCACGATGCTCCTGGGTGACCTCGGGGCCGACGTGATCAAGGTCGAGGAGCCCCCCGGCGGTGATCCGACGCGAATCCTCCCGCCCGCGGTGGGCGACGACAGCGCCGCCCACGCGTGCCTGAACCGGAACAAGCGCTCGCTGGTCGTGGACCTGCGGCGGGAGGAGGGCGCCGAGGTGGTGCGCCGCCTGGCCCGCGGCGCCGACGTGCTCGTCGAGGCGTTCCGGCCGGGCTCTCTCGCGAAGCGGGGTCTGGGGGCCGACGCCCTGCGGGCCGAGAACCCCGGGCTCGTCTACTGCTCGCTGAGCGGATACGGCCAGCAGGGTCCCCTCGCGTCGCGGGCGGGTCACGACGTCAACTACGCCGCCCTGGGGGGCTTCCTGGGGACGAACGCGGGCGCCGACGGCCGGCCAGTGCTCCCCCTCGCGCAGGTCGCCGACATGGCCGGGGCCCTGGTGGCCACGATCGGGATCCTGGCGGCGCTCTACGCTCGCGAGCGCACCGGCTACGGACAGGCCGTGGACGCCTCGATGCTCCAGGGGATGCTCGCGCTCCTGACGATGCCCGCGGCGCGAACCCTGGCCGGCGGCCAGCGATCCGACGAGCTGACGGGGACACACGCCTCGTACAACGTCTACCGGTGTCGGGACGGCCGCTATCTCTCCGTGGGGGCGCTGGAGCCGCAGTTCTGGAAGGGGCTGTGCGAGGCCCTCGGGCGAGGCGAGCTGGCCCGGCGCCAGTGGAAGGACGACGCCCAGGCCGGAATGGCGGCGACCCTCGCCGAGGTCTTCGTCACCCGGGATCGCGACGAGTGGGCGCGGGAGCTGGCGACGAAGGACGTCTGCGTGGAGCCGGTCCTGGACCTCGAGGAGGCCCTGGGGACGCCTCAGGCCCAGGGCTTCCTGATGGACCAGGCCGCCGGGGGCGCCGCTCTCCGCACCGTGGCCCCGCCGCTGCGCCTGGGAGCGACCCCGGCCAGCGTCCGGCGCGAGGCCCCGACCCTCGGCCAGCACTCGGACGAGGTCCTGATCGAGGCGGGCTACGCTCCCGAGGACGTCGAGGCGCTGCGTGACGCGGGGGTCGTGACATGAGCGCGAGGCAGCCGGCGTTCTCGCGAGCCCTCGACGATCGGGGCGTTCTGGTCCTGACCCTCGACGTGAAGGAGGAGCGGGTGAACGTCCTCGGCAGGGCGATGCTGGAGGAGTTCACCTCGCTCTTGGCCGAGCTGGAATCGGGCCCGCCCGGCGTGAAGGCCGTCGTGCTCGAGAGCGGCAAGCCCGACAACTTCATCGCCGGCGCCGACATCAGGGACTTCGGCGCGGCCCGAAGCGCCCTCGAGGGGGAGACCCTCTCGCGGGCAGGCCAGGCGATCCTCAACCGGCTCGAGGCCCTCGCGCTGCCGGTGGTTGCCGCGATCCACGGTCCCTGCCTGGGCGGGGGGCTCGAGATGGCCCTGGCCTGTCGCTACCGGATCGCCACCGACGATCCCCGGACGGCCCTCGGCCAGCCCGAGGTGATGCTCGGGCTGATCCCGGGCGCCGGAGGCACCCAGCGGCTGCCGAGGCTCGTGGGCCTCGCGAAGGCCCTGGACCTGATCCTCACCGGCCGGTCCCTGAGGGCGCAGCGCGCGAACGCTATCGGCCTGGTGGACGAGGTGGTGTCACCGCCGGTGCTGCCGCGGGCCGCCCGTGACGCCGCGCTGGCCCTGGCCGACGGCTCGCTCCGGCCCAGGCGGCGTGGCCTCTCGCTGGCGGAGCGGCTGCTGCGGCCGGTGATCCTCCGCAAGGCGCGGTCCTCGGTCCTGGAAAAGACCGGCGGGCACTACCCCGCGCCGCTGTCGGCCCTCGAGGCGGTCGAGAAGGGGACCTCCACGACGCTCGCGTCGGGCCTGGCGCTGGAAGCCCGGCTGTTCGGCGAGCTTCTGGTCTCCGACGCTTCGCGGGCCCTGGTGTCGGTGTTCTTCGCCACCCAGGACGTGAAGAAGGACACGGGCGTGCCGGAGGGGATCGAGCCCAAGGAGGTCGCCAAGCTGGGCGTGGTGGGCGCGGGTCTGATGGGTGCGGGGATCGCCGGTGCCGCGGCCGAGGCCGGTGTGTTCGTGCGCCTCAAGGACACGACCGCCGAGGCCCTGGGCCGGGGCCTGCGTGGCGTGCGGGAGGTCCTGGAGGAGAGACGGCGCCGCGGCAGCCTCTCGCGTCGCGACGTCGAGAAGCGGATGGACAGGATCTCGTGGGCGACCGAGACGACCGGCTTCCGCCGGGCCGCCCTCGTGATCGAGGCGGTGTTCGAGGACCTGGAGCTGAAGCGGCGCGTGCTGGCGGAGCTCGAGGCGGCGACGGGCGAGGACTGCGTCTTCGCGAGCAACACGTCCTCGATCCCGATCCGCGAGATCGCCAGGGACGCGAAGCGCCCGGCCCGCGTCCTGGGGATGCACTTCTTCTCGCCGGTGCACCGGATGCCGCTCCTGGAGGTGATCGTGACCCGGGACACCGACCCCTGGGCCACGGCCACGGCGGTGGCCTTCGGGCGTCGGCTCGGGAAGCACGTGATCGTGGTGCGGGACGGCCCCGGCTTCTACACCACCCGTGTGCTGGCGCCCTACCTGAACGAGGCGGCCCGGCTCCTCGAGGAGGGGGCCTCGGTGGAGGCCGTGGACTCGGCCCTGCTCCACTTCGGCTTCCCCGTCGGGCCCATCGCCCTCATGGACGAGGTGGGTATCGACGTGGGGGCGAAGGTCGCGAAGGTGATGCACAGCCACTTCGGGGACAGGATGTCGCCCCCGGCCTCCATGGCGAGGGTGCTCGAGGACGGGCGGCTCGGGCGCAAGAACAAGCGGGGCTTCTATGCCTACTCCGGCCGGAAAAAGGTCGACGCCTCGGTGTACGATCTGCTCCCCGGCGGCGCTGCGCGCCGGCCCTTCGAAGAAAGGGACATCCAGGAGCGCCTCAGCTTCGCTTTCCTGAACGAATGCATCCTCTGCCTGCAGGAGGGGATCCTGCGGTCTCCCCGCGACGGCGACGTCGGCGCGATCTTCGGCCTGGGGTTCCCTCCGTTCCTGGGGGGACCGTTCCGCTGCCTGGACCATCTCGGCGCCCGCTTCACGCTGGAGGTGTTGGAGCGGCTCCAGGCGACCCACGGGCCGCGCTTCGCCCCGGCGCCCCTGCTCGTGGAGATGGCGAGGGACGCCAAGAGCTTCCATGAACCTGTTCAGCGATAACGCGGACCTCGCCTTCCACGTGCGCGAGGGGATCCCCTGGGAGAGCTTCGTGCCTCTTTGGGAGGAGGGGTTCCGGTTCGAAGACGGGCCCCGGAGCCTCGAGGAGGCGCGGGCGGTCTACGAGGCGAGCCTGGCCGAGGTGGGGGAGTTCGCCGCCCGCGAGATCGCGCCCCGGGCGCGGGAGATCGACCGCGAGGGGGTCGCCTTCCGCGATGGGCGCGTGATCCACCCCGCGGGCCTGCTGGCGAACGTCGAGGGGTTGAAGCGCCTGGGGGTCCTCGCCCCGAGCCTGCCGCGGGACGTGGGCGGGTTCAACTTCCCGTTCTGCGTCGGCGCCGCCATGCTGGAGATCGTGGGCCGGGCCTGCACGAACACGCTGCTCCTCTACGCGTTCTACCAGGGCCCGGCCCTCATGGTGCTGCGGTTCGGGACGCGGGACCAGATCGAGCGCTGGGTGAAGCCGCTGGCCTCGGGTGAGATCTCGGGGGCCGTGGCCATGACCGAGCCCGAGGCCGGGTCGGACGTGGGCAACGTCTCCACGAGCGCCGCTGCCGAGGGGGACCATTTCCGCCTCAACGGGCGCAAGCAGTTCATCACCAACGGCTGCGGCGACGTCTGCATCGTCCTGGCGCGGACGGAGCCTGGCTCGAAGGGGCTCGCGGGGCTGTCGCTGCTCGTCGTGCCCCGCGTCGAGAACGGCCGCGACAACTACCGCGTGGCCCGGCCCGAGACCAAGAACGTGATCCGGGGCTCCGCCACCTGCGAGCTGGCCTTCGAGGGGTCCTGCGCCGAGCTCCTCGGGCAGCGTGGAGATGGCTTTCGCCAGATCCTCACGTTCATGAACGAGGCCCGCGCCGCGGTGGCCATCCAGGGCCTCGGGATCTCCCAGGCGGCCCTCGAGGCCGCGCGGGCCTACGCGGGGCAGCGTGTGCAGATGGGCCGGCCCATCGCGCGCCACGAGCTGGTCGCCGACATGCTGCTCGACATGGAGGCGGAGACGGCGGCGCTGCGGGCCCTCGTCTACCGCTGCACGGCGCTGCAGGACCGCGTCCTGGGACTGGAGCGGGGGGGAGGCGGGACGGCGCGGCGCGAGGCCGCGCGTCTCGAGCGCGCGCTGCGGGATCGGACGCCCCTCGTGAAGTGGTTCGGAGCGGAGCGCACGCTCTGGATTGCCCGGGCGGCCGTCCAGGTCCACGGCGGCTACGGCGTGGTGGCGGAGTACGACGTCGAGCGGCACTACCGCGACGCCCTGATCCTCCCGATCTACGAGGGGACCAGCCAGATCCAGGCCCTGATGTCCCTCAAGGACCAGGTCCGCTGGTGCGTGGAGCGGCCCCATCGGCTGCTGACCGGCGCCGTGGGCGTGGAGGCCCCGCCCGACACCCTCGGGGATGCGGTGCGGGAGATGGCGGCCGAGTACAACCGCACCCTCAGGTACGTCGTGGGCGAGGCCCTGGGCGCGGCCGGCGTGATCCGGGCGCTGCGGGGGCGCGAGCCGGACCGGGAGCGGATGGCCTATGCCCTGCTCTCGGCGGAGCGGCTCTGCGCGATGCTGGCCTACACGCGGGCGGCGGAGGCCCTCGCGGCCCACGCCGGGACCCAGCGCCGGCGGATGGCCGAGCGCTTCGTGCACCGCTCGTTGCCGCTCCTCCGCATGCACGGGCAGATCGTGCGCAGCGGCGACCGCAGCACCCTGGAGGCGCTGCGAGCTTGAACCGGAACGGCCGCAACGGCGCCGTCCTGCATGGCGCCCCCACGCCGAGCCGCCAGGCGGTATCGGCGCGCTTCGGCCGGGTCCTCGGCAAGCGCTTCACGCGGAACAACCAGGCCGTCCTGGCCCTGGCCCACAGCGCCTACGCCAGCCTGAAGCGATCCGCCAACATGATCCGTGGCCGCGGCGCCAACATCTTCACGCAGTGGGTGGGGGACCCCGACGCCCTCGGCAGCGCCGTGATGCTGAAGGCGATCCTGGAGCACCTGGGCGCGAAGGAGGTGCGCATCCTGACCGGCAGCCTGGGACACCCCCAGAACCGCAACCTGGTCGCGCGTTGCAACATCACGCTCCACGATCCCAACACCGGCAGGCTGCCACGGGGCCTGCAGTGCATGGTGGACACGTCGCCGCCCCTCGGCATGTCGAACACCGGGCGTGTGGATCCCGTGCGCGAGTACTTCTTCGTCGCGGACCATCACGCCGACCCCGCGGAGGTAGAGACGAACTGCCGGGCCCAGGGAGTGCGCCGGGTGAAGCACGCCTTCGTGGGCCTTCCGGTGGGGTCCACATCGGCCTTCATGGCCGCCCTCGGCTCGGTCTTCGGCGTGTTCGAGGCGCTGGGGCCCGCGGGCCGCGCGGCCGCGGCCCTCGGGATCTACACCGACACCAGCGCGCTCCTCCACGGGGCGACGGCCCTGGACTTCCGGATGTTCGAGAAGCTCTCGCGGGACGACGCCACCACCGACATCCTGGACGAGCTTCGGGACTATCGCGTGCCCCCCGAGTGGTTCGTGTACCGGGCCGCGGCCTTCCGGCACATGGAGTCGCGGGGCGCGGTCCGCGTCGCGCCGGTGGGATACGTGCGGGAGGACCACCGCGACGTGATCGCGGAGATCGCCAACGAGCTGCTGCGCCTCGAGGGGACGTCGATCGCCATCGCGGTGGCCGTCACGGAGCGGGGGACCGAGGTTTCGGTGCGGGGCGACAGCCGCCTGCTCGGTCAGGACCAGATGCGGATCGTGCGCATCGTGGACCATCTGCTCGGGTACGCGTTCCCGGGGGTGTCGGGCTTCAAGTACGAGCGCCGTCCGCCCCACCGCGTCGAGGGGGGCGCCTGCGTGCCCCACAGCGAGGCCCAGGAGCGGATGTGGAAGCTCGGGGCCAAGGGCGTGGGGCCCGAGGGCGACCCGATGCTGGAGCATTGCCGGGCCTGCGCCCGGGGCCTGATCGCGGCCCTCGAGGACCTGAAATACGCGCGCCCCGAGGAGATCCAGGGGCTGCTCTGATTCCTGCGGAGGACTGGATGTCGAGGAGATCGAAGCGCCTCGCCTGTTTCGCGGCCCTCGCCGCCGCGTTCCTCGGCCCTCGCCCGGCCGCGGCCGCCGCGGCGCGTCCCCTCTTCAGCGTCACCTACCCGCCGGCACTGGGACCGGGACCGTTCGACGGCAGGCTGCTCTTGATCCTCTCCACCGACGACAAGGACGAGCCGCGCTTCCAGGTCAGCGACATCGGCCTCAAGACCCAGCAGGTCTTCGGCATCGACGTCCTGGGATGGAAGGCCGGCGAGGCGAAGAGCTTCGACGCGGACGTGCTGGGCTTTCCCGTGGAGAGCCTCGCCCGGATCCCGGCCGGGACCTACAACGTCCAGGCGCTCTTCCACAAGTACGAGACCTTCCGGCGCTCCGACGGCCACGTGGTGAAGCTCCCCATGGACCGGGGCGAGGGCCAACAGTGGAACAAGGCCCCCGGCAACCTCTATTCGACGGCGGTGAAGGTCGCCTTCGATCCGCAAGGCGCGCGGGCCGAGGAGATCGCCCTGGACAAGGCGATTCGGCCCATCCCGCCGCCGAAGGACACGAAGTACGTACGCCACGAGCGCATCCGGAGCGAGCTTCTGTCGAGGTTCTGGGGAAGGGACATGTATCTCGGGGCGGTGCTCCTGCTGCCTTGGGGGTTTGACGAGCACCCCGGCGCCCGCTATCCGCTCGTGATCGACCACGGCCACTTCCCGCCCACGGTCACCGGCTTCCGGGAGGAGCCGCCGGACCCGGACCTGAAGCCCGAGTTCTCGGAGCGCTTCCAGTGGCCGGCCTACAACCGCACGGAGCAGGAGTGGGCCTACCAGCTTTACAAGGACTGGACGGCGCCGGGGTTCCCGCGCGTAGTCGTCATGGAGATCCAGCACGCGAACCCCTACTACGACGATTCCTACGCGGTGAACTCGGAGAACCTGGGGCCCTACGGCGATGCGATCGTGAAGGAGCTGATCCCGTACGTGGAGAAGAGGTACCGCGCCCTGGGCGCCGGCTGGGCGCGCTTCATGTACGGGGGTTCCACGGGAGGGTGGGAGGCGCTGGCCGCCCAGATCTTCTATCCCGACGAGTTCAACGGCTGCTACGCGGCCTGCCCCGACCCCATCGACTTCCACCACTACGAGACCGTGAACATCTACGAGGACGCGAACGCGTTCTACCCGGAGGCGCCCTGGCGGCGTGTGCCCCGGCCCGCCCACAGGGACTACCTGGGCCACGTGCAGGCGACGGTGGAGGACACGAACCGGCTGGAGCTGGTGCTGGGCACGAAGACCCGCTCGGGGCAGCAATGGGACATCTGGGAGGCGGTCTACTCGCCGGTGGGGCCGGACGGCTATCCGATGCGGATCTTCGACAAGCGCACCGGCGCCATCGACAAGAAGGTGGCGGAGCACTGGCGCGACCACTACGACCTCACCCACATACTGCGGCGGGACTGGGACAAGGGCCTCGGGAAGAAGCTCGAGGGGAAGATCAACATCTACGTGGGCGACATGGACAACTACTACCTGAACAACGCGGTCTACGAGGCCGAGAAGTCCCTGAAGTCCACGGCCAACCCGCCTTACGGCGGCGAGGTGGATTACGGGGACCGGGCGGAGCACTGCTGGAACGGCGACCACACCCGCCCGAACGCCATCTCGCGGCTGCGCTACCACCAGATGTTCATCCCCAGGATCGCCGAGCGGGTCCTGAAGACGGCCCCGGCCGGCGCCGACCTCACGAGCTGGAGATACTGAAGTCACCGTGAGGGAAGCGTCGTCAT
>Ga0210377_10002843_pt1 | contig 14985 bp, 15 predicted proteins | sample PLM4_65_b1redo_FD_155480 | JGI IMG/M metagenome (GOLD analysis project Ga0210377, IMG submission 155480) | Groundwater sediment microbial communities from an aquifer in East River, Colorado, USA - PLM4_65_b1 redo | ecosystem: Environmental > Terrestrial > Soil > Riparian zone | place: USA: East...
ATTTGTTTAAGACGGTTTACAAAACAACTGTCCATTCCAATTTTCCAGGAACATTTTTGTTTACTTATTGCTTCAGAGAATCTTTTAATCTGATCCTCAGTAGGAATCCAGTCAAGTAAATCTTTTCCTTTACCCTGTGGTTTAAATAAAAGAAATACTACAGCATTAAGTTTATCAAGATCAATCAAATTATACCATACATCTTCACCTTGAATGGCTTTAATACATTCTTCAGCAGAATGTCTGGAAAAGATCTTATGCATATTTGTTTTAATTCCTGCTTTAATCAATCTATCAATGGCTGAGAATGTATGATCCTTGCCATAGTCACTTACTGCAACTCCACCGCAAGGTTTACTATCCTCAATCATTTGATCAGTCATATTAATACCAGAAGTTGTATAGTTAGGAGCAACACCATGAGCTCTTGTAAATTCAATTAACTCCTTGAAATTCTCATGATGGTTGGGATCTCCACGACCTCCTAATGCTACTTGATTTACATAATTTCTTACATCATGAATTAATATTTTATAATGTTCAAACTTCATATTATCTTGTTCAACAGATCCTTGATAGCACATAGGGCATTTGTTAAAACACCTTCCCATTATCCCTATATCAATCATAGACGGCATTTCCAAAACGAAAGGATCTGGGGCACCATTGATGCCTGTCATGACCTCTACACCGGTCCTCTTATTAAAGAGGATTACATATTTTTCACCTTTTACTGTCTTAATATCTGGATCTATTATTCTAGTTCCGTCTTGCATTCTTCCTCCTTATTTTTATTGACTTCCAATTCAAAATATAAACCTATATCAAAATCATTAAGTTTTCCATCTAATATTTTTTCTATATAGTTATTTAAACAAATTAATAGATTTTTCTTATCTATTTTTTTATGTAAAGTTATTCCTAAAAATCTATTTGAAGCGCTTTCAATAAAATCTTTAGAATCTTTTAATCCCATCCCAGATACACTTCTATGAAATTGTATTTGTTGAATTTTTCTTTGTGGGTCCATTCTTACCATTCTCAATGAATAGAAATCACTATCAGAAGCGTTAACTAATATTTCAGCAATTAAATATTCAATTGAAAGAAATACATCTTTGAATTCTTTAAATTCAGTTAATCTGTCACACCTTTCTAAATACTCTGTTCTTGAATATTTCTGTGTCAAAAATTACCTCCAATAAAAATAAATTATCTTATTAGTAATTAATATATATAGATAAATCTTTTGGTAAATAATTTACTAATTACTATGATACTTTAGAACAAATTAAAAATTTTACTACATTGTCGAGGATATTTAATAATGATAAATTTAGATTTATATCTAGAACAAATACAAAATAATACTGAGCAGATGTCAGCAGCAGGTATCGGATTTTCTATTGATTCTCCGCATACAAATATTAAAAAATTAAAAGAAGTAAAAGGTATAAAAGAAGTAAATAAAATAAATAAAGAATAATATTAAAGATGTTTAAGGAGGAAATATAATATGAAGAGTTCATTTTCAAATATAACTGGAAATATGCTAACAAGAAAATTCGGTGGAACCGATAAGGGTGTTGCCGATCCATATGTAACTGGATATCATTTTATTTGGTTTACAAGTCTTCCATCAAATTTGTTAACATATATAAAGAAAGCATCAGCTACTTCCTCATTTGGAAGTAATACTGATATTGCTAATGTTCTATCAGCAACTTGTCTTAGCGTTACACCTCCAGGAGGAACTTTAAATAAAGTTGAGTTCACTGGTTTAGGTGGAGTAAAATGGGCAGTACCAGGTAATATTGATTATGGAAATTCAGTTTCAATTAAGTTCTTTGAAATGAGTGGTACACCAATTCTTGATATTATGCATGGTTGGTTTAGAATGATAAGAGATTATAGAACTGGTATCACAGGATTAGAGGATACTGATTCTGGAGATGGTTATAGTAATAAAACATATTCAGCAGCTATGTATTATTGGACAACTGCTCCTGATGCAAAGACAATTGAATATTATGCTTGTTATGATGGTATGTTCCCAAATAAAGATCCTCAAGATCTTTTCTCATCAGATGTTGAATCAGTTGGTAAGTTAGATATTGAAATTGAATTTAATGTTGATTATGCATATCATGAGCCATGGGTTAAAACAAATTGTAAGAAGTATATGGATCAATTGAATCCATCATCAGGAATAGATTTAGTTTCAGATACAGCTAGATATTCTTAATAGTAGTTAGTAATAATAAATAATTCTTAAAGGAGAAATAAAAAATGAAAATTTATAAAGAGTCATTACAAGCATTAAGTGGTTTAGTTGTAACCGAGTCAAAACTTCCTTCAGATGCTAAGGAAAGCATTTTAAATTTTATTCAACATGAAGCTTCAGAAACACAATTAATGGCATTATTACTTGATGGTAAAGTACAAAATGTAAGTGAAGTTACTAAGCCAATTGTTCAAGAGAGATTTAATGCAAGTCCTTGGGCAGTAGCTCAGGAAACATTTGCAGAAAATTTTACCAAGAAGTCTCGGACAAAAAAGAAGTAATATCCGAGGCTGGTGTAGACACAGTTGCACATGTACCTACAATGGGTGATTTAGCTCATAAAGTTGGGAATGCTATAACTAGTACCCCATATATAGGTCCAGCATTAGGTTCAGCAGGAACAGCATTATCAGCTGGGTTATCTTATGCTCAATCAGTTCCTGGCATGGAAACAATTGCTGGAATAGCTATTGCAGCTGGTTTAGCTAAAAAATTTATTTCTGCTAAAGTTCAACAACATTTATGTAAAGATCATTGTGCAGAAAAATTTGTTTTAGACCCAGAGAAGAGATGGCGTTGCCAACAAGCATGTATTAAAGAACTTGCTGCGTTTAAGAAAAGAGATAAATATAAGCATTTGAGGACTCATACGGATGGATAAAAAAATTAAGAGTCAAATTAATCGGGAAGAGCTTAGTAAATTAAGTTCTTCCCTTTTTTTACAGACAGATTCATTGTTAGAAAATTATTTGAATTCGGTACAACAAGAAGGAATATGGGATAATGTTAAAAGAGGTGCTAGATATATAAAAAAAGGTGCTGAAACAATTAGTCAAAATTCTAGCTTAATACAACAAGCTCCTATTTTGGGAGTTGGGTTGGGTGTTCCTGGATCAACTGAAGCTTTAGGTTTATCATTCTTTACATATAATTATATGAAAAATATATTGTCACAATATGCAGTAGAATGTAAAAAACAATATGGGCAACAAGGAATGTCAGCAGTATCTAATTGTATAGATGCTGCCAGAAAAAAGATGTTTTTAGAAAGAATTAAAAGGTTAGAAATTATTAAAAATAAATGTAGAAAAATAAAATGGTCCAATAATTGTTTACAAAAAGTTGATGAGCTTCAAAATAATTTAGAAGAAAAAATAAAAAATATTAAAGTTCTTATATTCTAATTTTCAATATGAAAAAATCGAAAATCTTAAAGGAGGTTTACAATGTTTAAAAGTTTTAATACAAAGTTTCCAGAATATGAGGTTATTACTCCTCAAACAAAACTGTCTTTCACTTTAAGATCAATGACAGTTCAAGAAGAAGAAAGACTTAAAGCTAGTTTAGTTACACCAGCAAAAGTATTAGAACATCTTAATTCTTGTATTTATGATTGTATAGTTAAAAAACCAGCAGAGATTAAAGACTTTATTTCATTTCAAAAAAATATAACTGTTAAGGATAGAGATGCATTATTATATGGTCTATATCATATTACATATGAGGAAGTAAGAAATTATGAAGTTATATGTAGTACATGTAGTGCAAAAAATCAAGTAACAATAAAAGCAACAGATACTTTTAATATTACTCCATACCCAGATGAAGATATTTTAACAAAATCAATTAGACTAGCTCTTCCTTCAACAGTTAATGTTACTGCTTTTATTAAACAACCTACTTTAGAAGAAGAGCAAAAAATGATTAAAGAGTTAAATGGAAATGATGCAGCTACTGAATCTTTGGTTATTGAAAAGTTTGAACAAGATATTCCTAATTCCAAAGAATCAATCGTATATTCAAATAGAAGTGATATTTATATGGGTTATTTAGATCTTCTTCCAAGAGATAGAAAAGCTATCTATGCATCATATATAGAGAACTTTGGTAAATATGGAATTGAATTAAAGATGAAGGTTAATTGTGTAAAATGTGGAACTTCAGATAGTGTGAATATTGATTTAGTGGACAGCTTTTTTCGAAACGCAATCGGAGGATAAATTTTACGACGAGTATACAAAAAACCTTCGAGAAAATATATTCACATGTATGGAATTTAGTAGACAATCTTATTTAGAAGTTATTGCTATGCCAGTTAAAAGATTCTATGATTATTTAAAATGGAAAGTGGATCTTGAAGATAAGAAAAGAACAGAGATGGAAGAGGCCACTAACTTTGGAAAGGATTTAAAGTTGCCTAAAATGAACTTTAAAAGATAATTATATTTATGTCAAGCATAGCAGAAAGATTTCATAAAAAGGTTGTAGGAAATCAAGGAAAGGATCTTGATTATAAGGCAAGAATTACCTCAACTGGAGATTTTGAAAGGATTGAACAATTAGATACTATTTTAAATTCCTGGAATAATATTTTAAATATTCCAAGAGGTACTTATGATCACGATCCAAACTTTGGTAGTAACTTATATAAATATATTTTTGACCCAGCTGATAAAAGAACTATTAGTAAAATTAAAGCTGAAATAGAAAGAAGTTTATCAGAATATGATAATAGAGCTAAAATAATAAGCATAGATGTTAAATTTCTTTCTAATTTAAAAGGATTCAATATATCTATTTTAGTTGAATATCAAAATAAACAAGCTACATTAAAAACAAGTATTACAGAAAATTCAGTTATTAATATATTGGGTGGATAACAATGCAAAACTGGACAAGAATATATGATTATATACATGAATATCAAAGATTAGTATATGATGTTTATAGTAAAGATGCTATAGCATTTTTATGTACTTACTATCATATAAATAAAAATTCTACAGTTTGGGACAACACTGATATGATGGGCGGGGCGTATGAAAAGATTGGGGATTTATCAGGTATTAAATGGGACAAAATTTTATTACTTCCTGTATTTTTTATAGAAGATATTACTACTTCATTTGATGCAACAGAAATTGGTTTAATAAAAGATAATGATACCAATCTTGTAATTCCATCTTCATATGGATTTATTCCTTTGGCAAATGATATGATTAAATTAGAACAAAGTTATTTAAGACCAAATAATGATATATACCCAATATTTTCAGTTGCTGGCGCTGAGATAGATAGAAATACTGACAAAAGATTTTGGAAGTTAAAATTATCTTCAGAGCAAAGTAGAACTTTAAATGAATTAGAAAATCAAACTTTAGAAACATATTCATTCTTTGATTATGATAAATCTATTCATACTTTAGATAACTCTACTACATTAACAAGGATGTTAGTTAAGAATGAAACAATAAAAAATAATATTAAAAATAGACTAGATTTAAATTCTGGATTTTATTTCTTTTAGAGGATTAATAAAAAATGGCAAACAATTCAACAGTAATATCAAGTCAAATATATGCTTCTAGAGATCAAATAAGAAATCAAATTATAGAATATGCTAGAACATATCTAGAACTAGATGATATAGATTTAACTAAGTCTTCATTCTTAACATTTTTAATAAATACATTCTCTACATTAACAAGCAATTTATTATTTTGTCAATTATCTTCAAGTAGAGAATTCTTTTTAACTGAAGCTCAATTAGATGAAAATATTTTAAATCTAAGTGCTTATATTGGATATACCCCATATGAATCTAAATATGCTACAACCAATGTTCTAATTAATATTGAGAAATCATTTAGTGCAACAACTAATGTTTCATTTACTATTCCAGAATCTTTTATATTTAAAACAGTAGATGGAGTTCCTTTTTCAACTTTTTATTCAGTTAATATTTTTGTAGATCATAATAATACTATGACTGCAGTTTTAAGACAAACCTCAGGAAATCTTGAAAAAACATATACTCTTCCAGTTGGGGAATCAACTAGTACAGATGGAAAAACATACTTCAATTTATTATTACCTGTAAGACAATATCAGAAAAATATACAAGAATTTCAATTAGATTCTATATTACAAGAACTACAATTTATAACAGTTGATGTGCCACTTGAAGGGAAAATATCATCTATTACAGTACAAGTAAAATTAGGTGCTACTTATCAAAATTATACTAAATTTAATTCTCTATTTTTAATGGGACCAGATGACTTTGGATATATAATAAGAAGGACCACAACAGGAAGAAAGTTATATTTCGGTAATGGATTAATAGGAAAACAACCACCAGCAGGCGGAACTGTAATTGTTACTATTAATGAAACTTTAGGATCAGATGGAAATGTAATTTCAGGTAGTATTAATATAGGAGATAAGTTATATATTACTGAAGATGGTAGGAATAAAGTTCTTAAATATACATGTACAAATACAGAACAATCATCTGGTGGAACAGATGAGGAATCTATAGAAGATATTAGAAGAAATTCTATTGCTAACATAGTTTCATTAGGAAGATTAGTAAGCGAACAAGATTTTGTAAATTCAAATTCTATTATTAAAGATTCACCTATTGGACAAAACTCATTACCAATTCTAAAAAGATCTGATGTTAAAAATAATGAAATTTTATTATTTATTACATTACTATACCAAAATTTAATTGTTCCAACAAAAAATGCTTATTTTAATTTTTCTCCTGATACGGTAAAAATTTCTAGAGAATATGAAACAACATTTGAAGGAGATGATTATGTAGTTCCGTTTGATATATATCCTAATTATATTAGTAAATATGCTACATATAAATATGTAATGTCTAATATGGATATTATTCCATCTTTAGAATCTAATACTCCTTCTAATTATGTAAATTTAGATGGTGATATTTTTTCATTTGTGGTGGATAAATTAACTACATCAATTACTACAGAAACAGAACCTAATGGAGCTGCTAAATTTGAATTACATTATATTTCTGATTCTACTGATTCTTCTCTTGTAACTTGTGATATGATTACATTAGAAAATAATGGATTATTTAAAATGACACAGGATGGAACTACCTCTATATTAACATGTATAGTAGATCCTTATGAAAAATTACCAGAAGGAAATCAAAAATATGAATTTAAAATATATAATTCTTCTGGAAAGTTAATGGCTGTATATACAACTACATTCACATTTAGAAAAGTTTTAGATGACTTTATGATTTCTAATATGACCTTAGCAGAGGATGGAACTAATTATACTATATATGATGTACCTTTAATTAAAAAATCTTTCTATGATGGGTTAACAAATAAAAAAGAATTTGAATCTATTGTTATGCAAAAGTTATTGACATCAATGTCATTCTCTAGTTATAAAATGTTAACTGATTTTATAAATATTAAATTCTCTAATACAACTGGTATAATGAAAAATATGGAACATAATGTGGTTAATAGAGTTTCTGTAAAAAGTATTTCATTAAATGAATATCCTGATTATCCTAGTTTAGGAGACCGATATATTGTTAATGGAAATGAAGCAGTTTCACCAATAACTGGACCTGCTGAAAATATTTATAAAGATTATTTTGTTGAATGGCAAGGAGCTGATTCCACAAGTGCTCAATGGATATTTACATATCCAACATCGAATGATATTGTTCTTGTAGAAGATGTTAATAAAAAATATATTTTTACAGATATAGGATGGAGACAAACTGAATATACTATTCCATTAAAATTAGAAGTTCATATATTTAGAGAACCTACATATTCAGGAACTTATATTGAATTAGCTAATTTAGTTAAAACTACTATTGTTAATGAATTTGAATCTAGATTTGGAATTAATATTTCATTATATAAATCAGAAATAATTAAAGTAGTACAAGGAATAGAAGGAGTTAATCATTGCAGACTAGTTAAACCAGAATCAGATATATTCTTCAATTATGATGTAAAGAATTTTTCTCAAATAGATTTATTAAAATATGCCCCAGAATATGTTTACTTTACAGAAGATGATATTATAGTAAAGATTATAGGATAAAATATGGATTTATTATTAAAAAAAAATAAGGTAGACACAGAAAGATTAAAAACATTTTTACTTAATACAGCAGCACATGAGATAACTCATTTATCAGATCCTTGTTACAAACCTGAAATGAGTAAGTATTATTATGAACTACTTAGGTTTACTAGTGTTACAGAACTTGAAATTAAAGCATTCACTAAAAAATACTTTGAGGGTATTCCTTTAAGTCATTATCGCCCAGTAATAGAACCAAAAACTATTATTATATTTTATATCATGCAGTATTTCTTACATACAGTAAAGGATAGACATGCATTTCAAGCAGCGCTATTTTTATTAGGTATACGAAGCCAGGCTACAATATACAGTAAAATGTTTCCTAGCCATTGTAATCCTATGTTCTATAAATATGCCATCGAACATTTAAGTAAAAATCATTTGTATTCTGTGAATGAAACTGTAGGAAATGCAGTTAGATATTTATGTTTAGAAACTGCACAAAAATGGATGGATCCAATAATACATGATGATAGGAAACAAATAGTTTCATTCATATTAGAGCTTAGACATAGGATTGCACAAAGTTATAAGAGTTTAGCAGAATTATATTATAAATCTTATGAAGAAGGAAAAGGGTATGGAACTCCATTTGAAACTGAGGAGGGAGTTGAAGTTCATAAAGATGTTCAAACATCTAAGGTTGTTTTAGATGCAGTAAAGAAGATAGCAATCTATAGGATCATAGACTCAAAGGCATTGTCAGCCTCTAAGGAGATAACAAAAGTAAGCAAGGACTTCTCGGACGTGGTCATACATCATTTATCAAATGTGAAGCACTCTGAGAATATTAGAATAATTCTAGATTTATATGTAAAATCAATTAAAGAAGTAAAAGAAATTTGTGGAAAGAATTTCTTCGATTCAGTTAAGAGTTTAATGGCAACTAAAAGATCTAATTCTCATATATATTTTAAACAACAAATAGAATTATTATTAAATACATTATTAGATGACTCAAAATTAAAATCTAAATTTGAATCACAAACAAACCAAACTCAATATCTAAGTAAATTATTTCTTGCTTATTACTTAACTCTAGTTTTAAGAAATTCTTTATGTTAACCTAAAACAGGTGGTGTTAAAGTATTAGCCATATCCTTCTTTGTTGTATCAACTCTATTAGTTGCATCTTGATTATATCCTGTAGAAGTTGTAGAAGTTGTAGAGGTTGTAGTTATTGGAGTTAAAACCTCATTTTCATTTATCATATTTGCTGTAACAGGATCTTCATGTGGGTCATATATTTCTCTATAATCTTCTAAACTTGATAAATAGTTTGCTAATGTAGGTCTAGTAGAACCATATACCCCAGGTTTTTTAGTTTCAACAACTATACTGCTAAATAAGCTTGAGAAATCTAATCTTATATCAACAATACCCATTCTTTGGTTCCATGCAATTTGCTGTTGGTCACCACCCTTAATTATATTTATAGAACTAATATATGCAGGACTTAATAAAAACATACCAGGACAATTAATCTTATGTATATATGGCCAGTTGTATACCCCACCAGTTTGTGCATGAGGAAGAGAAAGTAATAATAATGCAGCAATTGGTCCTATAATGAACTTCTTTGTTGCTGCATCATTTCCTGGATCAGGATTAAATAATCTTACAGTAAAAGAATATGATGGAGAGAATGTACTATTCTTCCATAACTGAGGCATATCAATTCTAGCTCCACCCATTAACGCATCTGCCATATTAATCATTTGTTTAGCAGCACCTTCAAATCCTTTATTACTCATTCCTCTAACTTTTTCTTGTCCTGCTGTAACAACGTCTTGGACTCCTTTACCTATATCTTCCATTCCAAGACCTCTTAATGCTCCACCTAATTGTTTTACTGTATTGGATCCAGTTCTTGATCCAGTCATCTGCGCTAACTGCCCAATACTTTCAGAAGCAACTTCTCCCATTTTTTGTAAAAAGTTTTCTGAATATTCATTAGTAAATGTATCAGATGGAAAGTTATCTGGAATAATAGCTACCTTTATTGAATCAACATTTAAGTCCTCAAATGTAAATCCATGTGCTTCTAATATTGTAAGATATTCAGTTAATCTATCTGAAAATACAAAAGTTGTTAATGTGTTAACTTGAGCTGGCGCGCCTGGTGTAATCTCAAGAACTGGTAATGAATTTTGCATAATACCATCACTCATAATACTCTTAGGTGGCATTCCAATTATATTTGGCATTTGAATTGGCATATTTTTATCTCCTTAAATTATTGAACAGCTGATCCTCCATAAATCAAGCTGCCTATACCTGGGTCATGTTGTCCTGGAGCTCCACCACTATTAGAGTTAACTTGTGTATTACTCTCTTGATTATTTCTAGTTTCTTGAGTAAGATTAGTAACAGCAACTTGAACTTGTTTAGTTCCATTATTTATATTTGCAGCATGTTCTGATAAAGATTTTCTATTTTCTCCTGCTGATCCTTGAGCAGCTAATATTCCTGGAGCTGTTTGTATTTTAGCAACATCTGAAGTTGAAGTTGATGGCGGTATTATATCAGCTGCTTGTGATGTATTTCTATTAAGCCCATCTAAAAATTTAATAGCATTTTCATACATAGATGTTTTTTTAATATAATCGCCACCAGGCATTATAGATGTAATAGTTTCTAATAGCCATTTAGCAATTCCTGAAATCATACCTATCATAAAGTCAGTTATCATATCTCTTAAAAATTTAATTTTTTTATTCATAGAATTAATTGAATCACCGATTACTTTTGCAAATTTCATAGGCATTTCTTTAATACTATCCCAAGCTTTAGAAATTGATTCTCCAGTAGAATCCCATAATTCAAATATCGAATCAAACATTCCTCTTAATTTATCTATAGGCCACGTAATTACTTTCATAGATATTTTACCTAAATCTTTAAGTTTATCACCTAACCAATCCCAAGCTTTAGCTATTTTTTTCCCTCCTATAAATCCTAATACCCCACCTACTAATGCTCCGATTCCAGCTCCTATAGGACCAAACATCATTCCTATAGCGGCACCTTTTGCTATTCCAGATATAGCTCCTTGGGTACCGCCTTCTGAGCCACCTAATGCTCCTCCAATTGCAGCTCCAGTTCCACTAGTTCCCCATTGGTCTTTATTTTTATATCCTTCATAACTACCTTCAGCCAACATTAAACCTCCAGCAACACCAGCTCCAATTTTTGCAAGACCTTTTCCAATTCTTCCTCTTCTTCCTCTTCTAGTTCCTGTAATTCCACCAGCAGCATCTGCAGCAGCTTCAGCTGTAGTGCCGACCCCACCTTTTCCAAACACTTGTTCAAACAAAGTTTTTATTATAGGAGATAAAGTTTTAAATCCAACAGCTATTAATTTAAAAGGAGCTAAAAATTTGGCAGTTATAAATCCCATTATACCTTTAACACCTATAAGAAAATATGAAAATAATTTACTAAAGAATCCTTTTTTAGTAGACTTAGCTACCTCGTCCATATCATCTGCGATTCTTTCAAGTAAAGATAGATTTTTTCTTTTTTCTTTTTTTGCCGCAGCAGCCTCTTTTAATTGTACACTTAATAATTTTTTATTTTGTTTTTGACTTTGTTTTAAAAGTTTTTTCTCTTCCTTTCTCCATTTCCATTCATCAACCTTCATATTCCATTCTGCAGATTTTTTCTTCCAATAATCTACAGTTATCATTTCTTTAGCTTTATTAATTCTTTCAATCCATGTATTTTTTCTCTTATAAATTCTCTCTTTTCTTTCAGCTTCCTTTTTATCATTTCTTTTTTGGAGCCAAGTTCTTAGTCGATCTGCTGCTGTTTGCCCCCAACCTTTGATAGTAGCTTTTGATGCCTCTTCAGTTTCTTTTTGACTTTTACCAATAGATCTAAGAAGACTAGTCATTCTTCCAAATACTGTCTTCTTTTCTTCTGCGCTACCCTCTTTAGCAGCTATAGATCTAGTATTAATATTACCACCTAATTCTTTAAGACCTTCTTTACTAAATAGTTTTTTAATTCTAGATTTAGCTTCATTTCCTGCTTCATAAAATTGATCTTTAAGACCCATCTTCTTTGCATAACCAGCTAACATTTTCATTTCCATTATGAAACCTTTTGTAGTACTTTGACCAGTTAATATTTTAATCTTGTCTATAATACTTTTACCCTTTGAAGCCATGATTCTAGAGTACATAGTATCTTCGCCAGATTTATCTTTAAATGGAGTTAATCCAGGAACTGCTTTAGTTGCCATTGCTTTTAAATAATAAATAATTCCATCTAATTTAGTCATACCAGTTGTATATATCATTCCTAATATAGCAACTGTCTGGTCAGAAGCGGAACCTCGTTTTGGTAAATCTCTAATATATCCACCTCTAGGTTTAAATAGTAATCCTATAAGTTTTCTAGGTGCAGTAAGTATTGTAGATAACGTATAATAGGTTTTATATAATCTTCTAAATAATGGATTCTTATCAAACATATTCCCGAAAAACATCTTCATTTTTCCAGTTTGTTGAATAGTACCTATTTTAATTTGATCTAAATCCTCAGCTATTCTTTTGAATACACTTTGTCCTTTATATGTAAAGTATTTATCAATAGGAACTACTGCTTCATTTTTATGTAATTGAGCTTTAGTATCCCTTGTAGTAATACCACCTTTTCTCATTTTAGGAATGTGTACTCCACCTTCCATTCCAGCATCAACATATCTTTCAACCTTTTCTCTCTTACCTCTAGATCTCTTTTCTTTCCAATCACTCCAGTTTTCACTAATCTTTTCTTTTAGATTTTCATATATACCTGACTGAGCAAATTTAGTTGCCATAAATCCAACTAAAGGACCGAACGCTTTAGCAACTGTCATCCCTAACATATTTGGTTTATTAACATTAAATTCTTCTTGTAAACTTCTTTTAAAATCTTTTAAACTTTGTCTAGTAAAGTTTGCAGTCCCTACCATCATATTTTTTGATGCCATACCAACGTCATCCAACATTTTATTCATTTTCATAGATGATATTTTAAATGCAGAGATGGTACCAGCTTGACTTGCAATTAATTTTTTCTGAGATATTATAACTGAATCAGAAGCTTTTGAAACATTAGTTATATATGAATTTAAATCATTAATTCTTCTACCATCTCCAGAAGATTTATAATCTTTATCTTCATCATCAATTCTGGCCATATTTTAATCTCCTTATAACTTATTTGCTAATGACTTAATTAATTGTAGCGGTTTACTTCTATTGAAAGCTGACATAATTGATATTACTTCACTTGGTGTATATAATTCTTGATAACAAAAAGAAAAGTCTGGAACTTTTCCAGTTAAGTTTTTATAAGCTTGTCTTAATAATTTTCCAGTTTTATAGTTGTCATAATATGATAGATTATACTTTGGATGAAGATGATGTATAAACCCTATCATATCTTTAACAGCTTCATCTGCTTCATCTTTATTCATTCTCGAAAACTCTAAAATCTTAAGCAAAAAATGACCTTGTTTTAAAATAATTTCACTTAACTTCTGATCATCAGTTCTTACTTCAGTCTTAAACATTTTAAATACATGTTGTTTTACTAAATTTATAAACTCATCATTTTTATCATCTATATTTAAAAACAATGAATAGAAATTAATATAATAATTATAAAGATCTTCTTTGAATGTTGACCATGTATGGTATGCATCTAACTTGGTACAAAGATGCATCATTTCATGAACACAAATCATCGCAATCCATTTATCATCAACAAACCCTAATTTAGAAACATTATTATCTATGACAATAAAAATAGTTTTATTTTTTGGTACATAGAAAGCATTTCCTTTGCTCCTATCAACCATTCCATTTGAATCAGCTCCGAATAATCTTCTCATTCCAATAGTCATTGCATTTCCGGCCGAGTATACTGGTGTTAATTTCCCCTTACTAATTAATTTAGTTATATCGCCAGATGAAACTCCAAGTTGTTTAGATAATATTTCAGATAATTTTTTCTTCAAAGTTTCTGAACTATATAGAGGTTCACCATCTAAGGTAATCTCTTTAGTTAATCCAAATGGAGAAGCCCATGCTTCAGATAATAATTTATCCATGAGTTCCTTTCTACTTTTTACTATATATTAAACTAAACATATCTATATATTGTTTTCCATCAATCTTTTGATTAGTATGATCTTTTAATTGCTTCATAACAATACCTGCATCACTTTCAGGACTTCCATAATGTCTCACATTAATATCATCATTTAAATTCATAATCTTACTAAAATCTCCATTAAATTCTTCTGGCTGTGATAATACTAATGGAGCATCATACTTTCTTACATAGAATGATAATCCAGCACTGAATGCTAAGTCATCTGTAGATCCTGTCTCGGCTTGTACTTTACCACCTTTATCTACTAATCCAATTAATTCCAATGCAAGTCTTTCTGATTTAACTGATTCAGGATATTGAGTTATATATGTATAAAGAGATTCAATAATTAAAGGTCTAGTTTTCATTGTTGTACCTAAACCTGGTTTTAAAATTCCGCCATCCTTACCTGTTTTTTCTTTATATAACATATGACCAAAATCTGAATCTCTTACTGACTTACAAACTTGTTCCCCATAGCTATTTCTTTCAACAATAACTAAACCAGGATAAGCAGTTACAGCAAACAATACAATTTTAATGAAATTTTGAACTTCACATTTACCTTGGTATTCCCACATTTGATCTAATGTATGAAAATCCCAAATAGTTAT
>Ga0210377_10002844_pt1 | contig 14980 bp, 14 predicted proteins | sample PLM4_65_b1redo_FD_155480 | JGI IMG/M metagenome (GOLD analysis project Ga0210377, IMG submission 155480) | Groundwater sediment microbial communities from an aquifer in East River, Colorado, USA - PLM4_65_b1 redo | ecosystem: Environmental > Terrestrial > Soil > Riparian zone | place: USA: East...
ATCCAAGGCTTTGATACAATACGAGATTACCTTCTTGTGAATGTCCAGTCCGATGTAGTAAAATGCGTTCATGGAAACCTCCTGGTGGTCTCTTTCTGGGCGAGCCCATCTCGACCCAGCCGTTTGCCTCATGCAAACATTGTAACCACCTGGAGGTTTCCTTCAATACAGATCACTTATCCATTCAAACAGATTTATTTTCAATGCTAATTTTGTGTAATCTCTTGCACAAAATAAAAAGCCACCAGTCAGCATATCCATGCCCCTGGCGGCTTAATCTGCCCAACCTGACTTTTTCTCTCTGTGACTATCATCGTCAAGACTCCCATAACATAAGATTAAAAGAGTCTCTTTTTTACACCCCACAGACAGACAGTGTCAACCGATATCCCAATTATTGTTAACCCGCTACAGGGCATGCAGGAAACAGAGGGGTCGGAGACATTTGCTGCCTCACACCCAGTTTTGAAGCTTTATCCCCTTGATACGCTTGAAATGTTTCGTATTGTTCGTAACCAGTGTCACGTTCCCTTGAGCCAGAACACACAGGTGTCGGTATCCAGCAGGTATTTCACAGGTCAACCCTTCTTCCGCCAAATCCGCTTCGATGTGCCTCAACATCGGCAATGATTTCTTCCGCTGAGCGGTCGTCCTGCCATGCTCCGCAGAAACCGGTGTTAGAGGTGCCGACAACGGCTTTTTGCCTGGCGACGCTCAGAACTCCTTCCTTCAATGACCGCAGCATCTTAAGTGCCTGGGGCAGCAACGGCGTAGGCATGGATCTGATTTCGTGCAATATTATTTCTTCGTACTTTGTTTGAGTCTTCATGCAAACCACCTCCAACCTCTCTATACTTCGCCCTGCCCGCCTTCCTCGAAAACGCTCTGGGGCAAGTATGCAATCTTCCTTAATAACAGCCACTAAGCTACCGCCATTGTCTTATCGTGTCAAGAAAAGGAAAATGGGGCAATATCTTTATCGTCGTCATCGGTCATGATCTCCACTGCATTGCGACAAGGAAAGGTTATAGCCGTATATCCACGGCAGCCAGCAGGGCTTTTTCAATGGAGACCAGCAGTTCCTTCGGCAGTTGGCCGATACGGTCAGCCAGTTTGGCCCGGTCGAGTGTTGTGATCTGGTGGCAGATGGCGGAACAATCGCTCGCTAATCCGGCTGTGCCGGCGTCAAGACGGACAACTGTCGGGGAGCGTTTGGCTCGGTTTGCTGAGGTAGAGACGGGAATTACTATGATGGAGCGCCACCCGGCGGCCTGGTTGAAGGCATCGTGGGAGAGGATGATGACCGGACGCCTGCCAGCCTGTTCGGAACCGGTACGGGGGGCCAGATTGGCCCAGTAGATGTCGCCCCGTTTCATCGTCCGGATTCCGTTTCGTCCAGATGTTCCAGCGAAGCGGTTTCAAGTGATTCGTCGAGATCGTCGGCGGTTCCGGCCATGGAGGCCGCATAACTGGCTATCTCTTCATGAAGCGTCAGTCGCTCCTGTTCGTCGAGCCACTGTTCAAGCGCCTGCTTTACAAGTTGGGTTGCCGGTTTATGCTGACGCTTCGCCACAGACTTGAGTCGCTTATAGATAGGCTCTGGAAGCGGCAGGTGAAAGTTATGGGTTGAATCAATGGCTGTTTTCATGCCATGAATTATATGGCAGAAATGTATTATATGCAAGGCCATTATCGGGGAAAAGATTTCCCCAGATACTCCCTTCAGCTCTCGGCTGTTTCCTCCCGGCAGACCTCAAAGAAAACCATGACGAGCGCCAGAATCACCGGACCCGCCACCACCCCTGACAACCCGAACGCCAAGAAACCGCCCAATACGCCGAAAACAATGACCAGGATCGGGAGCTTCGCCTTGCCGCTGATGAACAATGGCCGCAGGATATTGTCGATGCTGCTGACCACCAGCACCCCCCAGACAATCAGCAGCACGCCGTACAGTGTCTGCCCCTGCACCAGCAGGTAGATTGCCCCCGGGAGCCAGATCAGGGCGGTGCCCACGAAGGGGATCGGCGCACAGATTGCCATCAGGGTGCCGAAGAGGAACGGGGAGGGAAGACCTGCGACCCAGAAACCGAGACCGCCGAGCGCCCCCTGCACGAGGCAGGTCAGGATGACACCGTACATCACCGCCCCCAGAACCCTGGTAACGGTGACAATGATGGTTGCCCTGAGCTGTTCTCCGATGGCAACGACCAGCCAGAAGCGCCGCAGGAAGTGCACGCCGTCCCTGTAGATGAAAAAGAGGGTGATCAGCATCAGTATCAGCTTGAAGAGAAAACCGAAAATGTTTTTCACGATCCCGGTCGAATAGTTGAGCATGGAGGCAAGCCCGTTTTTTACGGCAGGCAACACCATCGAATCCAGCTCCAGATGAAGCGGACCGGTCAGCGGTCTGAGCTTTTCCAGCCAGGGGGTTACTGCCGGATGGTGGAGGAGGTCGCCAAAGGCAAAACCAGCGCCCCCGGAACTCGCACGTTCCAGGTACTGATACGCCAGCGCGGCTTCCCGCGAAAGAGTGAAGATCAACCCCGTCAAAGGGCCGATCAGCGCGACGACGAGAGCCGCCGTCATCAGCGCCGCAGCACCGGTCTCGCGCCCATGGCAGCGGCGGAGGAGTTTCTCGTAGAGCGGATAGGTGATGATGCCGATTGCCCCGGCCCATACCAGCAGCGCAAGGAACGGCGAGAGGATGGTGAACAGCAGGTAGATGAACAGCATGGCAACGGTGTAAGTCATCAGCGTAATAAATATGGTGCGGTCCATTTCGACTCCTCAAGGGTTATGGTCTTATACCAACTCCAAATCAAGGCGCTATCTTCGTTGGCTCGGCTTCGGCTCCTCAACGTACGTAATTGTACGCCTTCGTCGCCTCAATCCTCGCCGCCTTGATTTCATCCTTGATTTGAATTTGGTATTACTGCGCCATCCGCTTCAAAACCTGCTGCAGTTTTTTCAGCTCCTCGCCGTAGCCGGCCCAGTCCCCCTGGCGCTGCAGGTTGGTTGCCCTCTCGAAGATGCTCATCGCCTCCCTGGCGAGCTCGGCTGAAGAGGCCTTCACAGCCGCGGACGCGGCCTGGGTGCTGCCGGCCGGGGCTTTCTTCCCGCCGAAAATCCTCTGCAGGGCGAGTTCCAGGGTTTCCTCCATGACCACTTCATCGCCGTAGGCGACGATGACCCGCCGCAGTTCGGGAAGCCCGGCCTTGTCCGCAGCCGCGAGGAAGAGCGGCTGCACATAGAGGAGCGATTTTTCTATGGGGATCACCAGCATGCTCCCCCGGATGACCTCGGAGCCGCGCTGGTTCCAGAGTGTCAATTGCTGGGATATGAAGGAATCCTGGTTGATCCGCGCGTCGATCTGTTTCGGCCCATAGATGAGCCGGTCCCGCGGGAAGGTGTAGGCCAGGATTTTGCCGTAATTCGGCGCATCACAGCGTGCCGTGAGCCAGGCAGCGAGGTTGTCCCGCTTCGAGGGAGTAAACGGCAGGAGCAGGAGGTATTCTTCTTTCTTTTCACCAGGCAGCTTCATGATCGTGTAATACGGCTCCATCGGCTTATCGCCGAGCGAAGGGATCTCCCAGAGATTCTCCTTGTTGTAGAAGACCTTCGGGTCGGTCATATGATAAGCGGCGAACATGGCGGCCTGCAGCTGGAGGAACTGATGGGGGTAGCGGACATGTTTGCGCAGGTCATCCGGCATGGCTGCTATTGGTTTGAAGAGCCCCGGGAAGATGCGCGCATAGACCCTCACCATGACATCATCGGGGTCGCTGATGTAAAAGGTGAGCGAGCCGTCGTAAGCGTCAACCACCGCCTTTACCGAATTCCGCATGTAGTTGATCCCCCCTTTGAGTGGCTTTGAGTAGGGGAGACGGCTCGAATGGGTGTAGGCGTCGATGATCCAGGTGAGCCCGCCATTTTTGGTCACGACCATGTAGGGATCACCGTCAAAACGGAGGAAGGGGGCCACCGCTCTGACCCGTTCGTTGATGTTCCGGTAGAAGAGGATGCGGCTTTCGCTGCTGATGTCGGAGGAGAGCAGTATTTTTTCCGTCCTGAACCTGGCGGCAAACAGGGCCTTATTGGCCGCGGAGCCGATGGGCACCCCGCCTTTGCCCGCATAGGTCGTGTTGATGTTGCCCGTGGCGGTCGGATAGCTGAATTCCGGTACCTTCGTCTTGACGATGACGTATTCATTGGACAGCTCACCGTAATAGATCTCCGGCCGCGTCACCTTGATGTCGGCCAGGCTGACGGCCGGAATATCCTTGACGAAGAACTCGGGGAGCCCCTCCTTGCTGATCCGGCTCACCGGGCCAAAGGTAATGCCATTGCCGTGGGTGAAGATGAGCCGCTCGTTGATCCAGTTCCTGCTGGGGAGGTCGCCGTAGGAGAGTTCGCGCGGCGAGAGCATCACCTGCGTGTACTGGTCGTTTACCAGGTAGCGGTCATTGTCCACATCGAAAAACTTGTAATAGGTCCTGATCTGCTGCAGCTGGCTGTAAGTCTTGAGCAGCGGGGCGTGATCCCAGAGCCGGATGTTCTTGATGGTCGCGTCATTGTTGGCGATGTCCGCCGCGGTTAGCTTTACGTCAGCATCAAACGGAATGGTCTCGATCTTGTCCAGGTCGTAGCCGAGACGGGTGAACCTGATGGTGTTCTCGATGTAGGGGGTCTCGAGGGCCAGCTCATTGGGCGCCACCTTGAACTTCTGCAACGCCGCCGGATAAGCCTTGATGCCGATCCCGTACACGGCAAACACCAGAACCGGCGGCAGCAGCGCCAGGCGCCAGGCGCCTTTCCATATTCCGACTGCGAGCAGTCCCCCTGCCATGGGGGTCAGGAAGGTGAGAATCTGCAAGGTCAACAGCCGGGCGTTGACGTCTGCATAGCCTGCGCCATGGAAGACGCCGTTACCGGAAAGGAGGAGACCGAAGCCGTCCATGTAGAAGCCGGCCGCAACCGTGAGTGAGTAGATCCCGGCCAGAATGGCCAGATGTTTCCTGACCTTCTCGTCGATCGTCGCACCGCGCTCGGTCAGGGTGATGCCGCCGCGGACGTAGTAGATCGCAGCGACCATGACCATGGTAGCCGGCACCATGAAGCCGGCAAAGCCCTTGAGCATTTCCAGGAGCGGCAGGCTGAACAGGTAGAAGCCGACATCCTTTCCCATGACAGGGTCACTCGTGCCGACAGTGACCCTGTTCGTGAAGAGGAGCACCTTCTGCCACTGCATGGCTCCCCAGTTGCCGGCAAGGATTGCCAGAATGGCGCTGGCAAGGGTGCTGAGGGGTTTTGCCAGTTGTGCCGCCTCATCTCTTTTTACCTGGTAGATGTTGCCCCCCCCGACGAAGATGTTCTTTTGGGGAAACTTTGCCCGGTTGGGAAAGTGCAGGTTGATCATGGCAAAGATAAACAGCAGGGCACCAAAGAACAGCCCGGCGCCGATTTTGGCCGTCAGTGTCGTCGTGAACACCGAGGTGAAACCGGTCTCGACGAAAAAGAGCCAGTCCGTGTAGAAATTTAGCAGCGACGAAATGAAGGGAAGAACTACAAAGACAGCTATAAGGATGAGAATGAATTTGTTCTTAATCATAAGGTACCCCTTTAAATTATTAAATACCCGGCCCCGGTGCCGGCTTAAAAAGCCTTCCCGCCAAGACAAGCTGCTCAGGTGTTCCCAGAAGCAGGACAAGGTCGTTGTCCCGTAATTCCCAGACGGGGTCCGGGTTCGGAACGACCTCGGCACCCCGCTTGATGACCAGCACCGTTGCCCCGGACATGCTTCTGATGATCCCTTCCCGCAGACTCTTCCCCTCCAGTTGCGAACCTTTTTGCATCCTGTACGTCCCGATCTCGGCCCCCGCCAGATAGCCGCTGATGCCCACGGCATGACTGTGACGCCTGCTCATTGAGCGGAGCATGCCGTAACCGTCCCGGCGCACGTCGGCTATATGGCGTTCGATCTCTTCATACGGCACCAGCAGGGTTCGCAGCACCCGCGACAGGATCTCCACCGAGGTCTCAAACTCTTCGGGGACGACTTCATTGACCCCAAGCTGGTAGAGCGGCTCCACCTCCGCTACGTAGCGCGTTCTGGCGATGATATGGATGGACGGGTTTATTCTTCGGGCCTGGGCAGCAATCCTCCTGCTGGCGGCAACATCTGAAATGGCGATGACGATGATGCGGGCCTGTGCCAGTCGTGCATGTTCAAGCACTTCGGGCTGCGAGGCGTCACCGAAGAGGACGCGCTCCCCCTTTTTCCGCTCAGAGCTGACGGTAAAAGGGTTCGTGTCGATTACAACGTGGGGGATGGACAGGTGCTTGAGGACCTTGGCCAGGTTTCTACCGTTCAAGCCGTAGCCGGCAATGACAACGTGGCCGGCAAGGCTGATCTTTGTTCCCTGGCCGGAAAAAACCCGTTTTCCCCTTGTGAGCCAGCCCGGCAGCCTCTTTACGGCAAACTGGGCAAAGGGATCGGCAACCCGCAGGCAGAGAGGGGTAAGTGCCATGGTGGCGATGGAGGCTGCCAGGAACAGCTGGTAAGCCTCGTCAGACATGAGATTGTACTTGAGACCGCTCTGGCAGAGAACGAAAGAGAATTCGCCGATCTGGGCCAGCGCCAGGCCGGAAAAAACGGCAACAGGGAGCGGCAGACCGATAAGACGGGCAGAGCCTGCCGTCGCCAGGAACTTTACCGCGATAATGGTCAGCACAACGGCGGCAACAAGCAGGGGGTGCTTGAGAAGAACGGAAAGGTCGAGGAGCATGCCGACCGAGAGAAAGAAGAGGCTCATGAAGGCGTCGCGGAAGGGGATTATGTCGCCGAGGACCTGCTGGCTGTACTCTGATTCGGAGATGGCCAGCCCGGCGATAAAGGCGCCCAGGGCCAGCGAGAGACCGGCTTGGGCAGTCAGCCATGCCGTGCCGAAACCGATGAAAATGACCGTCAGAATGAACAGTTCACGGCTGCGGGCGTTGACCACATGGCGCAACACCCAGGGGATAAGATAGCGGGCGCCGAAGTGGGCGGCCAGCACGACCGCTGCCGCCTTTGTGACGACGAGCAGGATGTCGCTGCCCCCCTGACCGCTCCCACCGAGCAGCGGGATAAAGAGCATCAGGGGAACAACACAGAGATCCTGGAAAATCAGGATGCCCAGGGTGGTCTTGCCCTGTGCCGTTTCCGTCTTTCCGGCATCCATGAGCAGCTTCATGATTATGGCGGTGCTGGAGAGCGCTACCAGAAAACCGAAGAAAACTGCCTGATTGGTGGCGAAACCGCACAAAAGCCCGATCCCGGCCACCACCAGGATCGTCAAGACTACCTGCAACCCGCCCCCCAGAAAGACCATCTGCCGGATGCGCATCAGTTCCGTGAGCGAAAACTCGATGCCGATGGTAAAGAGCAGCAGCACGACGCCGATCTCAGCCAGTTGGTCCACGTGGTGAGTGTTTTTGACCAGGGCAAGGGCATGGGGGCCGGCAAGCATGCCGGCGGCAAGGAAGCCGATGATGGAGGGAAACTGTAGCCGACGGATGAAAAGGACCGTCAGAATGGCGAGCCCGAACAGTATTTCAAGGTCGAGCAGAACTTCCATGCAGCATATCCCCCGCGGCAAAGCTTAACGGATTTCCGGCCGGAAAAGTTTTTTTAAATAAATTCTACCACGTTAGCATCGTTTTGCTTCTGCAGCGGCAGATAATAAATCAAGGGCGCCCACACAGGGGCGCCCCTACCAATCATCTTTTCCTTATCGTGCTGTTCGGGTTATTTCTGGTTGATCGCGGACAGCCGCCACGGATTGTTGCCGACGGGTCGGGTAAACGTCCAGTACTCCTCGAATTTCACCGGCTCCGTTTTGCTGCCGCTCACTACCGCCCCCGTAGCGTCATCGGTCGTATAATCGAGCAGGTTCGCGTAAATCAAGGCGGTGATAAAATCCTGCCCCGACTCCTGCCATACCTCGGCTATCTCCACATTCCTGACGGCGATATTCTCCAGCCTGTTGACCTGCTTATCCCGCAAAAGCCGGTCCAGGTCTTCCTGAAATATCCGCTTCATCTCTTCGGTCAAGAGCCCGGTTACCGGCGCCAGGTCCCGATTCATCCAGGCTCCCTGGATCTTGAAGAAGTCGTCCATTACCAGGTCACTGAAGCGGCTTTCATCAAAGGAAGGATCCATCTGGCGGACATGGGATAAGCCCGCAGCCACATCGTCCGGCTGCGGTTCATTGCCCAGGTATCCAGCGGAAACAGGGGTCACCGTTCCCCCCTGATACCCTCCCCCATAGCTGGAATAGGCGGCACTAGCTTCGCGCTTTTTTTTTACGAACCGGTAGATGAGATAGCCGATCCCGGCCAGGAGGAGGATCTCGAAAAGGCCGATGCCGCCCCCCCCCATGCCGCCGGCTCCTGCCATACCGAGACTCCTGAAGAGCATGCCCCCCAGCATCCCCCCCATTATGCCGCCGGCCATGCTTCTCATGAAACCGCCGCCCGGCTGTTGCTGGAAGGGGCTTGGGGCAGGCGCTGCCTGCTGCCTTGATGGACCTGAAGGGGAAGAGGGACTGACCGGCCTTGAATAGCTGCGCGCCCCCCGGCTGCCGAAAGAGCGGCTCCCACCGACCCTGGCCTGGGCATTGAGTTCGAGCACGGTGATGCTGAGAAACATGACGGCCGCCACCACTGCAAATACCTTAACAACGTGTTTTTTCATTTTTTATAGCTCCTTGGACAATTACTCCCTATAACTACAGGACATGCCGCTTTTACTCACTGTTGCGATCAGTTCCGTTTTTGCTCCTGACGAACTGCAATAAATTATTACGCCAATGAGCGGTAACGTATCACCGCTCCATGCTCACTTCTTGCCGGCATTAAACATGTCTACCGTATAGTTCCACCCCGATACGACAGATGACAGGTCATTGTCAGCGCTTTTCACGCATTGTAGCAGACAATCACGGTAACTCCTCATTTTATTTATGTACGCGTCAACCTCTTTGCCCCCCTTTTCCATTTCCTCCGCGTTAGACTTGACTGCCGGCAAGTCGGGCTTCGACGGCTCCCTGCACGTGCAATCGGCCCAGCCGCTGGCAAGTGGGAGCAGCCAGAGCGCCAGTGTCAGCACCAGTAACTTCCGCATAAACATTACCCTCCTTTTACTTACCACGTGAACGAATCATTCAAAGCTGTCGGCAAACAGCTTACCTTCGACATAGTCCCGCAATCCTGCCACCACTGAGTCGATGCGCCCACTCCTCGGTAACGTCGCCGCAATGCCGCCGATATAGTCCCGCTCCTGAAGCTGCCTGAAAGAAGCCGTAAAGTTCAGGTCAAACACCCAGGAAAGCTGGAGCAGCTTGAAATCATTGAGGGTCTTCAGCATTGACAGATTGACCATCTGCCTGCTGTCGAGGCAGGCAAAGACGTCGTCCGAACACGCTGCTAAATCGGGAAAACCAAGCCCCACCGCCGATGCCCGTTCCCCTTCGGGCAGGGCATAGTACTCGATGAACACCCGCCAGATGTCGAGCTTGTCAGCGTCGCGAATCATTCTGAGCAATAAGCCGGCAGTCGCGGAAAGTTTTTCCGGGATGGTGAAGACATTGTGCAGTCGCACCGATTGGACAATGGTCTCCTGCTCATCCTTGGGGAAACCCGCCAGCACCTTGCTCTCGAGCAGGACCTTGGCCCCGAGCGCAGCATGGTTTATGGAATCACTGTCTTTGAATGTCTTATAGCGGTGATACTGGGGGAAGCGGCCCACATCATGGAAGAGGGCTGTCACCTCGGCCAGCAGCCGCACTTTTTCCCCCAACGACTCTTCCTCGGCTATCCTGACGATGTTGTCACAGACATTGTAGGTGTGGAGCTCTTTGAGAGAAATATTCCGCTGCTCTGCTTCATCAACGGAATAAAAGGTGCGGCAGTATTCGGCAAACCATGTTTTCAACGCGGACAGTTCGGCCCTGTTCATCTCAACATCCAGATATTATTCATCCGTAAACTCCGGATGAGTAACAATGTAATCATTCCTGACATCGCAGTCAAGGGCTTGAGACCCCCTCCAAGGTTTGCTGACAGCCATCGTTGCCGATTCGAGGCATTTTTTCGCTGAAGCGGCGCAGACCGTTGCCAAAAAAGGGGGCTGGGCCCCCTTTTTCCTAGCTTTCACAGCTCATGTTACGAAAATCTTCCAAACAGAAGTTCTAATCATCAAAATTGCCGGCCGCGCCCTTGTCGCTGTTGAGTCCTTTTGCCCGCTCGATAATGTGGGCCTCAGTCCAATACGCCGGATCTTCGAGCAGGCTTCCCTTGGGCCCCAGATCGTATGAACCCGCCTTGAGGATCGCCTCGACGGCCAGAGGCGCCGTGTCATGGGAGTTGAACACCTCGGTGATCAGCTTGTAGGCAAACTCCTCGACCCGTTTCGCCATCCGCTCACGAATTGCGGCAGGCTGGGCCAGCAGCTTGTTTTCAAAGGGGAGGTTGAGGTTCTTGTAGTCCCCCTTCTTCCACCCCTTGGAGTCGGCATAAGCAACCATCTCTGCCCAAAGCTCCTCGGTCATCCCTTCACCCTTCACCTTGATGAAGTTACCGCCCGCATCCAACTGGGCATTACCGTAGTCATTCACCTCCAGCCCCCAGGAAATCATCTGCAGGGCGGTGGCGACATTGGCCTTCGTCGTGGCGGTTTTTACGGCAATCTCACGCAGCCGTTCCGAGCTGTTGCCTGACGTGCCATGCTGGGCACCGTTGACCTTATAGGAAACAAGGGCTTTGTGGATCTCGGCAGTGAGACCGACCTGGATCCCCGCATCGCTCGCTTCAAGACCATGGGTGGTGCCGTTGTTGAGGGCGATCCAATCGGGAAAAATTTCGTAGGCGTTCAGCCCCTGGATGAGGAATAGTGCCTCGGGGACCGTGGAAAGCCCCTGGTTCCCCTTTATCTCACCAACTTCGGTCTCCAGACCGGCCCATTTCGGGATGCAGGGATTGATGGCGAGATTGGCAAGAAGGTTCCGGTCGTCCGGCAGATGGGAGGCATCGATGGCGATGGAAGTGATCCCCGCCTCGAACATGGTCGGTACCTCAACCTTGGCGGCAGACAGATCGCTGTCGCCCTTGATCCCGTAATGGTCGGCATGGATGGCTACCGGGACGGTGATCCCCAGTTCATTACAGAGGGCGTCAACGATGCGGGCCATGTTCCAGTAATTGACCGCGCAGTAGGATTTCTGCCCCCCCTCCGACTTGGCTATCTCGATGATGAGCGCCGCATTGGCCCGCTGCGCCGCCTGCAGCGCCCCACGGATGACAAAGTAGTTCCGGCCGTTGGCAGCCAGTGCCAGGGCATGCCCCTTGGCCATCATCGCCCGATCTATGACCTTGCCGCTGACGAGCAGGGCCTTTGAATTGGGAAACAGCTTCGCCACATTGGGTGGCCGGCCGATTTCAACTGCCTTGATAAAATCTGCACTGGTTGCTGCCATAGCGCCTCCTTTTAGTCTGATTGAAATAATTTTAGTTAACAAAAAAATGCACCATCTTATAGCACTTTAATCGTGTAAAATCAAGGGGCAATAGCAAACGACCGATTGTCAGCAACAGGCCAGACTGATCAGCCCGCGGAAATTACGCCGGATCGGCCCGCTTTGGATAAAGCCGGGATTTGTCATTGACGGAATATTTTCCCCCACCCCTTGCATTAAAGCCGCCGGCCCTTTATAATGACGCGATTAATCAAGGAGAACACCGTGCCCGCGACCGTTGCATTCAACGAATCACTCCTCGCCAGCCACCTGGCAGTCGATGTCCGCACCTCCCTGGAATACGGGGAAGACCACATACCCGGGGCGATCAACGTCCCGCTTTTATCCAACGAAGAGCGGGTGCAGATCGGCACCCTCTACAAGCAGACCGGCCCGCATGAAGCGCGGTTAAGGGGACTGGAACTGACCGCAGCCCGTTTTCCGCAGATCGTCCACGAAATCGGGGCAGCGGCCGCAGGCAGGCCGATACTCGTCTACTGCTGGCGGGGCGGCCTACGGAGCAAGACCGTCGTCTCCATCCTGGAGCTGACCGGCTTTGAGGCCGTGCAGCTGCAAGGGGGCTACAAGTCATTCCGCAACCACGTCCTCACCCGCTTCGAACCGTTTCAGCCACCCGGCCCGATGCTGGTCATTCACGGCATGACGGGCATCGGCAAGACCACGTTTATCCTGGGGTTAAACGGCGCGGATTTCTCGGTAATCGACCTGGAGGGGCTCGCCTGCCATCGCGGTTCCGCCTTCGGCGAAGTGGGATTGTCCCAGGACCTTTCCCAGAAGCGGTTTGACACGCTCCTCTGGGATGCCTTGCGAAAACTGCCGGAGGGCAAACCGCTCATTGTCGAAGGGGAGAGTAAACGGATCGGCAAGATTTCGCTGCCGGGGAACTTTTATGAGGTGATGCTGGACAGCGTCAAGGTCTGGTGCGAGGCATCGCTGGAAACCCGGGTAGAGCGGCTGATTGCGGAGTACGGCAGGGATGAGTACCGCCTGGACATGGCAGCTGCACTGCTGCGGCTGAAGAAGAGGCTCGGCGGCGGGAAGTACGAGGAAATCGCCGGCTATCTGGAAAAGTGGGAGCTGGAACCGTTCATGGCCGAACTGGTGAAAAACTACTACGACAAGGTCTACTACAAGAACCGGGAGTGGCGGGAGGATCTGACCCTCTCCCTGGAAGATTACGCTGCTGCTGAAAGGGAACTGAAGGGGTTCATAAAAAGCTTCCGAATAAGCCTGCCGCCAGAATAACTATCTCGAATGCCTGAAACCTGTCTGAGCCAGCAGTTGAGCCCCAGATCCTCATGAAAGTTCATATGGTTACATCCTTTCAGAGTTACCCCGAAAACTTGTCATGCATATTCATCTGTGGTACTGTTTCTCTTGCAAGGAGGGCCAAATCGTGACAACAACAGCCAACCAGCTCGATCTTTCCGTACTTCCTCCAGCTTCGCGCAAAGAAATAAAGGATTTTTACCAGTTCCTGCTTGAGCGTCGCGGAGGCGCCAAGAAAACCCTCCCCAAGACGGTCAGACATAGCTTCACCGATCTCTGCGGCAAGCTTTCCTGGAAAGGTGACGCCGTGGCGGCCCAGCGGAGCATGCGTGATGAGTGGTAAACACCGGTTCCTGCTTGACACCAATGCCGTGGTTTCTCTTCTGTCAGGCAACCGTCAACTGGCTGAGCAACTTGAGGCAGCTGAATATGTAGGCATTTCGGTTATCACGTATCTTGAATTTCTCGCCTTCGATGGTCTTTCCGACAGTGACCGCGCCTGCTTTACCGAATTCTGCGAGCGCATCGAGATCGTAGCGCTGGCCCATGAGGACAGTGGGCTGATGAAGCTCGCGCTTGACCTGCGCAGCAGCAATCGCCTGAAACTCCCCGATGCCGTCATCGGCGCCACCGCCCTTTCCCGCAACGCTGTCCTCATCACCAACGACTCCCACTTTTCCGGTATTACCCTGCTTTCCGTTCAGGAATGCTAACCCCCACCTCCCCGTCAAACATGCGGCTTAAGAACTCCGGCTCGATATGGCGCACCTTGAGCGTCTTGGTGATGCCCGGATGTATTCCGTCACCTAAAAAATGTTGTCAAATAAACTAAATTAGTTTACTTATAAACAATAAGACAATTTAACTTCCCCGAGGTTGAACATCATGGCACAGGCAAATCTCAAAAATGATGAAGTCACCCTGGAGTCTGCTGATTCCCGCAAGGCGCTTGCCATTCTCATCATCAAGCTTTTTCACCTCTGGGGACTGAACACGTCCGATCAACTGGAATTGCTTGGTCTCAGTCCCAAGAGCCGGGCCATGCTGTCGAAGTACGCCAGGGGTGAGGCACTACCTTCAACCCGTGACATGTATGACCGTGTTGGTTGGCTGCTGGCCATCCATAAGGCGCTCCGGCTTCTATACCCCCGTAACGAAGACATTCGTTATTCCTGGGTACACAGACGAAACGCCGTCTTTGACAACCTCGCCCCGCTGGATGTTATGAAGGAACAAGGCATCATCGGGATTGCTCGCGTTGCACGTTATCTCGACTTTTATCGGGGACAATGATGACAGCGCATTCAGTCTTCGATAAGACCCGCGACTTTGACGACGATGCATACCGCAATATCGTTTCTCTCCGGGAGTCGGAAGACCTCTTCTCTGATCTGTCAGACGGTGACGAGTACCTTAGCGCCGTTGCAACTGCGGCAGAAATGAAGGTGAAGTCCGCCATCCCTTCCGGGTTTATCCAGAGAGGTTTCCACTATACCACCTCGATCACCTATCCTTTCGAACATGAGCCCTACTTGAGAACCCGCTACGGTAACGGCTCGTTCGGTGTCTGGTATGGGGCGCTGGCATTGGATACCACTATCCATGAAACGGCCTTCCACATGGTGAAGGAAGAGACCGGGATAGAAGGCAACAGCGGGCCGATTATCAGGGAACGGGCTGTCTATCTGGTTCATTGCCGGGCGCTGCTGATCGACCTGAGCGGAAAGAGGAAGGCGTTTCCCGGACTGGTGGCTGACGATTACGGCCTTACTCACCAGATCGGCGAACGCCTGCATAAGGAAGGACATCCGGGGTTGCTGATACCTTCCGCCCGGCATGAGGGAGGAATCGCACTGGTTGCGCTCACGCCGTCCGTCTTGGACAACCCACGAACTTTTTGCTATCTCACCTATTCATGTGATCCCGCGCGCCGGACGGTAACAGTAGAGCGCAAGCCAGGCGAGATACTGACCACGTTGATGTTTTAAACCAGATTAATCAATGGAGGTGTGCTACCGTCTATTGCATATAGGATTTGTTATGACGCCAGTTACATGTGCAATATAAGCATACGACTTATTGTGTCGCATCCCCGTGTTACCCTTCCCCCTATCCTGTTTATCGCCAAAACCTCC
>Ga0210377_10002845_pt1 | contig 14980 bp, 10 predicted proteins | sample PLM4_65_b1redo_FD_155480 | JGI IMG/M metagenome (GOLD analysis project Ga0210377, IMG submission 155480) | Groundwater sediment microbial communities from an aquifer in East River, Colorado, USA - PLM4_65_b1 redo | ecosystem: Environmental > Terrestrial > Soil > Riparian zone | place: USA: East...
CATCCATATAAATCTCCTTGCTTGCGTAATGTATAGAATCTTGCCGAAGTTATTATTGTCACTATCAGTCACTCTATGCGCGGCGAATTCCGTTCCATCGACAGGAGCAAGCGAATCAGCCATGTTACCAACAGTGCGAACAAAGGTTGATATTATCAAACAGCTGACGAGTCGACTTGCAGTACCGTAGTGAAAAGCTCCTCGAAATCAACATCGATCCAGATATCCTTGCCCTCCCTATAGGCCGCCCTGGCGTGTGTCGCTATTGGATGCGCAACTTCCGATAGGCTGATCTCATCATCCTGAGCGAACTTCTTGCGCTCCGGCAAGCTGTCTATGATCAGACCGACAGCCCCGTCACCCCGGCCACAGGTTAGCAACCAGGCAGTAGCTGCACGCTTTTGTGGTATTCCGAATAACACTGATAGATCCACCACCGGCATAACCCGACCATGGCTGTTCACCAGGCCGATGACACCTGAAGGGGCCCCGGGCAGCCGGAACAGAGGGGGAATCCCCGACACCTCACTGGTCGCGTCCAGGCTAACCAGCAACTTCAGTTCACCGATGCGGAATCCACGACGATGTATTTGCCGCGCAGCATCGGCCTCCATCAGCAGTCTGGTTGCGATATCCGCATCCACCTGGGCCTTTAGGGCGTCAATGTCGACTATTTGATCAGTATCCCTTTTTGGCATATTTCAACATCGCAAGCTTATTAGAAGTAGATTGGATCGAGACCGATGCCTTCAACGCAAAGTGTTACGCAAAATTCCATTACTGTTCTACCCATGCCTTGCTGGCCGCTCCGATTCAGAAAGATCGTGATAACTGCTCCCGCCTGGTCATCTGCCAGTGATGCTCCGACTTCCTGTAAAAGCAACCAGATTGAAAACTTCAAAACCTGCTGATTGCCTCCAATATTGCCTCCCGGTTGACTGGCTTGGGCACGAAACCCCTGCCGCCCTGCAGTTTGGCCCACGCCTGATCTGCCTTCTGGCTTTTGCTGGAAACAAAAACAACCGGGATATCTTTGGTGACAGGATCTTTTTGCAATTCTCGCATCACCTTAAAACCGTCCATGTCGGGCATCAAAATATCAAGAAATATAAGGTCGGGTACTTCGGATTTTGCATACTGTATGGCATCTTTGCCATTGGTCGCGAACACGACATTGATATTCGCGTCGTTCAGAATTTTTCGAAGTGCGCTGAGTTCTGCGGCAGAGTCATCTACGCATAAAACCTTGCGGACTGTCATGGTTGCCCTTGGCTAGTTTCGGGTTGGCAGAAACTTGACTATGGTTTCGAGCAGTTTTTCTTCATCAACAGGTTTGGTGAGATACGCATCGCAACCGGACATACTTCCGCGGATCTTGTCGAATGGTGAATCCTTGCTGGTCAGCATGACCACTGCGGTTTTCTGCGCGGTTTTGTTGGACTTGATCAGCTTGCATACCTGGTAGCCGTCAATGCCGGGCATGACGACGTCAAGGAATATACAGGTGTAATATTTCTGCCCGGTGAACCCTACGGCCTGTTCACCGTTTTCCGCATAGTCGACGTTGAAGTTGAACGCGGCCAGCTTGCTCTTCATGAATTCACGTACCGTGAGATTGTCATCCACGACAAGCACCCAATCGGCATGCGGGGATTTGGCTTGAAACGCTGTTGATCTTACACCCGCTGGCGGAGCAGTTTTTGTAACCGGTATCTCAGGAGGAACGTTGCCGAGCTTGGCAGCTGCCTGAACATTGACGGGCTGATTCACGGGCGTGGCGACTGGAGTGGACACTGTCGCTCCAACAGGCTGGGCAGATCTTGCCGGGACCTCCGCAGATGGCGCAGCAATTGCAGCATCGAACGCCTGAAAAAGTTTCATCCATCGAATCGGACGGGGCAGTACAGGCCAACCGGTTCCGCCATTCGAGTCGCCAACCATGATCACCGGGATTTTCCTGGATTCATTGCGATAACTTAGCTGCTTGATTGCAGCAGAGTCACTCGCATCGACCAGAAAAATATCAGGCGGAGCATCGGCCAGGCTATGGCGCAGGAACTTGGGAACGCGCCGTGATGACAGACCGAAAACGCTGGCAAGTACTGTTTGCTCAGTATCGGTAAAGCCTAGGACCTCAACCGAATAAGTGTCTTTTTGATTGGCCATCTTGGGTTCTCAGGTGTTGGACTAAAACGTATACAACTCTCGACGAACAATTTCATTCAGCCGGTTTAAGTATAACGCGGAAATTCAAGCTAGGCGTCCAATTTATGTACCGCCACAAAATCCGCAATGTTCTGCAGCAGCTCATCTTCCTGATACGGCTTGCCAAGGTAAGTGTTGACACCCAGTTGAATAGCATAATCACGGTGCTTGTCGGCAGTACGTGAAGTGATCATGATGATCGGCAAGGACTGCGTCTTGGGATCACGCCGCAATTCTCTGGCAAGTGCGAATCCGTCCATGCGCGGCATTTCGATGTCCAGCAACATCACGTCCGGGGTGAAGTCCTCCAGCTTCTCCAGCGCATCGACACCGTCCGTGGCTGTCACCACTTGATAACCGGCGCGTGTCAACATGCGCGAGGTGATCTTGCGCACGGTGAGGGAATCGTCCACCACCATGATCAGCGGCAGGCTGGTTAGAGGCTTGATGATTTCCGGCGTTTCCGCCTTTACGGCCTTGGCCACTTTGCCGATGCCGACACGTTGCGCGAGCTGTGGCGGATTCAGTATCAGCACAACCACGCCATTGCCAAGCACTGTCGCCCCCGCGATCCCCGACAGTCTCGCCAATTGCGGTCCGATATTCTTCACTACCGCTTCCTGGTTGCCCAATAATTCATCAACATGCAGGGCGATACGGTACTCGCCACTACGCAACAGCAAGACCGAATTACGCGCATGGTTTTCCTGAATGACCTCTGTGTCGGTCAGCAGCTGCGACAGATAGTGCAGCGGATAGATCCTGTCCTGCCATTCGATTTTCCGCTCATTATGCAGGATGTTCATGTCTGCCGACTTCAGCTGCCTGACTTGCTCGACCATGGCTGATGGAATCGCGTATGTCAAATCACCCGAACGCACCAGCAATATCTGGGTGACTGCAAGAGTGAGAGGCAGGCGTATGATGAACCAAGTGCCCTGCCCGCTCTTGGATTTGACATCGATGGTTCCGCCCAACGCAGTGATCTCGCTGCGCACCACATCCATGCCGACCCCGCGTCCGGCGATTTCCGTTATCTCGCTCGCAGTGGAAAGACCCGGCATGAAGATCAGCTGTGCCAACTGATCTTCACTGACTTCGTCATCCGCCTGATATGTGCCATTGGCTATGGCTTTTTCGCGCAGTTTTGCATAGTTCAAGCCGGCGCCGTCGTCGCTGAACTCGAACACGACCTCGTTGCTTTCCTGGCGCACACTCAGGCGAATCTCGCCGATCGGGTGCTTGCCGCTCTGCGCGCGCAACAGATCGCTTTCCAAACCGTGCACAATGGAATTTCGCAGCAAATGCTCGAATGGCGCCACCATTTTCTCCAGCACGCTGCGATCCAGTTCAACGCCCGTGCCCTGCAATTCCAGGTTGGCGCGCTTGTTCAGTTCCTTGCCGGTTTGCCGCACGATTCGATACAGCCGGTCTGCGATGCTGTTGAACGACACCATGCGCACATTCATCAAATTCTGTTGCAACTCCCGGCTCAGGCGTCCCTGAACCTGCAACACAGAAGTGGTTTCGTCCAGATTTTTTAGTAGCGTATGCTGTATGGTCTGCACATCGTGCACGCTTTCATTCATGAAGCGGGTCAATTCCTGCAAACGCGTGAAACGGTCGAATTCGAGCGGATCGAATCCCGCTGCGCTGTCTTTCGCGAGCGAAACGCGCGCTTGCATCTGGCTTTCTGCCTGGATTTCCACTTCACGCAACTGGTGCCGCAATCGCATCACGCTGGCAGTCAGTTCCAGCAAGCTATCCTTGAAGGAACGCAGCTCTGCCTCCATGCGCGAACGCGCCACGCTGATTTCGCCTGCATCGTTCACCAGCTTGTCCACCACTTCGGAACGCACGCGCAGCACATTGCCGAGCACAGCACGCTCCTTGACATGATCTGTTGCGCGACGATCGCCGATGCGCTCGCCTTGCTTGTCTGTTGCACGCCGGCCTGTATCCGACTGTCTGATTTCTGCGGGTTCGATTGCAACTGCTTTGGTTGGCATGACTACGGGCTTACCACCGCGCAATTCCTCCAGCAGGGCGTTGACCAGATCAAAATCACTTTCCAGTTCATCCCAATATCCGGCTTCTTCCCGCGCCTGAGGAGCTACCGAAACCAGGTCTTCCATTTCATGGGCGATCTCGCCGATGCGCATGGCACCTACCATCCGTGAACTCCCCTTCATGGTATGCAGCAGACGTTTTAACGATTGCACTTGCTGCTCATCGTCTGGATGCTCGCGCCATACGCGCAGACCCTCATCGATCTTCGGGCTCAAGTCATCTGCCTCTTCGAGAAAAACCGGAAGCAATTGCTCGTCGATGTCATCCTGTACTTGGGTCTCTTCATTCTCGGCATGCACTTCGACCGGCTTTACGCTGGATGGCGCCTCCTGCCGTATAGCCGGCTCGGAAATGCCTGCCGATTCCGGGACTGTTGTTCCGATAGCGCTTATTTCGTCGTGAACCTGAGGCTTGTCCGCATCGGCACGAACATTAACCGGCCTGAGAAGCTCTGCTTTGATCGACTGTAATTCTGTATCCGGTATGCTCAGCGGCTCTGCGACCGTCATGCCGAGCTTGTCAATATCAGCATGCAGTTGACTGACCAGATCATTGTGACTTTGCGGCAGTTGCTGGTCACAAATGCTTAGCACCATTTCTCCCAGCACAGTGATGGCGTGTTCAAGCATGTGCAGTTGGGCTTCACTTAGAGCGAAGGGTTGCTCCATCCGTGCCCGCAACCAGTTTTCCAGCGCATATGCCAAATCCACCACCATCTCGAATCCCATGGTGCGATTCAGGCCAACCAGCGTGTGGGCGGCACGCATGAAATCATATTGCACGACCGGTTGCGTCGCAGCGCTCAAGGCATCGAACTGCTCCTGCAGAATCGCCACGTTTTGCACCGCCTCGGAACTGGCAATATCGAACAGAGCCTTTGACAGCGCTATCTCGCCTACCATTACCACTTCTTCGGCAGATTCTGCTGCAGCATCGAATTTCGGTTCAGGTGCAGGTGCTTGCTCAAGTTCAGGTTCGGCTTGTGCAGCAGATTCAAGTCCAGGCTCGACTTCAGCTGCAGGTTGATGTTCTGGTTCAGTTTCGAAATCGAGTTTGAAATCAAATTCCGGCGCGGGTGACGCAGATGGTGCCGGTTCGGATTCTGTTACCGGCGCAATGTCAAAGTTGAATTCAAAATCAAGAAGCGACACTGCTTCAGCGGCAGGTTCAGGCTCGACTTCGGCTTTCCTTGCGGCCGGGGATTGTTCGGGTTCTGATACCGGCATGACCAAGGATTCGAATTCCAGATCTGGGAGCTGTACCGGTTCAGATTCAGGCTCAAGCGCAGTTGCTGGTTCAAGTGTGAGTGTGGTTGCAGGTATCGGCTCAGGCTTAACTTCGGCTTTCAATGCGACTGGTGATACAGCCGGGGCCGCCGTTGACGTTTCTGTGACGAGGCCGTTCTCGAACTGTTGCGCTGTGGCTATCAATTCTTCAGCCTCGATATGCAACTCACCCCGATTGCTGAGCACCTCCACCCAACCGGCAAATGCCTGCACAGCTGCGTTAATGAAATGCAGCAACCCGGTAGTGGCCGGCTTGTTATCCTGCAACCATTTGTTCAAGGCCCGTTCGACACACCAGGCAACCTCGCCCAGTTCGGTCAAGCCAACCATCCTTCCGCTACCCTTGAGTGTATGAAAACCGCGCCTTATGGTTACCAGCGGATCGATGCTGCCGGGATGCAGCTGGCAAATCTCGAGGTTGTCGCGCATGATGCCCAGCACTTCCCGGGCTTCTTCCATAAAAATGTCGATCAATTCCTGATCTTCGTCTGTCGGGCGCTGGACCGGTGCCACTGCCTGGATAGGCGCGGAAGGAGCGCTTTCCGCAGGAGTCGCTGACTTGGGTGGCGCGGATGGAACACTTTCCGCAGGAGTCACCACCTTGGGGCGCGCAGGCGGAACACTTGACGCTGGCGCAGCTGCCTTGGGTGGCGCGGGCGGAACTGCAGGTGCACTCACCCGGGTTTGTTCTGGAATATTTGCCGAAGGAGCAGGAGCTTGATGCAGCTTGGCAATCTCTGCCAACGCCCTTTGCAACGGAGAAACATCGCTTGCCTGTCCATGCGTCAGGTGTTGAATATAGTTTTCAAGCGCGCTCATCGCGTCTGCCAGGGCGTATCTTTCAGCAGGCTTGGGCGTGTCATTGCTCTGGGCGAAACGATGCACTTCGTGCTGGATGGATTCCAGCAGCTGCTCGGACTTATCCAGTGACGAGATTCGCAAACCACCACGTACCTGGCTCAGCAATCGTAATAACCCGGGCAATTCCTCGCGCGGGATCGCTCCGCTGAAATACGCATTCAATCCCTGTTCGACATGCTGGAGGTTCACCAGCATTTCGTTGGCCAGGGGAATCATAACTTCGCCCTGTTCCATCTGGTAGTGCAGATCGACTAATTCGCCCAGCTTTTGAATGTCCTCCGGTTGCTGCTTTATCGCAGCCTGCATACGTTCGGACAGGATGCGTGCCTGCTCCTGAAAGCCATTGTCCAGGCGGTTGTAATTCTCCATGCCGCCATTCAGCAACAGCAATGCCATTGCCATATCGATCGCGATGAGGCGCGCGTGCTCCGGAGTGCTCGCGTATTCCGATAACAGATGAATCTGCTTGGAGAGATACTGTAAGGTATTTCGATCCAGTTTCTCGCTATGCAAGGCAAGTTGTTCAGCATGCTTCATGAATTGTTCGCATGCCGTCTGGTCGCCCTGCACAGCTTTTTCCCAGCATTCTTCCGTAACGCGCAATTGATCGCGCATGTTGCCTAACAGCTGTTCCAGTTCACCGGGAGGCAATGTAGGAAGCTCGGGAAGATAATCATCCAGCGCATAAACCCGTTTGATCTCCTCCACCAGTTGGCTCACTGCGTGACTGCGCGCGATAAAATAGAGCATCTCATTCAAGACCGGTCGCACATCAGCGCTGTTGCCTTCGGCAACTGTGCGTATCTGCTGGTCGATACGACCCAGCAACTTGCGGGCATTCAATTCCGGGGGAAGTCCGTCCAGCTTTATACAGTCAAGCAAACCACAGCCTACCCACCAGAACGCGCGGCCTTCATCCTGCAGCACGCAACTCATCACCCCATCCAGTGCCTGTTGCATCTGCTGGACCGTGTCTGCGACATCCTCCTGGCGCAGCCACCGCAACAATGCTTGCTGGTACTGAGTGCGTAACACCTTGAGGTTCGCCCGGGCATCGCCCTGAGTTAAGTTGCTCAATAAATGCTGCGGTGGCTGAACTGCCAGATTAGGGTAAAACAGGTCCATCTCGAAAGACGTCTCCATGCCGCGCAACTGCTGCAACTCCTGGTATTGCGGGAAAAGACGCAATGAAGAATTACCCGCACCGTTTGCCAAAGCATGCAGATAATCCTGTATAGCGGTCACGGCACGCGGCAATACCTCGCGCTGCATTTCGGAGACATGTTGCGGATTGGCGGCAAGCTCGCCAAGAGCAAGTTCAAACTCTTTGCAAAACACTGCCACACCTTCCAGACCAACCATTTTCAGTACGCCCGACAAACGGCGCGACTCAACCCGTGCAACCTCCAGCGCTGCCGCACTGTTCGCAGGCGCGCTGAAATACCTCTCCAACTGCACAGCGATCTCCGCCAGCGTACCTTCAATGCCGGGCTTCACTGCGGCAAGCGCATTTTGATCAAATGAAGCATTGTTGGTCATGGGAAAACTTTACCGATTTACAATTTGAAACCAGCCACCGAGCCACGCAGATCCGATGTCAGGTTGGTCAACTGCGCGATGGAGTTAGCCGTCAGACGCGTACCTTCGGTGGTCTGCACGGTAATTTGCAGAATGTCCTGCATCACACCGGCAACTTCGCTGGCCATGTCTGTTTGTACCTGGGTGGACACCGAAATGCTGTTGATCAGCGTAGCAAGCTCGTTTGATACCTGCTCGATCTCCTTTAGTGACTGGCCGGCCACATCGGACAGGACCGCGCCTTCCACCACACCCAGAATGCTCTTTTCCATCGCCGCCACCGCGTCATGGGTATCGCCTTGTATGGTTTTCACCAGCCCGCCGATCTGCTTGGTCGCCTCAGCAGAGCGTTCCGCCAAACGCTGCACTTCTTCCGCCACCACCGAAAAACCTCTCCCTGCCTCGCCGGCGGATGCGGCCTGGATGGCGGCATTCAACGCCAGCACGTTGGTCTGTTCGGTGATATCAGAGATCAGATCGACGATCTCGCCTATCTCCTGCGAGCTTTCCCCGAGCCGCTTGATGCGTTTTGCTGTATCCTGGATCTGCTCGCGTATGCCATCCATGCCGCTGATCGTGTTGCGCACTGCTTGCGCGCCCTGCTGGGTAGCAGCCAAAGTGCGGCGCGCCACATCGGCAGATTGTGCCGCGCTGGAATCCACCTCCTTGATGGACTGGGCCATCAACTGCACCGCATCGCCGGCCCCCTGGATTTCCTGTGCCTGCTTTTGAGTGGCTTCCAGCAATCCCTTGGAAATATCCTCGGCATCTTTGGTCGCACGCTCCATCTGCTCCGCAGCGGCCTTGATTCTGGCCACCAGCTTGCGAAACTCTTCGGTGGTGTAGTTCACCGAGTCTGCGATTGCACCCGTGATATCCTCCGACACGGTGGCGCGAACAGTCAGATCACCTTCCGCCAGATCGTTCAGTTCGTTCATCAAACGCAAAATCCCATCCTGGTTCTGGCGATTGACGCGCATCGCATCTTCGGTGCGGTGACGGGAATTTTCCATATAGGATCTGGCCAGCAACATCAGCGACAGCAGGAACAGCAGGCCGAACAAAGCTGCGGCAAGCGCGGCAGGGCGCCCTGTCGACGATAACTGATAGGCATCCACCAGACGTTGTGAGGCAGTCAGTAACGAACCCGAATCCTCAACGATCGCTTTTGCTGCTTTTTTGGCTGCCACCAGATTGCGTACCTGGGAGATCAGAATCTGAACGCTATTGCGGTAGGTATCGAAAAATTCCCTGACACGCACCACTTTGGAATCTTCCGCAGGCAGGGCAGCCAGGCTTTCTTCAGCCGCCAGAATGTCGATCCCGAGTTGGGCCATCTGATCTATCGTTACCTCCGCTCCCAGCGCCAAACTCGCGTCTTTACCAATACGTTCAGTCACCAGAGCAAACCGTGTAACCTGCTCTTTCTGAACGCCTCTGTAATTTTCTATCATGCTCTGCGTCAGGCGACGGAATTCAGCGCTCACCGTGTTGATCGTTGCGACAGTTTTGCCCAGTGTGACCAAACCGGTTCGCCCATCCTCCAACACTTGTACATCCTGCAATGTTTTACCTGAAATCACCATCAATTCACTCAACGCAGCGCGCGCTTCACCCTTGGTCGCTGGCAGTGTGCTGTCGCCCTTGTCAAGCTTGTCCAGGATGTTTGACATGCTCGTCTTGCTCTCCGTCAGCGCAGAAAATGCAGCCGTGTTTCCAGTTAGCGCCTGCTGGGCATCTTTCGCGATCCGCTGGGACAACATCTGCAGTTGGCTGGAAAGTCCAACGTAACGCACATTGTTACGCTCCTCCAGGTTGCTCATATAGGCAGCAATTGCGGTCATCACCAGGAAGATTGCCGCGGCCAAGCCAAATATGTTCAATTTGGATTTGGGTAATTTCTGTTTTGGTGCCATGTTGTTCCTCTCCCTAAGGGAATCACTAAACGCCTATCTGCAAAAATTCCGGCTGCGACAGCAAACCACTCACTTCAAGCTTGCACCAGGATGCACCCTGCTCATCGAGGTATTCGATTTGCCCGTCAACTTCGTTTTGACTCCAGGACCGTGCATCGCGCAGACCCAGGACTCGATCTACCAGCAACGCGGCATTAAAACCATACCGCTCGGCGACCAGCAGGACACGGTTATGGCTATCGCCGGATGCCACGCCGCCCTTCTGAAATGCCGTCATGTCCACCACGCTGTACAGATTGCCGCGCACATTTGCTATACCGCGAAACCACGGCTTGGTGAATGGCACGACAGCAATCTTGGGTAACGGCAACACCTCGCTGATATCCGTCATGTCCACCAGCCAGTTTTTGTCGGACATCTGAACGCCCAGCGTTGTCACCCGCGTTTCAGACAGATCACTCACCTGCAACCGATCGATCAAACTTTGCTGAAACTCGAGTAGATTGAGCCGCTTTGACATGGGTGAGCTTGTTCTGCCTAACCTAACGCGGAGATCTTGCGCAACAAATCTGTGGCGTCAATCGGTTTGACTACGTAGTCTTTGGCTCCCTGGCGCGCACCCCAAACCTTGTCAGTCTCCTGATTCTTGGTGGTGCAGATAATCACCGGTATATGCTGCGTTTCCGGATCGCTGGTGATCGCACGGGTCGCCTGGAATCCATTCATCCCCGGCATCACCACATCCATAATGATCAAGTCCGGCTTGCTCAGTTTGGCTTGAGCCACACCCTTTTCGCCGTCTTCAGCAAAGGAAACTTCGAATCCTTTCTTGCTCAATATCCCATCGAGGATATGACGTTCGGTTGCCGAATCGTCCACTACCAATATTCGTTTAATGGCCATAATCCAATTCCTTCTTATCTTGGGTATGCAGGATAACGGTCTCGATCAGACTCTTTTTGTTGAAAGGTTTGAGCAGGTATTGGTCCGCGCCGACCAGCTTGCCGCGGGCACGATCAAACAGCGTATCCTTGCTGGTCAGCATGACTACCGGGGTATTCTTGAACTGCTGGTTTTTTTTGATCAGCGCGCAGGTCTGATAACCATCCAGACGAGGCATCATCACGTCCACGAATATGATGTCCGGCTGGTTGTCCACCACCTTGGCCAGGCCGTCGAATCCATCCTCGGCCAAGATGACCTGGCACCCCGCTTGGGACAGGAATATTTCACCGCTGCGCCTTATGGTGTTGCTGTCGTCGATCAGCAACACCTTCACCCCCGACAATGGCAGGTTCTCGCTCATCTGGTTCCTTTTTGAATTGGCACTGTCGTGCGCATCATACGCCCTGAAAGAATACGATTAGCCAATGCTAACGTATCTCGCCGCCGCTGTCATGGCGATTTTAGCGCCTCCAGAAATGAGGGGTGAACAGGATCAACACCGTGAATATTTCCAGCCGCCCGATCAGCATCGCGAGCGTGCAAACCCAGGTCTGGAAATCAGACAACACCCCGAAGTTGCTGGCTGGGCCCACCACACCCAAACCCGGTCCCGCGTTGTTGATACAGGCGATCACAGCGGAGAATGCCGAAATGAAATCCAACCCGCTGATCAGCAGCATGAAGGTCAGAGTAGCAACGCTCATGAAATATAAAAAAATGAAACCCAGCACCGCAAACACGATATTGTTGGCTATCACGTGCCCGCCGATCTTCATCGGATTGACCGCTGCCGGGTGCAGCAGCTTGACGAGCTCGCGCCCGGCTTGTTTGAATAGGATTATGGTGCGCACCATCTTGATTCCGCCGCCGGTAGAGCCGGAACTGGCCACCACACAACTCAGAAACAGCATCCACATCGGAGCAAAAATCGGCCATTGATTGAAGTCCTGGCTGACAAAGCCGCAGTCCGTCGCTATCGAAACCAGATTAAAGCTGGCGTGACGCAATGAAGTCCAGAAACCCGGATATGTGCCTTGCCACCACAGAAACGTGCCTATCCCTACGCAGCTTGCCAAGGTGACCGCGACGGTGGCGAGACCTTCCACATCGCGCAAATATAGCTTCAGGTTCTTTGCGCGCCAAGCCAGAAAGTGCGTGGCAAAATTCATCGCGGCAATCAGCATAAACACGATCAGCACCGCTTCGATTACCGGAGAATTAAAGTAGCCTACACTGGCATCATGCGTGGAAAACCCGCCCAGCCCCATCGCCGCAAAGGCGTGACAAATCGCATCCAGCCAGTTCATTCCCGCCAGCTTCAACGACGCGATACAAGCCAACGTGATGCCCGTGTAGACCAGCCAAAGATTGCGTGCTGTCTCGGTGATACGCGGAGCAAGCGCAGAATCCTTCATCGGACCCGGCGTCTCGGCCTTGAACAATTGACGTCCGCCTACACCGAGCAGCGGCAGGACCGCGACCGCCAGCACGATGATCCCCATGCCGCCCAGCCAATTCAATTCGTGCCGCCACAGGTTGATGGCGGGCGGAAGTCCGTCCAGCCCTGAGAGCACCGTCGCCCCGGTGGTGGTAATGCCGGACATGGTCTCGAAATACGCGTCAGTGAACGACAAACCGTCGACGACCAGCAATAGCGGGAGTGTCGCCACAGCAGGCATCGCCGTCCACATCGCCACCACCAGCAGGTAGCCGTGCCGTATCGACAACTCGCCTTTATAGCGGCGCGTCAACAGCCACAACAGCAAACCGGTGCCGGCAGTCCATATCATCGCCAATAAAAAATCGATCAGCGTGCCATCGTCATAAACAAGCGATGCAACGACAGGCATCAGGTAGGCGACACTGAACACCACCAGCATCAGCCCCAACGCATGGATGACGGTCAATGCGCGTGGCATCAGAAGAAGCCGAGGTTAACCTGGAACAGTCTCTCGACCTTGCGCACCATGCGCTTGTCGTTGACGAACACGATGATGTGATCCTCAGCTTCGACCACCGTTTCATGGTGGGCGATGATGACCCGTCCGCCGCGCAAGATGGCGCCTATGGTCGCGCCTTTCGGTGAGTCGATTTCGTCGATCCTCCGTCCCACCACTTTGGAGGATACACGGTCGCCATGAACCACCAACTCCAATGCTTCCGCCGCACCGCGCCGCAACGAATGCACCGCCGCCACGTCTCCCTGGCGCACATAGGCCAACAATGAACCTATCGTCACTTGCGCGGGAGAAAGGGCAATATCGATCTTGCCGCCTTGCACCAGGCTGACGTAAGCACTGCGGTTGATCAGCGCGATAACCTTGCGCGCCCCGCCCTGCTTCGCGAGCAGGGCGGACATGATATTGTTCTCGTCGTCGTTGGTGAGTGAGCAGAACACGTCGATCTCACCGACGTTCTCCTGCTGCAACAGTTGTTCATCCGTGCCGTCACCGTTGAGTACCAGCGTATTGGTCAGCTCAGCAGCAAGGTTTGCACAGGCCTTTTTGTTGTGCTCGATCAATTTGACCTGATAACTGCGCTCCAGGGTCTTTGCCAGCCGCCGCCCGATGTTACCGCCGCCGATGATCATAACCCGTTTGGTAGGCTTGTCCATGCGCCGCAGTTCTTGCATCACGGCGCGGATATGCTCGGTCGCGGCGATGAAGAATACTTCATCGCCCGCCTCCACCACCGTGTCGCCGCTCATGTTGATCGAGCGATCCTGACGGAAGATAGCCGCTACGCGCGTATCGATCTGCGGCATATCGGCGCGCAAAAAGCGCAGCGGGCGACCGACCAGCGGTCCGCCTTCAAATGCTCGCACCGCCACCAGCGACACTCTGCCGCCCGCGAACTCGAGCACCTGCAAAGCCTCGGGAAACTCGATCAGCTTGACGATGTATTCGGTGAGTATCTGCTCCGGGCAAATCGAAAAATCCACGCAGAAATTATCCGCGCTGAACACCTCCTGACGCTCCAGATAATCCGTGGAGCGTATCCGTGCGATGCGCGTGGGGGTGTTATAAAGGCTGGCGGCCAGCTTGCATGCCACCATATTGACCTCATCGCTTTGTGTGACCGCCAACAGGATATCGGTATCCACGATACCCGCTTGCTCGAGTATCGAGGGATGTGCGGCATTCCCTGTCAAAGTGCGCAAATCCAGCCTGTCCTGCAACTGGCGCAGCTTCTCGCTATCCGTATCCACTACGGTGATGTCATTGGCTTCGCTGACCAGACTTTCCGCCACCGTAGAGCCGACCTGCCCGGCGCCAAGTATCAGTATTTTCACGCGACCTCCATTGTTCCACTACATGCAAAACACTGCTACGCCCGTATCCAGTTTTTCCATTCATCGAACAGTTTTTTATCGCGTGCTGCGATCACCGAACGCTGCCAGATGTCGCCCTGAGCGAAATCATCATTCTCGATGCAGCAGGCGTGGCCGCCCGACTCCGACAAGATCAAGGAACCGGCGGCATAATCCCAAAGATTTTGCCCGCCATGCAGATACATGTCGAAGCGGCCGGCGGCGGTGTAACACCAGTCCAGCGCGCTCGCGCCAAAATTGCGCTGAGAACTATACGGCGGTTCGGCCGCCAGTCGCGTGGCCAGCTTTTTCTTGAGTCGCTTCATATCGACACAGGCCAAGGCATGCGCCAGATCGGCCTCTGTTTGGCGACCGACCAGCTTTTCGCCATTCAGGAAGGCTCCGCGCTCACGTTCTGCGGCAAACATTTCGTTTGCAACCGGGTCATATACCACGCCCATCACACTCTCTCCTGCGCGCACCAGCGCAACGGACACTGCGAAATAAGGCAGGCCGCGGACGAAATTGGATGTGCCATCGATCGGATCGATGCACCAGAGACCGTCATGGCCGGCCTTCCACTGCTCATGCTGTTCCGCTGCGGGCATTTCTTCACCCAGCACCGGCACGTTGAGGATGGCCTGCAGCTTTTTGGTCAGCACGCTCTGGGCGGCAAGGTCCGCCTCGGTACACAGACTGCCATCGCTCTTGTGCTGATGTGCCACCTTGAGATAACGCGGCATGATCTCTTCTGCCGTCACCAGCTTGACTGCCGCGATCATCGCCTTGAGCAGCGCCCCCATGCCGCC
>Ga0210377_10002846_pt1 | contig 14969 bp, 16 predicted proteins | sample PLM4_65_b1redo_FD_155480 | JGI IMG/M metagenome (GOLD analysis project Ga0210377, IMG submission 155480) | Groundwater sediment microbial communities from an aquifer in East River, Colorado, USA - PLM4_65_b1 redo | ecosystem: Environmental > Terrestrial > Soil > Riparian zone | place: USA: East...
ATGCATTGCACGAGACAAATCCCGGAGAGTACGCGGTCTTTGTGGTTGAAAACGGTGCACCCCGGCTGCGTGTGATCGGGGTAGGTATCCAGGATCTGTTGTACGCGGAGGTCAAGTCCGGACTTAATCCCGGCGACGTTGTCACTACAGGCATCACGGAGACGCAATAATGGACAGGCAAAAGATCATCCAAACGATCGACATCACGAAAGTCTTCGGCATGGGTGACGTGAGTGTGACTGCGCTCAAGGGTGTGAATATCGAGATCCTGGCGGGCGAGTTCGTTGCCATCATGGGACCATCCGGTTCCGGCAAGAGCACATTGATGCACATCCTTGGGTGTCTCTCGCAGCCCACCAGCGGACAATATTTTCTCGATGGCGAGGATGTGAGCAATCTCGACAAGGTGCAACTGGCTGGCATCCGCAACAAGAAGATCGGATTCGTTTTTCAGGCTTACAACCTGCTCTCACGGACAACAGCCTTGAGAAATGTGACCCTGCCATTGCTATACAACCACGCCAATCCAAAAACCGTTGAAGAAGGTGATGAAAAAGCCAAAGCCGTGCTGGAACTGGTTGGGCTTGCTGACCGCATGAATCACCAGCCCCAGGAACTCTCCGGCGGACAGCAACAGCGCGTGGCAATTGCGCGCGCGCTTGTCAATGACCCTGTGCTTGTGATCGCAGACGAACCAACAGGCAACCTGGACAGTCACTCGGGTATTGAGATCATGAATCTCCTGCACAAACTGCACGAACAGGGGACCACGATCGTGATGGTGACTCACGACGCGAATATCGCCGCACACACACAACGAACGATCAACCTGATTGATGGCCTGGTGGATAACATTGTCCACAATGGCGTAAGGCGGGATACCATCCCGCCCCACATTACGGAGGTGCACGCATGAAACCCTCTGAAGCATTACGCATTGCCTGGGAAGCGATTCGCAAGAACAAGGTGCGTTCCTTCCTGACCATGCTTGGCATCATCATCGGCGTAGCGGCGGTCATCATCATGGTTGCCATCAGTGCCGGGACGGAAGCTACCATACAGGAACAGATCACCAGCCTGGGCTCGAACCTGGTTTTTGTGCAAGGCTCGTTCACACGCGGAGGACCGGGACAGGCCCCACAAGGTGGACTGGTTTACGATGACGCACCGGCAATTCAGAATGGAATCGACGGCGTCAAAGCTGTGGTCGTGGAACAGAATTCAAGCGAAACAATCAAATCAGATAATGCCAGCCTTGATGACGTTGAGATCCTCGGAACAACCACTGGGTTCCCCTCCGTGCGCGATATGGAGATCGCCGATGGTCGCTACTTCAACGACACTGAAATTGAACGTAAAAGCAAGGTGGTGATTCTCGGTTCAAGCCTGGCAGAGGAACTCTTCGGTGAAACAAACCCTGTTGGCCAATATATAAAGGTCGGCAATACAAAGTTTGCAGTGATCGGCGTGTTCGAAGAAAAAGGCCTGGTCGGCAACACCGATTTTGACTCACGTGTCTATATGCCCATCAGTGTTGTATTCCAAAAGTTCACGCCTTCGATGTTCGCCCGCATCATGGGCGATAGCGTCCGCATGATCTATGTGGAAGTGGAACCCGACTCCGACCTTGATGACATCACGACACAGATCGAACTCCTGCTTGTCAAACGCCACGATGTCACGCTCGATACAGCCGATTTCACGGTCACCACACAGCAGGACATCATCGGCACGCGCGAATCAACCACTGCCGCGTTCCGCAACCTGCTGGCCTGGGTGGCCGGCGTTTCGCTGGTCGTGGGCGGCATCGGCATCATGAACATCATGCTGGTTAGCGTTACGGAACGGACGCGCGAGATCGGCATCCGCCAATCGGTTGGCGCGACTCCTGCTGACATCCGTTTGCAGTTTCTTGCTGAGGCACTCCTGCTCAGTATCGTCGGCGGACTGATCGGCACATTCGTCGGCATGGGCGGCTCATATATCTTCGGCCTGTTGAGTGACATGCGAACCGTCATCCAACCCGCCTCCATCCTCCTGGCATTCGGGTCTGCAGCCGCAGTCGGCGTCTTCTTCGGATACTATCCTGCCAACCAGGCTGCGCAACTCGACCCGATCGAAGCGCTCAGATATGAATAAAAATTTACACCGTTGGTCGAGTAGTCCCGCGTGCATTTCGCGGAACATATCGAGACCAACAGTTAACAAAATTATTTTGCTCATATGGTGGTCTCGATACGGACTTTGTCCTACTCGACCACCATACTGAAACTATATAGGACACACCATGAAAAAAACACCTCTAGCAATACTGACCATTCTTCTCTTGACCCTGACCGCCTGCAGCACCGCATCAAACACGCCTCAAGCTGGTCTCGCTAATCAAGGGGGGACTCTCCCAGTCGCGACTCAACTCATCATCGGTACTTTCAAACTGGATGATACCGATCAAGCCGTGACAACGGAACAAGCCAAAGAACTACTTCCCCTCTGGCAGGTTTATCAGGACCTGCTCACAAGCGATACCGCCGCACAGGAAGAGATCGACGCGCTGGTCGAACAGATCCAGGAGACGATGACACAGGAAAAGATGCAAGCCATCACAGACATGAATCTTACCCAGCAGGATGTCATGTCCGCTTTGCAGGATCAAGGTATGGGAATATCTCAACGCAGTAATACAGGAAACGGTGACGGCAGTACCAGCTCACAGGGCGGCGGCGGATTTGGTCCACCCGATGGCTTCGTGCCAGGTAGCGCTCCAGGTGAAGGCGGAGGCTTTGGCGCACAAGGCCAGAACTTGAGTCCAGACCAAATTGCCACCGCGCAAGCCTCACGTCAGGAAAGTAGCGGCAATTTCATCCCGACCGCCTTGATCGATGCGTTGATAGAATCCCTTCTGGAAAAAGCGGGCTCGTAATTCAAAAATTGGTATACTGAAATTGGAAGGTGATTATGGCAAAAACCATCATGGTCGTGGACGATGAAAAAAGGCTGGTCTCGCTGGTCGAGAGTTATCTCACCCAGGAAGGTTATCGTGTCGTCTCTGCATATAACGGAAAGGACGCGCTGACGGTGGCACGCCGCGAAAAACCCGACCTCATCGTCCTCGATGTAATGATGCCCGAAATGGACGGTTATGAGTTCATGCGCAAACACCGCGCTGACAACAACACGCCGATCATCCTGCTAACTGCCCGCGTGGACGACGAGGAAAAGGTGATCGGGCTTGAAGTGGGCGCGGACGATTACATGACCAAGCCCTTCCGACCGCGTGAACTGGTGGCGCGCGTCCGTGCGGTATTGCGGCGTGCAGGAGAAAAGGAACCTTCAGCCAAGGTGTTGAAAGCCGCGGATATTGTCCTCGACCGGGACAGCCGGACTGTAAAAGTTGCCGATCAATTCGCCGACCTCACCCCCTCCGAATTCGACATCCTGACCGCTCTGATGACATCCCCCGGGCGGGTCTATTCCCGATTGGATTTACTGGACATCATTCAAGGTGTGCGTTATGAGGGCTACGAACGTACCATTGATACACACATCAAAAACCTGCGCGGCAAGATCGAACCTGACCCGCGCTCACCCCAATATGTTGAAACCGTGTATGGCGTCGGCTATCGCTTCAAGAGAGAATAAATAAAACGTTCCGAAGGTTGGCAGGCAAAGCATGGTCGACCCGCTCAAATGTCGCCACGGCGCCACAGCGACGCCTTCGGGACGGTGAAAAAAATTAGAGAGACTATTTCATGCGCTCCATCTCCTCTAAATTGATCATCGCCTTCCTCAGCATCGGCATTGTCAGCGTTGCCATCATCTTCATCACGGCACGCTGGAATACCCGCGCGGAGTTCATCGAATTCCTCTCCGACCAAAATCAAACGGATGTCATTACCCAACTCACGGAATACCACCTCGCGAACGGAACATGGGGCAAGGTGGAAACCATTTTCATCCAACAACGACAACCCGGCTATAACCCCGGACAAAATTACAGGCCGCCTCAACCCTTCACGCTCACAGACGAAAATGGGGTAGTGCTCTTTACCAATGGAAAATACAAGCTCGGCGAAAAACTTTCCGAATCCGATCTCAAAATAGGAACACCCATCACAGAAAACGGGAAAGTCATCGGCATCTATGTGCCACTGCGCATGCCATTCGAAGGAAGACCGCGTGAACTTGAGTTCATCGAACGTACCAATCTCACATTGCTTTACGGCGCGCTGATTGGTGCGGTCCTTGCCTTATTTCTGGGAATCCTGATCTCACGCACACTCACCCGCCCCATCCGCGAACTTACACAAGCCACACATGCGGTCTCGCAAGGCGACCTATCACAACAGGTTCCGGTTCGCACAAATGATGAGTTGGGTGAACTCGGCAGGGCTTTCAACAGGATGAGCGCTGAACTTTCGCGTTCGATCAATGCACGCAAACAAATGACTGCCGATATCGCACACGAACTCCGCACACCGTTGAGCTTGATCCTCGGTCACGCGGAAGCGGTCCACGATGGCGTTCTCTCCCCAACACGCGAAAACTTCGAGATCATCCGCGAAGAAGCCACGCGTCTTGAACATCTCGTCAACGATCTGCGTACACTTTCCCTGGCTGATGCCGGGGAATTGACCATCAACCTGCAAATCATCGAACCGGAACGACTCATCCATGAAGTTGCAGCGCTCTACCAATATGAAACTCAAAGGAAAAATATTTCGCTCGATCTGGATATTGCTTCGCCTCTTCCCACGATTGAAGTTGATCCCGGACGAATGACCCAGGTCCTCACGAACATTTTGGACAACGCCACGCGTCACACCCCCGAGGGCGGACATATCCTTCTTTCTGCAAAACAAGTGGATAACCAGGTTCAACTTTCCGTTCAGGATAGCGGACCCGGTTTGAAAGCAGAAGATCTTGAGCGCATTTTCGAACGCTTCTACCGCACAGACTCATCCCGCCAGCGCGACGGTGCGGTTCCGGGCGGCTCAGGGCTGGGGCTGGCTATCGCCAAGTCCATGGTTCAGGCGCACAGCGGACAGATTTCGGCTGAGAGTGACATCGTCCCCGCAGGGGAAGCGGATAAAGGGCTGAAAATCATCATCACTCTGCCGAAGAAATCGTGATCGATGATCTCGAATCAAAAATCGGAAGTGTCCGTCTGAACACTTCCGATCTTTAATCGTGGCGCGGGATGGCATCCCGCATTTTCTTATTCCGTAGGCACTGCCGTTGTTCGTTTCTTTTTCTGTACGACGCTCTTTGGCAAAGCGATCAAGGTCACAACGATAGCGATGATGCCAATATTCTTGATCAATCCGAACATCAAGCCTCCACCACCTTCCTGACCCTCCGGTCGCCCTTCGAATTGACCGCTGGGAGAAGCCGGCCGTTCACCCGATTCGAATTGCGGCGTGCTTGTTGACGATGATCCACTGGCATTGACGGTACCATACGTAATTCCCATCACAACAGCAAATGCAACCAGAATAATGAGGATTCTTCCGAGGGCCTTCATGCTGTCATATCCTTTCTTTTATTGGAAGAAAATATTTGCGCAACCGGCTGAAACACATATCGTTTGAATGTATCTGCGATCCAACTCCAATGCAACGCGGTGTGAAGGCCGAGCAATAAAAGGAACAGATTCGCCGTGAGGTCATGCAACGAGCGCCAGGCAAAACCGCGCGGCAGGCTGATGCCGAGGAAAGGCATGACCGTTTCCGAGATCATAAACCCGGAAAGCATGAGCACCGTCCCATCAATGAACAACAACCAGTTGAGGATGTAATTGATGCGTGACTGGCTGTTTACCCTGCCGGTGAAGCGACGTGTGATCTGCACGATCCAATCCCAGCTCAAGAGCAAATGGACGACAAGCGCCGCGAGCGTCGCAGTTGCCAGCCATTCATGCACGGCGATCCCGCTGGAACGCGGGTCCAACGCAACCAGAAATGCAATGAAGATGATCACATCGATCACCAGTTTTACTTTTGTTTGATTTTTTGTTTTGGTTTGAATTTCAGTCATTTTATCTCCTTGAATTTTCAGGATTGTAGCGAGCAAGGAGATGTCATTGGTGACGAAAGTGCGAATGAAATGTGAAGATACTGTAAAGATGTTCCTTATTTATCATTAATCGAATCTCTATATTTTCCACACAATTTTCACATCGCTTTTTTATGCCATCATGTTAAAGTTGAAGGAAATGGAAAAGAAATTATCAATGAAAAAAGTACTTCTTACACTTCTCGGCATCCTATTGGTTATTGGTGTATTGGCAGGCGCTGGCTTTGCCGGATATCGAATTGGATACCAACAGGGCGCGCTGACAACCACAGACGGGAATCCTGCACCCTTCACACGTGGCTTCCAATTGGGTCCACAAGACATGCCCATGCACAACTTCGGAAGGGACTTTGATCGCGGCTTCAACCGGGGATTTGGTCCCGGTGGTTTCCGCATGATGGATCGCGGCATGGGATTTGGTTTCTTCCCTCCGTTCATGTTCCTTGCGCGCATTGTATTTTGGGGACTCATCATCTGGTTTACATACTGGCTCTTCACCAGGAGCGGCTGGCAAATAACACGCCGGTCTGTTGAATCCTCCAAATCTGTTGAAGCCGCCAAAGTGGAAGTCTCTGAATTGGAGAAGAAATCCGACTAAAATAGACGGGTAATATTCAGCTGAATCCTTTCGTCTGAGAAATGGATTTCTAACAAGACCCTGGAAAAAACCAGGGTCTTATATCGACAAGAGGAGAGCGCCATGGAATTCTTCAACCGTTTGATCAACGCATTGACCGAGCTTCATCCCACACATCCGATGTTTGTGCATTTCCCGATTGCACTCACCGGCGCGGCGTTCCTCTTTATCCTGCTTGCGTATTGGAAAAATAGCGCATCCCTGGAACAAACCGCGTTCGCAAACATCGTTCTTGCAGCCATAAGCACGGTGGTGGCTGGGATCACCGGCTACCTGGATAATATAAAAAACTATCTGGGTGACGCTCCCAACGCAACAACCAAGATCATTCTGGCAACGACCCTGTTCCTGCTCACTACAGGAATTAGCATCGTCCGTTATCGCAATCGGGAATTATTCATGAAAGGCAATCGCGCCTTATATATTGCATCCTATGGTTTAAGTTTCGCAATCGCACTCGTACTCGCATTTCTGGGCGGCGTCATTTTATACGGTTTTTAGGAGAAATTAAGTAATGAAAGTATTGAACGTAAAAGTTTTGATAGCCATCTTAATCATCGGAATTCTCTCCGCTTGTGGAAGTCAGCCAGCGGATGCGCCCGCCTCGCAGCCGACCGTTAGAGTTGTCCCCGCTATATCATCCCCTTTGGGGACCGAGACGCCAGTCAACCTCCCGGCACCTACCGACTCAGCAATCGCCCCAACAGAGATCGTGCAATCACAACCCACCGAAGCGCCGACAACTGACCCCGCGTCACAAACAGCCACAGTCAGTTTTGCGAATGATATTCTGCCCATCCTGCAAAGCCGGTGCGTTAACTGTCACGGTGGAAATCGAACTGAAGAGGGCCTGGTACTGAAAACATATGCAGACTTGATGGCTGGTTCCGATAATGGACCTGTCCTTACGGCTGGCGATACAGAGAACAGTTTTATGGTCGAATTGGTTGCGAGTCAGGAGATGCCAAAGAAGGGACCCAAGTTAACCCCCCCGCAAATCCAATTGATCATCGATTGGGTCACACAAGGCGCGCTGGATAATTAGAACAATATTCGAAGCTAAAATCACGACTCATCCTTTTGAGCCATGATTTTATTTTCTGGTATAATTTCGCCGCTTGAAGATTGGAGAGGTCGCGTAGTCTGGCTTAGCGCGCACGCTTGGAAAGCGTGTAACCCACAAAGGTTCGCGGGTTCGAATCCCGCCCTCTCCGCTAAAAAGACGCCCTGTTATGGGGCGTTTTCCATTTAGGTTCACGCGCCCCTATTGAAGGGATGATATTCGAATCCCGCCCTCTCCGCTCAAAACGTCTCACAGCTCGTTCATTCAAGCAAAACACTCACCGTGTATACTTATCATCATGGACACACTCTCCGGTTCTGTCGAGCGCATCACTTTCTACAATCCAGAAAATGGATATACAGTGTTGCGCCTGCGCCCGGAACATCAAACGGGCATGCACGCCGCACCGAAGTCCAGCTTGAGCTTTGATGGTCTGGCTACAGTGGTGGGGAATTTACCCGAGGTCTCGCCGGGAGAACATCTGCGTCTGCAGGGACAATGGGATAAACACCCGAAACACGGTTCACAATTTAAGGCGGAAGTGTGCGAACAAACCCTGCCAGTCACAGTTGCCGGGATCCAGGGCTATCTCGGTTCCGGCATGATCAAGGGCATCGGCCCAAAACTAGCGGAGCGGATTGTCGGGCAGTTCAAAGAAGATACTTTCGATGTCATCGAATTGAACCCGGAACGTCTGCTCGAAGTACCCGGTATCGGCATGGACCGCACGAACAAAATCACGAAAGCGTGGCAGGAGCAAAAACAAGTCAAGGAGATCATGGTGTTCCTGCACGGTCACGGCGTCAGCACCAACCTGGCGGTCAAGATCTACAAGACCTACGGTGACAAATCCCTGGAGACAGTCCAGCAGAATCCCTACCAGCTCGAACGCGACATCTACGGGGTTGGTTTCAAAACCGCCGACCGCATCGCTCAAGCTCTTGGGCTGCCTGCCGATCATCCTTCCCGCATTGAAGCCGGTATCGTTTTTGCTTTGAATGAAATGATCGATGAAGGTCATGTGTATGTCCCCAAGGAAATCCTGGGACAACGAGCCATCGAGTTACTGGAGGTTCCTCCAGAGTTGATCTCCCCTGCTCTGGACCGCCTGGCACAGGATGACCGCATCCGCCCGGACGTGATTCCTTTGAACAATAAGAACGATGGCAAGCCAAATCAAGCAGTCAGTGAATCCGCTGGCATGTATGGCTCACCCGTGATCTACTTGACCCCGCTCTATTATGGAGAGAAAGGGGTGGCTGAGCGTTTGAAAGTACTGGCGAGTGCGTCCTCACCTGCCAGGGCAATGAACCACAGTCTATTTCCCGCTGAGAACCTATCCGATGAACAACGGTCAGCCATCGACATGGCACTGGCTCACCCGGTCAGCATCCTGACCGGTGGACCTGGGACCGGAAAGACCACCTGTCTGAAAGCCTTGATCGGGACGCTGGAAGCTCAGCACAAAAAGTATGCCCTCGCCTCCCCAACTGGGCGCGCGGCCAAACGTCTCTCCGAAGCCACCGAACGATCTGCCAGCACCATTCATCGTCTCCTGGAATTTTCCCCGTTGGACGGCTTTAAGCACAACGATGACAACCCGCTCGATCTGGACTTTCTGGTGGTGGATGAAGCCTCCATGCTCGATCTGTTGCTGACGAATCACCTGCTCAAGGCCGTGCGACCAGGTACACATGTTTTGTTTGTCGGGGATGTGGACCAGCTTCCATCGGTGGGAGCCGGCGATGTGCTTCGCAATCTGATCCACAGTGGCATTGCCCCGATCACGCGCCTCAACACAATCTTTCGTCAGGCCGCGGGTTCCAAGATCATCACCAATGCCCACCTGATCAATCAAGGGAAATTCCCGGTCTTCTCCCAGGGGAACGGTGATTTCTTCTTTTTCCCTGCCGAAGATGCCGCGGCAGCAGCAGACTGGATCATCGAAATCGTCACGGAAAGAATCCCTCAGAAGTTTGGCTTCGATGCCATCCGTGATATCCAGGTGCTGGCGCCCATCTATCGCGGACCGGCGGGAGTGATCGCATTGAATGATCGTTTGCAGGAGAAGCTCAACCCATCCGGCCCCAGTAAACCTGAACGCCGGTTGTTTGGAACGACCTTCCGTCTCGGCGACAAGGTGATGCAAACCCAGAATAACTACGACAAGGATGTCTATAACGGAGACATTGGATTCATCCACTCAATGGATATGATCGAACAGACGCTGACAGTTGACTTCGATGGGCGCTTCGCGGCCTTCGAATGGAGTGAAGCTGACCAGCTTGCGCTGGCGTATGTGGTTTCGGTGCACAAGGCTCAGGGATCGGAGTTCCCCGTGGTGGTGATGCCGGTCGTAACCCAGCATTACACCATGCTGCAACGAAACCTGCTGTACACTTCCATCACGCGTGCGCGCAAACTGTGTGTGCTGGCAGGCAGCCGTCGCGCCATCGGCATGGCTGTACGGAATAATAAAGTGACACAGCGCTTCACAGCGCTGGAGTGGCGATTGGGAAAAGGTGAATGAAGGAGAATAAGCTCAACTGAGAAAAAGCAGGTTTTTATTGCAACAATTTGCCATTTATGGCATAACAATTACATGAAATTTGATGAGCTTTTGGGACTCGTAGGAGATCAACCACTATTTGAAACCGGCTTGCTTCTTGCTGGAGATGTGGATCCCAACGATGTGCGGCGCCAACTGTCCCGTTGGGTCCAGAGCGGACGGATTCGCCAATTGCGGCGTGGGTTATATACTCTCGCCCCGCCCTACCAGAATGCAGCCCCACATCCTTTCCTGATCGCAAATGCTTTGGTGCCAGGCTATTATGTCACTGCGCAATCAGCTCTGGCATACTATAGTCTCATCCCAGAGTACACCCCGCGGACTTTGAGTGTCACCACGCTTCATACGTCAAACCGGGATGGGGATATCAATTCCAACACCTGGCGGCTCATCTCTTTTTTGGATATCAGCTGGTGGACCTTTCTGAGGGGCAGCAGGCGTTTGTCGCCATGCCCGAAAAGGCTCTGCTTGACCTGGCACACTTTACCCCCCATTCAGATTCACCCAACTACCTTGTTGAGCTCCGATTGCAAAACCTGGATCGATTGGATATCCCCCGCCTGCGTGAACTTGCAGAGCGATCAGGAAAACCAAAATGGCGGCGCGTAGCTGCTCAAATCGAAAAGCTTGCCTTGCAGGAGAAAGGTGAATATGAGGAGCTGGCATGAAGGAATATCTAATAACGCTGGTTCAATCCTCATCATCAGCCCTTGAGGCACGTAACCTGGCTCGCGAATATTTGCAGGCCCTGACCCTGCAAAGCCTGCAGCGGGCTGGCGCAATGACCATCCTTGCATTTCATGGCGAGACTGCATTGAGATTCCTGTATTCGCTTCCGCGTTACTCGGAAGACCTGGATATTGCCCTTGAAAGACTTTCCAGTCTTTATAACTTTCGGTCTTATCTTCAATCCATTCAAAAAGAACTTGAGTCCCAGGGATACAAAATCACTCTCAAGGTGAGTGACCAAAAACAGTCCACAGCGCATTTATCCACTTTACAGGATTGCCCTACGAATTGACCCTTAGCCCACATCAGGATGAAGTACTTGCGGTCAAGGTTGAAATCGATACCAATCCTCCCACTGGGGCGTCATTGGAAACGTCCCTGGTTCGCCGTCACGCTTTGCTTAATCTACAGCATCATGATCGCGGCTCATTGCTGGCTGGCAAGCTTCACGCCATCTTGCAGCGTCCATTTTTGAAGGGCCGCGACCTGTATGACCTGATCTGGTATTTGAGTGATAAGGATTGGCCAGATCCCAATTTGGTCCTACTCAATAATGCACTGAACCAAACCGCATGGACAGGCCCAACAATCGATGCTGATAACTGGCGCGAGGTTGTACGTTCAAAGATCGAAGCAGTGTCTTTCGAGTCGGTGCTGGAGGATGCGCGTCCTTTCCTTGGTTCAGGTGAGGATATTGATTTGCTCTCTAAAAATAACCTGATCCGTCTGCTCAAATGAATTTATGTAACTGCTCTTGTACGACGGTGTCTTCCAAATTCCTGCGCAAAAAACGGGGATGGAATTGAAATAGCGGGGAAAAAAGAAGTCGTATAAAATTAAGATGTCTGGCAGGTATACCAGATATATATATCGTGCTACACTGATTTCAAGCTCGGGGGAGACCCCGCCCAAGAACCATGCCACCCATTACATCTCTTTCCACCTTCGAATCTCACCTCTGGGAAGCCGCAAACATTCTGCGCGGCAGCCCCGTGGACCGCACGGACTGGAAGAGCTACATCCTGCCACTCCTCTTCTTCAAGCGGATTTGCGATGTGTGGGACGAGGAGTACCAGGAAGCCGTCGAGACCTACGGTGAAGACTTCGCCGATGAGCACCGCTTTCAAATTCCAGAGGGATGTCATTGGCAGGATGTGCGTGAGACTCCAACAAATGTGGGCACGGCATTGCAGAACGCCATGCATTGCATCGAAGCCGCAAACCAGAAACATTTGTACGGCGTTTTCGGTGACTCACAATGGACAAACAAAGACCGTTTGCCAGATGCCCTGCTCAAGGATCTGATCGAGCACTTTTCAGCAATCAGTTTGGGGAATAAAAATGTCACCACGGATATCATCGGTGATGGATACGAATATCTGATCAAAAAATTTGCAGATGCCACGAATAAGAAAGCCGGCGAGTTCTATACCCCGCGCAGTGTGGTGCGCTTGTTGGTGGACATCCTTGATCCACAAGCAGGTGAGACCGTATACGACCCCGCTTGTGGAACCGGCGGTATGCTGCTTGGCGCAGTAGAGCATGTACGCGCCAAGGGGGGAGACCCACGCACGTTTTTTGGCAAGCTATACGGACAAGAGAAGAACCTGACCACCGCCTCCGTGGCCCGCATGAATCTGCTCTTACACGGCATGGAGGATTTCATCGTCGAGCGCGGAGATACACTTCGCAACCCAGTCTTCACTGACCCCAGCACGGGCGGACTGGCAACCTTCGATTGTGTGATTGCCAATCCTCCATTTTCGTTGGAGCAATGGGGACGTGAGATTTGGGAGAGCGATCCGTGGGGACGTTCGTTCGCGGGCTTACCAACAGATTCCAACGGTGATTTTGCTTGGGTGCAACATATGGTCAAGTCGATGGCGGAGGGCAAGGGACGCATGGCAGTCGTCCTGCCGCAGGGAGCGTTGTTCCGGGGCGGCGTGGAGGGGCAGATCCGCCATTATTTGTTGAAGCAGGATTGGGTTGAGACAGTGATCGGACTGGCGCCGAATCTGTTTTATGGAACAGGTCTCGCCGCGTGCATTCTGATTCTCAAAAAGAAGAAATCCAAAGCGCGGACGGGAAAAGTGCTGATCGTGGATGGGTCATCTTTATTTCGCAAAGGGCGGGCACAAAATTATCTCGACCCTGAACACGCGAACCAAATCCTGGAATGGACTCAGAACTTTGAAGACGTGCAGGATCAGGTGCGTGTGGTGGCGTTGAGTCAGATCGAAGTAGAAGATTGGACGTTGAACATTTCGCGTTATGTGTTGCCGCCCATCGGCGAAGACATCCCGCCTTTGGATGTGGCGATTGAAGATTTCAAAGCCGCGTGGGGACGAGCGCGTGAGTCCGAATCCAAATTGCGGACGTTGCTGCAGTCAGGGGGCTGGCTCGATGACTGACCGCATGATCGAGACCCGCCGGGGTAAACCCCTCGCTCAGTACATGGAAGCGCTGCGCGCTAAAGAGTCCGCTTCAGCGGACTTCCAGGAACTGAGGCAGGACTTCAGTCCGCCGAACCCCATAGAACAAGACCGCCAATCTGGGGGATTAAATGACTGACCGCCTAACCCAACCCGAACTCGAATCCTATCTGTGGGGCGCGGCGATCATCCTGCGCGGACTGGTGGATGCGGGCGATTACAAGCAGTATATCTTCCCGCTGTTGTTCTACAAGCGACTCTCGGATGTGTGGGATGCGGAGTATGTCGATGCATTCGCCGAGACCAATGACGATGCGTATGCGCGCTCGATGGCGGACGAACGGTTTGTCATTCCGGCCGGCGCACATTGGAACGATGTGCGCGAGATGCCGCGTGATGTGGGCAAATCCATCCAGAGTGCATTTCGCGCGATTGAATCTGCCAACCCTGATCGGCTGGATGGAATCTTTGGCGATGCGCCGTGGACCAACAAGGAACGCCTGCCGGATGCCACGCTCAAGAATTTATTGGAGCATTTCTCGCAACACACGCTTTCGATTGCCAACGTGCCCGAAGATGAATTGGGCAACGGTTACGAGTTCCTGATCAAGAAATTCGCCGATGACAGCGGACACACCGCCCAGGAGTTTTATACCAATCGCACCGTCGTGCATTTGATGGTGCAGATGCTCGAACCCAGACCAGGCGAGCGGATCTATGACCCGACCTGTGGCACGGGCGGCATGTTGATCTCGGCGCTCGACGAAGTGAAACGCGGACACGGCGAATACCGCACGTTGAAACTCTACGGGCAGGAACGCAACCACATGACCGCCTCCATCGCGCGCATGAACCTGGCTCTGCATGGCGTGGATGATTTTGCCGTTGCCCGCGGAGACACGCTCGAACGACCTGCCTTTACGAATGAAAAAGGTGGTCTTGCAACTTTTGATGTAGTACTGGCAAATCCTCCCTATTCCATCAAGCAATGGAACCGCGAAGCATGGACCAGTGACCCGTGGGGACGCAACTTCCTCGGTACACCGCCGCAGGGACGCGCCGACTATGCTTTCTTCCAGCACATCCTCAAAAGCATGGACAATAAAACGGGGCGTTGTGCCATCCTCTTCCCGCATGGAGTCTTGTTCCGCAAGGAAGAAGCGGACATGCGCCAGAAACTGGTGGACGCTGACCTGGTGGATTGTGTGCTTGGACTTGGTCCAAACCTCTTTTACAACTCGCCAATGGAAGCCTGCGTGGTAATTTGCCACAATAACAAACCCGCCAAGCGACGCGGACAGGTGATCTTCATTGATGCCGTGAATGAAGTAACCCGCGAACGCAGTATGAGTTATCTCAAGCCTGAACATCAGGAACGGGTCGCAAATGCCTATCACGATTTCAAGGAGATCGAAGGCTTTGCGAAAGTAACTTCACTGGAAGAAATTCGCGCCAACGATGGTAATT
>Ga0210377_10002847_pt1 | contig 14966 bp, 19 predicted proteins | sample PLM4_65_b1redo_FD_155480 | JGI IMG/M metagenome (GOLD analysis project Ga0210377, IMG submission 155480) | Groundwater sediment microbial communities from an aquifer in East River, Colorado, USA - PLM4_65_b1 redo | ecosystem: Environmental > Terrestrial > Soil > Riparian zone | place: USA: East...
CCGCCCTTTTGTTATGTTCTGCCTGTTTTCCGGGTCAACAGCCAGACGATCAGGGCCACGCCGCCGCCCACCGGGACAAGCGTGACACAGCAGATCAGCAGCAACAGGCTCAGTTCAGCCACGGAGGAAGTCACGGGAGACAGCGTCCTTGCGTTGACAGGCGCATTTCAACAGGGTCAGGCCGGAGGGTTGGCGGGCGGCGCGTTGTTCTGGTTGCGCCGAATGAGCCAGAAGGCCAGCCCGCCCAGCGCGACGGCGGCGACGAGACAACATCCCAACCCCGCCAGAATTATCAATAGTTCCGGTAAGCCAATATTCATGTATCAAAATCCTAGGTGGCGGGCGTCTTCTTGATCAGATCGGCGATCACGGCGTCCGCGCGGATTCCTTCGGCTTGCCCTTCAAAATTGAGCAGCAGCCGGTGGCGGAGCGCCGCTGGCGCGACCGCCTGCACGTCGTCAAACGCCACCGCGAACCGCCCGCCCAGCAGCGCGTTGATCTTCGCGCCGAGTATCAGGGCCTGCGCCCCGCGCGGGCTGGAGCCATAACGCACGAACTTGCGAACCATATCGGTCGCGCCCGGGTTGTCCGGGTGGGTGGAGACCACCAACTGCGCCACGTACTCGCTGACATGGCTGGCGATAGGCATCTTGCGCGCCAGCGCGCCCATGCGGATGATCTGAGCGCCATCGGCGGCGATGCCCGCCCGTGATTGGGCCGAGCCGGTGGTACGCCCCAGAATCTCGACCAGTTCATCCGAGGATGGGAACTGGACATCGACCTTGAACATAAAGCGGTCAATCTGCGCTTCGGGCAACGGGTATGTGCCTTCCATCTCCAACGGGTTCTGGGTCGCCAGCACAAAGAACGGCTCGTCAAGGGTGTAGGTTCGCCCGAAGACCGTGACCGAATGCTCCTGCATGGCTTCCAGCAGCGCCGATTGCGTCTTGGGGATGGCCCGGTTGATCTCGTCGGCCAGCACCAGATTGGCGAAGATCGGGCCGGGCAGGAAGGTTCGCTCCTTGCGCCCGGTGTCGGCTTCTTCAAAAATATCCGTCCCGGTGATGTCGGCGGGCATCAGGTCGGGCGTGAACTGGATGCGGGCGAAGCGCAGGCTCAACACATCCGACAGAGTCTTGATCAACATGGTCTTGCCGAGGCCGGGGACGCCTTCCAGCAGGGCGTGGCCGCCGGCGATGACGCAGATCAGCACATGCCGCACCACCTCGCGCTGGCCGACGATCACCTGCGCGATCTGCTGCTCGATGGCTTCCGCAGTCTGGCGAAATTCGTCCGCCGAGATTTCATCCATAACGCTATCGGACACGGCCTTGCCCCTTTCAGCGCGCGTTAGCGAGCCACAGAAATATCAAAATACTGCGTTGGATAGTCTTCAATGTAATCTTGCACCACAATCGTTCGTTGTGGCGTGGAAGTCGAATAACCGGCGGGCAGAATCAGCGTGACGTTGATCGTCAAATTATGCGCTGATTGCGGCACAAGGCAGGTTGTCGCGGGCAATCTTACCAGAACCAAGTCGTTATCGGCGCGGGTGATCACAATCTCAGCCCCATTCAGTGACGTTTGGATTGACTCCCCTGAGTTGTATCGACCGTTCCCGTTGTCATCTATGTACAGAGTCGCGCAGGACGGCCCCAGCCTGGTTTGGAACTGCTGGCCGATCAGCGGGCCGAGCAGAATCAAGGCGGCCACGATCCCGATCAGGGACAGCGTTGCCGCTATTGTTATCTTGATTACAGCGCGCAATGTTCCAGTGTCCCTATTGGTGGTTCGGATCAAGGCTGCTGAAATAACCCTTGATCAAATCTTTCAGCCCCAGCGGGATCACGCCGCTGTCCAAGGCCTGATTGACCACGCCCGCATAATCGCCATAAACCTGATTATAAGGAACGTTCGCCTGCCCGGACGGGTTCGCGGCGAAATCGCCCTCCGCCCCGGTTGGCAAGCCCGCGTCCGGGTTGCCCGTGATGCCTACCTGCTCGCCGCCTTCGCCGCCCACCCGCTGCGGCGAGAAAATATCCTCGAAGCTGAACTCGCCGCCGTCGCCGGGGCCATTGTCGGTGGGCAATTGTCCGTTCGATAGGCCGGGGGCGTCGGGCTGGCCGTCGCCTTCGCCGCGCCCGGAGCCGCCGCCCGACTGCTGGCCCGGCTGTTGGCCCTGCCCCTGCCCGCCCTGACCGGGCTGGAAGTTCGGCGCCTGCCCTACCCCGCCCTGACCGGGCTGGTTGGCCTGATCGGGCCGCTTGGGGTTCTTGCCCGCTTTGGCGACTCCCTGCCCGCTTTGCCCAACCCCGTTGGCGTACTGCTGAACCGGGTTGCCTGATCCCTGCCCCTGCTGTCCTTGCTGACCGGGTTGCCCCGCTTGCTGGCCCGGCTGTTGTCCGGCCTGCTGTCCTTGCTGGCCCTGCTGGGCGATCTGGTCGCCCGCCTCGCCGAGAGCCTCTTCCGCGCCCGCCGTGTCGCCGTTTTGGAGCGCTTCAGCGGCTTCGCCTAGCTGTTGGGCGAGTTGCGGGTTTGTGCCTTCCAGCGCCGCCGCCGCGTCGCCGAGAGCCTGCGCCAATTCTTGCTTCTGCGCGTCGGTCAGGTTGTCCAGATCAAGGTTCTTGAGAGCTTCCGCCGCCGCCGCAAAATCGCCATTCGCCAGCGCTTCGGCGGCGTCCTTGGCGGCAGTGTCTGAAAACAGGCCGCTGGCCGCTTGCAAGGCGTCCTGCTGCCGGGCGGCAAATTGGGCGCTGCGATCTTGTAGTTTCTGTTCGGTCGCGTCCAACGCCGCTAAGGCTTCTTCCTGTGTCACCCCCGGCTGGCTGAGGGTTTGGATGGCTTCATCCAGCGCGCTGATCACCGCCGTCTTTTCGGCTTCCGGCAGCAAGGGGTCGCTGCGCGCCTGTGTTTTGAGCTGCTCCAGATCGGCGATGGAGTGCGCAATGGCCTGATCAACCTCGGCTTGCTGGGCCAGCGCGGCGTCCTGCGGGTTGGGGATCAACACCGCCATCGCCACCAGCGCCGACATAATCAACGCGCCCACCCACCAGCGCCAGTCGAGCTGAAAGGGCAGGCCATCTGCCGGGTGGACGCCCTTCGCCGCGCTGATGGCTTGATCAAACAGATGGCGGGTCAGGGCCGGAGATTCTTCGGCGAGCCGCCCGTCGGCCAGTTCCAACGCCGTCGACAGGCGCTCGCGCAGCCCGAACACGACATCATAGCGCCGGGCCATCTGCGCATGGCTGCGACGCCACAGCCACACCGCAAGGATCGCCGCCAACACGCCCAGCCCCGCCAGCCCGCCGACCACGGTGGTCAATTGCTGGCTGGGGATAATCGGCCAGAAGCGCGCCGCCAGCGCGAGGATCAGCGCCGCGCCCATCCCGGCTACCAGCCCGCGCGGGAACCACGTCAAAGTTTGGATAGCGCGCCAGCGCGCGTCCCAGCCCACGAGTTGATGTTTGAGTTGGCGAACATCCGCCGCTTTGACCGCCATTGTCTCAACCTTCCCCGCAATCACAGGCGGATTGCAGAATACAGCAAGAGAATCCAATCACTACATTGCCCCTTGCCTGCCCGTCTCATCGATCACTGGTCTACCCGCCGCACGGCGACGACGCTCAAGCGCATCAGAATGAGCGCAACCAACAGGTATATCACAGTATAAGCGATCCATGGCGAAGGCAACGGAACGCTCCATCCGTTCGGAAAGGTCTGGGTGAAATAGAACGCCGACCCGTTCTGCTGGAGAACCACCTCGCTCAGGATGGCGGTCGCAATCGGATTGGAGCAAGCCAGCAGCGCGAACACAGCGAACAACAGGTATTCAGCGATCTGCCCGCTGCCCGATGAAGATAGCAGCAGCACAGACACGAATGACAGCATCACAAAGGTCAACAAAGGCAAGGCGATAGTCAGGATTAGCGCGATCACATAGGTCAGAACGCTGGCAGTCAGCGTCTTTTGCATAGTCGCCGAAAAATAAATGCCAATCGCGCCATAGGTGACCGCGGTGACCACCAGAATTTCGATGGACAGCAGCACCTCGGTCATGGTCACGCCGCCCATCAGAAAGGCGAGACTCTGCAACGGGATCGCCACGACCAACAGCAACACGATATACCCCAGCGCGGCCAACAGTTTGCCCCAGATCAGGTTGTCCGCTGACAAAAGCGTTGTGCGCAGTAAATGATACGTTCGCCGTTCGCGCTCGCCGCTGATCGCGCTGGCGGTGAACGCCGGAGCGATAAAGCACACCAGAAACAACTCGATGGACAGCACGCCGCCGAAAATGACCTTGCCGATCACGCCTCCCGTCGTGCTGAGGGTGACCTGCGCGGAAATCGTGTAAATCCCGTATAGCACGACGGTGAAGGCGCTCATCAGCAGGACGTACACGGTCAGCACGATAAACGCCCGCGCGCCGCGCATCCTGCCGCGCAGCTCCTTGAGCGCCACCGGGTTGCGCCGCAGCCAGCCCCACCACGCGGCGGGCGGCTTCATCGGCATTTCGCTGGTCACGTTTTCTTCCATATCGGGCAATGCCCTCTCATCGCTCACGGCCTGTCACACGGCGCATTGGTTGTTGGCTTTGCGCTGTTCACTGCCGTTACTGTCTTTACTGCTGTTACTCAGCACTCTAAATAATACCTTCGTCCGGCGGAATATTCACCAGCAGTTCCGCGTTCTGCCGATTCACCAGCCATGCCAGCCCGCCAGTCCCGGCCAGCGTCGCGGCGATCAGCGCGAACCGGACAACTTCCAACCCCTGACCTAGAAAGTAAACGGTGGTGACTACTTGCCATACCCCTAGAACGACCAGCAGGGCGACAATGTTCCCCACCAGCGCCAGCGTCAGGCTGAGGGGCGTGTCTCTCAGCAGCAGGGCCGACGACACCCCCAGCGAAGCGAGCAGCGGCAGGGCCGCCAGCGCCAGCAGACCGGCGCTCAGGGCGCGCATCGCAAGGCGAAAGTATGGAATGCCCGCGCCGGGGGTCAGCAGCCGAACTTGTTCCGGCGGGGCGGCTGATCCCAGCGCTAGCGCTGATTCGCGGTAGTTGGCGAAGGCGGTAACGTCCAAATGCAGCGCGCCGATCATCAGGGCGGGGGTCACAATCAGCGCCGCCACAATCAGCCAGCGCAGCCGCCACAGCGCGACCAACGCCAGCCCCCATACAATTTCATGCGGAACGGCGGTGGTCATGCCGCGCGGCGTGTGGCCGCCTGCGCGAAGCTGGCCCAGCGTGACCAGTGTTCCTGACACTGAAGCGGATAGCAGCGCGGCCAGCGTCACGCCCAGCGGCAGAGCGATCATGGCCGCCCCCAGCGCGCGCTCGGTGATGACCCATGCGACAATCGCCACCACAGCCAGCAGCCCGGCGGCGACAGGAATAACTCGCGCGAGGGCCCTCCATGGCAGCGGACGGGCGGCCCGCGCCTGATGCAAAAGCGGATTGCCCCACCAGCGCAGCAGCGTCGGGGCGAACGTGACGACAGCCCACGTTTCCAACGAATGCCATGCCCGCGTCAGGGCGCGCTTAGGATCGTTCAGAACGGCGGGCGGCGGATTGGATGACACAGACGCTCCTGCGCCGCAGGTTGAAAACAGCGCAGGCCAACTTATACAGTGTTTCGTGGTTTGAGACAAGCCGTTGACGGCTTTTCCCCCCGCTTCCCTCGTCACAACGCTGGCGTGTTCGGCTGTGGCCGCGTCCTCAACAGGACGCCCAGCGCGATCAGCGCGCCGCCCACGTCACAGAGCAGATCAAACGCGGAATTGCCCAGAGCCAGCCGTCCGCGCAGCGCGCTCTGAAGCGCCTCTTGCCCCACGCCAACGCCCAGCGCGATCAGGATCGAAAGCGCAGCCATACTGTGATTCGCCCCCACGCCACGATTCCCGGCGACGACGGCGAAGATCAAGACCGCGAAGGTCGCGGCGTGTAGCACGGCATGGTTGGTTTCAAACCAGAACGAGGCGGCGCTGGCCTGAGCTATTGTTGCCTGTGGCGCCAGCGATGGGCCGACGGACAGCCCCGCCGTAAGCGCGGTGGCCGTGTACAGGGCTATCGTCCAGATGATCGCAGGCGCGTGTTTTAGCATTGGTTGTCTCCCCGGCGAATGGTTCGCCGTTGTTGTAGTTTCGCCTATGAGTGGCATCCGCCCCCCGCGTGGTTCAATCGACTGCCTGACGATTTCCCCACGACGGGCGACTCGCTATAATAGGCTCGTCATGAAATCTGTCGGAATGCGCGCAACCTGAAAGGAAACGCTGTCTTGAAAATCGTCGAGCTGTATTCGTACAAAGACGGGCAGAAGTTCGTGGAAAAACATTTCGCGCCGGAGTTGGAAGACATCCGGCTAGCGCTGGCAGGCGTGACCGAAAAAGGCCACCGTTCGCCGACAGGCAACGGGCGGCTGCTGCCCGGCGCGCTGAGAAGAACGCTCAAACAACGCTTTATCGATCAGGGCTGGGATCGCCAGCGGGTCAAAGTGGAGATGCTCCACGCGCCAAAACGGGCTGTCTACCGCGAGCTTGACTTCGTGAAGAACCGTCTCGGCGTGGACGTGCAGTTCGGCAAGGTGGCGCTGATGAGCTACAACGTCGTCACCAAGATGCCGATCTTTCGCAACGAAGACCTGATCGACGCCGGGGCGTTGATTGTCCCGATGAAAGACCTCGCCGCCGAGATGTCTTCCGGCGTGGCTTATTTTGAACAATTGGTGTGGGATCTGGAGCATCGCGGCGTGGCCGACGTGGAAATCCCGGCGCTAGTGCTGGGCGTAGCCATGTAACAGCGCGGCCTCAAAACACGCATGGGGGAGTAGACACTATGGCGCAACCGGACTCGAAACAGGAATCAGCGGCTCAACACGATGGCGAGCCACCGTCGCACGTCGCGCCGGGCCTTTCGCGCGGCTGGGTGGAACTCATCGGGACCGTCTCTTTGGCCGTGTCGGTGTCGGCGCTGGCGTTTCTCAGTGGGGTCGCCCCTATTCTGGAAATAGGCCGATCCACGCTGTTGGATATGGCCGTGCGGCTGTTTGTGATCATGCTGGTCGGCGCGACGCTGCTGGTCATCGCGCTGCGGCAGGAAGGGCGCAAGTGGGCGCATGTGGCGATTGTGCCGCTGTTCATCGTCGCCGTCGCGCTCATGGTGATTTTTATCCCCCTGTGGGGCTATTTCACGTATCTGCAAGCGGAAAACCCGCTGGAATATTTCCGGCTGTTTCGATGACGCGCGATCACTTTCAGACAATTTATGCCACCCGCGCCGCCGATTACGATCTCCTGATCCGGCGTGAAGACCTTGACGGCAACCTGCTCAAGGCTATTCGGGGCATTTGCCCGGTTGAAGGCATCGACATTGTCGAGATGGGGGCAGGCACAGGCCGCCTGACTCGCCTGCTGGCCTCGCTGGCGAAGCGCGTTCGCGCCTTTGACGCATCGGCGCACATGCTGGAAGTCGCCGCCGCCAGTCTTGCGGCGATGGGCTTGAACAACACGGCGGTGGCCGTCGCGGATAATCGCCAGCTTCCTGTCGCAGATGGCAGCGCCGATCTGGCGATTGAGGGCTGGAGCTTTGGACATGCGACGGAGTGGCATCCCGACACATGGCGCGACGAAGTTGGCAAAATGCTCGGCGAAATGCTGCGCGTTCTCAGGCCGGGCGGCACGGCGATTCTGATCGAGACGCTGGGAACGGGCCACGAAACGCCCTTTCTCCCCACCGACAGTTTGGCGGCGCTCTATGCGTGGTGGCAATGGGAGCAGGGGTTCACGGGGACATGGATACGCACCGACCTGCGTTACGAGTCGGTGGAGCAGGCGGCGCAGATGATGGGGTTTTTCTTTGGCGACGAGTCCGCCGAGCGCGTCCGCCGTGAGCAATTGACGCATATCCCCGAATGCGCTGGCATCTGGTGGCGAACGAAATGAGCCGAGCCGCTCGCGCGACAACACGAACGCCATGGATGGCCCGCGCCCTGCCGATTATCTGCGCGGCGCTGGCAATGACGCTCCTGACCGCGTGCGAAGCCGAGCGCGATACGCCGCTGGACGAGTTGTTTCCGCCGCAGGCGGGCCAGTATCTGAGGGCGCAAGGGCCATCGCCGGACCCGGCGACCGGTGTCGATCAGGCGGTCTATCAAGGCCCGGAGGGGATTATCCTGCTGAGGATCAAGCGCGTAGGCAAGGATCAAGTGGCCCACGCCCTCAGCCAGCTTCCACCGGCTGCGACGGACATTCGCGCCGATCCCGCGCTGGGCCAACGGCAGGGGACATTCTTCACGTTTGGCGGGCAATTTCACGCAGCGTGGGGCAATCGCGATTGGGTGTTTGTCCTCAGCGCGCCGAGCGACGCGGCGCGGATTGTTTTTCTGGCTGGATATGGTTATTGACTTCTCGCTTAGAACTCATCACTGGAAACTTCTGCTATGACTAAACGCTTCTTGTTGGTCGCAGGCAACATTGGCGCAGGCAAGACCACCATCACGGATAGGCTGGCGACACGGCTGGGTTACGACGGCGGCTACGAAACCGTCTCGTCAAACCCGTTTCTGGCCGACTTTTACGGGGACATGAAGCAGTGGGCCTTCCATTTGCAAGTGTATTTCCTCGGCGATAGGGCCGAGCAGCACCGCCGTCTGGCATCCGGCCCTAAATCGGCGATCATTGATCGCAGCATTTACGAAGACGCGCATATCTTTGCGCGGGCGCTGTTGTCGCTGGGCAATATGACGGAGCGCGAGTTTATGGCGTATCGGAAAGTCTACGAATTGATCGTCGCGCAGCTGCCTACCCCGGACCTGCTGCTGTATCTGGATTGCCCGGTTGACGCGCTGATGGAGCGCATTCACGGGCGCGGGCGCGAGATGGAAAGCGGCATCACAGCGGAATATCTGACTCTGCTGGACACCTTTTACAAAGAATGGATCGCCGGGTTCGATAGCTGCCCGGTGCTAACCATCCCGGCCCATAACCTGAATTTTGTGACCAACGAAAAGCATATCTCGATTATTATTGATCGGATTGAGCAAAAATTGGCGGGAAAAGAGCAGGTTGTGTTCCCTAACGATTTGTGATTCAAATTGAGCGCTAACACGTCAACCTGTTTAATGCCAGGAAATTGGCGCGATGCCAAAGTCACGGCATGCTATAATGTGAAGCGATACTAATGAAAGCGCGAAAGATACTCGAAAAGGCCCGATCTGGTTCAAAGAACATCAGGTTTGAGGAATTCCAATACCTGATCGAGGCATACGGATTTGTTCATGATCGAATCAAGGGCAGCCATCATTCATACGAACGCGGGGCATTGCCTCGCCCGTTTCCTGTTCAGAGCGTTAGGGGAAAAGCCAAGCCCTATCAGGTCAGGCAGTTCTTGAAATTGATCGATCAATATCAATTGAAACTGGTTGGCGAAGCCAAGGACGAAGAAGAATGACGCCTCATTACCATATCAACATTTTCTATAGCAAGGAAGACGAGGGTTTCATTGCGGATATTCCCGATCTAGAGCCGTGCGCCGCATTTGGGGATACGCCCGAAGAAGCTCTTGCGGAAGTTATGATCGCGCAGGAACTCTGGTTGGAAACCGCCCACGCCAAGGGGCTGGAAATCCCAGAGGCAAAATATCGCCCGGAGATTTATCGAATCAAAGCGGCATAAAAGCCAGCCTCACCACTTCCCGCTGTCAAACATCTGCCAGATGATCGGCAGCCCCTCCTCTTCGGTTGTGCGTTCCTCATAGCGTCCCGCCGAATATTCGCCGATAATCCGCCGCCAAAACAACTGGGCCGGGGTGTTCGGCCCCACTTCGGCGATCTCCCAGTAGCCGCGATAAGCGTTGAACAGTTTGATCGCCATCTCGCGCCCCAGCCCCTGCCGCCGATGGCGGCGCATCACAAAAAACTCGGCGATATACCGCCCATCGCCGCTATGCCGATGCCGCAGGCGATTGTTCACTAACGCGAAGCCGCACCAGAAGCCGTTGCTGCGCGCCAGATAGGCGTCGTGGCCCTTTTGAGTCAGATAGCGCCGCACGTCAATGTAAGGGTATTCACCGTTTTGATCGACCTCACCGGGCAGAAACTCGGAGAAATCATACTGGTAAAGCTGGGTCAGGTTGTACAAAATATCATAGTGTTCCAGCGTGGCGGAGATCAGTTGAACGCCGGGCATCAGAGCAATTCCTTGACCATCGTGGCATGGGGCAGTTCGAAACCGGATGTTTTAAGCGCGGGCGTACACAATCACCTGCCAGAACCCGACAGCGCGATAGAACACGCGCTGAAAGCCGTTGGCGTTGACTAACGCTTCAACCGCCTGCGATGGGTGAATGAAGATACGAAACGGGTTGCCGGACAATTTCATGAACACGTTGCCTGCCGCCATCCCCAACCGCGACCACCATGCGTCAATCGGATACACTACCCCGTAATAGCGCTGCGCCTTGCCCGACGACAGGCTGACCAACGCCTGCATGTCGTGGTAACAGCAAATCACCCGATCCAGCGTCACGATGTCGGCGGATGGCAGATGCTCCGCCAGATCGACGAAATCGCCGTGCTGATGCTCGATGCGCTCGGAGTAGCCCCGCCGGGCCGATTCTTCCCGCGCCGCTTTCAGGTACGACGAAGAAGCGTCAACATCCGACGCGCGCGCGACCCCCGCCTCCAACAGGCCATACTGAACCGCGCCCACGCCGCCGCCGATGTCCAGCAGCGTCAGGCCCTCCACACCGGCAGTCTTGATGGAGTCGATGAGCAGCCGCGTTTGTTTGGACGCGCCTTTCTTGCGATACGTTTTCAGTTCGCGCGCGGCCATTTGCTCATTGAATGTGCTTTCTATTCCCTGACACTGGCAACAGTTCATCTTAACCCCTCCATACCGTCGATGATGACGTTATTTTACCGCGCTTTGAGCTTTGCGCATTTTCCGGGTCTCGGCCTGCCCCTATTTCCAATTTGTGCCAGATTCGCGTCCGTGTTAGACTGAGACAATCGCGCTCATCATTTGGCCGACGGGGGAACACCGATGGCATTCGGAAAAATCACCGTTGCGACTGAAAACGGGGAATTGGAAGAGCATGAATTGGCGCGGCCTACTATGTCTGTGGGTCGTCAGCCGGGCAATGACATTGTTCTCAACTCCTCCGCCGTGTCGCGCTACCACGCCCAATTCGATGTTTATGGCGGCCAGGTCTTTCTGGTCGATCTGGGCACCGTCAATGGCACCTATGTCAACGACCAGCAGGTTGACCCTAACAGCCGCAACCCGCTTAACGATGGCGATGTCGTAATGCTCGGCGACGTTCGCCTGGTGTTTAGCGCCACCAAAGCGCGGCCCGGCGGGACTGGCTTGCTTGCGCTCAACCCGCGCGTGCACGAAAACCCGGATGTGCCCATCCGGCTGACGCTGGATGACCCCGACCTGCCGGTGGCTCCGGGGGCGTTCCTGCAGCTCGCCTTGATCATTGAAAACCATAGCGGGCTGGAGCGCCTGTTCACCATTCAGACCGAAGGCATGGACGCCGAATGGCTCAAGATCAACCGCCGCGAAGTGCGCCTTGAAGACGACGAGCAGACCGAAGTCATGATCTCCGTGCGCCCGCCGCGCCTTAGCACGACCCGGCCTGCTCGATACCCGTTAACGATCCGGGTAGCTTACAAAGACGACTCCATGCAATCTGTTGAGGCCCACCGCGACATTGAAGTGCTGGGATTCTCCGGAATAGCGATGGCAATCCGGGAGGGCAAGGGAAGCCAATACAGCATCGCTTTGCAGAATCAGGGCAATCATCCTCACGAAATTTATCTCAGCGGCTACCAGCGCGATGGCGAGCTGGCGTATCAATTTGAGCCTGACCACATGTGGATCGATCCGGGCGACACGGCTCAGGTGCGGCTAAGAGTCCGCGCCACCCGCTCAGTTTCCGACAAAACGCCGTTCGCGGTGGTGGCCCGCTCAGGCGATGTCTCCGCCTTTCAGGCCCCGCTGGTCTCGTCGTACAGCCCGGGCGGAACGCCAGCGGCATCGTCCGCTTCGGGTTCAGGCCGGGCGGTGGTCGTCGCCGGGTTGGGGATACCCGCCCTGTTTATCATAGGACTTGTCGTGGCGCTGGTAGCAGTCGGCGGGCTGTGGGCGTTGGGCTACATCCAACTGCCTTTCGCCGTGCCCGGCCTCGCCCCGGCCACAGCGACAGCGGAAACGATCACCGCGACCCCGGAGCCGCCCACCCCCACGCCCCAGCCGACTGCCCTGCCGACCCCGGCAATTCAGTTGCTCACCTTCGATGCCGAGCCAAGAGTTTTAACCTTTGGCACACAGGACAAAGTCGTCTTTACATGGCAGGTTGATGGCATGGCTGATGTGGCGCAGTATTTTCTCTTCGGCGACCTGCAGCAACCGCTTCCGTTGACTCCTGCGGACTGGGTGACGGGGCATCTAGAAATGAAACCCGGCGCGCTGGTTCTAGCCTTTGGATGGGGCGAGCACCCTTACAGGCTGACCGTCGTCGACAAGGTAGGCAACCCAAGCTCACTCCAAACGACGGTCAAAATCGACGTGGCTAAATGCCAGTTGAACGCAGGGACGCCGATCACCGATGTGCCCGGCCCATCCGGGACGCCCATCCCGCCCACTGGCGAGCCTCCGGTGGAGGTGGTTATTGGCGGCAAGACTGTCGACGACGCTTTTTACCTTCTGTGGAGCTTCGGGGAGCACAGGCCGCTCGGCTGGGCCCCGGTGACAGGGGTTCTATGTGTGCCCGTCCCGCCCATCGGCGATTTTGTCGTGATTGAGCCGTAATCGGAGACTATCGTGGTTCAAGCTATCGCCCCATCCCGTGAGATGACGTTTGAAGCGTTTGAGCGCGAGTTCGCGGGCAAACGCTATGAATACGTGGATGGTCGCCCCGTCCCGATGGGGCCAGAATTGGTTGGCAGTAAGGGAGAAATCATTGTGTCTCCAACCAAGCCTGCGCACGGTCTGGTGTTGGATGAAATTGAATACTGGATCAGCCAGTTCGTGCGCCAACATCGATTGGGGCGCGTCTTTGGCGCGGAGACCGGATTTATGATGCAGCTTGATCCGCCCATTATGCGCGCGGCGGATGTCGCTTTTATCTCGAATGACAAAGCCCGTCTCGTCAAGCCAGATGAGTGGCTGCCCTTTCCGCCTGACCTCGCGGTAGAAGTCATTTCAGAATATGAAAAAGCCTCCGATGTGCGGCGCAAAACGCAGGAGTATATGCAGCATGGAACGCGGCTGCTGTGGGTGTTCTACCCCGCCACCCGCCTGATCGATGTGTATCGCCCCGGCCAACCCGTGATCACGCTCGGCGCGTCCGACATGCTTGACGGCGGCGATGTGCTGGCCGGCTTTGCGATCAGCGTCGCCGAGTTGTTTGCCCCGTTGGACGCCTTGGCTGGTGATTCAGAGAGCTAACCCCGCGTATGGGCAAGCCAACCTATATCCCCGAATATCGCCAATCGTGGGCGCTGCTGATCGGCATTGACGCGTATCCGTCATTTCCGCAGTTGAATACAGCGGTCAAAGGCGTTGATGAGCTGGCGCAAGTGTTGACCGACGAACTCGACTTCCAGCCAGATCGCATCATTAAGCTGACCAACGAACATGCCACTCAACGAGCAATTCTTAAAGCGATTGAGAATCCCTTGTCGCGCCAGAGCAATGTGGGGCGTGATGACCGTGTCCTGATCTATTTCGCCGGGCATGGCGTCACCTTTGACACTGCCGAAGGGCCAATTGGCTGCATCATCCCGGTTGACGCCGAGCCAGATTCGATCCACACCACGATTGCGATGGACGACCTGACCCGGCAGGCGAACCGCATGTATGCCAAGCATGTGTTGTTCCTGCTCGACGCCTGTTTTTCGGGCTTTGCTACAACGCGGGAAGTGTCAGCGGGGGTCGAGCGCCAGTTGGACGAATTCCTCACCCACCCCAGCCGTCAGGTGATCACCGCCGGGGATCGCGACGAAGCCGCCAGCGATGCGTGGGGGCCGGGCGGTCATTCGCTGTTTACCGGGTTTCTGATCGAGGGGCTGCGTGGCGCGACGCCCGCGCCGGGCGGGGTGCTGCGGGCCTTTCATTTAGCGGGCTACTTGCAGGATCAGGTTGCCCAGCATTCCCGGTCACTGCAAACGCCGCAGTACGCCCCGCTGATGGGCAGCAGCGGCGGTGATTTCATTTTCAGCGTGCGAGAAGTCTCCGAACTCCCCAACTGGATCACGGGGGCGGCGCAGAGCGCCAACGCCAACCAGCGATTATTTGCTGTCGGAGAGTTGCGAACGCTGGCACAGTCGGAGGATAGCGGGAAAGCCGCCCACGCGCTAGCGATCCTTGAGCAGTTGAGCAATACTGACCCGGATACCATCGTCAGGGCTTCGGCGCAGGCAGTGTTGCAAGAATTGCGACCTAAGACGGAAGTTAAAGTCGTTGAACGCCAGCAGCCAATTGTGACTGTATCTGAGATATTACCTGAATCTGCTCCACCCATCTCGCTTCCAAACCCACGAGTTGAGCTTCAGCAGAATCCCCCATCTACCAAGCAAAGGGTATCAGCTACTAGACAGATGGTTCGCATCCCAATTTGGATGTTGATAGCTGGGGCAGTGAGTGTTGCCTTAATTGTGGCGGGTATCTTAACTGTGCCGTTACCGTCGTGGTTCTCCTCAAGCGGTACGCCCACATCAACTGCAACATCGACGGAGCAACCTACCCCGACCGCTTCAAAGACGAATACGCCCACAATTACACCGACAGACATGCCTACTCTCACCCGGACACCGAATCTCGCGGCGACAGCGACATTAGACCTCTTGCAAAAGTAGATTCTTAAGCCTTTTTGAGTTCCAAGTTGCAAATAGCGGCAATCAGATTGAACCGGATGGCAAAACGTTTTCGTCGGTTGCGATAACGTTCACTCAAAATGCGGAAG
>Ga0210377_10002848_pt1 | contig 14958 bp, 27 predicted proteins | sample PLM4_65_b1redo_FD_155480 | JGI IMG/M metagenome (GOLD analysis project Ga0210377, IMG submission 155480) | Groundwater sediment microbial communities from an aquifer in East River, Colorado, USA - PLM4_65_b1 redo | ecosystem: Environmental > Terrestrial > Soil > Riparian zone | place: USA: East...
TTCTACGTTCATTTGGCAGTCCCTCTTGGCACCGGGACACGGCGCGCGGGAAATTTCCCCGCGCGCGACGCGATCACCCGTTAGTTACGAAACAGGACGCCGAGCAACCGCAACTGAATCTGCGCGGTAAAGCCCGACGGCAACGCGAACGCTCCGGCCTCCCAGGCGAGTTCCACGTTGAAGTTGTTCTTACCTTCAATCGGAACCTCGGGACTGAGCTGATACGGGCGCCCGACCGAGCGCCCGTAGTCCGCCGTGAACTGATCGCTCGCGGCAACAGCCAACGCGAACGCTTCTTCCGGGAAGTGGACGAACCCCGAAATCGCGGGGAACACTTCGAGCGGACCATCCTCGAGATAGGTCTTCCCGCTGCCGATGTTGACGCGCAGTATCCCGCGCGTGCCGAGCGCCCAAATATCGTTGAAGAAGTTCGGCGCTGCCGGAGCGCCAGCAGTGAACAGAACCGGATTCTGCCGCACGTAGGCGGCGCCGGCCGCTGAGCCGGGACGAATCCGCAGCTCGATACAATCGGCAGAGAACTTCTGGCCTTCGGGAAGCATCCCGGCCAGCTCCATGTTTGTGTCTTCCTTCGTCTTCCCCCCCTGCCCTGCCGGCGTAGCAAAGAATTTGAGCCGACTCGTGACGGCCGATACGAACGGCAGCGTGTCGTAGAGCGCGTAGCGCAGCGATTCCTTGTAGCGCGGATCGGTGAGCTTCTGGCGAAACCGTTGCTGGATTGAAGCGCCTGCCATGATGAACCACTCCTATAAACGTTTTGGAGTGCTGCTCACCAACGAGCGCAGCGAAGAAAAACAGACCCGTCGAATTACGGAAGTGTGGCCGGGTCCGGCACGCGGATCACCGCGCGCCGAAAAAGAGGTCTAGCTCAGTACTGTTCTAACGGTTCCCCGAATCCGTAGTCTGCGCCGAAGTCATCGCCCGCGAGCGCCGGAAAGCCTGGCATGGCTTCACCCAGCGGTGAGAAATTCTCGCCGACAAAACCGATTTCAGGGAAATCATTTTCCTGCAACTCGCCGAGCGTCAGAGTCGGGACGAAGCGCGCGAGCATATCGCGTGCGAATCCGTAGCCAACCACCGTCAACGCGCCGACCATGAACTTGGTACCGACAGGACGCCCGAGAGCCTTGCCGACGCCGAAGCCCACACCGACCGCAACCGCGACCTTCACGGCGGTCTTGATCAAAGGCGAAAACGGAGATGTCACGACCGCAGCCGGCCACGGAATGAACCCGACAATCAGATCAGTCCCGAGCGCACCGGCCGCGCCGATGGCGACCGGCCCGAGATCGCGCAGCAGAGCCGACGATGGATTGTGGCGCAGATGGATCGCGTGCCGGCGCCTGCCGTGCCGTTTTTTTCCGTGACTCTTTCGCTGCATCGTGCCGCCCATTTTTCCCTTACGGCGGCGATGCGGCGCGGAGCGCTGCCCCCTCAAGAAGTGGCCCTTCTTATTACGCTTGCGGGAGCGCGAGGACGCGTTGACCAAGAGCATCATTCCGGCCGCAATATAAGGCACGCTCGGCATCTGATCGCCGTGCAATCGGGCGGAGACGGCCGGCGCACCGCCTGCAGCATCGGCATAGACGCCGATAAGATCCGCGCGAGGTACGAGACCACCGAATGACGCACTGAGGACGAAGAGCAACGCGAAAAAAACCGCGAGGAAGGAAAGTTGCCATCTGGAACGCATGATGCCTCCTGATTCACGCGGCATCTTCAATGCCGCGATCCGTGACCCTGTAATCACCGCCGAGAATCAGCAGGGTTCGCCCGTCAGGAGATACAGCAAGGATCGGCCGGGCAGATTTCCGAAAGCGATGCAGGTAGTTTTCCATCCTGCTGTCGCGTTCAGTTCGATACATGATCCCCAATAACTCGCCGACTGTCAAGGCGACGCGCGGCAAGGGGGAAACAGCGACGCGGCGGACCTCGACCGGCTGCGCGCCGCGAAACTCGGTGAATAGTTGCGTCGCGCGTTTGATCTCGGCCTGCACGCTCGCGGGATTTTTGCGTGACCGGCCTGGCGGCGGCGCACGCCGGCGGGTCACACGGCGCTTGTGTTTTTTCATCGGCGCTTGCGGCCGGTGAACTTCATCACTACGTAAGCAACGCTCACTACGATCACGGCCGCAACGATCAATTTTCCGGTGCGCTGGATAGAGCCGATGCTCTCGCTCGCGCTCTGCGAAATATTGGTCAACGCGGTGTCCCAAACCTCAGAGACTGGCGGTGGAGCCTTGCCGACGGCGCGATACTCCTCCCGCACCGTGAACGGGTGCAGCAGCTCATAGAGCGACGCACCCCAACCCGGCGTAGCAGTCTCCCCGAGATAGCGGCCCTGCTGATTGAAGACCCGATGGCGGGCCACGGCCGGGACCTATATGAACCGCGAATGATGGCGACGGCGGAACAGCCCCGGCGCGAGGAAGGCGGCGGCGATTCCGAGTACTACAACGCCGCCGATCACCATCGGCATCGACAACGGAAGCCCAATCCCGCCCGGCTTTTTGCCCGCTGCGATGGCCGTCGCCTGGACCGTCGGCAGCGGCGGTTGCCCCGCCTTGGCGCGCGCCAATTGGACCTGCAAGGTTTTCAGCGAGGTTGCAGTTGACAACACCGTGGGCAACGCATTTGAGATTGCGTCGCCCCAAGATGAGAACGTATCCGACCAGTCCCCCAGGTATGGACCTGACCAGTCCCCGAGATCATCATCGAAGCCCGAGAGCGCCGCCGTATCGACGGAGAGCGGCTCGAATAATTCTGGATTCGACGCTTGCAACGCTGCCGCCTCCGCTGGTTTCCACCCCCTGAACCATTGCAGGAACTGCTCGCGTGATTTTGATTGCTTTGACTGCATGACATCCTCCGACGATAAAGAAACAGGGACAGAGCGCCCCAAAACCTCCGAACGCCTCGAAGGGGCCGGCATCGCTGTAGTATTCATCGGCGCCCCCGCCGATCCTGCAGCTTCAGCATAAGCGTCCGCGAACGAAATAGAGGGAGCAGCCGCAGCGACAGCGGCAGAAGCCACGACCGGATTAGGGGGTCCGATACTCTGGAGCGCCGCAGCCGGATCGGCGCCGCCGTGAATCTGCCCGATGACTTGATTGGCTTGTTCGCTGCTGTAGCCCCCGGCGAGCATTTCCGATCGGATACCGGCTTCCGCCTGCGCCGCTTCCGCCTCTTGCTGTGCGTTCAGCGCGCGGCCTTCACGTTTTTCCCGGTCCGCCATCCACAGCTTCATCAAAGGCGCGACCGCCGCGCCGCCGGTGAAGTAGCCAGCGACCACAACGACCGCCGCCTTGAGGATGTTCTGCACCGCCGGGGAGTGAAGCACCTGCTTTGTCAGCTTGATATGCTCGCGCGGGTCCACCAGTTTTTTTGTGACCGCGAGCTGCTGCTTGGCGACGGCCTTGCCCAACTCAATAGTGTTTTTCGCCACCGCCGCCGGGTTATATTCCTTTGCCAGCGCAATGCTCGCCTTGGCAACGACGATTGGATTATTAGCCTTCACCGCAGCGATCAGTGCCTTCGGATGTGTCACCAGCGCAACCGCTTTTTTTGTGACCGTTATCGGATTTAACTTTTTGATCGTTTTTTTGAGACTGAATTTTCCCAAGTCCCCGAGCCCGTTCAACTCACTCACCGACATCAGCATGATTTTTCTCCGTCAAACATTCTGCACCATATGAGCAACAGCGTCCGGCCCGCGACCCGGTGCCCAATTTTCCGTAGTTTCGAGCGGGACCCACGCCGTGCCGTGCCACACTTCAGGGAAAACGTGCGAGAGGATGCCGGGGCGAAAGCCGACCGCGTGAAAGCGCGTCTTATAGCCCAGCGCCTCAAGCAGCGACGCGAGCAGGATGGATTTATCGTCGCAGTCCCCGCCGCGCAGTTCCAGCGTGCGCTCGGGTTGCTGCAAAGTCTCTACGCCGCGTATGTCATTCACGTAGCGGATATGATCGCGCACGAACCCGTGCAGCGCACCGATGATGCCAGCGCGATCCCGTTGCAGCAGTCCAGCTTGTTCTAGGATTTGAATCGCAGCAAGCCGCACATTTAGATTCAGCTTGCCCGAGCGGGTAAGCTGGACCATGTGCTTCAGCGTGCGGCGGACCCCGGCGATCCCGTCGGGGATATTGACAAGCCTAGCTGTCGGCGGGGGCAGCTCCGCCAGATTCAGAAACATGAGCGACACTCTCCAGCGCTTCGCTCAGGACCGCCCCCAACTGCTCGAACCATTGTGCTCTTTCAGCAACCCGCGCGTCAATGGCCCCCAAAACCGGGACGATTCCGCCCGCAAGGACAGCGCGGATCGTCTCTTCGGGCACGTTGTCAATTATCAGATCGGCATATAGCGCCGGGTCCGATTCTTCAATTGCCTTTTCAACAAGCATCGCAACGTAGCGAGGCGGGATGTTCATAGAGGCCCCCTGTTCACTTGGTTTCGATTCGCCGGCAGCAGCACCCGGCAACGCCGCGCGCGGCGCATTGGAGCGCACCGTATGCGCCACCGATTCGATTGCACGCCCGACCGGCCCGCCGGCCTGCGCGATGGCCTCTTTGAGCACATCCCAGCCGGTAGTACCATCGCCGCCGCCGATTTCTTTACTGAACGCCAGCACGGCGGTAACCGTCTCCATCGTTTCTTTGAATCCTCCTCCGCGAGCACCGCCGTCGCCCAGGATCGTTTTGAATTTAACCAGATCATCAAGCAGGCCGGCGCGCGCATCTACCGGCGGCGCGGACATTTTAGCGAGCAACGCGGTGAGCAACTCAGTTTGCTTCGCAAGCGCCAGCGCTATCGGATCGGCAGCGGCCACAGCGGCCGGGTCTTTTTTCGCGGCGGGGAGATCAGCGACCAGCACGCGCGCCTGTTTGTAGTAGCGCTTTTGAGAATCGCGCAACCGCAGCAGATATTCTCCACCACCGAACGTGCGCTGCAATTCACTGAGCGAAAAAGAATCGAGCGCCCACTCATCAACAAACTCCCATTTGCCGCCTTGCTTCATGCGCTCGATTCGCACCGTGCCGCCGCCGCCGCCCATCAGCTCGGCAGCGGCCTGCTCCAGCAGCTCGCCCGGATCATCAGGCAGCAGATCGAGATCAACCTCAGGCAGCACCGCGTCAGGTTTTTTCGATGGCTTTTTCATGGCGCGATCTCCGGTGATTTCGGGACCCAGCAGCCGCAATGTGCCGATGCACGCACTGGGGGGAACATGGTGACAGCCTCACCACGGCCGGACAACACGACCTGCGGCGGCATTGCCTCGCATTGCAATGCGCGCGGGAACGCGCCGTCAATCGGCGCGCCGTAGCCACACCGCCCGCACGTTTCCAACTGTGACGGCGCGCGCGTCCCCTCAGCCTGGCCGGTCACATCATCCGCCCTATCGTTCATGGTTCAGCCTCCGCAAACTCGGGCGCTGGCGCGCGGGATTCCGCACGCTCCAGCGATTCGAGATACTCAATCATGAATTCCCGACCGTTGCGCGCCGCGATACAGAGCACGGTCCACCGCTTATCCTTGGCAAGCACCGCGCGCCACTGTGCGCGCGTGACCACGCCGACGAATCGCGAGCAGCGATGATCGGCCGATGCGGCGAGATCGTCATCCTCGCGCTCATCAATCCCGAAAAACTCGCGCAGGCCCCGGCTCCAAAATAATTGCCGCTTGCCATGGAACGCCTCGCCGTACTCCCGAAAGAGATCAGCGCTCATCGCGTCGCCGTCTAAGGCATCGTTCAGCAGCTCCCACGGCGAGGCATGATCGCAGCGCGCGGGAAGCGCGCCGCCGGCAGCATCGGCACTTTTGCCGCTGGAGGCCCCGCCTTTCAAGTGCGAGCGCGCCAGCTCCGACGCGAGCCCCCAGCGCCCGCGCTTGCCCTCGGGCTCACGGCCGAACTTGGCGACGTATTCCGTTGCCTTATTGCCCGGCTGGATCACGTAGCAGCGCGTCAGCAGATCGCGCAGCTTTTTGCGGCGCTCCAGCGGCGCATCGAATTGACCGAGCCCGGCCATATCGCACGCGATCAGCTTGCGCGCCCACAGCGTGCGGACACGGCGCAGCGCTCGGGGGACCGCGCCCTCGCCCGCGAAAATTATTTCGTGCGTATGGTTGTGCCAGCCGTTTAGTTCTCCGACTGTAGTCTCAAGCCCCCGGATCGCGCCCTTGTAGCCGATGGTTTCCAGCAGCTCCCGATATGGCCGGCTACCCTTCAACTGCGACAGCGCCTTGCTGAACGCGGCGAGCTGCACGGCGAGCTGTCCCCTTCCCGCCCTGGTGCGGTCATGCTGATAAGTGAACGTGCCGAACAGGATCGCGCCGCGCTCGCCCTTGTGGCCGTTCTGCCAGAGCTGCATCGCCTGACAGATTTCGCCGACGCGCTCGCGCGCCACCTTCGGCGAGCACACCGGGCACTGCCACACAGAGCCGCATGTTTGTATCCCGCGATACTCAGCCCGCAGCGCATCCGGTGAACTCCAGACCTCAATACCGCCGCTCGGGGTGCGGCCGTCGTTTACACCGCGCTGGCACAGGCTCACGCGATACTTATACGAGCAGTACTCACCCAGCGCGGTCTGATGGGTTTCGACCTCGCGCATGATCTGCGCCGCCTTCGTCAGCAGCTCCAGCCGCCGGCCGGCCTTGGGGTCCAGGACCGTTCCGGCCAGCCGCTTGCGCTCCAGCTCCTCTCGGGAGCGCTCGACCATCGCCTTACGCTCGACCAGGTAGCGGTCAAGGGTCTGTTGCAGGCCCGGCGGGATCACGCCTTCAGCGCTCATCTGCGGGGCTGGGCTGTAGATTTCGCATGAAGTACCGAGACGGGGGCCGAGCCCCCGGAAAAGCTCGAGCTGACGGATTCCCGACAGTGCCGCTCGAGCAACGGCAGATCGGCCGATGAGGACCCGGGCCAGCTGGCATCGGCAGACTTGCCGAGCGGGCCCGCGCCGGCAGGCAGCGGCGATCCTGCCGATGCGATATCGGCGACGGCCTCAATCAACGCCTGCCGCTTGAGCGGCGACATACGGGCAAGGCGAGCCTGCCAGCGCTCGCGCTGCCGCTTCAAGTCCTGGCGCTCGCGGAAGTTGCGGCCAAGATGCGAATAGTCAGCAAGCGCGACCGGCTCCGGGTAGTTCATCCAAAGGGACTCCACCGACGGCCCGCCGCGCGTCATCGCCTGAAAATCAATTCGCCGCCAGCTCGACAGCGCCACATCGTAGAGCGGACAGCGATAGCCGGACACCATGACCAACGCCGGGAGCTGAACGAGCAGCCCGAGCAGCAGCAGATGATCGGCATCGGTCATTTCGTGCCGGTAGATTGCGGCGGCGGACCGGCGCGAGCTTCGCACGTAGGGAGGATCGCAGTAGATGAACACGCGCGGCGAGAGCAGCCCGCGATCGGCGAAAATGCCGATGAGCGATCGCGCATCACCATGTAGCGCGATCAGAGAATCAGAGCTGCCTTTTGACCAGAACTCGGCAACATCAAACCAGCGCGCCGCGACATCGGCATCGGCATCTATGACGATGGTCGACGTCGCCGGTCGCTTGTTTCGTAGCACAGCGCCGGAGCCGACGAAAGCCTCGATATAGATCGAGTGTTCCGGGATTTGGTTGATGATGGTCTGGAAAACCCCAGCACCATTTTTTCCGCCGGGATACCTCACGGCGCGACCTCGAATTGTGACGTGCCAGGCACGCGCGGGACGAGCTCAGGCACAGTAAAACGTGACGCGGCTTCCACTGTGACGGCTCGACCCGTCACAACGCCGGCGAAGTCACGGCGACGCTGCATCCGCTTGCGACAGGCAGCAGTCGCCAGCACGTGCCGGCCGCTGACAATGCGCCCGCACTCGCACAGGCAAAGCCGAACCTCGCCCGGCAACAGCAGCCGATGATCTTGCGTCGCGCGAGCGATGGCGCGCGCGACTAGGATATGTACACCATTGCCAACGGCGCGATAGCGCGCCGCGAGCGTCATGCCCGGCAGCTCGAAAGAACGCGGGAGCCCTTGCAGCTCGCAAAAGTCAGCCCATGAACGGCGGTCACGTTGCACGCCTTCGGTCGCAACGGCGCAGCGCTGGGACTCGACGTCTCGCACAGACAGCGGCCTAGTCACTATTGGGACCAGCCCGCGCGCGTGACCGAATTGGAAGTGACGCCGCCGTGCCTGCTCCGCGCCGAACTCGCGCGGATCGAGATCGACGCGCAAGTGCGAATAGCCGGGGATGCGAACGTCCGGCACGCCGGGGACATTCTCCAGCCACCACCACGACGGCCGCGCTTCCTCGACCACGCGCACGAACTCCGCGAGCATCGCGCGGCCCTCTCCCGTCGGCGGTCCGCGGCGAGCCGTGGAAAAATCCGGGCACGGCGATCCGGCGATCACGCCATCAAAGCGGCCCGGCAGCGCGTGGAACGCTCGCACGTCGCCGCCGAAGATCAGATCAGGACCGCGAACGATGCAGAAACCCTCGGCCTCGAAACCGCGACCGAATAAATCAATGCCGGGAAAGAGAGAGAGAACGAGCATCAGCGCATTGTGCGAAGCGCTCCGATCTCAGGTTCGGAAAATAAAAAAGAGCGACGCCGCCACCGCGCCAAGGAGAACGCCAAGAGCAAACGCGATGTAACGGCGACGCCGCTCGACAGCAGGGTCCGCGTAATAGGAAAGCATGGTCACTGCGGCCACCATCGAAGCAACGCGATGAATTCGACAGTGACCCACGCGCCGACGCCGATCCCGGCGCGAAAGTCGGGCACGTAGGCATGGAGCCGGCGCAACGCCTCAACAGCCGGGCAGCTCATCATAGCCGCGTGCCCCACCATGCGACGAAAGCGAGCGCGCAAAAGATCGCGGCCCCGTACAGCAATGCCGACTGCTCAAGTGTAATCACGGCCGCTCGCCGATCTGTTGGAAAAATTCCGTCATGTCCTGCAACGCCAGCATCAGCCGCGTGCGCTGGGTATTCTCAAAGCTGCTCCAATCCTCAAGGCACAGGCCACCGTCAAGGCAAGCCGCGTGCAGCCACACGCGCCGCGTCAAGGCGTCGAGATTCGACCAAACCGAACCGCACTTATGCAGGGGATGTTCAGCGTTCAGCAGCTCGAAGCAGCGCCGGATCGCCTCATCAGCGACAAAGGCGAGCGTGGCTTGCTCAGGTTCTGGGGGAGGCACTACCGGCCGCGCGTTGCGCGTGAATGTTTTTCCGGCGCTGCCGGTTAGCGATCTTGATCCGCTCCCGGCGCAAGTGAGCCCGGATGATGGCTTGGCAGGCCAGATTGACCGAGCGCGTGCCGGGCTCGTCTTTCAGCGCCGCGACTTCAGCCGGCAGCAGCTCGAAGTTAATCCAAGTGTCCATTCTCAGTTCCTCCAGAAATTCGCCGGGGGCCGGTTCCACCGGGGAGGCGGCCTGAGAAACCGTTGAACGGCAGAGACCGGCCCCGACTCCCCCGCCTGTAGTGGTTCCCTTGCGGGGGTACGCTACGGGCGGGGACTGGGGAGACAATCTATACCAGAGACCGATTGACTGTCAACCGACCCGATGTAGAGGTTGACGGGAATCCGTCAACCGAGTAGCGTTACGAGCGTTTATCCCGTTGTTCCCTGACCTGAGACAAGGAACATGAAAAACACCGCAGATTTCCTAGACGACCTGCGCGCCAAGCTCGGCGCAACATCCGATGGCAAGCTCGCCCTGGCGATGGGCTGGAAGCGGCAACAGGCCAGCACGTACAGGCAGAAGCGCGAAACGTTCAGCGACGAAACGTGCTTGAAGATCGCGCGTGCGCTAGAGATCGAGCCCGGCCACATCATGACCTGCATGGCTGTGCAACGAGCCAAGACCCCGGAAACCCGTTCAGCATGGGAGAGAGTTGCAGGCAAGGTCGCCGCCGCCGTGCTGCTCGCCGCCGGGATCGGTGCGCCCTCCCCCGGAGAGGCCGGGCAATTTGACAATAATCGGATTATCGCGGCATCGGCCGTTGCAGCCGTTGCCCGATCTACACATTATGCGTCAATCGTAGCCCGCCGGCTGCTCAGGCGGGCGCTGGCGTGGCTTGCGGCACTTTTCCCTAGACTGGCCCCCGCCACCCGGTAGCCTCGCTCATGGGAGTCACCGCGAAGCAGGAGCCATCATGCAAACGGACCCCGCCGTCTATGCCGCAGCGATCTACAACGCCGGATGGAGCGTCAGGAACCAGCGCAACAACGCGGCCGGACACATCCGCCGCCGGCAGGCCCTCGCCGGGATGGCGGTCGCCGTGCTCGCCGCCCTCAGCTCGGGTCTTGAGCCCGAGCCGATCCTGTACGCCGTTGCCGCCGCCCTGCACGACCGGCGCGACCCGCGCTTTCAAGTCTGAGAGGATCACCCCATGACCACGCCGTTATACGATCTCGCCCAACGTCAACTAATCTCCGAATCGGCACCGATGGTCCGCTGCGCCGATTGTGCACTGGACCTCACGCCCAGCCTGACAGTCAGAGCCGCTTTCCGTTGCCCGCTGTTCAGCAAGCCGCGCGCTTCAATAGACGACACCGGCAGATGGATCAGCACAGAGCCGCGGTGCATCGCGTTCGAGCCAATCACCAAGGGAAGAGCATGACAACGCCGCTGCACAAACCCATCCGCCGCAGATCGAATGAGAACGTGCGCTGCGCCGGCAAGCCGCGCGCGCTTGTGGTGAGCCTGTATCCGAACGGGTTGATCGGCATCCGCCCGGCCGGCACGCGGCGCGAGGAAACAACAAGCATCGAAGCGACCTACCACCGCGCCATCAAAGAGCGCGTGCTGCGCGAAGCGACCGAGCGCAAGGCGGCGAGGAAAAAAGGATGAAGATCGCACGCATCGCAATCCTCGACGAAGCCGGCCGGAACGTGTGGGATGGGTCGCTGCTCGATTTTTTGCACGCCAACTGCTACCGCAGGGACTACGCGCGCGATATCATCAAACAACTGCGGACCACCGCAGGCGGACGGCCGCAAGTAGCGACCATCGGCGGCGGCGCTGCGCCGGTTTTCTATTTATCCCTTCTAGCGTAATGCCAGCCGGAGTCGCTGCGGCGCTTGCGGCCTTCTGGTTTCAATAGGACGTAGAGCGCGGCAACCGCGCCGACGGCCATCAATCCCCACAGCAGCGCCCACCTGTCCGGCGGAGAAGCCGGCGCATTGGCCGGCTTTGTCGCGTCGGCGAGCATCAGTCCACTTTCGGATAATCAGCCGTGCGTACCCGCCGCAAGTTCTTGACCTCGGTTTCCACGCGCGCCAACCTCTCGCTCATCGTAATCTGCAATCCAGTCAGCCAGCGCCACACCGAAAATAGTACGGTGATACCGCCGAGCAGCACCGTAACGAAATTAAGCGCAAGCCCGATCAAGACCAGCAGCGTTTGATTGTCAATCTGACTCACCGCCGACGCCTCAAGAAATGACGTGACGCGATCACGCCGGCCACCACCAGGCCGGTCACAAGCGCGAGCGTTCTCAAACGCGCCCAGCCCTCGGCATCCGGCTCCCCATAGGGAGCCATGACAACGGGTTTGAAAATGTCATCCTCGAATGCCACTGTGATTTTTGGTCGCAGCGCCGCGAGGAACGGGCTCGGCGCACCCGGCGCGAACGGATGATCAAGGTCAATCGTCGGCAGGAATGAACTCTCGACCGTGACCCGCGAGACGCGGCCGGCGATGTCATCGACTAGGCTCATCTGTTTTTTTCCGTGTTGGTCATTTTCTCGGCGGTCCGCAAACCGCCCACGCCGAGCAGCGTGCCGAGCAGCCCGATGATGTCCATTAGACCTAGATCGGGATACACAGGCAGGACTGTTCCGGCCTGGATCGCGTGATACGCCTGAACGGCCCACACGGTAGCAAGCAGGAGCGCTTTCGGCCAATAGACCAGCGCGAGCGAGATCACCCCGACCCAACCGACGGCGGGACGCCAGCCGCTATTCCAGAAGCGCGGGCTCGCCGCTTCGATTTTGTTGATCTCAATCTGCCCGAGCCGTACCTGAGTATCGGCGGCGAGCCGCGCCAGCTCGCCGCTAGTGTGCAGCTCGGCAATTTTCTGCTTGGCAGCGTCGCGCTGCGCCGGGTCCACCCAAACGCGGTCAACAACTTTGCCGAGGAAGTCAGCGACAGAGCCAAGGCCGGTGAGATCAGCCACGACAGCGCCCCCGGCTGGACCCTATCGGCAGAGTCGCCGATGGTTGCGATCGGGGGCTATCATCGGCGAATCCGCCGCTGCGGGATCCCGCGGCGGATATACCGATGCCAGCTCGAGCAAGCTCGTGACCTGCTGGCGATCAGTGCGCCGCGGATTGTCACGCGACGGCCTCCCCGGTAGTGGACCGGATGAAAGCGAGATAGTTGTCGCCCCACTCCCCGCGCACGCTCGCCGCCGTGTAGCCGGCAAGCTGTGCGTGCGGCCAGTCCCAGCCCCAAGCGAGCCCGCCCGAGAAAAGGCCAACGCCCTGCATGATCTCCGCGAGCTGCCGCCAGCGCGGATCGACCCAGCCCTTCGGCTGCGCCGCATCCTCCAGCCACGTCGGAGCGCCAAGCGCGTTCTTAAAAACAAAATCGGCCGCGAGGCCCCAAGGATGCAAGGAATTCAGCGGGTCTTTCAAATGCGAGACGCCGCGCGCAATGTCCGTTTTTTGGGTATCGAGATCACGCCAGCCCTCCCAGAACATGACGTCGAGCCCGGCTGCGGCCGCCTGTTGTTCGACCTGCTCGACTAAAGTGCGTAAATCGGGGTGCAGGCGATCCCAGCGCGGCCCATGCTTGCGGCCCACTACAGCAGCGGCGGTCTGCTCAATCAAAGTCTGCCCTCCCTTGGTTGTGCCGAGCGCAAGCGCGGCGAGCGCGAGCGCGGCGGCGATCATCAGCCACATATTGCGGCGGCGAAAACGTGACCGAACTGCGCGAGGCGGAGATCGATCTGTCACGTTTTCCCCTCAGCTCAGCGAAAATCAGGCGAGATACTAATCTGCTCTGAGGCATCCGCGACCGCTGCGCCGCCCGCATAGGTGACATGATTATGGGAGAAGAGGCACGGCGAGAACTCGCTCGAGATCACCACTCCTTGCTGGAGTGCGAGCGTCGAGGGAACTGACACCCAATTCGCCCCGAGACTATCGCTGATCGCCATGTACGCGAATCCGCCGGGGATCAATGGGGGACGCCCGTTGCCCGGCCGGCCGATAGAGAGGAAACGCCCGCTTGGCAGCAGCACTATCCCAGTCATCGCCAGTCCGCCAGGCGCATCAGCCGGCAGCGGCTGCTCATCCCATGTAGTGCCGTTATCCAGCGAGCGGAATACAGCCGAACCACCGACGACGATCACGCCTGTTTGCAAATTCGCGGCGATGGCTGCGAACGATCTCAAGGGAGCAGCCCCGGGGTCCAAGTTTCGCCGTTGTCATCCGATGTACGGATGTTGCTGCTCGCCATGATCACGCGCCCGAATCGCCCGACCCCGAGAACAGGTTGCTCAGTGTAGGGAAGCGGAATGGCGAACGCCTCCCAATTCAGGCCGAGATCGAGCGATCTCGACACCCATGCGACATCCGTATACGCGACTACGATCGCTGCGCCGTTATAGACGGCGCCGCTGTGCCCCCACCTGATGTCTGGATCAGGACCGACGCCTAAATCGTCGATCTCGGCGAACGTGATTCCACCGTCAGCACTTTTGAAAACGTTCGTGCCGACACCGGGACTTTCGGTTTGCCCACCAGCCACCAGGATGGTCTCATCCGACAGCACGAGACCGGCATAAAGAATGGGCACATCAATATTTGAATCGACATACTCCCACTCGACAGAATCCTTCGGCTTGCGGTAGAAGCCGATGACACCCCCGGACGTTTCTCCGAACGCATACAGAGTGCCATCGGGCGCAGCGAAGAAACCGCACACGGCGGCGGAGACAAAAGGATCACCCGGAAAGGTTCGCAACCAGCGCGGCCAGCCCGGCAGGATACCGTGCGCCGGGATCGCTAGATCATCGAGGTAGTAAGAGCAAGGCCCGTAACCCATGCGCGGCCCGAATCAAACCGGCGTGCCTTCCATCAGGGACCAAGGTTCCCCCGCGCTAGCACAGAAAACGTGGAGCACATCGACCGGGACCACAACATCCCAGACACGAGTGCCCCCCGGCGGGATACGCGTGCCCGACGCCGGCCCTGCCCGCCCGCTGAAGTTAACGCGCATCTCCTCGACGAAACTTTCATTGGAAAATTCGATGTAGACGCGCTTGGGATTGCCCGGCAATACCGCTTTACTGTCGGCCGCTACGCCATTGAGCTGGAACATGTGACATTGCGTTACCCTGGCCGCACCGGCTGAGTCGGAGGCAGCACGGCCGGCACCCGCGGCAGCGGCCGGCGCTTTACGCTCCGGCGCCTTTCCACCGCCGCCGATACGCTCAATCCGCGACTCCATATCGCCCGGCAGATCCCCGAGCTGGCGTTGCGGGAACACGCGCGAGCGCAGCACGATTACGCCTTTGCGCCGCGCTGCACGTGCGCGCCGGAGAACACGAGATCAACGCCGAACGTTGTGGCGTTGTGGTGGTTAAACACCGTCGCGTTGAACGTAGCGCCACCAATGATGCGATGACGCATCGGTAGAATATAAGGGATTTCCCCCGAGCCGAATAGCGCCGCAATCGACACCTCGCCGTCAGTGATCTGTTGCTTTGTTGACCCATCCTGCAGAACGGCCGTCAGGCGCGGCAATTGCAGTCTCGAAACGCCGAGCCCATCCGCGTCGAAGATGAACGCCTGCGATTTCATCCAGATGAAGTCGAAACCGGTATCGACCTGAAACGAGAGAGGCGCATTTGCTCCCGCCACAATCGCGGCGAAGGAGAGCACGTAACTATGGAAGCGTTCTACGTTCATTTGACAATCCCTCTTGGCACCGGGACACG
>Ga0210377_10002849_pt1 | contig 14954 bp, 15 predicted proteins | sample PLM4_65_b1redo_FD_155480 | JGI IMG/M metagenome (GOLD analysis project Ga0210377, IMG submission 155480) | Groundwater sediment microbial communities from an aquifer in East River, Colorado, USA - PLM4_65_b1 redo | ecosystem: Environmental > Terrestrial > Soil > Riparian zone | place: USA: East...
CGTGGTTGCAACACGAATTACGCAAAATGGGCGAATTTCGCGAAAGGCTTTTAAAATTCGTGTCATTCGCCTATTCGCGGCATTCGCGTTCAAAAGATTCTGGTTCTTGAGAAAACCATGCTTCCAGTGGGGTCTTCCCGTTGCCTTTTCCAAAGGCGTGTTATAATAGAACACCCGTTCATAATTTTATTCACCCCAAAAAAAAATAATCTATGGAATTTAAACTTCAAGCACCCTTTCAGCCCATGGGCGACCAGCCCGAAGCCATTCAAGGACTCGTAAGTGGTGTCCGGAATGGAATGAAACATCAGGTTTTGCTCGGCGCCACCGGCACCGGTAAGACCTTTACCATGGCGTCTGTGATCCAGGAATTGCAGATGCCTGCGCTTATCATGGCACACAATAAGACGCTTGCCGCCCAGTTGTATGCCGAGTTCAAGGAGTTTTTCCCGGAGAACGCGGTATCCTATTTTGTTTCCTACTACGATTACTATCAGCCGGAAGCCTATGTCCCGCGCCATGACCTGTACATCGAAAAAGAGACCGAGATCAATGAAGAGATCGAGCGTCTGCGCCTTGCTGCCACCACGGCACTGGTTTCCCGCCGCGATGTCATCATCGTCGCGTCGGTCTCCTGTATCTATGGGTTGGGTAACCCGGAGGAGTTCAATAAAGGTTCCGTCAATTTGAAGGTGGGTGAGTTGTATCGCCGCAACGCCCTGCTCAGGCGTTTGATCGAGTCGCAGTATCAACGCAACGACATGGAATTACGCCCGGGCACCTTCCGTGTTAGAGGGGATACACTGGAGATCATCCCTGCCTATGAAGATAAACGCGGTTACCGCATCGCGTTCTTCGGCGATGAAGTGGAGCGGATCACCCAGTTCGGTCCCGTGACAGGCGAGATATTCGATGAACCGAAGGAAATATCCATCTTTCCTGCCAAGCAGTATCTCACCGATGCTGAGAGGACAAAAGAAGCGCTGGCTGATATTGAAACCGAGCTGGAAGAACGTCTGAAAATGTTCAAGGAAAGCGGTAAGCTTTTGGAAGCCCAGCGTCTCGAGCAGCGCACGCGCTACGATCTGGAGATGCTCAAGGAAGTGGGCTACTGCTCCGGCATCGAGAACTACTCGCGCCATTTTGACCATCGCGCCCCGGGCACACACCCATGGACAATGATCGACTTTCTACCCAGCGATTACCTGCTGGTCATCGACGAGAGTCACATGACCGTGCCGCAAGTGCGAGGCATGTATAACGGGGATCGCGCCCGCAAGGAAACATTGGTCGAGTATGGTTTCCGCCTGCCCAGCGCCATGGACAACCGCCCATTGAAATTCAATGAGTTCGAAGAAGTGATGGGACATACGATCTACACCTCTGCCACGCCGGGACCTTACGAATTAGGCAAAGCCCAGCAGGTGGTCGAGCAGATCATCCGCCCGACGGGACTCGTGGACCCCGAAGTGGAAGTGCGTCCTACCAAGGGGCAGGTGGACGATCTGGTCGGAGAGATTAAGAAACGGGTGGAAAGCGGCGAGCGCGTCCTGGTCACCACACTCACGAAGCGCATGTCCGAAGATCTCGCCGAGTACCTGCAAGAGTTGGGCATGAAAGTCCATTACCTGCACTCGGAAGTGGAGACGTTGGAGCGCATCGGTATTCTGCGCGACCTGCGCCTGGGCGTGTTCGATGTGCTGGTGGGTATCAACCTTCTGCGCGAAGGTCTCGATCTGCCGGAAGTTTCGCTGGTGGGCATCCTGGACGCGGACAAGGAAGGTTTCCTGCGTTCGGGTACATCCCTTATTCAAACGATCGGACGCGCGGCACGCCATATCAATGGTCGCGTGATCATGTATGCCGACCGCATGACCGACTCGATGAAGTTTGCCATCGACGAAACCAACCGCCGTCGCGCCAAACAAGTGAAATATAACCAGGAGCATGGCATCACTCCGATCAGTATCCACAAGGCGATCCGCGACCTGGCGGAAGAGTTCTCGCAGAAGGCTGTCAGCGAAATGCGAGGGGAGTACAAGACCAAGGCTACCGGTGACCTGCCGCGCAATGAGTTGAAGCAGATCATTCACGAGATGGAAAAACAGATGAAGGAAGCCGCCAAGAATTTGGAATTCGAGCGGGCTGCGGCGCTGCGCGATGAATTGTTCGATCTGAAGAGATTGTTGTCAGAGGATGAAAACTTGAAACCTTGGGAGCGGATCAAGTTAATGGCGGGGACGGAAGAGTAACAGTATAGCGAAGGCGCAAAGCCTTCGCTATTTTTTCGGTTTTATGGAGGAAATGCGAATAATGATATACCCAGCGCGGTCACAAATTGCACTTTTTCAAAAGCGGGAGAGCGCAATTTGTGACCGTGGGCATTATATAAACCTTGCCGAGGTCTGTGACCTGGCAGGATTTCATTTTTTTGGACAGGTGAGTCAATCCTTTTTAAGTCTTTGATAAAACTTTCACGGAACGCGATTTTCAAGGTTATTCCCCCAGTGTGTCCATCACTTCCCTTTTGCTAACTGTTGTATAGCTTCCTTCATGGATAGCGTTGACAAATCCGGCATCTTCAATAGCCTCAGTAAGTATCTCGGAAAACAAATCTCGACGCTCTTGAAGTAGTTTGAGAAGCGCCTCTTTGAACAGACCTTTGATATGCTGGTCGTTTTTGGATAAAGTGGTCATTTCTACCTCTATAACTCTGTTGTGGAAATCATACTCCCTCATCCAATTAATATTGAAAAATGAGCCGGGTTAAGTTGTGGATGGCGGCTGAATAAAATTCGCATTCATACTATTTCTGACATATCCAAGCCATTCCAACAATGGATATCGTCTCTCGCGATATGTCTCGGACCATCGCGATGCCAGTTGATCGAACTGAATGGAACTTTGTTCGATACTATCCAATAAGTTCGTCGCTGAATAAGAAGTGAGCGGATTTTCCCATCCATCGACAAGCTGATTGCCTTCCCCGCCTTGACGATGGATATTGGTTCCGGTTGCACGGTCACGTAAGATCATTCCCATAACACAACAATCGCGCACCAAGTCCAATGTCAAATGGGAGGCGATCAGACGGTCATTTCGCAGAACTTTATAACCTGCCAGCATGGCTTTGAACCAGAAGTTGTTGCTCATTTCTTCGAATTCGGCTTGCGATGGGAATGTCGGCGTTGGTGGTCGCCAGGTTTGTGTGAGACATTTTGCGACATCAAGTGAGCGTGAAAAAAGCAGTTTGGCGCCTTGCCAAAAGGGATTGCTCTTCCATAAATCGAGTTGGTCAAGTCTGGGTGGAGTAGTGACCAGTATGTCAAATCGCCTGAAATCGAAGAAGCATATCCTGATCGTTCCATGGAACTCGTTTTTGAAGCGCTGAATCGCATAGACTTCGCCAAACGGTCTGAGCCACTCTATATCGGGGTAGAACTGTTGAAATTTCTCCTCCTGCACAATAACAAGAATATCCGAGTCGCTGGATGGACCGGGTTCTCGATTGGAAATAGCAGAGCCAAAGAGTGCAAGCGCCAGGACGTGTTCGTTTGCGAATAGCATGGTCTGTAGTTCATCAATGGCTTGTTTCTGCCAGGCATCTGTGCGGATCATGGTGGTCGATCTTTCAAAGTTTAAACGTGAACATCGCCGGGTCTGGGACCTCTTCGATGCCGCCCAGAGACTTATATAAAGCCATTGCCGCATCATTGGTGCGTTCGGTCAGTACCCAGGCTTCGGCGCAACCCGCTTGCTGACCCGACTCCAGCATGCGACGTAGAAGCATTTTGCCGATGCCCAATCCTCGATGGGTGGGAGCGACTCCTATTTCATTGATCCACAGTTCGGGCTTGGATTTATCGGGATGCAAATAGATCACCGCACTGCTGAACCCCACGACAACTCCCTCGTCTATCACGACCATCAGACGATGACGGGGATCGCTGAGGAATTCCAGGGTGGTGGAAAAGTTAATCGGATCATCGAACACATCAGGAGCCACGTTGGAGAGGATCTCGGAATCATTCGGACCTAAAAGTTTGACATCGATCATATGCATCCATTCCTTTGTTGAGGGGAAATCCAGATATTTTCTCAAAACACTTTTCCGTCATTTCCCGTACGATTGCTTCGCTTCGCAGGGCACACTTGCCCCGGATGCACACCTGCCTGATTTGCTAAGCAAATCACGGGTGGTGCCAGGGAGTGCCGGGGACGAGCGCCCGCTTCACTCGCAATGACGAGCTGGATGTGTTTTGAGGTAACCTGTGGTTGTTTTTCTATGAAATTATATCCTTTGGCGATTTTGAGCATCAGCTGGACAGTTCTATTTCTTTCTTCAATCTTGAAGCTTTCTTTATAAAACCTTTACATTCGGGTCTTATCCTTAGGCTCGTAAGTCAGGTAAAACCTGAAAATTCACTCAAAGGAGTATAAAGAATGAAAAAGACAATTTTGATCGTTGCTTTGGTAGTACTGGCGCTCGGAGCGCTGGGAGTTGGTGTGGCGTTCGCACAGGGACCTGTCCCTGGTGGGCGTGGACAAATGATGGGCGGAAATGGCTACGGTTGGATGCACGATTATGTGGAACAGGCGCTTGCCGCCAAGCTTGGTCTCACCGAAAAGCAGGTGGAAGATGCACTTACTGCGGGCAAACCGATGTACCAGATCGCTCTCGATAACGGCATCAAGCAGGAAGATTTGGCAACCTTCATGAACGGTGTCCACAAGGATGCGTTCGATAAGGCTGTCAAGGACGGTGTCATGACCCAGGAACAAGCGGACTGGATGCTCCAGCGTATGCAGACCATGTACCAGAATGGCTACGGCACTGGGACCGGTACCTGCCCGATGGGCGGCGGTTCATTCGGACCCGGAACCAGTCGCGGCGGAATGGGCATGGGACGCGGCGGGAACGGCTGGCAGAACCAACAGACCAATCCATAATAGTGGCATGAAGAACTTCGTCCCGAAGGAAACCCTTCGGGACGATTTATTTAATCGGCTGTGCGAATATCTTATCAAAGGTGGGTTTGACGACCTGAAGAACCTGCGTAGGGTCTCGAGGCTCGATCAAGACGATCTTGGTGTATCCATATTGAAAACCCAACTCCCTGTTCAATGACCGCACATCATAGGGCAGGTGGTCGGGATGGTAATTGAGGAGAAGATGATTCCATTCGATCAATTTCTTCAGACTCGACCTGACCTCTTCCTGCATTGAATATGGAATGGACGCGAACCAGCGCGACCCGATCACATGGAACCAGGGAAGTGACTCTCTATTGGATTCGTTCAATTCGAGCAGGTCGATGTAGCCGGATTGGAAATCGAATGTAAATCCTTCATCAAAAAATGGTTCGACGGCTCCTGCGAAATCTGCCGCGTCTTCCTCTGTTCCAAAAAACTTTACGCGGACACAATAGCTTTGGACGTTGCCCTGAGCCAAAATATCCCGCGGGCGTAGATTTACCGCGTCCGGTTTGCCTTCTTTTTGTGGGAAAAGCAATTCCATTTCGCGGATATTTTGGATCTGCCCATCGCCGGGGTGACAAACATTGACACGCCCAAAGATCGCGGAGGGAACGCCTTTCTCTCTCTGGGCAAGATCGATCATATAAAAATGATTCGTGGCAATGAATGTGGCGTAGTCTGTTGGCTTCAACTGGTTTTTGTAGAAATCATAAGCGCTCTTCACTTCGCCCAGTGTGATGCTGTTCAGCCTTCGATAGCCACGCTCATCGTATTTCCCCGGCTTGGATTCGTTTTCGTTCCTGCCGCCCTGATGCCCCGAAATATCCTGTACTTTGCGCTTGCCGACGATATGCGCCCTGTCCACAGGACGCGGCTCGTCATCGCCATATTGGATAAAACCAGGCGAAAGCAGGGAACGTCGAAGGGTAATTTCAAAGGTCATGGTCGCAGCTTTGGATAAGGATACAACCAAAATCCCTTCACGGCAAGAGACTTTTGGTTACTCTGCGGCGTTTTTCCAAATTCCTGGCCCTTTCTCAACGCGAATGGCGCAAAATCAGAAGAAAAATTGAGTAATTCGTATTTTTGCGTCATTCGCCCCCCTTAGCATCTTTCGCGTTTAAACTACCCTCCATTAATCGTTCTTGAGAATAGGGGGTGATTCTGCGCAACGTTTTCGCTATTTCTCCGTATATTCAATCAAGAAAGGTACCAAAAAATGAACATGACAAGAACACACCCCTTACGACGTTCGCGCAGTAACCGCATCATCGCGGGTGTCTGCGGCGGGTTGGCTGAATTTTTCGGCATCAGCTCGTTCTGGTTCCGCCTGCTCTTCTTTCTCTTCTTCATCCCCGGCGGCGTTCCAGGCGTGTTGATCTACCTGATCGCGATGATCATCATCCCGGCTGAGTAACAAAAAACGTCCCGAAGGTTCCAAACCTTCGGGACGGTGGTTAACCAAAAATCTTTTCTCTAATCTCCTCTTTCGAGAGGAGCGCTTCCAGCACACCACCACCGATCGCGAGCGCCTTGTCTGAAACCAGAGAACAGGTGCTCGCGTCGCCGCGTGCATCCACATCACCGATCTTCAATCCTTTGGTCACATGCAAGCCATCATGGATGAGTCCGCGCAGTATCCCTGCAAACGGGCTGACCACTTTTGTGTCACTCTGAGCGGAGCGAAGAGTCTCCTCATCGTGGGTGGAGATTCTTCGGTCGCTACGCTCCCTCAGAATGACATGTTGTATCACCGCGATCTCCTGTTCCTCCTCCACGTGCTGACCGATCCCCACGGTTGATATCAATACACCATCTGCCGGCGCGCGTAGCACGCGACGACGGTCGCCTTCGGGTTCGCCGGAGTCGGGCTGGGTCGTTCCGGTCCAGTAGACGCGCCCGAGCGTGTGACTGCGGCGGGTTTCGATCACAGCGTGGCAATTCTCTCCGGCGCGGAACCCGGGTCCCAGCCCGATATGAAGCGGGACATCCACCGGAAGAGGCGGGGGAGGAGTCTTAAGTAGACGAGCATCCACGACGACAGAAAATGGATGATGACGAAGGATGTCCGCCTCCGGATCGATCAGCACGGGGATCGCTTCCGCGTCCGCATCCAACGAAGCCTGAAGTTGCTCCCATTTCACGAGGCGCGACATCACGCCTTCGACCGTATATGCCCCTTCGTAGACCGCCTCCGCAAACGAGACAGTACGACGCACTGCCAATGGCTGCGCGAGTTCCGCGATGACGAGATGGATGCCGGCGCGATACAAACGGAGCGCGACGCCGGTGGCAAGATCGCCTCCGCCGCGCAGTAAGACATGGGCTGTTCTATTTTTTGACATTCGATTGTTGGGTGGCTGCCAGTTGTTCCGGCGATGATTGTAGGTTGACCGTCTGTTCGCGCAACATGTGGCTGAACGAGTAGAGCAGCAGATAGACGAAGAGGAAGAAGAATGTGTACAGCATGGTGAAGGCGGCCAGCCTGCGGCTGGGGTCGATGATCACGCCGAGGATGTCCATGGCGGTCTCTGCGGGATTTTGCAGAATGTCCCACGAGTTGAGACGCACGAAGCGACCGATGTAAATGCCGAAGCTGCTCAAGCCCGAGATGATGAAGACGAACGCCCAGCCCGCAAAACGACTGATCGTCCGCATAATGATGTCCTGCATGAGATAGAGAGAGATGACGCCCAGCAGCATCCCGGTCCACGAACACCAGACCACGATCAGCACGTCATACCAGAGAGGCGCGTCACCGGCTCTGCGTGACAGGTCTTGCAGGTCGGTCAGCATGTAGGGCGCGTTGGGGAAGAAGATCAGCCAAACGAATGCAATGAACGGCAGGATGAGAAGAAGTGTGACGCGCCGCCACGAAAAGGCATGAGCGACGTACGCCAGAATGAAGGGGATCCATGCAAGGAACAGATTCCAGATCAACCCGGTGTGACGTGCTGAGTCGCTGTATGCCACACGTGCTGCCACCAGCCCGATGCACACGGCACAGGCTCCATTGAGCAGGATGAACACGGCAAGACTATGCCGGTTGCGGATGAAAAAATTTCGAAATTTGTTGAGCATTTACCTTTCCTGTGAGTGCGCGGCACCATGCTACACGAGATAAACCTGGTCGATAAGACTCTCCCGATTCCATGGATGCATCAAGCAGGCTGGTGCGACGCACTTTGTTATTCATTCTCGATCAAATAATAGATCATATCGATATCGCCCGGCGAGTGACCCAGTTCGGTCAGCATTGCCGCGGCTTCGGTCTTGTGCTGCGTACCGTGATTGACGACATGCGCCATCGCCTGCCACAAGATCCGCTCGAACGGTCTGCCTTTCGTGTCATGGTAACTGAACCTGCTATTGAGTCTCTCGTCGGTGAGACCCTCCACGAACGCCATCAGCTTTGCTTCCTCGTTCATCCAACGTGCCCGCAGGGATTCGAAGTCGGAGAAGTCTTCGGGTTTGAAGCGCGTGGTAAGTGACATTCCTTCCCAGCGGTTGAGCCAGAGCCATTCCGCGAACAAGGCATGGACGAGGGTGCCGCGCAAACCGCCATGCGGAAAGGAGGCGGGTGCAATGAACTGTTCCTGCGTCACGTTTGCGGTGCAGTTCAGGATCTTGGCAGTGGTCCATTGATTGTATTTGTAGAGGGTGATGATATCCTGTTTGTTCATAAGTTCCTTTTCATGTATGCGTCGCACCAGCCTGCTTGGGTGCTCCGTTTTATCGGAGAAAAAACCTGTCGAGTGAGATTCGCCTGTTAAATATGGTGCGACGCATTGATTACGCCGTCCTTTTGCCTCTCCAACAACAGATGCCCGAAAGTATACAACGTCACATACAGGAACAGGAAGAAAGCCCCGAACAGACCGATGAACCCAATGGACTGCAAGCTCGGGTCCTGGATACTTTGAAGGGTGTATTGCGCCATGCCGCTGGGATTACTGAAAATATCCCAGGAGTTCCAGCGTAGGAAGCGACCGACATACACCCCGGCGCTGCTCAAACCGGTCACCAGTGCCACAAAGCTCCAGCCGACCCAGCGACCAAATTCACGCCGCACGATCTCCTGCATCAGGAATAACGAAACCATGCCAAGCAGCACGCCTGTGAACGCAAACCAGATCAACATCATCACATCGTACCAGACAGGCAACTCTTTGGCTCGCGTAGCAAGATGCTGAAAATCGGTCAGGATGTAAGGTGCATTCGGGAAGAAGATCAGCCACAGGAATGCCGTGATCGGGATGAAGATGTACACCCATCTTCGATTCAGAGTAAGCGTGTATGTGAAGTATGAGATGATGAAAGGAATCCACGCCAGGAATAAATTCGCGATCAGAAAATTATATCCTTCTGTGCCGGTATAGTCTGAGCGCACACGCCAGATCGCCACGCAGAGAATGGTTGCACCCGCTAAAAGGATAAACATCATCAGCCGGTATTTGTTATGTGAGAAATAGGAAAGCAATCTTTGATACATTATCGTTTCAGAAACTCCATCAGGATCGGGTTCACTTCTTCGGGTTTTTCGTAATGGGGAATGTGTCCACAATGTTCGATGACATGGAATTGCACATTCGGCATTGCTACCTGAAGATCATGGCTGTGTTCGAAGGGAACTGTCTTGTCATCCCGTCCCCAGAATAGTAAAACAGGTTTGTCCATTTTGCCAACCTGGCTATACACATCAATGAACGAATCGATCATACCATTTCGGATCGATGACAGAATGGCGTGCAGGAATCCTTTGTATTGCATCTGGACTCGATATCTCGACTTGAAGTGTTCAATCAATTTTGGATCGAAGAAGTCCTTGGCATTACTATCGACGAAGGGCTCGCCTCCCACTACGCTGACAATTGCGTCTGCTATGAAAGGAAGTTTCACCAGCCGTAGTAGGGGACTCCCCGCCAGCGATCTTGCTCCCGCCGGGTCGATCAACGTCAGGGATCGCACTCGCTCCGGGTGGCGCGCGGTAAACGTCGCAGTGATGGTACCGCCCATCGAAAGCCCAATCAGGTTGACGGGTAGAGGGAGGCGCAGGGCGTCCAAGAGGTCTGAGAGTTGCCTAACGAAGAGGTCGATGTTATAGCGTGTGTCCGGTCGGTCGGAGAACCCACGCCCGAATAAGTCATAGCGCAGAACGCGAAAACCAGCCTGGCTGAGAAATTCAAAAGTGGGATCGTAAATGAAATAAGGCACCGAGAACCCATGCACTAGAACGACCACGTCAGCGGATTCGTTCCTGCCGAGTTCGTAATGGGTAACGCCGTCTGTTAATGCAATGAACGACCCGCCCGCCGATTGGCGAGTGGTGTCGTTCAATTCCTGGGTTTCACCGCGATAGGGGATGTGCATAAAACGCTCCGAACGCGTCCTCGGCGTTCGGTCTCTCCGCCGGGGACAGCGGAGAGAGCAATCAGATTTTTCCCAATGCCTTCAATACGCGTTCTGGCGTGAACGGAAATTCGTTGATCCACACCCCGGTTGCATCGTGGATCGCGGCCGCGATGGCAGGAGCGACTATGAGGAAGGGCAGTTCGCCCAAGCCACGCGCGCCCCAGGGACCATTCGGGTCGGGGACTTCAACAACCACCGTTTCCACTTTTTCGGGAATATCCCAAATGGTCGGGATGAGATAGGTGCTGAGTTGGTCGGTGAGCACGTAACCGTCTTTTGTTTTGTAATCTTCCAGTATGGCATAGCCCTGCGCCTGCACGACCGCGCCTTCGACCTGCCCCTGCACGAGGGCGGGGTTGATGGGCTGACCGACATCATCCGCAGAGACGATGCGCACGACATGTACATGGCCGGTTTCAGTATCCACTTCCACTTCGGCGGCTTGTGCCACAAAGGCATAGGCGAAGTTCGGCGTGGAATAGCCAGTTTCCTTATCGAACTGATTGGTGCGCGGCGCGAGATATTTGAACTCGCCAATGGCAGGACGTTCTTCCAATTGCCACTTCTTGAGCGCAACTTCTGCCGCGCCGCGAATGGCATTACCAGACATGAAGGTCATACGTGAAGCCGAGACGGAACCAGAGTTGCCCATCGTCGCTGAGTCAGATGTGATGATCTTCACCTTCTCGAATGGCACCCCGACTGCTTCCGCCGCCATCTGTACCATGACAGTATGCGTTCCTTGTCCTACTTCGGCGCTGGCGTGATGAAGCACCACGCGCTCCATCTCACTCTTGCCATGGATCTCGATCTTTGCCCAACAGTTCTCCTGATAACCGAAGGAGAACCCGACATTTTTAAATCCGGCCGCGAAACCGCGACCGCGTTTCAAATGAGACTGACTTTCCACTTTCCACTTTCCACTTTCCCACTTGAATTTCTCCGCCGCTGCCTCAATACACTTCACCACGCTGACCGGGCTGGGCGACGGCGTTCCCACGCCCAGTGTGTCACCATCGCGCAGGGCATTCTTCAAACGGAACTCGACTGAGTCCATGCCGAGTTTTTCGGCGAGCTTATCCATTTGCAGTTCAGCCATGTATAACGCCTGTGGCGCGCCGAATCCACGAAAGGCCGCGCCGGGGACGTTGTTGGTGTATACGCCATAGACATCGATCTTTGCGTTCGGGACGAAGTAGGGTCCCGTGGCTGTGATGGTGGAATTGCCAAGCACCTTGTTCGACGTGTACATGTACGCGCCGCCGTCGCCGATCAGTTCCACTTCTGCCGCGACGAGTTTGCCATCCCTGGTGGCGCCCCATTTCGCGCGGCTGACCGAGGCATGACGTTTGCCATGCCCAATGATCGACTCCTGCCGCGACCAGATGATCTTGACCGGGCGCTGCAACTTCCAGGCTGCCAGCGCCAGCACGATCTGCACAGACATATCTTCGCGTCCGCCGAAGGCGCCACCGATGGCAGGATAAATAATGCGCACACTTTCATTGGGCATGTTCAGCGCGTGCGCCACCTGATGCTGGTCTTCGTGAGTCCATTGACCGGCGCACTCCAGTGTGATGCGACCTTCGTCGTCAAGGTACGCCAGCCCCGCTTCGGGCTGGAGATAGGCATGTTCCTGCACGGGCGTGCGGTAATTGCCCTCCACGATCACATCCGCTTTGGCAAAAGCATCCTCCACGTTCCCCTTGCGGATCTTGTAGTGGACACAGACATTCGAATCGCCGATCTCTGCATGGATGCGCGGCGCATCCGGTTTCATCGCTTCGATGGCATCGGTGACCACCGGCAGGTCTTCGTAGCCGACCTCGATCAATTTCACCGCCGCGGCGGCTTCTGCTTCAGTGTGTGCCACCACTGCTGCGACCTGGTCGCCGACAAAACGGACGATATCCGTTCCGGGTTTGCTATTGATCTCATCGAGAGGTCCGCACAGCACGGGCTGGTCCTGCCATTGCAAGCCATACTCGTTGAGCGGAACATCCCTGGCAGTGTAGACCGCCACCACACCGGGAGCAGCTTCCGCTTTGCTGGTCTTGATCCATGTAATGCGCGCATGAGGACGACCCGCGAAGAGCATCTTCATGTGCAACATGCCCTTCATGGAGATGTCACCAGAGTAGGGCGTTTCGCCTGTCACTTTACCGCGTGCATCCACGCGGGGGAGGGATTTACCAATGGTATTGTGAGTGGTCATAACTCTGCTTTTGCTTCAATTGGATACGTGCGACTTTATCTTGTGTATTTCTTTACTTTCTTTCGAATGGGCGGTTCGTCGGTCGGACCGTATTGCGATGGTCCGAACGCCTTGTAGATGAAACCGTATACGATGGACATGATCGAGAAGATCAGGATGCTGAGAACCAAGGCAAAGATGATGAATGAGACAAAAAGGGGCTGGCTTTCAACGTAATTAAAAAAAGGCTGCAATCCGGTAAGCAAATTGTACAGCCATGGTGGAACATCGAGGGCGCGCGTCATGCCGGGCAGCAGGGGGATGGGGAAGATCGGGACGAGCACCGTCGCTGCCAGATAGGACAAGATCGGCACGATCACCATCATAATGCAGCCGATACCGCGCATGACTGGATGCACCTCATGGTTGATTTTTAGCGTCGGTGGTCTGTTACTTGCATACTTGCTCATGTTTCACCTCTATTGATTTACTTTACTCGCGTCTTCGATCGCTTGCACGATCTTGTAATAGCCAGTACAGCGGCAGAGATTTCCAGTGATGGCTTGTTCGATCTCACCGCGGGTGGGATTCTCTTTTTCTTCCAGCAGTTTCGCTCCAGACATGATGAAGCCCGGTGTGCAGTATCCGCATTGGACGGCGCCGTGTTCGATGAAGGCTTCCTGCACGGGATGAAGTTTCCCGTTTGCCTGCGCTGCGGCTCCGCTACCCGAAGGGTACGATGTCAGCGCGAGTCCTTCGATGGTCACGATCTCCGCGCCATGCGCACGCGGCGCGGGGACGAGACACGCCATCACGGCTTTGCCATCCAGGAACACTGTGCAGGCGCCACATTCGCCTTCGGCGCAGCCTTCCTTGGTTCCGATCAAATTCCCTTCCTCACGCAAAAGCCGCAGGAGGGTTTTGTCGTGTCCGTTCTTGAAGGTGTATTTCTTGCCGTTGATAGTTGTTTCGATGGGACTGGCTGGAAATTTCATCATCGTGGATGGACTCTGGTCCATCGTCTCTTTGCCCCATAATAGGACCGCCTCTTCCGGCATCCCAGCCTGTTCCTGACCATCGCGAATCGACTTCAACCCACGCATGGTGCAGACCCGTACCATCTCACTGCGATAGGCGGCACTGCCACGGATGTCATCGATGGGTTTGCAATCGTTCATGGTGAGGCGCGCCGCTTCGGCGATGACATCATCGGTCAGTTTTTTGCCGACGAGATAGTTTTCTCCGTTGGCGGCATGGATGATCGTGGGCGCCACTGCTCCCAGCGTAATGGAGGCTGATTTAACGGTATCAGCATCCAGGTCCAGAATGAGCGCTGCATCGATAATGGAGATCGCCTGGGCGCGGCGCAATGCCAGTTTAATGAACGTGCCTCGGGTGTTGGAATTCATCGCAGGGAAGGAAATATCAACCAGCATCTCGTCGGGCTGCATGACCGTTTTGCGGACGCCTTTGTAGAAATCCTTGAGTGCCACCGTGCGCGTGCCTTTGATGGATTGCAGCGTGACGGATGCACCGAGTGCCATCAGCGGCGTGATGGTGTCGTTGGCAGGGGAGGCGGTGATGAGGTTGCCTGCCACCGTGCCGCGGTTGCGGATCTGCGGCGCGCCGACTTCCCATGCCGCGCGTGCCAATGGATAGGCGCGTTCACGGATCAGCTTCGACTCGACGCAATGATTGTGCGTGACAAGCGGACCGAGATGGATGACGCCATCTTCGTCGAGCATGATCTGGTCGAGTTTTGGAATTCGGGTGACATCGATCAGTGTGTCGATGCCTTTGCGGACGCCGCGTTCGAGTTCGAGGATGAGGTCGGTGGCTCCTGCTACAATGCGTGCATGTTCCCCGTGTTCAGCAAGAGCGTTAAGTGTTTCTTCGATGGATGTCGCGGTAATGTAGTTTTTCCACATATTTTTACAAGAGACCCTAAGGGTTTTATAAACCCTTAGGGTCTACTACATTTATTGTCCTGCGGTCACAGCTTCAGACCGCTTGTTGTAGGTTTCCACTGCGAGACGTGCCAGCGATGTGACATTGCGGATGGCGGCGGGCAAGGCGGCTTCGTCGCCGAGCGTAGCTTCCACGTTATCGACCGCGCGCTTGACCTGCTCGGCGAGATCGAAGAACGCCGCATCGAACTGGTAGATCGACTGAAGTTCCTTCTCGTTGATCTTGACCGCATCGAACAGACCGGAGTAGCCGCGCGGGGCGGTGCTGATCTTATCGATGAAGGTGCGCAGGTTGATGGCAGCTTTTTCCATATCGTCCACGTAGGCGATCTGACCGTTGCTGATCATGTCATTCTGTAATTGTGAGACGCGCTTCCATTGCTCATCGAAGCGGCGTGCCACGG
>Ga0210377_10002850_pt1 | contig 14953 bp, 14 predicted proteins | sample PLM4_65_b1redo_FD_155480 | JGI IMG/M metagenome (GOLD analysis project Ga0210377, IMG submission 155480) | Groundwater sediment microbial communities from an aquifer in East River, Colorado, USA - PLM4_65_b1 redo | ecosystem: Environmental > Terrestrial > Soil > Riparian zone | place: USA: East...
GGACATCAGGGTCGAACGGCTTTCGGAGATATACAAGCCGAAGAAGATCACCTATGCTACGGTTGAGTATGTTGACTATATCGGACTGACAAAGGGCGACATGGAGCAGAACAGGAAGGTGTTTGACCTGGTCAAGGACGTAGACGCCATTGTCCATGTTGTGCGGGGTTTTGAGAACGAAGCGGTTCCCCATCCGATCGGCAACGTTGATCCGCAGCGGGATGCCGAGACGATCGAACTGGAGATGGTCTTCAGCGATCTCGAACTTGTTGAAAAAAGACTTGAGCGGATGGAACTGGGCATGAGGCGGGGAAAGAAGCCTGATGAGAGCGAGAAAAAGCTTTTGCTGAAATGCAAGGAGGTATTGGAATCCGAGAAGCCGCTGAGGGACGCGGATTTTTCCGAGGAAGACCGGAAGGCCATGCGCCATCTGCAGTTCATGTCCATCAGGCCCGAGGTGATCGTGCTGAACGTCGCTGAACAGGAAGTGAACTCGGAAACAACAGGGAAGACGGTCGCTGCTCTTCAGGCATATTTCAAAGGGCGGCAGGTGAAGGTGTTGAGCATGTGCGGGAAGATCGAGATGGAGATAGCCCAGCTTTCTCCTGAGGAGGCGAAGATCTTTCTTGACGACCTCGGCATCACTGAACCAGCGCTTAATAAGCTTATCCGCGTTTCATATGACCTGCTCGGGCTGATATCTTTTTTGACATCAGGTGAAGACGAGGTCAGGGCCTGGACCATAGAAAAGGGCATGAATGCGCAGCAGGCGGCTGGCAGGATACACTCGGATATCGAGAGAGGTTTTATACGGGCAGAGGTCGTTTCCTATGATGATTTTATCGCCGCCGGCAGTACGCATGCAGCACGGGAGAAGGGGCATTTCAAGCTCGAGGGAAAGACCTATGAAGTAAAGGACGGGGATATCATCAATTTCAGGTTTAATGTGTGAAGAGAATTGCGGAATGCGGATTGCGGAATTGAATTCAGACGATTCATGGCCAGGGGGTCATGCAGTGCGGAATTCGGAATGCGGATTTCGGAATGAAAATCCGGAGGACAGGCTATAGGGTCGAGTTCGGGGTTCGGGTGCCGGGTCCTCTGTGTTCTCTGCGGTGAACAATTCAATGAACATTTTCACACGCGACCTCTCACCACAGCGGTCCATAGTCTCCCATGAAAACAGCACTTATCTATTCCGACGACTTCTCCCGTTTTAGCTACGGCTCCAGCCATCCGCTCAAACCGTTCCGCCTGAAGTTAACCTATGAGCTCATCAAGGCCTGTGGCTTGCTCGCTCCTGATGATCCGCGGGTCATCGTGCCTGCTCCCGCAAAGCGGGAGGACCTCCTGACCTTCCATTCCGCGGAGTACATCGACATGCTGGAGGCTTCGAACAGCGGGAGGGAGCTTCCCGGCGCCGCGGCGTACGGGCTCGGATACGGTGACAATCCGGTTTTCCCCGGTATGTTCGACTGGTCGCTCCTGGTAGCTGGTGCGTCGCTCCTGGCAGCGCACCTCGTTGACAGCGGGGAAGCAGGGATCGCCTTCAACATCAGCGGCGGTCTGCATCACGCGCAGGCAAACCGGGCCTCGGGGTTCTGCTATATCAATGACCCGGTGCTCGCCATCATGCTGCTTGTGGCACGGGGAAGGCGGGTGGCCTATATCGACATCGATGCCCACCACGGCGACGGCGTGCAGGCCGCGTTCTACGATACGGACAAGGTCCTGACCATCTCCCTGCACGAAACAGGAGAGACGCTCTTCCCGGGCACTGGATTCGAGCGGCAGACCGGCGAAGGAACCGGGAGGGGGTACAGCGTGAACATTCCGCTGCCGCTTGGGGCAGGGGACGAACTGTTCGTCCGCGCCTTTGCCGAGGCAGTTCCGCAGCGTATAGAACGGTTCAGGCCTGATGTCATCGTGAGCCAGCTTGGCGTGGATACATTCCGGAGCGATCCTCTCGCGCACCTGAACATCACGACCGAGGGGTTCTGCACCATGGTGAGGATGATCAAATCTCTTGCCCCGAAATGGGTCGCCTTGGGAGGAGGCGGGTACGATGTGACGAACGTTGCCCGGGCCTGGACCCTGGCATGGGCCATCATGAACGATGTCCGGGCGCCTGATGATATTCCTCCGTCCTTTCTGCAGCGGTTCAGCGGAGCGGCGTTCCCGAATAGGCTCCGTGATGGAGCGTAAAGGAAAATTGCTTGCGCTCTTCACGGGCATTGGTTTACAATACGCGCCTGTGACCGGGAGATGTTGGTGCGCTTGGTCTAGCAGGCTGTTGAAAAAGACATCTCTTGAAGCATAATTCGTCATCCCCGTGAAAACGGGGATCCAGTAGCATCTTGAAAAGCCTGGATTCCCGCCTGCGCGGGAATGACGGAAAAAGGGGTCGAAAATAGTCTTTCGACAGCCCGCCAGTGCATAAGATGGTTTGCACGACCGGTGAAGACGTATCTTTAGAAAGGCAGATCACACGAAATGGGTATTTTGGAAAAGATGGGAGCCCTGTTCAGCAGCAAGGATGAGCGCGTGCCGCAGGTGCGGCCGGGCAGGAACGAACCCTGCTGGTGCGGCAGCGGCAAAAAGTACAAGAAGTGCCATGAGCCTGCGGACGCTAAAACGGCGGCGAAACTATGCGCCGGCAGTTGCGGGCCCACGTGAAGCTCCTCATGAGCTGAGTTCAGCTCGTCAATCTTTTGAATGCCGAGACGCGTAGGGTGTACTATCTGATATGAGGGGCGGATCGGAAGATGAGAATACGGAATGAATTGGAATCGTCTGAGTAATATGCGGATATGAGAAAAGCGAAATTCGGGGGGTACTGCAAACAGCTGCACGAGGGCAGACAGATGCCCGCCCTCGCGCAGGAATTCATCAACAGCCAACAGCAGCCTTTTTCATCGGGGTGACTTTCGTCGCCTTCTTCTTCCCGGCAACTTCCGTATACGTTACAGTCACCTTGTCCCCTACCTTAACGTCTTTGACCAGGGAACCGGTCTCGCAATCGAATGGGACATCGACCTTCTCACCTTTGAGACTCAACGTTCCCTTGCCAGCATCCACTGCCGATACGGCTCCGGACATTTCCAGCGCGAACGCTGCTCCGGCAACAACCAACAAGATAACAGCTACGAGGACCATAATAAACCCACTCTTTTTCATATTCTTCTCCTCCTGAATAAAATAGTTCAGCACGGTCATGCTGTAGGGGAATCGTACCAGAGCTTTATGTGTATGTCAAGCATGATGTTGGAGCGTTTCTTACAAGCCTGAACTGCCTTGTTACCAGTGGCCTCTGACAGTGCTAATGATTAAAAAACATTTAAAAACAATGTGTTATTAGCTTTAGCACTCTACTTGACAGAGTGCTAAAGAGGTGGTATATATTAACTATCAAGAAGAAAATATCATTCGTGGAGGTGACAGTGGGTGCTTGAAAAATATAAGCATGTGGAGCGTAAGATCTTGTTTAACGATCTTCAGAGCAGTTGTTTTGGGGTAGTAAGGGCTTCACCAGCCCACGATCATGGCTTGAGAACCGGCCAATACCCATCATGAAGATCGTTACTATTTCAAGAAAGGAGGGGTTTATATGAAAAGCTTGATTAGATGGGATCCTTTCCGGATGAAACAGTGGGATCCATTTGCAGATTTACGTTCAATGCAACTTGACATGGAGAGGCTCTTTGACCGGTTTGTCGGAGAGGTGCCAGGCGAACGTACAACGCTCTGGATGCCTTCGATAGAGAGTTACACGAAGGACGAAAAGTTGGTAGTCAAGGCCGAGTTGCCCGGTGTTGATCCGAAAGACCTTGATGTCAGCATCACTGAGAGAGAGCTTGTCATTAAGGGTGAACGGAAGTCCGAGAAAGATGCAAAGGAAGAGAACTATGCATACCGGGAGATCGTGTACGGTTCATTCGAGCGGCGTTTCGTTCTGCCCGAGGGTGTGAAAACCGATGAGTTGAAGGCGAAATTCTCGAATGGCATTCTCGAGATCACTATGCCTGCTCCGGTAATAACCAAGGCACGGAAGATCGAGATTGAAGCCCCGAAGGAAGAGAAAAAGGTCATAGAGACTGAAGCAAAGAAAGCTGCATAGGCAGCGTTCGGACAGTCTGTTTTACCTGCCCTGTTCGTTAAAAGGGCCATTGAATCCCGCACATGATGCGGGATTTTTTTACCGGGTCTGAGTGTACGCATATAAAACAACCATAAAATGGAGGAAAAAATAACCGCTTGACACAAAACAGGTCATATGTTAAATTGTTAGCACTCTATTATGGCGAGTGCTAATGGTTTTATGGATTGATATTATAAAAAGGTAGATGCTGTATGGAGTTTCTTGAAAGAAATAAGAGGGTTTTGCAAGCTGTCATTGACAGTTATATTGCGAGCGGCTTGCCAATCGGATCAACGGTGCTTGTCAAGAAGTATGATTTTGGCGTCAGTTCCGCTACGCTCAGGAACATCATGGCAGAACTCGAGGAACTGGGGTATCTGACCCATCCACATACTTCTGCCGGCAGGATCCCCACGGACCTCGGGTACCGGTATTATATCGACAGCCTGATCAGTATTGAGAAGGATGCAGATGACTTTGGCGACCAGCTTCGAAATGCCCCTCCACTGCATGGCGATGACCTGCACGAACTCATGGAGGAGGCGAGCCGTTTCCTTGCATCGCTCTCGCAATGCGCCGGGGTGGTGGTCGCGCCATCAGAGACCGAGGCCAAGTACAAGCACATCGAGTTTGTACGCTTGCGCGGAAGCCAGGTGCTCATCATCTTCGTGACTGCCTCGGGGATCGTTCAGAACAAACTGATCGAGTTGGATGAAGGCATTCGGCAGCAGGACTTGAATCAGTTCAGCGCGTACCTTGTTGATGAGCTCGCACACTGGACGCTTCCTGAGATCCGACAGCGGCTGATCGAAAAACTGCGGGAAGATAAGCTCATTTTTTCGCAGCTCATGGAGGAAACCGTTCGGGCCAGCCAGGAGGTCCAGGACCGTGAAAACGAGATGGTGTATATCGGCGGGGCATCCCAGATGCTGGAGAATCCCGATTTTGCGACTGTTGACAAGATGCGGGCGCTTTTTAAGGCCTTTGAGGATAAATACAAGCTGCTGAGGCTTTTGGACCGCAGTGCGGCGGCGGCCGGAATCAAGGTCTTCATCGGGTCCGAGAACCCCTACTTCGAGATGCAGGGGTGCAGCATGGTGGTGAGCGGCTACAAGGCGGGAGCGAATGTCGTCGGCACACTCGGGGTGATCGGACCAACGCGGATGAAGTACAAACAGGTTATACAAGTGGTAGACTATACCGCAAAACTGCTTTCAAAACTCTTGGGAGAACGGTTTCAACGGGGAATTGAACGATGACGAGCGAGAACGATAAAATACAGGAAGAGGACCAGGAGGTGATCCCTCCGGATGTCGGGAACCAGACAGAACAGTCCGCAGCAACCGGTTCATCGATCGAGTCGCTTGTACGGGAGCTCGAACAAAAAACCAATGAGGCAGCGGCTGCGAATGACAAATGTCTGCGGACCTATGCCGACTTCGAGAATTACCGCAAGCGGATGCAGCGCGAAATCGCCGATTTTCGCAAATACGCTAATGAGCAATTTGCACTTGAGCTTCTGCCCGTCGTTGACCATATGGGTCTTGCGCTCAAGCATGCGGGAGAGTCAGGTGAGACCGTACAGGGCATGCAGCAGGGCGTCGAGCAGGTCTATAAGCAGCTTCGGGATGCGCTTGAAAAGATCGGCGTCAAGCAGTTTGTTGCCGAGGGAGAGCCCTTTGACCCGGCCCGGCATGACGCAATGATGCAGGTGGTTACTGACGAGGTCCCGGAGAACACGGTTATGCAGGTGATGCAGGAAGGATATTTGTATCACGAGAAGGTGCTTCGCCATGCGAAGGTCGGTGTCTCGAAGAAATCGGATGCGAAGAGGAATGATAAACATAAACATGTTGATGTATCACTGAACGAGTGACCGCGGAACTGGGGCATTGGTTCAAGAGCGTGTCTTCGATTAATCACAGAGAACACGGAGAAAAAGTCTTTTAGATATTAATAAACTCCGAGAACTCTGTGGTTAGAAGAAGAACAAGCAATCGGAGCTGGTAATAAAGGGAGCAGAGGGGGATGGAGGCCACAGAGGTACATATTCCTTAGGGTAAAGATTTTTCTCTGTGCGTTCTGCCTGCACCCAGTGTTTACGAGTGCGTAGCGCGAGTGCAGGGTGTGGTTAAATTTTGAAATTATGTTTTGAAAATTCAAGGAGGCTAATATGGCAAAAGTTATAGGAATTGATCTGGGTACTACGAACTCATGCGTTGCGATCATGGAAGGCGGAGAGCCGGTCGTGATCCCGAACTCCGAAGGGAGCCGGACCACGCCGTCTGTTGTTGCCATTACCGAGAGCGGAGAGCGGCTCGTGGGTCAGATTGCAAAGCGGCAGTCGATCACGAATCCGGACAATACGATATTTTCGATCAAGCGTCTTATCGGCAGAAAATATGATACGACGGAGGTCAGCGAGGCAAAAAAACACCTGCCCTACAAGATTGTGAAGGCAGACAACGGCGACGCTCATGTGGAGATCCGCGGCAAGGTCTACAGCCCGGCCGAGGTTTCAGCCATGATCCTGCAGAAGATGAGGCAGACGGCCGAAGATTACCTGGGCGAGAAGGTGACCGATGCGGTAATCACCGTACCTGCATATTTTAATGACAGCCAGCGTCAGGCCACGAAGGATGCCGGTTTGATCGCAGGGCTGAATGTGCTCCGAATCATCAACGAGCCTACGGCCGCTTCACTCGCCTATGGTCTCGATAAGAAGAAGGACGAGACCATTGCGGTGTATGACCTCGGCGGCGGAACCTTCGATATATCGATCCTCGAGCTCGGCGAGGGCGTCTTCGAGGTGAAGTCCACGAACGGCGATACGTTCCTGGGCGGAGACGACTTCGATGACCGCATCATCAGGTGGCTGGCTGATGAATTCAAGAAAGACCAGGGAATCGATCTCAGCAAGGACAAGATGGCGCTTCAGCGTCTCAAGGAGGCCGCGGAAAAGGCCAAGTGCGAGCTGTCCACGGTAATGGAAACGGAGATCAACCTCCCGTTTGTGACGGCGGACGCGACCGGGCCCAAGCATCTGCTATTAAAGTTATCACGAGCGAAATTCGAACAGCTCGTCGACGACCTCATCAAGAGGAGCATCGAGCCGTGCAAGAAGGCGCTTACTGATGCGGCCAAGACCGTGGAACAGATCAATGAAGCGGTCCTGGTCGGCGGCCAGACGCGCACCCCCAAGGTGATCGCCGCGGTAAAGGAGTTCTTCAAGAAAGAGCCGCACCGCGGAGTGAACCCGGACGAGGTGGTTGCCATCGGCGCGGCGATCCAGGGCGCGGTCCTCACCGGCCAGGTGAAGGACGTCCTGCTCCTTGACGTAACGCCGCTGTCCCTGGGCATCGAGACCCTGGGCAACGTTACCACCAAGCTCATCGAGCGGAACACCACGATCCCGACCAAGAAGAGCCAGGTATTTTCCACTGCCTCGGACAACCAGACCGCGGTATCCATCCATGTGGTCCAGGGTGAGCGCGAAATGGCGGCGGACAACAAGACGATGGGCCGATTCGAACTCGTCGGCATCCCGCCGGCGCAGCGCGGCATCCCGCAGATCGAGGTGACCTTTGATATCGACGCGAACGGCATTGTACACGTCATGGCCAAGGACCTCGGTACCGGCAGGGAGCAGTCCATCAAGATCACGGCATCGAGCGGTCTAAGCAAGGACGAGATCGAGAAAGCGGTGAAGGAGGCAGAGTCCCATGCTGCCGAGGATAAGAAAAAGAGGGAAGTGGCCGAGGCAAAGAACGAGGCGGACACGCTCATCTACTCGGTAGAAAAGTCCGTGGCCGACTATGGATCAAAGCTCACCGACGCGGAGCGTGCGGACATCCAAAAGGCGCTTGAGCAGGCGAAGAGTGTGAAAGACGGCACCGATGTCGAGGCGATTAAAAAGGCCGTGGCAGATCTTGCCAAGGCATCGCACAAGCTTGCAGAGGAGGTCTACTCCAAGATGGGCAAGGAACAGGCGGGTTCTGGCGCAGCCGCCGGAGCCCCGGGCGGCGACGGGAAAAAGCCAGAGGAGAAGGTTGTTGACGCGGAGTTTGAGGAAGTAGACAAGGACAAGAAATAACGGATATCTGATTCGAGAGGATAGCAGGGAGACAAAACATCTGCTATCCTCTTTTTTTTAGAAATTCAACCACGGAGATCACTGAGAGAACAGTGGAGAAAAGTCTTTTTGAGTTTTTGCACTGATCTCCGCGTCCTCTGTGGTTAATTATTTGAGAGGATTATGGCCAAGGACTATTACGAACTGCTTGGGGTCCACAGGAACGCAACGGATGCCGATCTCAAGCGCGCATACCGGCGGCTTGCCCACGAGCATCACCCGGACAAAAACCCCGGGGACAAAGCCTCGGAAGAAAAGTTCAAGGAGATCAGCGAAGCGTATTCGGTCTTATCGGATGCCCAGAAACGGGCGTACTATGACCAGTACGGTACGGCACCAGGTGCACAGGGGGCAGGCCCGGGCGGGTTTGGCGCCGGCGCGGGCATGGGTGATATTTTCGGCGATATCTTCGAGGAGTTTTTCGGCGGTGGCCGCAGCGGGTCCCGGGCCACGGCCGGCGACGACCTCCGGTTCAATCTTAAGATCAGTTTTGAAGATGCGGCATTCGGCACGTCGACCAAGATCCGTGTCCCGCGATGGGAACGCTGTCCTGATTGCGATGGACTGGGGGCGAAATCCAAGGACGGCATAGTGACCTGTTCGGCGTGCCGGGGCGCAGGCCAGATTCGCATGCAGCAGGGATTCTTCAGCGTCAGCCGTACCTGTTCCCGTTGCGGGGGTGAGGGCAAGACGATCACTGATCCCTGTCCCGGATGCAAAGGCAGGAAACGCGTTGAACGGGACCGTACCTTGTCGGTCAAGATACCGGCCGGCGTGGAGACGGGCAACAGCATCCGTTTGACGGGCGAAGGTGAACTTGGTTCTTCCGGCGGACCCCCGGGCGACCTCTACGTCTACCTTATGGTGGAGGAGCACCCGCTGTTCAAGCGGGAAGGACAGGATATCATCTGCGATGTGCCGATCAGCATTGTGCAAGCGGCGCTCGGAACGGAGATCGACATTCCGACGCTGACCGGAAGCACGAAACTCAAGATATCTGCCGGTACCCAATCAGGACATGTATTCAGACTGCGCGGCAAGGGATTTCCGCATCTTCGGGGTTCAGGCAGCGGCGACCAGCTTTGCCGGATCGTTGTCGAGGTGCCGACCTCCCTTACGGCAAAACAGAAAGAACTGCTGCAGGAGTTCGACCGCCTGAGCAATGAGAACGCAACGCCGCTCACGAAAGGGTTTTTCGACAAAGTAAAAGAAGTATTCGGGGATAAGCCTAAGAAGTAACCGGCGGCCGTACGGTCCTCATGAAGAGCGTTCATTAATGATGGCCCGGTGATTGTCCGGACGCGTAGTATCCTTTGCACTGTCTTACATCCGTCGCGTTAAGAGCGTATTTCTTCAAACGCACAAGAGTTATGCTATAATTGTCGCAGGTCTGATCTGTTCAAGATTTTAATTGTCCGGTAGAGTTGCTGATTATCATGAGAACGGCAAAAACTTTCGATCGACAGAGGAGGCAAAATGGATGCTCTTGAACTGGCAATGAATATGGAGAAGGACGCGATAGCGTTTTACACCGAGGCTGCGCGGAAGACAAAATATCCCGCCGGGAAAAAAATGTTTCAAACCATAACCGAGGACGAAAAGCGCCACCTGGAAATGGTAGCGCAGATCATCAAAGGCTTGAAGTTAACGCACGAGAGCGTTAGCCCTATGAAAAATGTAAAAACAGTGTTCGAGTCCATGAAAGACGAGATGATGAAGAAGGTCGAGGCTACATCGGACGAGCTTGAGGCGTTCAAGATCGCCATGCGCATGGAAAAAGAGGGGTTGGAATTCTATAAGAAAACGCTGGCGGGATCAAAGAAGGAGCCGGAACGGGCCCTGCTCGAACTGCTCATTAAGGAAGAGCAGCAGCACTACGACATTTTTGCGAATACCTACCAGTTCCTCTCTGATTCCGGGAACTGGTTCATGTGGGAAGAGCGTGGTATTGTTGAAGGATGATCTCTCGTGTGGTTCCTAGGTACCCTCTCCCGAACCTGTCAACTCATCCATCAATGTTTTGACGGATATGATTTTGTCAACCCGTGAAGCATTCGTACCTACCGTATAGAGCGCTTCTTCCTTGTCTGGATTATATCCGGCTGAACTCAACAGCCCGTTGCAGATGCAGAAGTAGTTCTCGTTGTCCTCCTTGGCGGGGCAGACGGTATATAAACCCTCGGCGTCCTTCATCAGCACATAACCCTTGTCACACTTGGGAGTCCGCGTCCTCTGGAGTGACGACACATACATCGGAGATTGTTTGATGACCCGGAACGGCAGTCCGCACGGTGAGCCGGGACGGTGCGCAACAACGATATCCTCTTCAGTTGCCCGCACGACCGCCTGTTTATACGCTTCAGAGGCGCTGCTCTCGTCGGTGGCAAGAAAACGGGTGCCCATCTGGACCCCGTCGGCCCCCATGTTCATGAATCTGACAATGTCTTCATGGGTATAGATACCACCGGCGACGATAACAGGAATATCGCCGCATTTTGTTGCCATGTCCTTGACTGGAGGAAGGAGATTTTCAAGTTTGTTGGAGTCAAGATCTACCTGGTCGATTCGGAATCCGAGATGACCGCCGGCAAGCGGACCTTCCAGTACTACAGCATCGGGTCGATACCCCAATTTCCCCCATTTTTTGCAGATGATATCAAGCGCACGCGCGGAGGATACGATCGGGATCAGGGCCGTATCCTTCGGCGGCTGGATCGCCGGCAAATTGAGCGGCAGGCCGGCACCCGAGATGATGGCATCGGCGCCGGCATCGAGTGCGCCTTTCACCGAAGCATTGTAATCTCTGCCAAGGGCAGCCATAATATTGATCCCGGTGAATCCACCTTTAATTTTGGAGAGAGAGACCTCCTCGTAGACAGCCTCATAGATGTTTATTTTTTTACCGGTTCTCTTGGAGACAATCCGGTCTACACATGCACTGGATATGATGCCGAGGCCGCCCTCTCGCGCAACTGCCTGTGCAAGCGGATGCAGCGATACCCCGACCCCCATACCGCCCTGAATAATGGGAACCCTTATTTTTTTGCCCTTGATTATGAGCGGCTTCAGCATTGAATGAGATCTCAAATCGCCCCCTCTGCATGCTTACAATACAGGTCAGAAGAACAGAATACGTATTTTACTAGCTGCTTTTTTACCGGCAGCAACAAAAAAAACCAGAGTGATTATACCATACAAAAACACCGGATACAACCAGAACTTGATGAGCGAATTGACTTATATTCAATGTTACCGTAACGCAGTATCGAATACTGGACCAACGGGATCAACGGGAGATTGACAATTTTGTTCGGTTGTGCGATTATCCTTGCGCTATGAGAATTGTTCGCGGCCTTAAAAACTTTAATGAGCGGCTTCCGAACCCTGTGCTGACGCTGGGAAACTTTGACGGGGTGCATCTGGGCCATCAGGCGATACTCAAGAAAGTGATCGAACGGGCCCGGGAGGTCAAGGGGACGAGCGTTGTGTTTACGTTTGAGCCCCATCCGCTTAAAGTGCTTGCCCCGGAGCGTTCGCCCATGATGTTGAACACCTTTCATGACAAGATGAAACTTTTTGCCGCGGCTGGAATCGATATAGTGATTTGCGCCAATTTCACACGGACCTTTGCCGAGCAGCATCCCGAGGATTTTGCCCGCGATGTCCTGCACGCACAGATCGGTGTCAGTGAGGTTTATGTCGGCTATGACTATGCCTTTGGTAAGGGCCGTGAAGGAAGCATTGAATCGCTGAAAGAAATGGGCCGGGTCTTCGGATTTGGAGTGGGGGTTGTTGAAGCCGTACAGGTGAACAATCTCGTCGTCAGCAGTTCGGTAATCCGCGACCTTATAACAAGTGGCAACGTGGAGGACGCAGCCAAACTACTTGGCAGGATGTACACCATTGAGGGCGAGGTTGTACACGGATCGCACCGTGGCCAGACGCTCGGTTTTCCCACCGCGAACCTTAAAATAGTCAATGAGCTTATTCCTGCTCATGGTGTTTACGCCGTACTCGCAGTGGTTGAAGATAAGACGATCAAGGGGGTGGCTTCAATCGGGATAAGGCCCACCTTTGATGCTGGACCTGTTTCAATAGAAGTATACCTTTTTGAGTTTCACGAGGGACTCTACGGCAAGGAAATGGAGGTCTCTTTTGTAAGGCATCTGCGTGGAGAAAAAAAATTTCCCGATGCAGCTGCACTTGTCGAACAGATACGGAAGGATGTGCTGGATGCTCAAGCGGCCTTGAAGAATATCTGACAAGGCGGTTGTCACTGTTGTACTCTTTGGTGAAGTGTCTCCCACCACAAACGGTATTCTCAATGGGGAGGTGATGATTATGGCATGCGGGAAAAAGTGCGGGACCAAGAAGGCTGTTAAGAAAAAGGCCACAAAAAAGAAATAAGGTGAACTCTGCGTCAGGCGGGTAAGCAATTTACCCGCCGCATATTTGTTGGATGAGCGATCATGCCTGTTCTCAAACGCATTTCATTATTAGTTAACTTTTCTTCTGAAAAGCTTAAGGAGCTAGCATGAAAACGGCAGTCATCATACTGGGGCATGGGAGCAGAAGCGACGGGAACGATGCTGTAGTAAAGCGGATTGTTGCGGCGATAAGGGAAAGCGTGAACGGCGATATTGTTGAATACGCTTATTTACAATATGCTCAGCCGACTCCTGACGAGGCCTTGGATAGCTGTATCCGGCAAGGGGCGAAAAAAATAGTGATTGTTCCATTCTTCATGCAGTCGGGTATGCATGTGACGAAGGACATCCCCGCGTTTCTCGAAAAGTCAAAACAAAAGCATCCGACGCTGGATATCAGGGTGACTGACTATGTCGGCGCTCATCCCCTCATGGAACAGATCATAGCGGATCTGATCAGAAAATCGAGATAGAGTCATCAGGGGTAGGCGAAACCCCGCAGGCCCTCGTCTCACGGAGATGGCAATGCTGTCAGCGAAAGAACAATTTGATATTATAAAACGCGGCGCTGTCGAGGTCATTGTCGAGGCGGACCTGTTGAAGAAACTTGAGAGGTCAGTCTCGACTGGAAAGCCCCTGCGCGTTAAGGCGGGCTTTGATCCCACGGCGCCGGACATCCACATTGGCCATACGGTGCTCCTGAACAAGATGCGGCAGTTCCAGGAGCTGGGCCACGAGGTGACCTTCCTCATCGGCGACTTCACGGGCATGATCGGCGATCCCACGGGCAAGTCTGAAACGCGGAAGCATCTCACGAAGGAAGAGGTGGCCGAGAACGCCAAGACCTATCAGGTGCAGATATTCAAGGTCCTTGACAAGGATCAGACGAAGATCGCCTTCAACAGCGAGTGGATGTCGAAGATGACCGCTGAGGGGATGATCCAGCTTGCGGCGAGACATACCGTTGCCAGGATGCTGGAGCGCGAGGATTTCAAAAAACGCTATCAGGCAGAACTTCCCATCAGTATTCACGAGTTCCTGTACCCGCTCATCCAGGGTTACGATTCCGTCATGATGAAATCGGATGTGGAACTGGGTGGTACGGACCAGAAGTTCAACTTGCTCGTGGGCCGCGAGCTCCAGAAGGAATACGGCCAGGAGCCGCAGTGCATTGTGATGATGCCGCTCCTTGAAGGGCTCGACGGTGTGAACAAAATGAGCAAGAGCCTTGGAAACTATATTGGCATCAACGAGCCGGCAAAGGATATCTTCGGAAAGGTGATGTCCGTGAGTGATGATCTCATGCTCCGGTATTATGAACTGGTGAGCGAGGTTTCGCTTGAAGACCTTCAGAAGATCAAGGACGATATCAGGTCCGGGGCGCTGCATCCCATGGAGGCGAAGAAGAGGCTGGCTTCAGAGTTGGTAAATAGGTTTTGTGCACATACTATTTACGGCGTAGGCGGTATTCCTTCCGCAGAGCAATTTGGTATGCTGACTGTATCAGTAGGAGCTCGCGCAAGAGCCGAGTTCGAGAAGGTCTTCAGCAAGAAGGATATGCCCGATGATATCCCAGTCGTTGAGATCGCGTGGGAAGGGGCATCAATGAAGCTGGCGAAGGTTGTAGCTCTTGCCGGCGCCGCAAAGAGCAACTCGGAAGCACGCAGGCTCATCCAACAAGGCGCAGTAGAGGTGAACGAGAAGCCGGTCAAGGACATTGATGCCGAGCTATCGCCGGGAGAGTATATTCTGCGGGTAGGAAAGAAACGGTTTGTCAAGGTCAGATCGAAGAAGTAGAAAATTTTCGTTTGAAGAGAAAAAAGTCTTGACATGAAATAGTGCTTGTGATAGATTGCGCCTTCGTTCGGCAGTAAACCTCGGGCAAAACCTCGAAGTTTCATGAATGCCAATCGCTCATTAATAATTTTTTAATAATACCAAATTTTAATTGACAAAGAGCTTCTGTTCTGTTATTATTCTTACTTCTGCGTAGCATGCAGAAACATGGTCTTTGAAAACTAAATAGGTGCAAAGATTTAAACAGATCCTTAAAAAGTCTGTTTTTAGTTGGCGGGTTATTGAGCAACAAATTAGTCAAGTTACCTTGAGTAACATTGCATAGGATCAGATTTTTTTGGAGAGTTTGATCCTGGCTCAGAACGAACGCTGGCGGCGTGCTTAACACATGCAAGTCGAACGAGAAGTACGTAGCAATACGTATTGTAAAGTGGCGCACGGGTGAGTAACACGTGGGTA
>Ga0210377_10002851_pt1 | contig 14946 bp, 16 predicted proteins | sample PLM4_65_b1redo_FD_155480 | JGI IMG/M metagenome (GOLD analysis project Ga0210377, IMG submission 155480) | Groundwater sediment microbial communities from an aquifer in East River, Colorado, USA - PLM4_65_b1 redo | ecosystem: Environmental > Terrestrial > Soil > Riparian zone | place: USA: East...
CAGGCCAAGCCCGGCGTGATGGAGACCGCCGACGGAGGGACGCTGTTCCTGGACGAGGTGAACGAGATGGGCCTCGGTTGCCAGGCCAAGCTCTTGCGGGCGATCGAACGACGCGAGTTCCGCCGCGTCGGGGGGACGCGAAAGATCAAGGTCAACCTCAGGGTGGTCGCCGCATCCAACGTCAGCCTCGAGGACTCCGTCGCGAGGGGGGGCTTCCGTCCGGACCTCTACTACCGCCTCAAGGTCCTGAGTCTCGTCGTGCCGCCGTTGCGTGAGCGTCGCGAGGCGATTCCCGTGCTGGCGCAGCGGTTCCTGGACGAAGTCACGAAGAGCGCACGGGTTTCCCCGAAGCGGTTGACGCCGGAGGCGGTCGCGCAGCTCGCACGCTACGCGTGGCCCGGCAACGTGCGGGAGCTGCGGAACGCCATGGAGAGCGTCGCGTTGATGGGCGCGAAGTCCACGGTCGACGTCCAGGACCTCCCGGCCAACGTGCGCAAGCTCGAGTCGGCGGCGATCCAGATCAGCCTGGGCACGACGCTGGACCAGGCCGAGCGGGAGATCATCCGTCGGACCCTCGAGGCCTACCCGACGGTCAAGGAGAGCGCCAGGGTCCTGGGCATCGGGCTTCGAACCCTGCACAGCAAGATCCGGCGCTACGGCCTTCCCGGTCGACGCTCGTAGAGGCGTTCGTGCCGCTTCGGCTCTTCGGGTGTCAGGTGGGGCCTCGGAGGTGCCGGATCGGCACTTCACGAGTACTTCGTGCGGGGGGAAGCGCGAAATCGGCACCTCGAGCCCTTGATGCGTCCTCTCCGCGCACGAGCCTATGATGGCTAACCATAGCTAGATCAACCGGTTAGGCTGTGGAGGGTCTCCACGGCACGCCGCGTGCTTAGACGGTGCCGTGGGTGGTCTCCCGGCACGACGGGGTCGACTTCTTCGGAGGCGGTATGAAGGTAAGTAGACTGCCGCCACAACACGAGGCGGGGCAGGTGACCTTGGCCAACCGGCTGCCGCCGAAGTATCCCCAACGCCTCGCTCTCGAGACGGCGATTCGGAACGCCCTCCGGGGCCTCGCCGGCCGTTGGGACGTGGTCGTCGAAGTGCCCGCGGGGCTTTCGCTCGTCATCGCCGTGGTCGCGCCCGACGGATCCTCGTGGACCATGAGCTGCTGCAACCCCGAGCACCGGGACCCCGAGTCCATCGCGGAGACCGTCAGAGCGGCGTGCAGCCGCCGTCGCTGGCTCGACCCCGCCGCGCAGGCCAGCGGGGCCAAGAGACGGGGGAAGTTGGAAGGAGCTGGAGGCAAACCCGCATGACGATCGATACGACGGTTCCGGAGATCGATGCGCTCCTGCAGCTCGCGGAGCTCGATGCGCAGGCGCCGTCGCTTCCGCCCGAGAAGCACAGGAGCCATCGTGAAGCCGCACGGCGGCGCGTTCCCCGGGAGCTGCTCGACCGCTACCAGAAGCTGCTCGACGTCGGCCGCCGCCCCGCCATCGTCGCCATCGAGCGGGGGGGTTGTTCGGGCTGCCACGTCCGCCTCCCCACCATGCTCGAGTACAAGGCGAGGAGGTCGCCGGCCATCCACTCCTGCCCCCACTGCCACCGGATGCTCTACGCGCCCGAGTTCCACCTGAAGACCGCGCACAGCCCAATCTCCGCCCCGGTCGAAAAGGCCAAGGCGGCCAACGCGAAGGCTCTCAAGGCGAGGAACACGCTCGGGCGCGCGATACCCGAGTCTGCCATCGGCTCCCAGCCGGGCGCAGTCCAGAAGTAGGGGCCGATTGGAAAAGAGGACGGCAGAGCCAGCCGTCCCGCCCGCGGCCAATGGCGAGGGCAGCGGCGTGTCGCAACGGCGAGGCTCGGTCGCGCCGGCTCCGGCGGAACGAGGACGTCCACTCACAGCCCGCCGCGGCCGCAGGCCATCCTGAACGGCCTCCTTGTCGCGATTGGGATTCGGGAAGCGAGGACCTGAGCGGGGGGAGGCCTACTCCTTGTAGACCTTCGCGCCGAGGAGCGTCCCCACCACCACCTCGGCCAGGCCCCAAACCAGACCGATCAGCACGAGGTTCAGCGGGAACAGGTCCATCGTGATCTGGCCGACGGAGGGCAGCAGGTACGCCGCAAACCAGAATGCCCCGGCGGCGTAGAGCGCGGTCTTCGCTCCGGCTCCGTAGCGCGGGCGGATGGCGGCGTAGAGCCAGACGACGGCGATGCCCATCACGAAGCCGAGGACGTTGAACACGGCGATCTGCCCGCCGCTGAACGCCGGCTTGTTCATGGAGCGCATCACCGCCGCCCACTGATCCGCGAGGACGACGCCGTTCATGACGGCCTCGGAAGCGTTGATCACCAGGCCGGCGAGCAGCCCGCCGCCCAAGACTCGCGCCCAATTGAGTGAGCCCATGTCATTGACCTCCTGGAAAGGAAAGAGTGGCCGATTCTGTCGCGAAACCGGCGGCGAGCACAAGGGGGGGCGGCGTCATGGGCTGGGGCTTCCCGCCCCGCGTCCGGTTCGCCCACGGAACATCCCGGTCGTACTTGTTGTGCCCAGTGTATAGGCTGCGATTCACGTCTCGTCAGGCCGGTGAGAGTGGCACCGAGTTGATCCATTCGTCGCCTCCCTGAGCCGGCGCCTCGTCTGGGAGTGGCGCGGTTGGACGGGCCGCAGCCTCCTGGTCCGTTCTGCGCCCGCCGGCGGACCGTGCCTGTGCCCGGATCGAGTCAGCGGGCGGCGAACCTCGAGCCGTGCCACATCGTCCGCAGGGTCAGGACCGCCTGGAGCATCAGGGCGACGGCGATCACGGCGACATAGCCCTCGAAATCGCTTCGCGTCTCGTTCTTGACGAAAGCGGTGGCTCCAAACGCGAAGAGGACGCAGGCTCCTGCCGCGACGACGACGCGCCAGGCCCGAGTCGACGAGCGGCCCACGGCCCCGAGAGTTGAAGCGCTCTGCGCCACGATCAGACCCGCCACAAGGATCCTCGACGGGAAACCGGGATGGCGCAGAACGACCTCCATCGCGGCCAGCCAACAGCCAGCCGCGACGTTGAAGAGACACAGGGCGACCAGCGCCGGTCTCATGCCGCACCTCCAGTCCGGTTGCCAAGCAACAGATGATTGTATCCGGGTGCAACCTTTGGGACCTCCTCAGGCGAGTGAGCTACCATAACCGGCCAGGAGGCGGACGGACTCCCTCCTCGCTCCTCCGCTCGGCGAGTATCCCCGCCTTCGAGGAGCGGCGGCACTGGTCGACGCCCCCGCCTTCGCCGCTCCGGTCGTCGCCCGGGCGCCCCTCGGCGGACGCGTCGTCAACGGCGGGATCCGGGTGGTCCTCTGAACCGCCGAGTCTGGGCTAGACTCTACGCCATGTCAGAAACTTCCCGACGCGATTTCCTCGGGGCGACCGCGACGTCGGCAGCCGCCCTGGCCTTTCCCCGATTCGTTTTCGCGGACGACGCCCTTGGCGGCATCCGGGCCGAGGTCGCGAAGCGCCACGCCGAGGGCGTGGAGCGGCTCCAGGAGTGGGTGAAGCAGCCCTCGATCGCCGCCGAGAACCGTGGGATGGCCGAGGGCTGCGAGCTCATGATGAAGCTGGCCCGGGAGGCCGGCTTCCAGAGCGTCACGCGCGTGCCCACCGACGGCCAGCCTGGCGTGTTCGCGACCCTGGACGCCGGGGCGCCGCGGACGGTCGGCCTCTACTTCATGTACGACGTCAAGCAGGTCGACCCCGCCGAGTGGTCCTCACCGCCGTGGGCTGCCGCCGTCGTCGACAAGCCCGGATTCGGCAAGGTCCTGATGGGTCGGGGTGCCGTGAACCAGAAGGGGCCCCAGGCGGCGTGCCTGGCGGCCCTCCACGCGATCCGCGGAGCGGGGAGAAAGCCGCCCGTCAACCTCGTCCTTGTCGCCGAGGGTGAAGAGGAGATCGGCTCTCCGCACTTCCGCCAGGTCGTGCGGCAGGCGGAGGTGAGCGCCGCTCTCCAGCGCTGCACCGGCGTGTTCATGCCCTCGGCCTCACAGGATCCAGACGGCACCGTGACCGTGTCGCTGGGCGCCAAGGGAGTCGTGGAGCTGGAGCTGGTGGCGAGCGGCGAGAAGTGGGGCCGTGGGCCCCGGAAGGACGTTCACTCGGCCAACCGCGCGCGTCTCGACAGCCCGGCCTTCCACCTCGTGCAGGCCCTGGCCACCCTCGTGACTCTCGACGGCGACCCGGCGATCGAGGGCTTCGCCGATGCCGCCCGGCCGGTTTCCGCGTCCGAGCGTGACATGCTCGACGCCGCTGCGTCGCGGTTGGACGAGGCCACCGCCAAGCGCCTGCTCTCGGTCGACCGCTGGGCCCACGACCTGCCCTGGCGCGCCACGCTGGAGCGCCTCGTCTCCACGCCCACCGTGAACATCGAGGGGCTCGTGGGGGGCTACACGGGTCCCGGCGGCAAGACCATTCTCCCGCACCGCGCGGTGGCCAAGCTCGACCTTCGCCTCGTGCCGGCCATGACCTTCGACGGCGCCGTGTCGGCCCTGAAGGCGCACCTTGCGAAGCGCGGCTTCGGCGACATCGAGGTCAACCCGAGCGGCGGCTACGATCCGACCAGCACGGCAGCCGATGCGTCCGTGATCCGGGCCGAGCTTGCCGTGTACCGGCGGGCCGGCCTCGACCCGATCCTCTGGCCGCGCAACGCGGGCTCCTTTCCCGGGTACGTCTTCACGGGCGAGCCTCTTAGGCTGCCCGCCGCGCACTTCGGCCTGGGCCACGGAAGCGGTGCGCACGCCCCCGACGAGTACTTCGTCATCGAGTCCTCGAACCCGAAGGTGATGGGCTGGGACGGCGCGGTGATGTCGTTCGTGGAATACCTGCACGAGCTGGCGGTCGTCGGCTGAAGGTGGTCATTCGGTCGACGGTCAGGTCCGCCCGCGCCTTGGCTTGGGTCGCCGCGGCGCCGGCTTCTCGGAGAGGGCCCCGCCCCAGTGCGGGTCGCAGTCGAAGCGTACCGTCTTCGCGCCAGAGTCGAGGGAGTTGGCCACGATCTCCGTGAGGATGCTCTCCTCCACGGCGCCCGGATAGGCGTCCCGGATGTCTTCCAGGAGATGTTGCAGATCGACGCGCGTCTAGCCCAAGACGGGGGAATCCTATCGCAGGCGCGGGAGGCCGCGGTACACTACGCGCGGCTTCCATGAAACAGGTCGTTCTCGAAGGGCCTCAGTTCAAGTGGATCGACGTGGCCGCCCCGAGCCCCGAGGAGCTCGGGGCCCTGGCCGCGGAGTATGGGATCCATCCCCTGGCGGTGCAGGACTGCCTGGATCCGAAGCACCTGCCCAAGCACGAGAAGATCGGGGCGGTCAGCCTCGTGATCCTGCGGGCCTACGACGAGAAGGCGGGGCCCGACGTCGACACCGTCCACGCGCTCACACGCAAGGTCGCCATCTTTTTCGACGGCCGGTTCCTCATCACGGTCCACCGGGCCGAGCAGCGCTTCCTGGAAGAGCTGAAGCGCGAGGCCTCACGGTTGGCGTCGACCTCCGAGCCGCTCTGCGAGCGCCACGTGCTCGCCATCGCGAACGGCGTGATCGACACGTTCTGGCAGCCCCTGGAGGACGCCGAAGCCAGGATCGCGTCGATCGAGGAGCGGCAGGAGCGCCCACACAACCGGGTGCCGTTCGTCCACGAGGTCTTCCACCTGAAGAGGCGGCTCAACGCCATCCGCTCCACGAGCCGCCACATCCTGGAGACGGTGAAGAAGCTGACCGCCGGTAGCGCGGAGCACATGCCGCCCTCGCCTCGCCTGAACGACCTGCGGGAGAACGCCGAGAGCCTCTACTTCGCCACCGACGAGATCCTGGAGGACGCCAACAGCCTCCTGAGCCTGACCCTCGCGGCCGCCGACCACGAGACGAACCAGGTCACGAAGCTGCTGACGATCTTCGCGGCCTTCTTCCTGCCCCTCACGTTCATCGTCGGCGTCTACGGCATGAACTTCGACGTGATGCCCGAGCTGCGCTGGCGCCTGGGCTACCCGGGCGTCCTCGGCGGCATGGCCGTGGTCAGCCTCGGCATCTACGTCTGGTTCCGGCGCAAGGGCTGGATGTGATGGGTGCTACCATACGGCGACCGCTCCTGATGGAGGCAGCCCCATGACCGATCCAAGACCAGCGTGCGCCGTCTTCCTCCTCGCCGCGTGCGTCGCCTCCGAGATGGCTTGCTCGCCACCGGCCGCGCAGCCGCCCCCGGCTCAACAGACCCAGGCCGCGCCGCCCCCGCAAGCGGCTCCACCGACGCAGCCGGCTCTCCCCGTCGCGCCCCCGGCCGCCGCGGTCCCGGCGGGGCTGGGCAGCGGGCAATATTCCGCGAGCCCGGAGATCCGCTGCGACCTCTTGGAGGTCAAGCGCGTCAGCGGCAATGCCCTTCTCGCGCGGTGGCGAGTCGTGCACGCCGGCGCCACGCCGCAAGTCCACTATGGCTTCGACTGGAAGGACGTCTATTTCATCGATCCGGCCGAGAACAAGAAGTACGGCTTCCTCACGGACTCGGAAGGCAACCGGATCCTGGACATGAAGTGGGGGTCCATGAGGCCGGGGGAACAGTGGCTCGCCTGGGCCAAGTTCCCGGCGCCTCCGCCGACGTCGACGAAGATCAGCCTCAGTATCGGCGGCTTCGCGCCATTCGAGGACGTGCCGGTCGCCCCGTGACCGGAAACGTGCCGGCGGCCGCGGGCCTGATGTTCCTGCTCGCGGTGGTTCCCGCGGCCCCGGCGGTGGAGCACAGGCCCGAGGACCCGGTGCCACCGGGGGCCACCGCCAAGATTCTGCCGATCTCCGGCAAGGTCCTCGAGCTGCGAGGGCTGACGGCGGCGGTCACAGGCAAGGCCTCGGCGGTCGAGGCGGTGCTGAAGGACCTGGGCGCGAAGGTCACGGAGCAGGAGATCCGGATCGAGCTGTCGGCGGACGTGCTGTTCGACTTCGACAAGGCGGACCTGCGCAGTGAGGCCACGCCCGCCCTCGAGAAGGTGGCCACGGTCCTCAAGACCTATCCGGCGGCCGCCGCCACCATCGAGGGCCACACCGACAGCAAGGGCGACGACCGGTACAACCAGGAGCTGTCGGAGCGGCGCGCAGCGTCGGTCCGCGCTTGGCTGGGCGGCCACGGCGCCATGAACCCGATGACCACCCGTGGCTGGGGCGAGACCAAACCCGTGGCCCCCAACAGCAGGCCCGGAGGCGCCGACGATCCGGAAGCGCGCCAGAAGAACCGGCGCGTGGAGATCACGCTCAAGAAGGGCTAGCCCGTGTCGCGATCTCCCGCTACCGCGCCTTGGTACTCGCGCTCGGTCCGTTGGCACTTCCCTCTCCCCGCAAAGCGGGGAGAGGGATAGGGTGAGGGGCGGCCGCCTGCCGGTATCACGCTCGGCGTAGCATACCCACCACTGGCGAGGAGAAACGAGCATGCCCAGCGGCCACTTCGGACCCGAGCTGTTCCAGTTCCTGCGGGAGCTGAAGACGCACAACGACCGGGCGTGGTTCGAGAAGAACCGCGCCCGCTACGAGCGCGACGTGCGCCAGCCGCTGCTCCGGTTCATCAGCGACTTCGCCGGACCGCTGGCTCGCGTCAGCCGGCAGATCGTGGCCGACCCGCGACCCGTCGGCGGCTCGATGTTCCGGATCCACCGCGACACACGCTTCTCGAAGGACAAGAGCCCCTACAAGACCCACGCGGGCTCCTGGTTCCGGCACCGGGGGAAGGCCGGCCGAGGTCCGGGCTTCTACCTCCACCTGGAGCCCGGCAGCGTCTTCGGCGGCGCCGGGATCTGGCGCCCCGAGCCGCCGACGCTCGCGCGGCTGCGCCAGGCCGTGGCCAAGCACGGAGCCCAGTGGCGGAAGGCCGTCGCGGCCCGCGCCTTTCGCCAGAGCTGCACCCTCGAAGGCGATGCTCTTCTACGCCCTCCGCGAGGCTTTTCCCTGGACCATCCGCTGATCGAGGACATCAAGAGGAAGGACTTCACCGCGATCACGCGCTGGAGCGAAAAGGACGCGCTCTCGCCGAAGTTCATGGCCCAGATGGCCTCCTTCTGCCGAGCCACCTCGCCCTTCATGCGCTTCCTGTCGAAGGCGCTCGACCTGGAGTTCTGAGTGAAGCACCTGCCGTACGCCTTGCGCCACAGTAGCCGGTAACCGTTTCCGGCGGTCTCCAAAACGACTATAGTTGGCCGTCCGATCGACCAAGCTTGCCTGAGGGGATTCGGACCTCGGGCGGACCACACCAGCCGCATAGTAAACGGTTCGCCCTTAAGGCGGGGACCCGGCATGGCCCGACTTGAAGACCTGACGCGCGGCGCCCAATTGAAGGGAATCCGTGCGGACGGGCCGGTCGAGGTTATCGACGTAAAGTGGCACGGGACGAGTGCTGCCGAGCTCACCTATAAGGGCCTCTGGCTCTGGTTCGACCGCCTCAAAGGGTTGGGAGACCATGCTTGAGGGTCTGCTACAGTCGGGCTTCTCGATCGTCGGCACGTGGCCGATGCGAACCGAGCGTGGCGCCCGAAGTATCGGGATTGGTACAAATGCCCTTGCTTCATCGGTGGTGCTCGTCGCCCGGCCCCGCCCTGACAGCGCGCCGCTTGCCACGCGCCGGTCGGCAAGGGGCAAGGAGCGCTGTTCTCCTAGGCTGCTATATGGATTTGAATGAGTGGCACGGAGGGAGACTCAAGACGCTGGTGATTCTCGGGGCTGGTGCCAGTCGTGCGGCCAGTTTCGCGTCTGAGAACCGGAGCCCCCTGCCGCCTCTCGATCTGGACTTCTTTCGCCAACTGCAGCGTCTGGCGCCCAGCCGACCTGTAGACCATCTTCTGGCCTTCGTGCGGTCCGAGTTTGGCGCACGACTCAACGTGTCCATGGAGGAGTTCTTCTCCCAGGCCGAGTACACGGATCGCTTTCACACGCAGCTCAAGGTGGATCGTGGTCGGCGCACTGGTCGCTACAAGAAGGCTTTGGAGGCGTTCTACGAGTCGATTCCCCTTCTGTTCGACAAGGCGGTCGGCGATGGACGCTGCGAACATCACCAACGGCTCGCGCGGATGCTGTTCACGGACGATGCGGTGATCTCGTTTAATTACGACTGCATCATCGACGCCGCTCTCCGCGACGCCGCGCGAATACGCTGGGACCCAGGCAAGGAGGGTTACGGCTTCAAGGTGAAGGCCGGCGCCGAGCAATGGCGGGGCAGGCGAGGAAAGGGCCACCCGAGCAGAAGCGTCACTCTGCTGAAGCCCCACGGATCGCTGAACTGGACCGTCAAGAGCAACGGCGTTACGTTGGCCGCCAAGCCCTACCAGAATGTTTCGGCCGAGGGACGGATCGTTCCCCCGACCTGGTTCAAGCGGCTTGAGGAGCATCCCTACGCAAGCGTCTGGAAGCGAGCGCGTCTGGAGGTCCGGCGCTGCAAGGCACTCCTCGTGATCGGCTACTCCGTGCCCGTCACCGATCTCTTCTCCCGTGCGCTCTTCAAGGCGGAGGCGGGGTCGAAGCTGAAGCGCGAGAAGCTCGAAGTCCTGGCGTTGGCCAACCCCGACCGCGCTGCTCGCGAGCGCTTCGTCGATCTGGTGAGTGGAGCAATCGAGCCATCGACGCGAATCCTCGAGTTCGATGGGTTCCGCGAGTTGGTCGATAGCCTGGACGGGGGAAGGGTGTCAGTCCGCACGGCTCCCTTGGTTTCGACCGTTGCGGCGAGGGCTGCTGCATCGAAACCCACCGGCAAGGCAGGGTCGGCTTGAGATCCTTCGCCCACGACTACTTACTCGAAACGCCGGTCTCCCAGGCGCTCCTGATGTCCGTCCGAGCCCTCGGGGAGTTCCGTGGCCGTCAGGCCCTGTATGCCGAACAATCACCGGAGGTTCTCGAAACCCTGCGGCGGGTGGCGGTCGTTCAGAGCACGGAATCCTCGAACCGTATCGAGGGCATTACCGTGGCGGCCGGCAGAGTGGAGGCCCTTGTAACTCGCAAAGTCAGGCCCCGCGACCGCTCAGAGCAGGAGGTTGCGGGTTACCGCGATGTCCTCGCGTCGATTCACGCGGATCATGGACGGATCAAGCTGGATCAGGCCCTGATCCTTGGCTGGCACCGGCGGCTCTACCGATTCACCGACGTGAGAGGCGGGAGCTGGAAGCCCGGGGACAACGCGATCCTCGAGGTCCAGCCCGACGGCCGGCGCTTCGTGCGGTTCAAGCCGGTCTCGGCCTTGGCGACGCCGGACTTCATGTCCAAACTCTTGCGGGAGCACGTGAGGGTTTTCCGCGAAGCCACGCTGGAGCCGCTGCTCCGTGTCGCCAGCTTCATCCTCGACTTCGAGTGCATCCACCCTTTCACGGACGGAAACGGCCGACTCGGGCGCCTTCTCACTCTGCTCCTCCTCTATCAGGGGGGCTATGAAGTGGGCCGCTACATAAGCCTCGAGCGTATCGTCGAGGACAGCAAGGAGAGCTACTACGAAGCGCTGAACAGGAGTTCCCAGAAGTGGCATGACGGCGCCCACGATCTGCGCCCCTGGTGGAACTACTTCCTGGGGATGCTGACGGCCGCCTACAAGGAGTTCGAAGAGCGCGTCGGCACCATTGCGTCGGCCCGCGGCGCGAAGCGCGAGATGGTTCGGGCGGCGGTCGGGCGGATGAGCGGCCCCTTCACCATCGAGGAGCTGCGGAGGGCGTGTCCAGGGGTCAGCTACCCAACTCTGCAGCGGGCGCTGGCCGACTTGCGCCGGGAGAGGAAGGTGCGGTGCCTGGGCCGTGGCCCGAAGGCGCGCTGGGAGCGCGCGCAAGGCTGATGCGATAATCACATCACGAACGCCGTTGGTGATAAGAATCGGGCCTGAAGGCCCTTGAGGTCCTTGATGGCTCTCACCAATCAGGAACGGGTCGGCAAGAGGGTCGAGCTGCTCCGCGACGGGCTGAAGCCGTTTGTTGAACGGGAGCTGGCCGCGGTCCATGGGCCGAAATGGGCGCAGGTCGCCGACCTCGGCGAGGACCGCGGTCGCAGGGGCAGCGATCCAGGCGGATGCTCCGGAGGGCGTGCCGGACAATACCGTTCGCACGGTCACCGAGAACTGCCGGACGTTGAAGTTCAAGGACCACGGCTTCGAGGAGGCGTAAGCAGTGGGAGCCAGATCAAGCCTGGGCCCCGAGGGGCAGCGGCTGCCGCCGGGAAAGAAGAGGTCCTCGATTCCTGGGGCGCGACGGCAGACTCAGGAGGGCTGGTTCACCATCGGAATCTGGGATCCGCAGCCCCTGTACGGCTGGAGCTGCCTGAACTTCTCCGGATCGACCGAAGGCCCGACCTTGGCGCAGTGTTCGTCGAAGGCCTTCCTCAGGGCCGCGGCCACCTCTTGTTCGGTCATCTGCTGTAGCTGGGGACGCTCGACCATGAAGACCTGCTTGCCGCCTTTGAAGAGGCCCATCGAGGGCGAGGAGGGCGGGTAGCCTGCCATGTAGTCCCGGGCTCGATTCACCGCGTCACGATCGACGCCCGCAAAGACGGTGACGTAGCGGTCGGGAATCACCGAGCTCTGGAGGGCGAGCATTACGCCCGGGCGGGCGTGCCCCGCTGCGCAACCACAGATCGAGTTCACGATGACGAGAATGGTGCCGGACGTCGCTCCCAGGACCTCGTCCACTTGCTCGGGGGTCGTCAGCGGTTCGACGCCGATGGCGGCGAGCTCCTGCCACATGGGCGCGACGGCTTCGGGGTCATAGATCGGTGCCAGGGCCACGGGGATTCTCCTCTTGGGAAACGCGAGATACCAGAGTAGGGGGCCCATCACGGCCTGTCAACTGCGAGGCGGCGCCCACCCTCGGCCCTCGTGAGCATACCGAAGTCGATCTCGGCAGAGAGGTGGCCCATAATGCGTGCGGTTTCGGGAGTCTTCCGTGGTCGGAGGAGGGGGCAGGTCCCATGTCATTGACCAACGAAGACGTGGCCGGCATCGTCGCGTTCCTCGCCTCACCGGCCGCGGCCTACATCACCGGGGAGGTCATCCACGTCAACGGCGGCCTCTACTTCGGCCAGTGAGCGCCCCGCTTCCACAGGTCCGACCTCGTCCGGCCGCCCAGCACCTCGACCGCCGCCGGTTCCTCGCCGCCGCCGGTCTCGCCGCCTCCGGCTTCGTTCTGCCGGCCTGCCGCCGGCGGGTGGCCTCCGACAAGATCGTGCTGCGCCTCTCTCACTCGCAGGTGGCTGGGCAAACGGCCCTCGACGTGTTGGCGCGGCGCTTCCAGGAACGGGTCGCGGCCCTCACCGCGGGCCGGGTGGAAGTGCGCATCTTTCCGAGCGGCTCGCTGGGACAGGAACGCGAGGTGGTGCAGCAGGTCCAGGAGGGGCTCATCGATCTGATGGCCTCGGGGAGCGCCATCTGGGGCAGCGTCGCACCCCACTTGCAGATCCTCGACTTCCCCTTCGTGTGGCGCGACTACGCCCACGTGAACCAGGTGATCGAGGGCGGGGTGGGGCGCGCCCTGGCCGATCACCTCCGGGAGAAGACGGGCGTTCACGTCCTCGGCTGGGGCAGCTCCTTCGGGTTTCGCAACGTCGTCACCCGGCGAAAGGAGGTCCTGTCTCCCGACGACCTCGTCGGGCTGAAGATCCGCACCATCCAGACGACCATCTACCTCAAGACCGTCGAGCTGATGGGCGCCAGCCCCACGCCCATGGCGTTCGGCGAGATCTACACGTCGCTGGAGACCGGCGTGATCGACGGTTTCGAGCACGACGCCAGTACGACGCTGGCCCACCGGTTCTACGAAGTGACCAAGTACGTCGTCCGGACGGAGCATATCCCCGGAACCCTCGGGATCTGGATGTCCGGGAAGACGCTGGCGGCTCTACCCGCCGACGTGAACGCGGCTCTCGGGGCCGCGGGTCGGGAAGCGGGGGAGCTGCAGCGGGCGTTGGCGCCGGCCGAGGACGAGAAGGCTCTCGCCGAGCTGGTCTCCAGGCGGATGACGATCCACACCATCGACCGGGCGCCGTTGGTGGCGCGGGCGCGCCCCTTCTGCACCTCGTTCGCCCGGGAGATCGGAGCGGAAGCGCTCCTGCGATCGCTTGGAGCCTGATCGCCTGCCGGAGGGCCCGCTGCGCGCGAGCCCCTTCGAGCGCGCCTTCGTCGGTCTCACGGCCGCGCTGGTCGCGTCGGTGGTAGTCGTCGTCGGCCTGCAGGTCGTGAGTCGCCACCTCCTGCGCAGCCCCATCCCGTGGACGGAAGAGATCGCGCGGATGCTGCTGGTGTGGTCGATGCTGGTCGGCGGCGTGCTGGCCCTCGCGCGAAACGAGCACACCCGTGTGACCGCCGTGCTACGGCTCCTGCCCTCTCGAGTGGCGAGGGCGGTCGAGACCGGCACCGGGATCGCTCTCGTCCTGTTTCTCGTGGTCCTGGGCTACCAGTCGTGCCTGCTCACCTGGCTGGCTAGGAGCGAGCGCCTTCCGGCCAGCCAGCTGAGCGGGGCCTGGGTCACGGCCCCCATGCCCCTGGCCATTGCGCTGATGGCGCTCCTGACCGGGGCCAGCACGTTTCGAAACGCACGCGAGGTCTTCCGGTCCCGAGGCCCGGCGGCCGCCGCCGTCCTGACCGTCGCCGTCCTGGTCTCGACGGTGATCGGGCCGATCGTCGCGGAGGTGACCCCCCTGGTGGTGCTCGTGCTCGGCTTCGTCGTCACGGCTGGGCTGGGAATGCCCTTGGCCTTCTCCCTGGGCTGGGTTTCGCTCGCGTACATCGTGGGCATCGGCGGCGTGCCTCTGACCATCCTGCCCATCAAGATGGTGGGCGGCGTCGACTCCTTCGTCCTCCTGGCCATTCCGCTCTTCATTCTGGGCGGCGCCCTCATGGAGACCGGAGGGCTCGCGGAGCGCATCGTGACCTTGGCGACCGCCCTCGTAGGTCACGTGCGCGGCGGCCTGGCCATGGTCGCCGTGGTGGCCGAGATGCTGTTCTCGGGAATCTCCGGCTCCACGGCGGCGGACGTCTCCGCGATCAGCTCGCTCCTGGTCCCCTCGATGAAGAAGGCGGGCTACCGCGGCGAGGAGTCGGTCAGCATCGTGGCCGCCGCCTCGGCCATGGGCATCCTGGTCCCGCCCTGCCTGACGATGGTGGTGCTCGGCTCCCTGGCCAACCTCTCCATCGTGACGTTGTTCCTGGCCGGGTTCATCCCCGCCTTCGTCCTCGCCGGGGTCCTCGTGCTCGTGATTGCCGCCCGGGCCCGCTCGCAGAACTGGCCGCTCAGCGAGCGCAGCTCCGGAAAAGCGTTCGGTGCCGCGGTGCGTGGCGCCGCCTGGCCGCTGGGAATGCCCGTGATCGTCTTCGGCGGGATCTTCTCCGGCGTGGTCACCGTGACCGAGGCGGCGCTCGTCGCCATCGTGTACGCCGTGCTGGTGGGCGCCTCCTACCGCGAGCTGCGGGCGGGCCAGCTGGAGAGGCTGCTCGCCACCAGCGGCACCGTCACCGCCATGACCCTCTGGGTGCTGGCGGCAGCCTCGATGTTCGCCTGGATCCTGGCTCGCGAGGGGGTCCCCGACGAGCTCGCCGCTTGGATCGGCGCAGTGGGGGGCGGGGTCCCCGTGTTCATGACGCTCACCGTGGTGGTGTTCGTCGTCGTGGGTGCCCTCCTCGAGGGGCTTCCTGCCCTGCTGATCTTCGGGCCCGTGCTCTTCCCGGTCGCACTGCGGCTCGGGATCGACCCCATCCACTACGGGATCGTGATCGTGGCCTGCCTCGGCATCGCTTTCTTCCTGCCCCCGATCGGGGTGGGTCTGTACATCGCCTGCGGCATCGGCAAGGTGGACGTGAACGACGTGTTTCCGAGCTACCGCCCGTACCTGGTCGCGCTGCTGGTCGGCCTGGGCCTGGTCGCGGCCTTCCCCACTCTCACCCTCATCCTGCCGCAAATCGTCCAGGGCTACGGCGCCCGCTAGCGAACA
>Ga0210377_10002852_pt1 | contig 14944 bp, 11 predicted proteins | sample PLM4_65_b1redo_FD_155480 | JGI IMG/M metagenome (GOLD analysis project Ga0210377, IMG submission 155480) | Groundwater sediment microbial communities from an aquifer in East River, Colorado, USA - PLM4_65_b1 redo | ecosystem: Environmental > Terrestrial > Soil > Riparian zone | place: USA: East...
GCCTGTGGCAAAGCGACACTTGATGACACCTGCTTCTTCATCCACCAACCAGATGGATTGGGCTTCGGCGTTGATGGCCTTGTTTACTTCCGCGAAAATACGGGGAATGAGTTCGTCAAGGTCGAGGGTCTGATGCAAATGTTGGCTGATCTGGTTGAGCAGCATTTGGCGCTCGTTGAATTGATTCTTCCGTTCGAAAAGCCTGGTGTTTTGAATTGAAGCGGCGATATCCGCCGATAGATCGTTGATCAGTCTCCGGTCGGCGCTGGTGAAGGCGGATTCACCGATCTTGTTGATAACGAGGATCAAGCCCATGAGCTCGCCGCGTGCCACAAGCGGGGCGATGATGATGTTTCCGGCGCCCACGCTGAAATAATCAAGATGAACTTTGGCGTCCATCCATTCGGAGTGAGGAACATCCTCGAATTTCATCTTTTTGCCTGGACTGCTGTGATAAGCTCTGACGAATTTCCTGGCACGCATCACTCCCCCCAACATTTTTGCCGCCCGGGACCCGACGGCATGCGTGCATTCGAGCCCGGTTTCAGTCTCATTAAGCAACCAGATCGAAATACCCTCACCTTGGACACTGCTTTGCATTCCCTTGAGGATGGAAAACAGAACAAGATCAAGTTCAAGCATGGAACGATATGCCTGTCTTAATTTCAGCAACAGGGACGGAGCAATGGGTGTGACCGGGGAATTATCCATAACCATGGAAATATTTGCCATGTGATTCGCAGTATACTCCGTGCTGCACCAAAATAAAAAGCAAATTTTGAGTGGAAATCCTGCTGGAACCAACTGGCAAAAATAAAATCAACCCTACTGGGATGTTAAAACTTATAACCCAGAAAACCCTTTCTGGGTTCGGATTCTGGATGCAATGAAAGACACCTTCATCAAATGGTTCATGGACATCAACGCCTTTCTCCTCCGCATCAGCAACGGACGGATCGGAAGCAGGCTTGGCACACAGACCATCCTTCTGCTCGAAACCATCGGGCGGAAAACGGGACAGCCGCGCGTGATCCCGATCGCGTATTTCTTTCACGAAGGGAAATATCTGATCGTCGAATCCAACTGGGGAAAGGACAAACACGCGGACTGGTATTTGAATCTGCGACAGAAAAATCTGCACGCAACGTTACAAGTGAATGGAAAGACAATCCCTGTCCAAGCCTACGATGCGCAGGGAGAGGAATACACCCGCCTGTGGAAATTCGCGGTAGAACGACACCCGCCTTATTTGCGCTACCAGGAAATGACTTCACGCCGCATTCCGATTGTCCTGTTTCAGCCGATTGATTAATAGTAGAACTCGGAGATTTGTGAAATCTCCGAGTTCTTAATTCTCAGGCTTTGGTCCAACAATTTCAATGAACCTTGGATCATCCCGTATCCAATCCAAGTCAGGGTCTTCCCAAGCAAATGACTTGTCAAGTTTGTTTTCTTCAGCAGATTTCGCTATATGTTGAAAAGCCAAGTCTTTGTTTCCAATAATACTTTCGACACAAGCTTAATCATTTGCTCAAGGGTATCTCTTGCCTCATTAAATTTCTTCTCACCCGTTTGTAAATAATATAATGCGTAATATGCCCATGCGTTGTTAGGGCATAAAGCGATGGACCGCTTAAATTCCTTTTCTGCCTCTGCCTTTCGATTTGGAAGCTCTTTCAGGAAATATCCAAGGTTGTAGTGTGCCTGTGCATTCTTTGGATTGATTTTTACCAACCAGCGATAATACCGTTCCTTTTCACTTATCTTGTCCCAGATGTAAATGATGCCAACAAAAACTGCGATAACAAAAAGGCTTCTTGCCTCCCTTACAATGAACTCAGCGATGTTGATGAGAATACTTTGCATTTTGCTAATTTTAGGCGAGATTTGTAACCAACGCAAATCCTTTATGATAAAATAGCGCCCATTCAAACAAAGGACGCCTTGGGGGAGCATGTGTGCCGGGCGCTATTCCCGGTGCGAGCCATTTGTAAATCTATCTATTTCGGAGAATAACTTATGTCACGTCGTTCACTTGCTCGTCTCTACAAGGACGAGTTCACTGGCTATTCACTTGCCAGATTTCAACAGGACCTGCTCGCAGGTCTCACCGTCGCCGCGGTGGCGCTTCCGCTCGCGCTGGCGTTCGGGGTGTCCTCGGGCGCCTCTGCCGCGGCGGGATTGGTCACTGCCATCCTCGCGGGCATCATCATGGGCCTGCTCACGGGCGCGCCCTTTCAAATTAGCGGACCCACCGGCGCGATGTCCGCGGTGCTGATCGTGCTGGTGCAACGCTACGGACTTGAAGGCATCTGGGTCGCGGGCTTGCTCTCGGGCGCGTTCCTGCTCATCATCGGTCTCCTACGCCTCGGTCGCTTTATTGCCTTCATCCCCGCGCCCGTCATCAGCGGCTTCACGTCGGGTATCGCCCTCATCATCTTCATCGGTCAGATCGACAACTTCCTCGGCATCAAAACTCCCGGCACCGAAACCGCCGCGGGTAAATTCCTTGGATATTTCCAAGGCGGATTCACCCTAGACTCCCAATCGCTGATCCTTGGACTGGTCGTTATTGGGACGATGATCTTCTGGCCCGCGAAATGGAACGCGCGCTTCCCCGCATCGCTTCTGGGTATCATCCTCGCCACGCTTCTTAACTGGACCTTGAACTGGTCCGCCCCAATGATCGGAACCATCCCTCAATCTCTAATTCTCCAGTCTCGCCTCAACCTCTCAAATATACCTTGGGCGAATCTCAGTGAGTTTATCGCCCCCACTCTCACCATCACCGCCCTCGGCGCCGTGGAGTCCCTGCTCTGTGGCGCGGTCGGTTCCAACATGACAGGCATCCGCCTGCAGGCGAATCAAGAGCTGATTGCGCAAGGTGTGGGCAACATGCTCATCCCGTTCTTCGGCGGAGTCCCTGCCACAGCCGCCATTGCGCGCTCCAGTGTGGGAATCAAATCCGGCGGACAGACTCGCCTCGTCAGCATCATCCATGCGATTGGGATGTTACTTTCCATGTTCCTGTTCACATCCTTCATGGAACGCATCCCTCTCGCCGCGCTGGCTGGCGTGTTGATGGTCACCGCTGGCCGCATGAACGAATGGGACGCGATCAAATTCATCTTCGGCAAACGCTTCAAGACCGACATGATCGCCTTCACCATCACCATGCTTGCAACGATCGTCCTTGACCTGACACAAGCCATCCTGATCGGCTCCTTCCTGGCGGGCGCGGTCTTTCTCAACAAGATCGCCAGCATTGACATCGAAGTCCAGGAAGTGGACGTTGACCGTCTCAAACAAAAAGGGATCGAAACTGCGGGTAAATGCCAACATGTGCGCGTGGCGTTTCTCACGGGTCCGTTATTCTTCGCAGCGACGGGTCAATTCAATGAAGCGTTTCAAAACCTTGGCGATACCCACGCGTTGATTCTCTCCATGCGCGGCGTCTCGTTAATTGATACGGCAGGTATCGAAGCCATCCATCGTTTGCATGAACGATTGCACAAGCAGGGCGGTACGCTCATGTTCGCGGGTGTTCACAACAACGCATACGACATGATGAAGCGCGGGGGATTGGTGGAGACTATTGGGAGGAAAAACTTCTTCTGGTCCAGCGACCAGGCTATCGTCGAGGCCGAGAAGCGAGGGTGCGAATTCTGTAAGGGCGTATAATTTATCATGTCATTCTGAGTAGAACCAAAGCGAAAGAGGTCGCTGTTCAATGCGGAAGAAACAAAAACCCTCAGCCACGGATTGCACGAATTTTCGCGGATTGCTTTTTAAAAATTCGTGCCAATCAGTGAAATCCGTGGCAAAATGCCCTTGATCTCCTTGCCCTTAGTAAAACGACCCCTTCGACAAGCTCAGAGTGACACGAGAATCGGAGGTGTCTTATGCCTGTCCATCAGACCGCCTACTTCGTCGTTCGCGATGACGCACTGGAGATTTGTCAGAAAGCGATCCGCGAATTCGTAGATTATGTCCGTACGAATGAGCCTGATACTCTGCTCTACACATCACTACAGGAAAAAGAAGAGCCGAACCATTTCCTGCATTACTTCATCTTTCGCGATGAGAAGTCACGCGACCTGCACGCCAACTCGGACGCGGTGAATCGTTTTACAGGTGTTCTCTATCCCAATCTTGTCGCGCCGGTTGAGTTCACCGAATATAATGTGTTTGCGAATACAAAATAGACGATGGTCATTGCAAGGAACTCTCGCGCTGAGCATAGCGTAGCGCAGACGAAGCGCGGGTGATGAAGCAATCCCCGTATTGGTTAGGAGATTGCTTCGCTCGCTGTCGCTCGCTCGCAATGACATGGAGGAAACCATGCCAAACAAAATTCTCAATTGGGGGATACTCTCCACGGCGCGCATTAACCGCGCCTTGATTCCGCCGTTGCAAATCTCGAAGCGAAATCATCTTTTGGCAGTTGGCTCGCGAAACCGGGAGTCTGCGGATAAATATGCGCGTGAGAAAAAGATCCCGCGCGCGCATGGATCGTATGAAGCCCTGCTTGCCGATCCCGAGATCGATGTTATCTATAATTCGCTACCGAATCATCTGCACGCCGAATGGACGATCAAAGCCGTCGAAGCGGGCAAACACGTGCTCTGCGAAAAACCGCTCGCCTTGAGTGTGAATGAAGTGAATGCGATCAAATCTGCCGCGCACAAACACGGACGCGTTGTCATGGAAGCCTTTATGTATCGTCATCACCCGCAGACTCTTAAAGTGCAGGAACTCGTCAAAAGCGGTTCACTCGGAGCCCTGAAACTGATCCGTGGTTCCTTTAGCTTTGTCCTCTCTCATGATGGGGATGTGCGATTGAATCCAGAGATGGGAGGTGGAAGCATTTGGGATGTTGGATGCTATCCCATCAGTTTCGCGTGGACCGTCGTCGGGGCTGCGCCGCTTGAAGTTTTTGGCTGGCAGGTAACGGGTGAGACAGGAATCGATATGACTTTCGTCGGGCAGATGCGATTCGCGGAGGATGTCCATGCCCAATTTGATAGCAGCTTTGCCATCCCATTCCATGCCTTCATGGAGATCATCGGGAGCGATGGGACGTTGAATATCCCGCGACCTTTCAAGCCTGGCGTCGACGAGAAAATTTATCTCACACGCAACGAAAAGACAGAGACGATCAAGATCAAGGGGCAGGAGTTGTATCTTGGAGAAGTGGAAGATATGGCGGATGCGATCCTATTAGGGCGCGACCAGCGCGTGTCACTGGATGATTCGCGCGCAAATGTCGCCGTAATTTCGGCATTGCTTGAGTCGGCGCGCATCGGAAAACCCGTGAAGCTATAGCGCGTCGCACCTTACCGGTGAGATAGAGTGTTGTTAAATGGGGTAATCAAATCGACTGACAATGTACTTTATACATGGTGCGACGCACCCGCTTGTCCTCGACTGGACAATCCCGCATCACTCGGCTACACTTGCGGCAATCTTTTCCGGAGGCTCCTGTATGGATTTTCATAATACTGATGATTCTGTCACCCGCCGCGTCAGGGCAATCACCGACCGGGTTGCAAGGCTAAAAGCGGAAGACCTATACTATCTTAACATGCCTGTGGCTGAGATCCTGCCTGGGATGAAGGTGCGCGTAAATGGGCGTGAGATGGGGATGTACGCTTCTTACAGTTACCTCGGCCTGGTCGGACACCCGCGCATCAACGAAGCTGCGAAGAAAGCCGTGGATAAATTTGGCACGGGCACCAATGGCGTGCGTATGCTGGCCGGTACTTTGACGCTCCACAAGGAACTCGAAGAGACGATCGCGAATTTTAAACATGCCGAAGACGCGGTTACCTATTCATCTGGATACGTCACCAACCTGACCGTCATCTCAGGCTTGATGGGGCGCGGCGATTACGTCTTCTCGGATAAGTTGAATCACGCCTCCATCGTGGATGGTTGTCTCATGTCTGGCGCGGAGTTTCGCCGTTTTCGTCACAATGACATGGAACATCTCGAAGGCCTGCTCAAGAACGCGCCCGCGGACGTCGCCAAAATGGTAATTGCAGACGCGGTATTCAGCATGGACGGCGACATCATTGATCTGCCGAAGATAGCCGCCTTGTGCAAAAAATACAATGCGTGGCTGATGATTGACGAGGCACATTCCGTCGGCGTGCTTGGAAAGAAAGGCACAGGCATTGAAGAGCATTTTGGCCTCGGCGATGTGATTGATATCAAAATGGGAACCCTAAGCAAGACCATTCCCTCCGTTGGCGGCTACATTGCCTCGAAAAAGGAGATAGTCACCTACCTGCGAAATTGGAGCCGCGCCTATATGTTTTCCGCCGCATTGCCGCCCGCGCAGGCCGCCGCCGCAAAGGAAGCCTTCAAAGTCATTCTCGACGAACCGTGGCGCATTGAACGATTGAATCAAAATACCAAGCAATTCATTGGCGGACTGAAAGGCATGGGATTTGACACCATGCTGACCGAGACCGCCATTGTCCCTGTCTTGTGCGGGGAAGATGATGTGGCTTTCGCGATGACGCGTGAAGCACAGCACAATGACGTGTTTGTGCTGCCTGTCGTTTCACCTGCTGTACCAGAAGGACTCGCCCGCCTGCGCGCTACTGTCACTGCCGCGCATGACCCCAGTGAGATCGAACGCGCCATGGATGTCATCGGCGAAGCCGGGAAGAAGCTGGGGATCATCAAGTAGAGACAGGTTTTGTGGTGGTGAAACTGCGTGCCCTACAGCATGCAGTTTTTAATTTAACTCTTATTGTTTACGGTAGGTTTAAAACAGATTTCTAATATTTGCTCCTTAGAATGTAAATACCGCGAAAAAGATTGTAAGACCTTTAGCGTCTAAGAAAGATTGGAGTTGGAAAATGAAATGGCAATGGAAATTAGGTCGTTTTGCTGGTATTGATGTTTATGTCCACGCAACCTTTCTGCTCCTGATCGGTTGGGTGGGATACAGTCACTGGACAGAGAATCAAAATTGGGGCGAGGTGTTGAATGGCATTCTCTTCATCCTCGCGTTGTTTGCTTGTGTAGTCTTGCATGAGTATGGACATGCACTTACCGCGCGCAGATATGGAATTAAAACGCGTGACATCACGCTCTACCCGATTGGCGGTGTGGCCCGCCTGGAGCGCATGCCTGATAAACCGATTGAGGAACTTTGGGTGGCTTTGATGGGACCTGCCGTCAATGTGGTCATCGCCGCGGGACTCTTTGCGTATCTTTTCCTGACGAATGGTCTGGTCCCGTTAAATGAGCTGACCATCGCCTCAGGCTCCTTCCTCGAACGCCTGATGACCATAAATGTTTCGCTCGTTATATTTAACCTGCTTCCCGCCTTCCCTATGGACGGTGGACGCGTATTACGCGCCATTTTGGCGATGAAAATGGAATATACGCAAGCCACCCAGGTCGCCGCAAACATTGGTCAGGGCTTTGCCTTCCTCATGGGCTTTTTCGGTTTATTCGGCAACCCCTTCCTGCTCTTTATTGCTTTCTTCGTATGGATCGGTGCATCACAGGAAGCCAGCATGGTGATGATGAGGAGCTCCATCAGCGGCATCCCTGTCACCCGCGCCATGATGACCGATTTCAAGACCCTTTCGCTGAGAGATTCCCTTGCGCAAGTTGTTGCGCTTATCCTTTCCGGCTCGCAACATGACTTCCCTGTGGTGGATACGAATGGTCAAGTGGCTGGCATTCTTGAACGTGACGCTTTCATTGCCGCCCTCTCCAGGGATGGGCAGAGCGTTCCGGTTGTAAATGTGATGCGTCGCAATGTTCCCGAAGTGGATTCGCATGAAATGGTTGAGACGGCTCTGATGCGTTTGCAGGAAACTGGCGCGAAGACGTTGCCCGTTATGCACGCAGGTCAATTCATTGGGTTGATCACATCTGAGAATATTTCTGAACTTTTGATGATACGGTCCGCTTTGAAGGCCGCCAACAACATTCCACAACCGATAGGATAAGAAAACTCTTAACTTGCGTTGTTGAATAATAAAATCACGTATAATCTAAAAACTCCGATGGGGAGTAGCCGCCTAATTTTGGGATGCACAGTCGTCAATACGGAATTTGTTCCCGGCTGATCAGCAAAAGGCAAGACCATCGCCACGAAAACCGGCGATGGTCTTTTGTTGCACTGTGTCATTGCGAAGCAATCTCCCGTTTATCAGGCGATCGCTTCTCGAAGATTCGCAATGACATATAAGGAATAACTATGAATTGGCATTTGATATCAAACGAAACCGCACTACAGGAACTTGAATCGAATCAGGAACACGGATTGACCCAATCTGAGGCTGTGTTGCGTCTTGCAAAACATGGACACAACGAACTCGTCGAAAAGGGCGGGCGGACACCACTTAAGATCTTGTGGGAGCAATTCACTGCGACGATGGTGCTCATCCTCATCGCAGCGGCAGTCGTTGCGGGTTTGCTTGGCGACCTGAAAAATACGATCGCGATATCAGCCATCGTATTACTTTATGCCTTCCTCGGCTTCATCCAGGAATATCGTGCGGAACAGGCGATCGCCGCGCTCAAGAAATTATCGGTGCCGAACGTGCGTGTGCTGCGTGATGGCGCGTTGAAGGAAATTCCGGCGCGTGAACTCGTGCCTGGTGACATCATCCAACTCGAAGCGGGGAATGTCCTGCCTGCGGATGTTCGTTTGCTCGAAGCCGTGAATCTGCGTATTCATGAAGCCACGTTGACGGGTGAATCTGAACCCGTTGAGAAACAGACAGCCGCACTTTCCGTCGAAGATCTGCCTCTCGGTGATCGTCGTAATATGGGTTACATGGGTACGATCGTCACGCAGGGGCGCGGGCTGGCGCTTATCGTTGCCACGGGTATGCAGACCGAACTCGGCAGGATCGCTGACCTCATTCAACAAAGCGGTTCAGACGAGACTCCTCTTCAGAAGCGACTCGATCAACTTGGAAAAAATCTTGCAGTTGCAGGTGTAGTCATTGCTGCTTTTATCGCGGTGTTGGGACTCTTGCGCGGGGATGAGTTGCGTCACATGTTGCTCACAGCGGTCAGTGTTGCGGTCGCGATTGTCCCGGAAGGTTTGCCTGCGGTTGTGACAATCACATTAGCTCTCGGCGCACAACGAATGTTGGCGAAGAATGCTCTGATTCGCAAATTGCCTGCCGTGGAAACGCTTGGCTCCGTCACAGTGATCTGTTCAGATAAGACCGGTACACTCACAGAAAACAGGATGACCGTTGTCGTGGTGGATGTTGCCGACCACGAGTTGGATTTAACGGAAGAGATGAATCTGGATGGGAATCCAAAAATCTCGCAAGTTCTCTCTCCGATCAGGAGAGGAGAATCTGCGCTTTCGCTGACTGCGATTGGCGGTGCGTTGTGCAATGATGCACGTCTGGTGGATGAAGGCGATGACCGTTTCCACACCCTGGGTGACCCGACCGAAGGCGCGCTTGTCGCAGCGGCTGCAAAATTGGGATATTGGAAATCCTCGCTCGATCCATCCTTCCCGCGCGCGGCTGAATTGCCATTTGACTCGGAGCGCAAACGCATGACGACTGTCCATCATTTGGGGCAGTATGATCCTGAAGTTCTGGCGGGACTTGACGTTGCCAGCCATCGTTATATCGCCTTCACCAAGGGCAGTGTGGATGGCTTGATCGGTTTGTCGAGCCAGGTTTGGGTGAGTGGTAAAGCCGAGAAAATGGATGACAGCTGGCAGGTCCGGATTGAAGCGGCGAATCAGGATCTTGCAAAAAAAGGGATGCGTGTCCTCGGTGTGGCGTTCCGTTTGTTGAATCAGATCCCCGAAGTCATCCAAACGGACCTGGAACAGAATCTAACTTTTGTTGGTTTGTTTGGAATGATCGACCCGCCACGTGAAGAAGTGCGGGACGCGGTTGCGATCACAAAATCTGCAGGCATTCGCACGGTGATGATCACAGGTGACCATCCATTGACCGCGAGTGAGATCGCGCGGCAATTGGGAATTGGCGATGCGGACTCGAACGTCTCCGGAAGTTCGGAATCACAACGTCGGGAGACGTTGGAGTCCAGAACGGTGCTGACAGGAGTGGAGATCGAAAATCTGTCATTCGATGAATTGAAGAGTGTGGTAGATGAAGTGCAGGTGTTCGCGCGCGTGTCACCGGAGCATAAGTTGAAGATCGTGCAGGCGTTGCAGGCACGTGGACATATCGTTTCGATGACGGGCGACGGCGTGAACGACGCGCCTGCGTTGAAACGGGCCGATATCGGCGTGGCGATGGGCATCACGGGCACAGACGTGTCGAAGGAAGCCGCCGACATGGTTTTGCTCGACGATAACTTTGCGACGATCATTGCCGCGGTGAAGGAAGGGCGTACGATCTACGATAACATCCGTAAGTTCGTGCGCTTTAGTGTGGCAGGGAATATTGGCAAAGTGTTGGTGATGTTGCTCGCGCCGTTTTTAGGGAAACCGATCCCATTGTTGCCTTTGCAGTTGTTGTGGCTAAACCTGCTGACCGATGGTCTGCTTGGTCTTGGCATGGGTGTGGAGAATGCCGAAAGCGATACGATGAAGCGTCCGCCGTATTCTCCGAAGGAGGGCGTGTTCTCACGCGGCGCAGGCGTGCAGGTTGTCTGGGTCGGTGCGTTGATCGGCGCGCTCGCGCTGGGACTTGGTTCGTGGTATTACTTCACAGGCCGCGAACAGTGGCAGACGATGGTCTTTACATTTCTTGCTTTCGCGCAGGTCTTTCAAGCCCTGGCATCGCGCTCGACGAAAGATTCGATTTTCAAGATGGGATTGTTCGGGAATAGATTGCTGGCAGGGATGGCGCTTGCGGTTGTTGTTTTACAATTGATTGTGATCTACGTTCCCTTCATGAGTTCGTTCTTCGGTGTGGTGCCTTTGAGTGGAACTGATTTGTTCATTGCCGTTGGCGCGGGTGCCTTGGTATTGGTGGCGATGGAAGTAGAGAAAGTGTTGAAGAAAAGGTAGTACTGGGAAACAGAAATCGGAAGGCAGAAAGAAGAAGCCGTCTCGTGGGGAGGGAGGCGCTTGGTAGCAGGTTTTTTCTTTAATGGATCGACTCCAAATCCTTTAACAAGAGTTGCCTGTCTTCCTCGTTTTCAATCTGCCCTGTCATCTTGTAGGCCTTTTCAAGATATACCAACATAATGACGCGATTATTCGATTGCATCTCGGCACGGGCAAGGGTCTCATAGGCATAGCCTTTGAAGAATGGCTCCGATTTTTCGGCGTATTTCAGGGCTAAAATGCCATATGTCCGCGCATTGTTGGGTTGTTTGATCAGGTTGTACACGCGGGACACTTGCCAGTATCCAACGGAGAGGTTTTCCGGTGTTACATCTTCACGCTGGGTCCAATGCCAGAGCGACGCGATGGCAGTGTGTAACATGGTCATGTTTTCTTCCATGGAGCGCTGGTCTGCCTTTTCGATGTATTCCCATGCTTTGTTGAAGTACTCTGCCGAGAAATATTGGTGAGCTTCGTTTATATTGAATGATGGTTTATCAGCCATAAAAATCCTTATATGATTTGAACATCGGATACTACCGCGGGATTATTGACCCTGCGGTGGAGAAGGAGCGACTACAGTCGCAATTGAATTCGGGTTTACTTTGCGAGTTTTACAAGCTGTGGCCTGGAGTTGGGAACGCGTTTGACCTCGCCGCGCGCTTCAAGGTCCAATTTGACCGTGGTCACATACCACATAACCGAGCCGTCGAAGTTGCCATTTACTTCCTTTTCCACGGCACGGGACAGGTTCATAAACGATATTTCTTTTTGCTTGTGTAATGTCGATAAGATCGCCTTGCGAATGATTTCATACTTTTCCTTGCTAATGTTCACACCCTGTTTCTTTTCCGGGTGGAGCGTGCGGACAGTCTCCTTCATATTTGTCTCCTCTGTTTGGCGAAGGGAATTTTACCCCCATCTGCGCAGGTTGGCTGGAGTAATTCGAATCACAACTAATGAATTTTCCTCGCTCATGGTTCGGTGGGCACTATTGCTTATTTCATCCGCTCAACGATTAATTCCGCCACATCCTTCACTTGGATGTTCCCTCCATCCGCCTTGGATGCGTCGCTCATCATTGTCAAACAGAACGGACATCCCACTGCGACCATCTTCGCCCCAGTGGATTTTGCTTCTGCGAAGCGGGTGGTATTAACTCGTGCCGTGCCGTTCTCTTCCTCCTTCCACATTTGCGCGCCGCCCGCACCACAGCAGGAGGATTTGGCTCCGTTGCGCGGCATTTCGATCACTTCGATGCCTGCGGATTTCAGGTCATTGCGTGGCGCATCGAAAACTTTGTTGTGCCTTCCCAAATAGCACGGGTCATGGAAGGTAACTTTCATATTGTCGCCTTCGAGATTCATGGAAATCTTCCCCGCACCAACCAATTCGTTGATCAACTGAGTGTGATGAATAACAGAGTAATTTCCACCAAAGGCGGGATATTCATTCTTGATCGTGTGCAAACAATGCGGGCATGTCGTCACGATGCGGAATGGGCGGGACGACCCCGCCCCTACTTCATTCAAGATTTCAACATTCTGTGATGCCAGCCCAAAGAAAATATCTTCACGTCCCGCGCGGCGAGCCGAGTCGCCCGTGCAGGCTTCGTTCTTTCCCAGCACCGCGTAATTGACTCCCGCTGTGTTTAGAATCTTTGCAAAGGCTTGCGCAGTCTTTTGTGCGCGGGCATCGGTCGCCGGGGCGCACCCGACCCACCATAAAATTTCAGGCTCGGGGTTTTGTTCGATTGTTGGAATGTTCATGCCTTCCGCCCATTTCATGCGATCCGCCTGCGAAACATTCCACGGATTCATATTGCGTTCCATGCCTTTGAACGCAGTCTCCAATTGTTTGGGGAATGCGCTTTCCATCATGGATAGATTTCTGCGAATATCCAGAATGTCGCGCATTGGTTCATTGCCAACCGGGCAAATATCCACGCACGCGCCGCAGCTTGTACAAGCCCATACGGCTTCATCGGATATTAAATTTTTCAATTCAACATCCGTCGCGCCTCCATCGTTCAGATGATAGCGTTTGTTGATCTCCAACGCGGCGGGCGATAGCACCTTGCCAGTGTTATAGGCAGGGCAAACTTCCTGGCATCGAAAACACATGATGCAGGCGTAACTATCCATGATCTGTTCCCAGCCCAGGTCCTTCATTTTTGCCGCGCCGAATTGTTCAATGGACTGGTCGTCGAGATTGACATAACTCAATTGCCCGATGGATTTCCGTTCGGGTTTCAACGCGAAGTTCAACGGAGCGAAGAACAGGTGGATATGCTTGGAATATGGGAAGTAGGGTAGAAATGCGACCACCGAGCCAATGGACAGCCAGAATGTGACATGTTCGCCGATCAATAACGCGTTCGCGTCCATACCGGACCATAAGCCTGCCACCGTCGAAATAATCGGTTGCCAGCGGTCGAATCCATGTTCAGCGATGAAAAAGGATTCACCCAGCAGGCGTGCAGTGTTGTGCGTGAGAATGAAAAGGGCAACGATTGCAGAATCCCTTCGAATGCCGGCGCGGGCGTCGGGGTGGAGCAGGGTCGATTCGCGCGTGGTCAGGTTGTTCGGTCGAAGGATGAAGCGGCGGATCACGAGCCCGAGGATGCCGACGATGATCGCTGTGTTTATGATGTCTGCCATGAGGCGGTACGCATCGCCGGTGATCCCCCCTTGATCGAGTAGACGGAATCCCGTCAGGCCGTAGAGCAATTCAGACAGATCGACCATCAGGAAGATATACAAACCCCAACCGATGAGAGCATGCAGAATGCTTGGCCCCAATCTGAAACGAAAAACAGGTTGGAACAACCCCACTTTGACGATAAGTTCACCAATGCGCTTCCAGATCAGATTCCAATCTGGTTTGCCCTGTCCGCTCGAGATGTGTGTGATGATACGCGCGACACCGCGATACGTAAAATAGAGTGATGTAATCGTCGCCGCTGCAAAGAGCATCTTTTCAATGACGCTGAGCATGGGTGCCTCCTGGGATCAAAACATCGTTGCGGGTAGCAGAAAGAGAACAATCCCCTTGTTTACAAGGAGATCGTTTTGTTTTCGGCCAATGCCTGCAACGACATCATGCCTTTAGTTTAGCACATCTTACACGGTTGCATCAAAGTTTACAAGGCTGTTCCAGATCTCGTTATTCAATTTTTCGTATTGTGATTTTGCGAATTCCCAAAACAGGGATTGTGAGCGTGTGAACGGGTAGCCAATATGCCGCGCCATGTAGATATGCCGTCGAAGATCCAGGCCTTCCATCTCCACTTTTTTGATCCGCCCTAATGCAAGCCCGCGCGCCGCGACCATTTCAGAGACAAAGGCGATGCCAACGTCGCGTTCCACTGCCATTTCAATGGCCTCCGTGTTTCCGAGTTCCATGACCACATTGAAGTTATCGATGGTGATGTTTTGCGGCTTGAGTCCCTCCATGACGGTCTCACAAGTGCCGGATGTATCTTCGCGTGTGACGAAGGGCTGGTCCAGCAAATCGGAGGGAAAGGCGCGACCATACGTTGCCCAGGGGTGAGAGGGATGTACGATCAGGATGATCCGATCATCGAACAAAGGAACAGATTCGATGTCGCGATGCTCGATGTGGCGGCTGGCGATGCCAATCGGGATCAGGCGGCTGAGAAGCCTTTCGACCACTGAATCGCGGCTGATGATCTTAACGCGTGGATGCACTGCCGGGTAATCATGCCGAAACTCCGCCAGCAGTGTGGGCAGGATGTATTTCCCCGCCGATGTGGAACAACCAATCAATAATTCCCCACCGATCTGGTTGTTGACTTCCTGCAATCCATCTTCGAGCAGGCGCGCGGCGAGCAGAACTTCCCTGACCATTGGTAGAATAGTCTGCCCGGCTTCGCTTAATTCAACGGTCCTGCCGTGG
>Ga0210377_10002853_pt1 | contig 14944 bp, 15 predicted proteins | sample PLM4_65_b1redo_FD_155480 | JGI IMG/M metagenome (GOLD analysis project Ga0210377, IMG submission 155480) | Groundwater sediment microbial communities from an aquifer in East River, Colorado, USA - PLM4_65_b1 redo | ecosystem: Environmental > Terrestrial > Soil > Riparian zone | place: USA: East...
GTCGGGATCGCTCTCATGGGGGCCCAGTTGAGCCTCGGCCAGGTGCTCACCACGGGGGCGGCCGCCGTCCTGGTGGTGGCGATCTGCATCGTCCTGGCCATCCTGGTGGTCCGCTTCGTCAGCATGCGCATGGGGATGTCGGACCGTCTGGGGACGCTCTTGGGTGTCGGGACGTCCATCTGCGGGGTGTCGGCGATCGTGGCGACCGCGCCCCTCATCAAGGCGAGAGACGAGGAGACCTCATTGGCCGTGGCAACCATCACCGTGTTTGGTCTGCTGGCCATCGTCGTCTATCCCCTCCTGGGGCATCTCCGGCATCTGTCCGACACCTTCTTCGGGACCTGGGCCGGCACGGCGGTGAACGACACCAGCCAGGTCGTGGCCACCGGCCTCATCTACAGCCAGAAAGCGGGCGAGGTCGCCACGGTGGTGAAACTCACCCGTAACCTTTTCATGGCCCCTGTCATCGTGGCACTGAGCTGGTTTTCCTTGAAGCGGCGCCAGACTGAAGGGAGGGAGACGGGCGCGGGAAAGGGCATCGCGCTCCACCAGACCGTTCCCCTCTTCGTCCTCGGCTTCCTGGGGATGGCGGTCCTGAATTCCCTGGGAGTCTTCTCCCCGAGCGTCCGCCAGGCTATCCAGACCGCGTCCCAGTTCCTGCTCGTCTGCGCGCTGGCCGGCGTCGGCCTGGAAACCGACGTGGGCGACATGCGGAAGATCGGGCTGCGGCCCTTCTATGCCGGCCTCTGTGCGGCCGCCTTTATGGCGGTGGTAAGCTTCGGCTTGATCACCCTGGCGGGGATACGGTGAGTGGTGCGTGTTTGAATTGATACTACCGTCTTCGGGCTGCCACCTGTCCAGCACCCAGAAGATGGGGCTGGACGGCGAGGGGCAGTCGGCGACTCACCGACAGGAGAAGGCCTCCGACAGTGTCGAGACCGGATGCGGCGGGAACGCTGGACCGGCTATTGCCCGGCTCGAATCGCCTCGGCGAGTTCCCGGGCCCGCCCCGAGTCCAGCGAGCTGAGGCGGTTCAGGATCGTCTGGGCGTCGTTCAGGCGCCCGAGCTTCACGTATGCCTCGCCCAGATATTCCAGGGCCTCCGGGTAGTTTGGCCGGAGGCGCAAGGCCTGATCATAGGCGTTGAGCGCCTCGCCGTACTGGCCGGTCTGGCGCAGCGCAAACCCAAGCTCATTCCACGCCTCGGCAAAGTTCGGCCGCAACTCCACGGCGTGCCGAAAATCAGTGATCGCGTCTGAAAAGCGCTTCATCCCCTTGGCCTGGAGGCCCTTGTTGTATTCCGCCTCAGCCGAGCGGGGGGCGACAGGGGCGGGCGCCGGTCCGCCTCCGACGGCCAGAACCGGCAGGGGCAGGCAGAGGGAAACGAGCAGGGCGAGACAAATCGCGCATCGCACGTGTGATCGGTAAGACATGACGCTCCTCCTCCGAGTTATGGGTCCCGTCTGAGTGTGTAAACGCCGGAGGAGCATCAAAGGTTCCCGCCGGTTGGGCGGCGCCTCAATGCCGCAATCCGACTGGTGGACCTACCACCGGATAGTTGTGCGCTTCCCCTCAAGACGGAGTCCCGGCGGGAAGAGTTCTCGGCGGAAAGGACGGCAAGGGATTACGTCCGGTCTTTCGGGGTCACTCGCCACCAGATCACAGCGCTCTGCCGTCGCATGGGGGCCACCAGGCGCGGGCCGACCCGCTGCAACCTGGTCTGCAGAAAGCCGACCAGCAGCCGCTTCTGCTCCGGATGCTCCAGCCGCATCTGCTCCTTCCAGAAGTCCACGGCCTCCTGGAGATTCTCAAACGGCTGGTCGAAATGGTACCCGATGATCTGGACGTTGGCGTAGATCCCGAGGCTATGGAGCAGCGTGACCGTGCGCAGGTAATCGTCCCGCAGGGGATACGGTTTTTCCAGCAGGAGGGGATAGAGCTCTCCGAGGTAGAACTTCTCCGTGCCCGGGCCCACGTTCTGCACCAGGGCGACGGCCTGCCGCGCCAGCGGCTCGGCCGTGGTCAGAAAGGCCAGCAGGTCGTTGAAGATCGGCGACACGTTCGCCACCAGGATGAGATCGTGGGGAAGCACCTCGGTCTTCCCCCACGCCGCGGGAAGACAGGTGACGTTGCTGAGGCGATTCCGCGCGACATTTGCCCGGAGCTCTTCCAGCATGGCGGGGGACGGCTCCAAGGCGGTGACTGATTCCACCGACCTGGCCAGCGGCACGGTGAGCGCCCCCACGCCAGCACCCACGTCGAGGACGGAGCGGCACCCAACCAGGATGGGCTCCAGCGCCTTGAGGATTTGGGCCGGGAAGTTGCTGATCTGCACGGCCTGATTGAACCAGCGGACTCGGCGAGGCGTCCAAGAGTGCTCATCGCGCTCGGATCCAAGACCCACAGTGACCTCCGGCAGACGGCAGGATTGGGCAGCGCCCCGACGCTAGCGGTGATCGAGGCCGACCGGCAACGAAAAAATCTCTCGGCGGGGGCAGGCGGAGGGAGGGCCCGAGCCCCGAGATGAGGGCAGGCGGTCCCAAATTCAGCAGGCGCGGATCTTGCGCGCGATGGTCAGCCACTCCCGGTGAGTGACGGGACCGCTGTCCGGGATCTCGGCAAGGTCCACCTCTTCGAGGGTCAGGAGATCGAAGCGATCGGGGGGCAAGAGGGCGCGCAGCTCGTCTGCGTCGAAGAAGTGGATGAGCTTTCCTTTCGGGTCCACGCGCGTATTCGGTTCCAGCCAGGGATCCCACGTGGCGTACCCCACCTCGCCGGTCGAATAGTTCGCCATGGCGATGGTCCCCCCGTCCCGGGTGAGGCGCCACAATTGGTTCACCATGGCCTGGCGGACTCCGGTCGGCTGGAGGTGGACCAGGTGAATCGCGACCGTCGCGTCGAACGACCCTGGCGGTAGGGCCGTCTCGGCGAGATCGTCCTGGACGAGGGTCAGGTGCAGGCCCTCAGCCCGCGCCCGCTCGCTGGCCCATCGCAGGGCATTGCCGCTGATCTCGGTCCCCGTCACCTCGAATCCCTCATGGGCATACAAGAGGGCGTCGCGACCGGAGCCGCATCCGGCCTCCAGGACGCTCCGCACTCCGTGGGTGCGGAACACCCCCACCAGCCGGCGGGCGACGGATGTCGCCTCGGTCCCGTACACCAGACCAGTGGCATACCGCGCGTCCCAAAAGGCGGCCGCGCTGCTTGGCTCGACCACCCGCCTCATCTGTCGCGCATCCTGGCTGCTTCCAGGGCCAGCCGCACGGCCTCCCTCGGATCGACGGCGGGTTGGATGGCATCATCCTTCATTCCCTCGCGCCTGAGCTCCCATGTCTGCAGGCCGACGACGGCGATCCCCTCGATCTTTGCAAAGGCGATCTCGGACAGCGTGCCGTACCTTCCGCCGATGGCGATCACCGCCTGGGCGGTCCGGACCACCAGGATGTTGCGGGCGTGACCGAGTCCGGTCGGGATCGCATAGGTCACATAGGGGTTGGCGTCCTCCCGTTGCGTGCCCGGCAGAATCCCGATGGTGATCCCACCCTTTCCGCGAGCGCCGCGGCAAGCCGCCTCCATCACGCCACCCAGGCCGCCACATACCAGCACCGCGCCGGCGGACGCAAGCTCCGCCCCCACGGTCTCGGCCAGGGCGACCACCTCGGGCGTGGGATCGTTCTCGCCGATGACGCCGATGACAGGCGGACGTCTCATACAGGCCCTTCCAATTGAAAGCGGAAAACCGGCAACTGACAATTGAATACCGGGACCCATTCTGAAAAGGAAAGGGGCACCGGTCAGTGCCGCTGTCCGTGCCCCGTTGTCAGTTTCTCACTGTCAGTTTGACATGTGAAAATGTGTGCCGGGCCGCCCGCCGGCGGCCTCAGTCCTGCCGAATTTCCACCGGCGTCGGTCCCTTGGTCTTGGCCATGAAGCCAACGGCATATGGACAGACCAGGGGTACCCGGTCAATGGCCTCACCCTCCTTGTGATAGGCAGCCAGGCGGAGGGCGTAGCCGTTGATGCTCCCTGAAATTAATCCACCCTTCACGTACCCCCAACGCTGCTGTCGGTGCCCGTCGTTGATCGCCACGATGATGGACGTTCCTTCATCGCGGAAGTCATTGATGTCCACACCGGAGAGCTTGGTGGTGGCCTTCTTGTCGCCATACATGGGGTGGGAATGGTAATCCCCAACCATCTCCCAACGAGAGGTCGTTCGCACCGCTTCCTGCACCCGCTGGCTGCGGTGCCAGTCCATGTGCACCTCCTGGAATTTTCGCCGCGCCGACTGGTACGGCACTACGAAATCCACCATGATCCTTTCAGGCTCACGGTGCCCCAGCAGGATGCCGAAACACTCACGCCGGTACACCTCGATGGTGGACACAAGGAGACCGATCAAGGCGTTCTCGCTCAGATACACTTCCATGGAGCCTTACCCCGGTCAGTACATACTCTGACCGCGCAGCGACCCCCGCTCAATTCAACGGGGCCGCCGCCGGAAGAGAACAGAGATCTCGCAGAAAAAGACCGCGCTCACGAACCCCCGAAGGCAAATCTCCCATGGGAATCCGTCTACCCACCCGGGCGCCGTGACAAGAGACTCGCGGCCCGCTCCCGTACCTCGGCGCGTGAGGACCCCCCGGCCACCGCCCGCAGATCCTGGTGCAGAAGGTACGGGAGCAAGCCCAGGACCACGCGCAGTGGCGTCCTCGGATTATTCGCCAAGGCCATTTTCACCGGGTACCGGGCGAGCCAGCGATCGTCCTGGGCGATGACCTCCAGCACCTCGGGGGTGGCACGCCGGGACGCCGCCAGCTTGACCACCTCGGCCTCGGTCAGGCGAGGATTCCCTAAGATTGTCCGGACCACCCGCACGTCAGAATCGAAGAGGAGTCGATCCAGCACACTCGGGGATGGCTGCCGCGCGAGCGAAATCCGGAACCCCACCGGTTCCTTGGGCCGGGGGGCCGTCACGTCATCCCGGAAGTCCGGTCGGGACGTCGCCGGGCGGAAGAGTCCCGCGCTCGGGTCACCGTCCGCCTCCAAGACCGCCTGAACCGCCCCGAGGTGGTCGGCTTCCATCACCCGCGACAGCCTCTTGGAATCCAGCAGCCCCAGACAGGTTTCCTGAGTCCGAGGTTCTCCGGCAGCCACGCGATCCCACATGCGGGCGATGGTCCACGCTGCCTCCTCCGGTGTGCGTGCTCTCAGGTGTTCTCCAAGGCGATGGAGGCGCAGCTCCGGGTCAGCGATTCCCCCCAAAAGCACCAGGAGTCGATCTGTGTCCTGCCAGGTCCGGATGTGCCGGACCGCCTGGAGGAAGGCTTGCAGGGCCTGCAAAAGGCAGAGCCTGGCGGCACCGTCCATGGCGTGATGAGAGCGAGTGTCCGCGGGACCGGAGGTCAGCGAGACGTGCTGCCGAGTGGCGATCCACTTGGATCGCTCCGACAACCAGAGGGTTGAGGATATCCTGTTTTCGAGATCACACGGCCGGGGGGGATGCGCACAGCCTGGTGGAGGGTAAGGGATTCGAACCCTCGGCCTCCGCGTTGCGAACGCGGCGCTCTCCCAACTGAGCTAACCCCCCTACCGAGCCTTGCCGAGCGGGCCAGCACACACCGCCCGTTCGGCAGGCTCCCTTCGATCCCGTGCACCCGAAGACCACTCGGCGGCAACCGGATCGGCTCGCCCGATCGACCTGAACTCGACCAACCCCGGTGCTGCCCCGAGGCGAAGCCCTCACTGGAACGTGGGCCTCAGGGGTCTTGGAAAACAAGAAAATTATACCCAATGCGCCGTGGGCTGTCCAGGCATTTCGCATACGTCATACTGCTGAATCTCTGTGCAAATATGAACAATTATCGGCCCCATAAGGCCATTTCATAGCTGGATTACTGAGCATGTATGACAAACTCACAACTGTCATATTCTATTGACGAAAATGATTGTCTTGACTTTTGGAAAATGTCAGACATGAATGGGACGCAGGTGGAGGGTAATCACCCAACTCCGCCTAACCCAATGAATACCCTAGACCCTTCCCGTCTCCCTGGACGGAGAGAGTGTCAATCCTGAGGCCCCCGTGAGCATCGTCGATCCCTCCGGTGACACCCCCGCCCCTATTCGTCCGAATCTTCTTCCGACACGCCTGCCCCGAAGTCCGGATTGATCGGGATGCCCTGGCGACACATGGGACACTCGGCCTGGGCGTAGGTGGCGAAGTCACGGGTCACCACGGTAAACAGGGGGTACTTGAATTTCATCCGGGTGCCGCGACGCCAGATGGCACCGACGCCGACCACCTGCCCACCCATGCCCTCCACCAGCTTGATCAGTTGCTTGACCGTCTCCCCTGTCGTCAGGATGTCCTCAACAATGAGAACCCGGCCACCCTCCCCGAAGAACTTGCGGTATTCCGGCTGGAGAGTGACCTCGGTCCGACGACTGGCGATCTTCCCCTTGGTCGCGAAGATGAATCGGGGGCGGGACGGGTGCGCTCGGGCCACACAGTGACCGAGGAGACCCGCGCCATAGCCCGTCGTCAACACCAGGTCCACCTGGTACCGGCTGAAGTGGGCGGCGATGATGTCGCCCAGCCCCTCGGTGAAGGTCGGCTCGGTGGTGACGAGCGCTTTATCCACGTATTCGGAGGTGTGGCGTCCCGAGCGTAAGACGATGTGATCGTCCGTTCGATAGGCGCCAGTCCGCTGGAGAATCCCCCGGTTCAGACGTTCCAGGATTTCCTCGTCAATGGGCACCGGCTTCTCGCGAGTCGCCATAGGCCTCCCTATCCGTCCCCCTCATCCACCATCAAAGGGACTACCTGGTTCCGCCGAACATCCCAGAGTCCGCGCTCCCGGATCCGGAGGGCCGGGATCGCCGTGAACGTGAGCACCTGGGCACTGAGGAATGGGTTCTCCCGAACACAGCCCAACTCGGACAGCGCCCGTTGAATCTCCCCAATTTGTCCGGCCAGCACGTCCATGGGCTGGTCCGAGGTGACGCCCCCCAGCGGCAGGGGGACCTCGGCGATAGGGACTCCGCCCGCTGCCACAACCAGGCCGCCACCCAGGGCCAGCATCCGCTCGGCCGCCACGAGCATGTCGGCATCGGTTGCCCCCAGGAGAATCAGGTTTGCCGTGTCGAAGCTGATGCTTGCCGCCAGGGCCCCGCAGCGCAACCCGTACCCGGAAACGAAGCCACGGGCAACCTGTCCCAGACCTCGACGATCCATCGCCACCACTTTGAGGAGGTCGGCTTCCGGATCGGCGCACAGGACCCCGTCCCGCACGGCCAACTCGCGGACAGTCGCCTGCGTCACGATCTCCGCCGTGAAGCGGATGACGCGCACCCGGATCCGGTCGCGACCGAGGGGTGCCGGAATCGTCAGATCCTCATGCCTGAGGGGATGGAACACGCGAGGATGGGGAAAGAGCTCCTCGGACAGGCGGACCGGGGGAATCGGAACCGTCACATGACCATCCCGGGCAACGACCTGGCCGCGGGCAATCACCAGGCTGGGGCGGAACTCGGCCAACTCGGGGATCAGGACCATGTCCGCCTGCCGTCCCGGCGCCACTCCACCCACCTGCCCCTCGATCCGGAAGTGCTCTGCAGGGGCCAGGGTGATGGCCTGCAGGGCCTGCATGGGCTCGAGACCCATGGCGACCGCCTGCCGCGCCGCCTCGTCCAGGTACCCCCGCGTCACCAGGTGGTCTGCCCACACCGTGTCCGAGGCCAGCACGAGGCGGCGAGGAACCATCCCCTTGAGGGCCCCATTGAGTGCGCCCAGGTCGCGGCGCACGGAGCCGTCCCGAACCATCGTGGTGAGCCCGAGGCGCAGCCGTTCCCGGACCTCCTCGGCCGTGATCGGCTCGTGGCACGAAGAGATGCCCGCGGAGACGCAGGCAGCCAGCTTGCTCCCCCGGGCACCCGCGGTATGACCTTCCACCCGCTTGCCCATCGCCTCGGCCTTCGCGATCAGCAGGTGCAGGTTCGCCCGCCCTTCCAGAAGCGCGGGCCAGTACACCTCACCCAGTCCGACCACAACGGGCTCCTCCAGGAGGCGCGCCATCTCCTCCGTCGCGATCATGGGCTGGCCGTCGCCCCGATCCGAGAGCAGGTACGAGATCACCGGCGCTGTGGCGAAGACCAGGATCGGCAGGTGTGGGAGGTGGGCGAGGAAGGCGGCCAGCGCCGGGTAGCCGCCCACCGTGCTGAGGTAGCTGGTCTCGGTGATCAGCGTGGTGAGGCCCGTGGGGATGGCGCTCCTGAGATACAGGTCGAGCCGGTGAATGCAGTCCAGATGGGTGTGGCCGTCGATGAAGCCCGGGGCGATGATCTGGCCTCCCGCGTCAATGACCGCGGTGGCGGTGCCGATACATCGCTCCACCTCGGGCCCAACCGTGGCGATTCGCGTCCCGGCAACGGCGACCCCCCACCCCTCCAGCAGTTCCCCCGTATAGACGTTGGCCAGGACGCCACCGCGTACCACGAGGTCCGCGGGCGCCTGGCCCAGGGCCACGGCGAGAAGGGCTGCTGGATCACCACGACGGGGCGAGGGTATCGATTCGGGCAAGGAGCCTTTCTCCTCTACCGGCTCATGCGGGGCGTCGGGGCCGGCGCCTGTACTCCTCGATCAGGCCATGGTCGGCAAAGCTGTAATGATCCCGCCGTCCGATGATCACGTGATCCACCAGGGGAATGCGGAGCAACTCACCGGCCAGGACCAACTCCTCCGTGAGTGTCCGGTCGCCTGCGCTGGGCTGCGAGTGACCCGAGGGATGGTTGTGCACCAGGATGACCGCCGCCGCGTGGTGCCGGTTGGCCCGCTGGAGGATCTCCCGCGGATACACCGGGCTCTCGGTGAGCGATCCCTCACTCAGCGTCTCCAACGCTACGACCTCGTTTCCCCCATTCAGCAGGACCACCTCACAGCACTCGTACTGCAACCCGCGGAGTCGGGGGGCCACAAGGCTCACCACGTCCCCGGAACCGGTGACCCGTGGGCGGGTCACCCGCTCCACCTCGGCCAGGAGCCGCCGGCCCAATTCCAGGGCCGCCTTGACCTGGGCGATCTTGGCAGGACCCAGCCCCTTCATCTCCGCCAGGGCGGGCGGATCGGCGGCATCCAAACCGGCCAGGCCCTCCCATTCCCGCAGGAGGTTGCGGGCCAATTCCACGGCGCTCTGGCCGCGCCCCCCGGTCCGGAGGACGATCCCCAGAAGCTCCGCGGTGGTCAGGCGGCGTGAGCCCTCGGCCAGCAGCCGCTCCCGGGGCCGTTCCCCCTCGGGCCAGTCGCGGATCGCGTAATGCTTCGGACCCATAGTGGCAACCAGGCAATTTGGCGATCCGGCAATCAGGGACACAGGCGAACTGGCGCCACGAAACGCCAGATTGCCCGATCGCCTGATTGCCAGATTGCCCGATGATTGGTGGAAGAGAATATCAGGAATCGCCCGGGCATCCAAAGCAAATTTGGGCTGCAGGACGGGCGGCCAAGGTCCTCCCTCACACGATGGTGGTCAGCAGAAGCAGCAGGCTCAGCGCTATCATCACCGCCGCGGTTCCCCAGGCCACCAGATTGACCCCGACAGAGTTCACGTGGCGACCCATGATCTCCGGGTCGTTAATGAGCTTGAGCATCACCAGGAGAACCAGGGGCAGCAGGAGCCCGTTCAGCGTCTGGGACCAGAACATGATCGCCACCAGGGGGGCTCGGGGTAGGAGGATCGGCGCCGCTCCCAGGAGGATCATGAGGGTGTAGATGGCGAAGAAGCCCGGCGCCTCCCGCGGCCGTCGGTCCACGCCAGTTTCCCATCCCAGCGCCTCGCACACCGCGTATGCCGTGGAGAGTGGCAGGATCGCCGCCGAGAACACGGACGCATTCAGAAGCCCAAAGGCGAACAGGACGGTGGCGTAATGCCCGGCAAAGGGTTCCAGCGCCAGCGCCGCGTCCTTGGCTGTCTCGATCCGGACGCCGTTGGGAAACAGGGTGGCGCCGCAGGCCACGATGATGAAAAAGGCGATCAGTCCGGCGACCAGGCTCCCCACATACGCATCCAGCCTGGCCCAGCGCAGGTCGCGGAGGCGAACGCCCTTATCCACGACGCTGGACTGGAGGTAGAACTGCATCCAGGGTGCGATAGTGGTTCCCACAATGGTAATGAGGGTGGTGAGATACCCACCCTGGAGCGAGAAGGTGGGACGGACCGTCTGGCGCAGGATGGCCCCCCAAGGGGGCTGGGCCAAGAGGGCCGACACGACGTACACGACGTAGAGGGCGCTGGCCACCAGAAAAATCCGTTCGATGGCCCGGTAGGTGCCCTGGATCACGAGGGCCAAGACGAGGACGGCCGTCAGGGGAACCGACCAGTGGCGGCTGATGCTGAAGATCTCAAGGCTGGCGGCGACTCCCGCGAATTCCGAGGCGGTGTTAGCCAGATTCGCCAGCACCAGGATCGCCATACAGAGCAGCGTGACGCGCAGCCCGAAGCGCTCGCGGATGAGGTCGGCCAGGCCCCGGCCGGTCACGACCCCCATCCGGATTCCCATCTCCTGGACCACCGCCAGAGCCAGCACGATGAACGGCAGCGACCAGAGCAGGCTGTAGCCGTACTGCGCCCCCGCCACTGAGTAGGTGGTGATGCCCCCGGCGTCCTGATCGACGCTGGCGGTGATGATGCCCGGGCCCATCACTGCGAGGAACAGGAACAGGCGGCGTCGGACGCGGCTCCAGCGCATAGGCATGGGTCGGCCAAGACTCCGGACAGGGGGCGGTCAGGGGGTGGGAGGACGGCGTCGGAGAGAGCCAGGGCAGCCCCGGTCGCTCTGGCCGCTCCCCCACGGCGACCGCTAGATGAACTTTTTGACGGCCCGCTTCTTCCATATCATCGGGAGGATGAGATTCAGGACATCGTCCACCGTGATGATGCCCAGTATCTCACCCTCGCCGCTCACCACCGGCAGGGCCAGCAGGTTGTACTTGGTCTGGAGCTCCGCCACTTCGCGCAGCTCGGTCTCGGGCCGGACGCTGACGGCGTCGGTGTGCATGATCTGCTCCAGGCGCTGGCTCGGGTCGGCCAGGATCAGCTCGCGCAAGCTGAGGACCCCGAGCAACCGCTCCCCGGGACCCGTCACGTAGAGATAGTAAATGGTTTCCGCTTCCCTCGCCTCGTCCCGGATCCTCTGGATGGCCTCGCCGACGGTGAGGGTCGGGGCGAAGGCCACGTGCTCCGTGGTCATAAGGCCGCCGGCGGTGTCCTCCTCATGTTCCAGGAGCTCCTCGACTTCCTGCGCCTCTTCCCGCTCCATCGTCCCCAAGAGCTCCTCGGCCGTGGCCTCGGGCAGGTCGCTCAGGATGTCCGCGGCCTCGTCCGGCTCCATCTCCTCCAGGATGTCCGCAGCCTTCTCCGGCTCCATCATCTGGACCATCGAGGCCTGGACCTCCGGCTCGGCCTCGGTAATGGCCTCGGCGGCCGTGGCCTCGTCCAGGGCGGCCAGGATCGCGGCCCGTTCGCTGGGGTTCAGCTCTTCCATGATGTCGGCGATGTCGGCCGGGTGGAGCTTGGCCAACTTGGTGTAGACAGCCTGGCGCTTCGCCCGGGTCAGCTCGGTCTCCAGCGTATCCAGCACCTCCCAGGCCACGACCTCGCGAGGCAGGTCTGCGCCGATGAGACCGGCCAGGCGCTCGGCCAGGCGCTCGGATTTGAGATGCCGCAGGAGCCCGCGGAGGCCGCCCTCGACCCCGATCACCTGGAGCCGCCCCTCGTGCTCCTCCAGCTCGATGTCGTTGACCCGGACGACCTTCTTCCGGCCGGTGTCCACCACCTTCTTGTCCAGCACGTTCTTGGCCAGGCGCATCTCGTCGGGACGGAGTGTCGCCGGTACCAGGTCGGCCAGCCCACTGCGCAAGCGGATGGGGGCGGGGGGCTCCAGGGGCAGCGCAGCCACCAGGTCCCAGGGGAGAAGCCACTCCTCCCGGTCGGGTCGCCGGAGGCTGAACTTCGTCACCTGGGGCTTAACCCCCAGGGCGAGCACCACAAGATCCTCCAGGCGCCCCACGACGGCCCCGTGGTGGTCGACGACGGGACGCCGGCGCAACTGGGTGAAGGAAAGGGCGGGCATGGCAGAGCGACCTAGTCGGCCGACGCGGAGGGCTGGCGAAGAACGGAGCGGACCTCGTTACGGGAAAGACGCAGCCGGATGTGTCCCCGGACCGGTTCGACCCGCTCTACGAGGTCCCAAGAGATCAGGTGTTGGTGCAGATGCCGGTAGAGGGGGCGGAGCAGACCGAGGAAGCCCCAGCCATAGTCCAGCCGGGTGAGGAAGCCGCGGATCCCGGTGTCCATCCCCCAGAGGTGGAGCGCGCCATCGGAGAAGCCCATGGCAATATCGTTCACCCGCTGGAGCTTGAGACCGCGGCAGTCCACAACCTGCTGGTCCATGATGTGCTTCCTGAGCAGGATCTGGCCGGTCTCCAGGGTTGCTGGGGCCAGTTCGGCGCGGGCTCGGCGCAGCCGGATGCGCCGCGGTTCCAGCGCCTCCACCAGTTCCCAGCCCAGGACCAGCGATTGCCCGGCGCCGGTGGAGTGGGTGCGGAACGGTCGGTGGGGCCGGATCACAAGGCGCTGGATGGCCGGGGCGCCAGCAGACGCCTGGGGCAATCCGGCGGCCAGATCCAGGATCGCGCCGACCGGCCGACCATCGCAGTCCACAACCTGCTTATAGAGCAGATCCCGGTAGAAGCTGACGTCGCCTCGGCTGGCCATGCCCGTCCCTTCCCCTTAGGTCGGTAGGCTTCGGAAAATGTTCCCCTCGCCGGATTGGGCCCTTTGTACTGCGCGCCTCCGAGGCTGTCAACCGTTTTCTGGCCTGGTGTGGCCTGGCAGTGGCATTTTCCACCGGACTTCTGGCCGCCATGAACTAGTCCGGGGCATCGAATCCGAGGGTCCGCCCTGTAGTCTTGTGCCCGTCAGATAAGGCTGGTATTCTGCCGAGCGGTGGCCAGCCATGACGCATGGCCATGGGATCAGGAGCAATGGATGAATGATGACGACTGTGCGCAAGGTCTGGACAGGCCGGACGCAGGGAGATTAGTTAGGATGCGAACGCCAAGTGTGCAGGGAAAGGTGGCAGTTGTCACGGGCGGAACCAGAGGGATCGGGCGGGAGATCGCCCGCACGCTCGTGGCCGAGGGGGTCAACGTCCTCATTTGCGGCCGCGATGGAACTCGGGCTCGGCAGGTTGCTTCGGAGATCTCCCGAGACGGACCAGGCCGGTGTGCGGGTACCGACTGTGATGTGCGCCGCTACGGTGAGGTCGAGGCGCTCATGCGGCACGCGGCTGAGACCTTCGGTGGTCTCGACATCCTGGTCAACAACGCCGGCGTTGCCGCCCGGGGAGCGGTCGCAGACCTACCATTGGACAAATGGCACGAGGCGATCGACACCAACCTCACAGGGGTCTTCTATTGCTGCCGCGCGGCCATCCCCTGGATGCGCAAGCGTGGGGGTGGCTACATCTTCAACATCAGCAGCCTGGCGGGAGTCAACCCCATTCCGAACCTCAGCGCCTACAACGCGTCGAAGTTCGGCCTGAATGGCTTCAGCGAGGCCTTCATGCAGGAGATCCGGTACGACGGCATCAAGGTGAGCACCATCCTCCCGGGCAGCGTGGATACCGAGTTCGGCGGCCGCGCGCCGGGGCACGAATCGTGGAGGCTGGCCCCAGCGGACATCGCCGACGTCGTGCTGCACCTCTTGGCCCATGACCCCCGATCCCTGCCCAGTCGGGTGGAGATCCGCCCCTCGCAACCTCCCAAGAAGGGGTGAAGACCGGTGGAAGTCGTCAACCGCGACCAGAGCGCTCCGTTCATCACCACGGACCGCTCCGAGATCCGCTCGATCCTGGACCGGACGAATTCGACGGCAACGAACCAGAGCCTCGCCGAGGCGACCGTCCCCTCGGGGACGGAAACCGAAGAGCACAACCATCCTCGGTCCGAGGAGATCTACTACGTCTTGCGCGGCCAGGGCCTGATGATCCTGGAGGGTGAGCGGCGCGAGGTCGGGCCTGGCGATGGGATCCTGATCCCGCCGGGCGCCCGGCACAGCATCCGGAACATCGCGCAAGACCCGTTGGTGTTCCTGTGCTGTTGCTCGCCGCCCTACTCGCACGAGGATACCGTCCTGGTGGAATAAGAGCGTTCGGGCGTTCGAGTGTTCGGGCGTTCGGTTGATCCGGCTCCGAGAGAACCGCCGAACCACCGAACTCCCGAACGCTTCGGAGGGGACAGCGTTACGTCAGGTTGAAGAGCGTGACCTCTGGCGGGGCGTTCAGGCGAATCGGCGTCCCGGTTGTTCCGATCCCACGACTGACGTACAGGTGGGAAGAGTCAATCCGGACAAACAGATATGCCTGGGCAAGCAACGCGAGGGCAAGGGCGGTCAGGCGAATATGGGAAACCGCGTTCCCAGTATCATGAGGCGATCCCAGCCAGGATACGGGCCCGAAGACGAGTGTGAATAGTACTGGAAGCCGTGGTGATGACCAAGGACCTTCGTGCGGCTGATGAAGACGGGACCGCAGAGGGATTGTCAGGACGTAGGCGCATCCCCGGGAAGAAGGGGAATCCTGTATGATCTCCCTGATGGCGGTGACCAACCGCAAGGCCGCGGAGCGGATCCGCACTCGCCTCCTGCAGCACGGGATCCAGGCCGACCTTCAACCGCATGATCCCTCCCTGCTCGTCTCCCAGTCGGCCCCCTCCATGCTCATCCACATCCTGGTGGCAGAGGCAGACCTGGCGCGGGCCCGGGAGATCCTGAGCGCCCGTCTGGAGGGCGCATGAGAGGAACGAGGAATCCGGGATGAGACCTGAGACAGATCCGACCATGGCGACGGAGATCCGGCCGGGCGTGGCCGCCATCCTCTACAACAC